>Ga0310342_100000040_pt1 | contig 59273 bp, 55 predicted proteins | sample S15DNA20500_MG_FD_206155 | JGI IMG/M metagenome (GOLD analysis project Ga0310342, IMG submission 206155) | Marine microbial communities from station ALOHA, North Pacific Subtropical Gyre - S1503-DNA-20-500_MG | ecosystem: Environmental > Aquatic > Marine > Oceanic | place: Pacific Ocean: North... | reverse complement strand
GATCCGTGTCGGTGATGGACTCGGGCAGGTGGTCGTTCACCTCGGCATAGGTCAGGTAGCCCTGTTCCTTGCCCAGCGCGATCAACTGCTTCAGCTGTGATTGCTGCTGTTTCTGAGTCGTCATGCGTAAAGCCCGTGCAGTTTGGAAGAGTGTTGCGGAAGACGAGATGTCGTAAGCGAACGGCGTATTATACGGGGATATGGGGTCCGGGGCCAGTTTGTACAAGGGGTGGCGCCAGGGCCCGGTCGTGGCGGCGTCAGTCGCTGATCGGCGCCTGGCGGGCCCGGTTGCGGGCCTCGGCGAGCGCCTTGATCAGCTCTGAAAGCCGCGCCCCGTCCGGGGTTGGCCGGCGTTGCTCCAGCTCCAGGGCCTGCTCCAGCGCCAGGGTGTTGAGGTGCGCCAGGGCGTCGTGCCAGTAGCGCCGCGCCGTGGCGCCGTCCATGGGCGGTTTGAGCGCTTCGCGCAGCAGCACCGACAGGGATTCACCCTGTTCCAGCGCCATCACCGCGCCCAGCAGGGCGGGCGGCGAGCTGGCCTGATCCCGGGCCGCGCCGGCCACCTGGATCAGCAGGTCCAGTTGCGGGATGTCCAGTTCTTCCAGGCCCTCCGGCAGGGGGCGCTCCTCCAGTACTTCCGGGTGCGACAGCAGCACCAGCACCAGGCGTTCCACCAGGCCCAGGCCGCCGGCGCTGCCTCGTTGCCGTTGCGGGCGCCTGGGCCGTGCCCGGGCGGCGCGGGCCACGGCGGCGTCGTCCCAGTCCGGGGGTGGTTCGCCGCCGGGGTCGCCTGCCGGATCGCCTGCCGGCTCGTAACCGTCGCCATAGCCGTAGTCGTCCGCTGGCGGCGGGGCGCTCGGCTCCGCGGGCGCCGCCGGGCGGCCCCGCTGGGCGGGCAGGCTCTGACGCAGCTTTTCCAGGGAGCTTTGCTCCAGCCGCGTCAGGCGTGCCAGCTCTTCTTCCAGCAGGGCGCGGTAGACCGGCCCGGCCGGTTTGTCGAGGAAGGGTAGCGCCAGCCGCGCCAGCCGGGCCCGGCCGTCCACGGTGGCCAGATCCAGGCCCTCGGAAAGGTGCCGGAACAGGTAAGTGGACAGGGCGTCGGCCTTGTCAGTGAGCGCTAACAACGCCTCCGGGCCTTGGGTGCGGACCAGGGTGTCCGGGTCCTCCCCCTCGTCCAGGAACAGGAAGCGGGCCTGCTTGCCGTCGTCCAACACCGGCAGGATCGATTCCAGCGCCCGCCAGGCGGCGCGCCGGCCGGCCTGGTCGCCGTCGAAGCAGAACACCACCTCGTTGACCTGACGAAACAGCAACTGGCCGTGATCCTCGCTGGTGGCGGTGCCCAGGGTGGCCACCGCGTTGGGCACGCCGTGCTGGGCCAGGGCGATCACGTCCATGTAGCCCTCCACCACGTAGAGCCGGTCGCTGCGGTCGCGGCTTTGCCGCCATTCCCACAGGCCATAGAGCTCGCGGCCCTTGTGGAAGACCGGGGTTTCCGGGCTGTTCAAATACTTAGGCTTGCCATCGCCCAGCACCCGGCCGCCGAAGCCGATGGTGCGGCCCCGGTGGTCGCGGATCGGGAACTGGATGCGGTCGCGGAATTTGTCGTAGGTGCGGCCGTTGTCTTCCCGACGCACCAGCAGGCCGGCGGTGACCGCCTGTTCCAGGCTCTCCTTGTCCAGGGATAAGCCGTTGATCAGGTTGTCGAACCCCGGCGGCGCGAAGCCGAGTCCGTAGCGGGCGGCGATTTCCCCGGTCAGGCCACGGCCTTTCAGGTAATTCACCGCTTTCTGTTTTTCCGGGGCGCTTTTCAGTTGCTGCCGGTAGAACCGTTCCGCGCGGGCGAGCAGATCGTAGAGGACCTGCAGGCGGTCCCGTCTGGCCTTGTCCTTGCGCGCGTCGCGGCCTTCCTCGCGGGGTACTTCCAGGCCGGCGCGGATGGCCAGCTGTTCCACCGCCTCGGGAAAATTGAGGTGGTCGTACTCCATCAGGAAGCCCACGGCGTTGCCGGAGGCGCCACAGCCGAAGCAGTAGTAGAACTGCTTGTCCGGGGCGACCGTGAACGAGGGGGTCTTTTCCTGGTGGAAGGGGCAGCAGGCGGCGTAATTGCGGCCGGTCTTCTTCAGCGGCACACGGCTGTCTATCAGCGCCACGATATCGCTGCGCGCGAGGAGATCCTGAATGAAATGTTCGGGAATGCGACCGGCCATGGGGGGATATTCCTCGCGGCGGGGCCGCGAATCAAGATCGGGCGGACGGCCCGATCAGGCCGTCAGGCGTTTCTTCACCTTGCCGCTGGCGGCGCCGATGTCGGCGCGGCCCTGCAGCTGCGGCTTGAGCACGCCCATGACCTTGCCCATGTCCTGCATGCCGGACGCGCCGGTGCGGGCTATGGCGTCGTCGATCAGGGCGTCGACCTCCGCCTCGCTGAGCGGTGCGGGCAGGAAGGTCTGCAGCACTTCGATTTCCGCGTCCTCGATGTCGGCCAGATCGTCCCGGCCGGCTTCGCGGTATTGAGTGGCGGAATCCTTGCGCTGCTTGATCAGCTTATCGAGCACCGCCAGGCTCCGCTCATCATCCAGCTCGATGCGTTCATCCACTTCGATCTGTTTGATGGCGGATAGGGCCATACGCACAACGCCCAGGCGCGCCTTGTCCTTGGCGCGCATGGCGTCTTTCATGGCCGTGGTGAGCTGTTCTTTAAGAGCGCTCATGCGAATCCTGGCTGTGCGGCCCCTTGCGGGGCGGTCTCTACGGCCGGAGCGGCTTAGTAGAGACGCTTACGGGCGAGTTGCTCGCGCTGGAGCTTTTTCAGGTGACGCTTTACAGCGGCGGCACGCTTGCGCTTACGCTCCTGGGTGGGCTTCTCGTAGTTCTCGCGACGACGGACTTCGGAGAGCACACCGGCTTTCTCGCAGGAACGCTTGAAACGGCGCAGGGCCACGTCGAAGGGTTCGCCTTCTTTCACTTTCACCTGAGGCATGAAGTATCACCTACCTTGAAATTGGATTAATGAGTGCGCTGAGGGGCTCAGGTGTAGGGCCCGGACAGCAGGGCGCGAATTCTACCTGAGCTCGGAGAAAATGCAAAGAGGCGGGCTTGGCGGTATCATACGCCTCCTTATTTCAGGAGTCCCCATGCGCGTATTGGGCATCGAATCCAGCTGTGACGAGACCGGCGTGGCCGTCTTCGACACCGAACAGGGCCTGCTTGGCCAGGCGTTGTACAGCCAGATCGACATGCATGCCGCCTACGGCGGCGTGGTGCCGGAGCTGGCCAGCCGCGATCATGTGCGCCGGCTGCTGCCGCTGGTGCGCCAGGTGATGGCCGAGGCCGGCACCACGCCCGAGCAGCTCGACGGCGTGGCGTTCACCGCCGGCCCTGGGCTGGCCGGGGCGCTGCTGGTGGGCGCCGGCGTCGGCCGCAGTCTGGCCTACGGTTGGGGCCTGCCGGCGGTGCCGGTGCACCATATGGAGGGGCACCTGCTGGCGCCGATGCTGGAAGAGGACGGTCCGGACTTTCCGTTTGTGGCCTTGCTGGTGAGCGGCGGCCACTCGCTGCTGCTGGAAGCGCGCGCCCTGGGCGATTACGCGCCGCTGGGCGAGTCGGTGGACGACGCCGCCGGCGAAGCCTTCGACAAGGTGGCGAAGATGATGGGGCTGGGGTACCCCGGCGGACCGCGTCTGGCGAAGCTGGCGGAGAGCGGCACCGCCGGCCGGTTCCGCTTTCCCCGGCCGATGACCGACCGCCCCGGGCTGGACATGAGCTTTTCCGGGCTCAAGACCTTCACCCTGAATACCATCAACGATCTGGGCGGGGTGGACGCGCTGAGCGAACAGGACCGCTGTGATATCGCCCTGGCGTTTCAGGAGGCGGCGGTGGATACCCTGGTGATCAAGTGCCGCCGGGCCATGGAGCAGACCGGCGCCAAGCGGTTGGTGGTAGCCGGCGGGGTGAGCGCCAATGTAATGCTGCGCGAGCGGCTGGACGCGGCCATGGGCAAGAAGGGCGTGCGGGTGTACTACCCGGGGCTCGCCTACTGCACCGACAACGGCGCCATGATCGCCTATGCCGGCGCGCTGCGGCTGGCCGGTGGCGAACGCGGCGATTTGCCGATCGCGGTGCGGCCGCGCTGGCCGCTGGCGGAGTTGGCCAGCCTGTAGCTCAGCGCTTCCCGCGGAACCCGAGTTCCTCGCCGCTGAGCAGCTTGGCCAGGTTGGCCCGGTGGCGAATCACCATGATCACGGTGAGGGCCACCATCGGCCAGAAAGCGGTGGGCAGCCAGAACCACAGGCTGACGGGCGCGGCGATGAAGGCCAGCAGCGACGCCACCGAGGAAATCCGAGTGGCGCCGAACACCGCCAGCCAGACCGCCCCGGCGACCAGGCCGCTGGGCCAGTGCAGGGGAAACAGTAACCCGAAGGCGGTGGCCACGCCCTTGCCGCCGCGAAATTGGAAGAACACCGGAAACAGGTGGCCGAGAAAGGCGCAGAAGCCGACCAGCGCCGCCGCCGTGGCGGACAGCCCCAGCCCATAGGCCACCAGTACGGGCAGGGTGCCCTTGAGCACGTCGCCCAGCAGGGTGAGGGCGGCGGCGGGTTTGCCGCCGATGCGCAACACATTGGTGGCACCGGGGTTGCTGGAGCCCTGGGTGCGAGGGTCCGGGTAGCCAAACAGCCGGCACACCAGAATGGCGCTGGAGATCGAACCCAGCAGGTAGGCGGCCGCGCACAAAGGCAGTAACCAGCCCCAGCTTTCCTGTAATGCTATGGTGTCCACCGGCTATAATCCCCATTCTCAAAATCCCGGGCATTATCAAGGACCAACATGGATATCGTCTATATCAGTGATCTGAAGGTGGACACGGTGATCGGCATCTTCGATTGGGAGCGCCGCATTCGCCAGACCGTCAGCCTGGACCTGGAAATGGCCACCGACATCCGCAAGGCCGCCGCCAGCGATCACATTGATGACGCTCTGGACTACAAAAGCATCGGCAAACGGGTGATTCAGTTCATCGAGGACAGCGACTTCCAATTGGTGGAAACCCTGGCCGAGCGTGTCGCGGAGGTGGTCCGCGAGGAGTTCGGCGTGGCCTGGCTGAAGCTGCGCCTGAGCAAACCCGGCGCCCTGCGTGGCTCGCGGGATGTGGGCGTGATCATCGAGCGGGGGGAGCGCACCTGATGACCACGGTATTTCTCAGTCTCGGCTCCAACATCGACCGGCAGCACAACATCGGCTCTGGGCTGGACGACCTGGCCGCCGCGTTCGGCGAGCTGCGCCTGAGCCCGGTTTACGAAAGCGAGGCGGTAGGTTTCAAGGGCAGCCCGTTCTTCAATCTGGTGGTGGCGCTGGAGACCGACCTGCCGGTGGCGGATCTGGCGGACCGGCTGCGCGATATCGAGCGTGCCCACGGCCGGGTGCGCGGTGAGAAGAAATTCGCCAGCCGAACCCTGGATATCGACATTCTCACCTACGGCGACCTCACCGGCGAGTTCGACGGCGTCAGCCTGCCCCGTGATGAAATCCTCAAGCACGCGTTCGTGCTGCGGCCCCTGGCGGACCTGGCGCCGCGGGCGACCCATCCGGAACTGGGCCGCACCTACGCGGCCTTGTTCGATGAATACCGGTTTCCCGAGCAGCGTCTCTGGCAGGTGCCGTTCGTCTGGCCCTGAAGGCGATCAGGCGCCCGGAAAGGAGAGCGACCGGCCACCATCCACGGCAACGATCTGGCCGGTGATGTAGGGGGCTTCCAGGGCCAGCCAGGCCACGGTGGCGGCGATGTCGTCCGGATCACCGGCGCGTCCCAGGGCGGTGGCGTCGAGAATGTCCCGCTGGTTTTCCTGGCCCTGTTCGGGCCACAGGATGGCGCCCGGCGACACGCCGTTGACGCGCACCGCCGGCCCCAGTTCGCGGGCCAGACTCTTGGTCATCATCGCCAGCCCGGCCTTCGCCATGCAATACAGGGGGTGGCCGGCGAGCGGCTTTTCCGCGTACACGTCGACAATGTTGACGATCGCCCCGCCGGCCGCCTTGAGATCGCCGGCCAGGTGCTGGCTGAGCAGAAAGGGCGCGCGCAGGTTGCTGTGCATCAGCGTATCCCAGTCGTCGTCGGACGCCTCGCCCAGAGGGGTGGGGTAAAAGCTGGAGGCGTTGTTGACCAGCAGGTCCAGGCCGTCGAAGGCGTCCCGCGCGCGTACCGCCAAATCGCGGACCGCCACCGGGTCGCGCAGGTCGGCGGCCAGGCACACGGCGCTGTCCGGCCGCTCCCGGTTGAAGGCGTCGACCAGCTGGCGGGCCTCCTGTTCGCTCCGGTGGTAATGAATCACCACCCGGCAGCCTTTACGGTGCAACGTCTCAGCAATACGGGCGCCGATGCGCCTCGCGCTGCCTGTGATCAGGGCGATGGGGGCTGCCATTTTTCCAGGAACTCCTTTTTGTATTCCTTGATGCGTTTAATGCGTTTGTCGTCCAGGGCGCGGCCCAGGGCCGGCCCGGTCAGGCCCGCTTCCCGCAGGCCGGCCACGTCCACCTCGCGCACCGCTTCGCTGAGGCCCAGCAAAAACGCCCCCTGAATATAAGGCGTTTTGTGGTCCGCCGAGCACACCCGGGCGTCGGCTTCGCAGGCGTCGACCAGAAACTTCAGGCGCCGGGGCCGCCGCAGCACATCCAGGTTGTGCAGCAGCTCCCAGACTTCCGGTGGGCGCAGCTTCAGCACGCGTTGCACCCGCGATTGCCAGCGCGCCATGGTCATGGCGGCGTCGGTCATTTCCTTGGGTACGCGCAGCCGTTGCGACATGGTCTTGGCCACGTGCATGCCGCGTCGCTCATGGCCGCGGTGTTCCGGCCAGCCGTCCGGCGGCGTTTCCGCTTTCCCGAAATCATGGCAGAGCAGGGCGTAGCGGGACGTCAACGGCAGTTTCTGGCGCGCCGCCTGGGCCAGGCAGCGCCACTGATGGCCGAGCACGTCCAGGGCCGGCTGGTGGTCCGGCGATTGCGGAATGCCGTCCAGGTCGGCCAGCTCGGGAAACAGTTCGGCGAGCGCGCCGCACTCGTGCAGCACTTGGAAAAAGACCTGGGGGGAGCGTTCCATCATGGCGCGGCTGGTTTCTTTCCAGACCCGTTCGGCGGCCAGGTGCGTCATCTCGCCGCTCATCACGATGTCGCCCATCAGTTCCAGAGTGGTATCGGCCACCCGGAAACCCATCCAGTGGTAGCGGGCCGCGAAACGGGCCACGCGCAGCACCCGCAGCGGGTCCTCGGCGAAGGCCGGCGACACATGGCGCAGAATGCGCGCCTTCAAGTCCCGCTTGCCGTGGAAAGGATCGATGATCTCGCCGCCCGGCGTTTTCGCCATGGCGTTGATGGTCAGATCGCGGCGCACCAGATCGTCTTCCAGGGTCACATCGGTGTCGGTGTGGAAGACGAAGCCGCCATAGCCGTGGCCGCTTTTGCGTTCGGTCCGGGCCAGGGCGTATTCCTCCCGGGTGTCCGGGTGCAGGAACACGGGGAAATCGTTGCCCACCGGTTTAAACCCCTGATCCACCAGTTGTTGCGGCGTGGCGCCGACCACCACCCAGTCTCTTTCCTTGACCGGCAGCCCGAGCAGTTGATCGCGCACGGCACCGCCTACCAGATAAATGTCCATGTTGTTGTTACCAACCCTTTAACGCAGAATAGTTGCATGTCTGTTTTTATTAGCAAACCGGTAAAGGTCGTCCGGCTGAACGCTGCCCGCCACCCGCGCGCCTGTTGCGTGCGCGGGTCGCCGCCGTCCGCCTGACCGGTTTGTACCGACCCAGGCCGCGGCGCTGTTCAGCCCGCGGCTTTTTTGTTTCTGGAACCTTGTGCCGGGTCGGTGGGCTCCTAGTGAACGCATTTTCACTGTCGCGTCCCCGGGGTACAAGTTTTGCGAATGGATAAACATCATGAATACCCTGGCCGCCTACTTGATCGTGATCGCCGTTTGGGCCACCACGCCACTGGGCATTAAATGGAGTGGCGAGGCACTGCCGGCCTTCGCCGCCGCCGGTTCACGGATGGCCCTCGCCGCCGCGCTGGGGTTGCTGTGGCTGGCGGCGCGCCGTCAGGGTCTGCCCCTGCACCGCCAGGCCCTGGCCAGTTACACCGCGGCACTGCCGGGCATTTTCGGCTCCATGGGCTGCAGTTACATGGCGGCGCGGGATCTGCCCTCCGGATTGATCTCGGTGGTGTTCGGGCTGGCGCCCTTGATCTCCGGACTGATGATGCAGTGGCTGCCCGGCGGGACCCGGCTGAACGGCTGGCACTGGCTGGCCTGCGTGCTCGGGCTGGCGGGCCTGGCGCTGGTGTTCGGTGACAGCTTCGTCCTGTTGTTCCAGGACGGCGCCGCCCTGGTGGGCGACGAGGCCCGGCGTGGCCGCGGACTGCTGTGGATTCTCAGCGCGGTGACCCTGTTCGCGGCGTCCGGCATCGTGGTGCAGCGGGTCGGCGCCGGCCTGGCACCGATGCAGCAAACCGTGGGCGGCCTGCTGTTTTCCTTGCCGTTGTACGGGTTGGCGATGTTGCTGAGCGGCCAGGGGTTCGATTACAGCGGCGATCAACGGGGCCTGGGTGCGATTGTCTATCTGGCGGTGTTCGGTTCGCTGCTGGGCTTTTATTGCTACTTCCAGGTGCTGGCCCGGTTGCCCGCCGCCACGGTGGCCCTGGTGACCCTGATCACTCCGGTGCTGGCGCTGCTGCTGGGCGCGGCGCTCAACGATGAACTGCTGGGCGGGCGGGTGCTGGCCGGCGCCGCCGTGATCGTGGCGGCGCTGGGGCTGTACCTGCTCGGCGACCGGCGGGTGCGGCGCCGTGTCGTTTCCACCGCCGCCGGCGACGGATAAGATCATTGCGCCCACGGCGGCCTCTGAGTAGGGTCACTGGGTCACGACGGGAGAGTGAATCAATGAAAACACGTCTTACAGAATTGCTGGGTACCCGCTACCCGATCATCCAGGGCGGCATGCAGAATGTCGGCTACGCGGAACTGGCGGCGGCGGTGTCCAACGCCGGCGCCCTGGGCATCATTACCGGGCTGACGCAGCCCACCCCGGAGGATCTCGCCAAGGAGATCGCCCGCTGCAAGGAAATGACCGACAAGCCGTTCGGCGTCAACCTGACCCTGCTGCCCACCATCAAGCCGGTGCCCTACGAAGAGTACGCCCAGGTGATCGTCGATGCCGGCGTCAAGATCGTGGAAACCGCCGGGCGCAGTCCCGAGCCCTTCATGCCCCTGTTCAACGAGCACGGCATCAAGGTGATCCACAAGTGCACCTCGGTGCGCCACTCCCTGAAAGCCCAGAGCCTGGGCTGCGCGGCGGTGTCCGTGGACGGTTTCGAGTGCGCCGGCCACCCGGGCGAGGACGACGTCACCAACCTGGTGCTGCTGCCCGCCGCCGCCAAGGTGCTGGACATTCCCATGGTCGCCTCCGGCGGCATCGGCACCGGCGCGCAGATGGCCGCCTGCCTGGCCCTGGGCGCCGACGGTATCAACATGGGCACCCGCTTCATGGCCACCAAGGAAGCGCCCATCCACGAGAACATCAAGCGCGCCATCGTGGAAGGCAGCGAGCGCGACACCGCCCTGGTTTACCGGCCGCTGCGCAATACCGCCCGGGTTTACAAGAACAAAGTGGCCGAGCGCGTTAACGAGATCGAGCGCGAGCAGGGCAAGGACATGAAGTTCGAGCTGATCAGCGACATGGTCGCCGGCGCCAAGGGCAAGGTGGCGCTCACCGAGGGTGACGTGGACTACGGCATCTGGACCAGCGGCATGGTGCAGGGTCTGATCGACGCCGTTCCCTCCTGCGAGGATCTGGTGCAGGAGATCATCCGCGAGTGCGAGAGCACCATCCGCGACCGGCTGTCGGTGTTCGCGGCCTCCTGATCAACCTGTGCGAGCGGGCCTTGTGGGAGGGGCCCTGCCCGCGCAAGGGTGGCGCTAGCCACCCGGCAGGATTCCAGAGACCTTTTTCTCCGATAAGCCGTGCCCTCCATCGGGGGGCGCGGGTCTGTGTTCTGCCTTTCCGGGAACGCCGTGAACCCGTCCCTGGGGGCTCCCTGTCGAACGTCCTGTTCTCCAGGGTCCCGGAAAGGCAGAACACAGACCCGCTCCGGGATGGCTCCCGGCGCTACGGGTCATCGCTGACGCTGAACCTTTCGGCAAAGCTCGGCGGCTGGCTCCATACGGGAGGTTCGGTCTCGGTGCCCGGTGTCCAGGACTGTGTGAGGCAGGGAGCCGATCCGGTCCGCCGCTGCGGCAAGCCTCCAGGGACGGATTCACGGCGGGTCCTGGACACCGGGCACCGAGACCGAACCGGGCTACGGAGTACCCGGCCCGACTGGGGTGAAGGTCACCAGGTGGTCCATTTCCAGCTCGATACCGATGCGCCCCCCGATCGGGTGGGCGTGGTGGCTGGGTGCCATGCACGGCACCCGCACGCCGCCGTCCAGCTCCAGCGTGTAAAGCATGTGGGCGCCGCGAAAGGCGCGGTCCACCACCCGGGCGGTGCGTGGGCTGTCGTCGTTGTGCAGGATGTCGTCCGGCCGGATCATCACATCCACGCGGTCGCCGGGGGCGGCGCCGTCCGGCAGACCGCCGGCGAACACACCCAGACAGGTTTCGACCCGGCCCTCGGCGGTCACGGTGCCGGGGATAAAGCTGCTGCGGCCGATAAAGTCCGCCACGAAGCGGGTGCGCGGCCGGTGGTAGATGCGGTAGGGCGTGTCCCATTGCGCCAGCCGGCCCGCGTGCATCACCCCGACCCGGTCGGCGATGGCGAAGGCTTCGTTCTGGTCGTGGGTGACGAACAGGGCGGTGATGCCTTCTTCCTGCAGGATGGCGCGCACATCGCGGCTGATTTGTTCGCGCAGTTCCGCGTCCAGCGCCGAGAAGGGTTCGTCCAGCAGCAGCAGGCGCGGTTTCGGGGCCAGCGCCCGGGCCAGGGCCACGCGTTGTTGCTGGCCGCCGGAGAGCTGGTGGGGGTAGCGTGCGCCCATGCCGGGCAGGCCGACGAGCCTGAGCAGGTCGTCGATCCGTGCCCGGCGCTGGGGCGCGCTCCAGCGGTCCAGGCCAAAGCCGATGTTGGCGGCCACATCCAGGTGCGGGAACAGGGCGATGTCCTGGAACACCATGCCCACCCGGCGCTGCTCGGCGGGCACCAGCAGCCGGTCGCCGGCGACGGTGTCGCCGTGCAAGGCAATGCGTCCCCGGTCCGGGGACAGGAAGCCGGCGACCAGGCGCAGCAGGGTGGTCTTGCCGCAGCCGGAGGGGCCGATCAGACAGCCGATCAGGCCCTCGTCCAGGGTCAGGGAGACGTCTTCCAGCACCGGCTGGCCGCCGAACCGCACATTCAGGTCGTCAATGGTCAGCATGGGGGCTCTCTTGATCGGGGGGCTCTTGGTCGACGCTCCGTATCGACCGGGTCAGCAGTATTACCGGAGCCACGCCGGCGAGCAAAATCGTCAGCGCCGGCAAGGCGGCGTCCGCCAGCCGTTCGTCGGACGCCAGCTCGAAGGCGCGCACCGCCAGGGTGTTGGTGTTGAAGGGCCGCAGCACCAGGGCGGCCGGCAGCTCCTTTAGGGTATCCACGAACACCAGCAGGGCGCTGGTGGCCAGCGGCACCCGCAGCAGCGGCAGGTGCACCCGGCGCAGCATCGGCAGCGACGCCGTGCCCAGCGAACGGGCGGCGTTGTCCAGGTTGGGGGATAGATTCTGCAGGCCGGCATCCAGGCCCTGGATGGGAATGGTGAGAAAGCGCACCGTGCAGGCAAACACCACCGCGAACAGGGTGCCGGAAAACAGCAGTCCGGGCTGCGGCAGCCCCACGGACGCCAGCAGATCATTGAGACCGCGATCCAGGCTGGCCAAGACCAGCACCACGCCCACCGCCAGCACGGTGCCCGGCACCGCGTAGCCGAAACCGGCGAGGCCGGCGGCCAGGCGGCGGGGCCGGTCGCGGCGCAGCCGTCGTGCCCAGATCAGCAGCAGGCCCAGGCCGGTGGCGGCCAGCGCGGTACACAGGGCAATCAGCAGGCTGGTGCCGAGCAGGCGGAGGAATGCCGGCTCCGCCAGATCGCGCCAGCGCGGCAGGCTCCAGACCAGCAACTGCAGGGCCGGCAAGATGAAGCCCAGCACCACCGGCAGCCACAGCGCCGCCGCCAGCAGCGTGCCAGGCCCGCGCCCCAGTGGCTTTGGCGCGGCGGCCCGCGAGGAAGCGACGCTGATGCGCCGTTCCCTGCGCGCGCGCCGCTCCAGGGTGAGCAGCACCACCATGGCGAGCAGCAAGACCCCGGCCAGTTGCGCCGCCGCCAGGGCGTCGCCCAGACCGAACCAGGTGCGGTAGATGCCGGTGCTCAGGGTGGGCACGCCGAAGTAGGCCACGGTGCCGTAGTCCGCCAGGGTTTCCATCAACACCAGCGCCAGCCCGGCGATGATCGCCGGCCGGGCCAGCGGCAGGGCTACCCTCAGGAACCGTCGCCAGGGCCCCGCGCCCAGGGTGCGCGCCACTTCCAGTGCCACCGCGGACTGGCTGACGAAGGCGGCGCGGGTCATCAGGTACACATAGGGGTAGAGCACCAGCGTGAGCATCAGGCCGGCGCCGGCCGGGCTGCGAATGTCGGGGAGGGGCAGCGGCAGGGCCTGCTGTAGAGCGCCTTCGCTGGCCAGCATGCCGGTCCAGGTGTAAGCGATCAGATAGGCCGGGCAGGCCAGCGGCAGCAGCAGGGCCCACTCCAGCACGCGGCGGCCGGGGAAGCGGAAGCGGGCCACCGCCCAGGCGGCGGCCACGCCGATCAGCAGCGTGCCGGTGCCGGTGAACAGGGCCAGAAACAAGGAGTGGCGCAGGTACGAAGGCAGCACCGTGCTGCTCAGGTGGCCCCAATTGGGCGAGGCCCCGGCCAGCCAGCTGCCGGCCACCACCAATACCGGCGTGGCCAGCGCCAGGGCCAGCAGCAGCAGGAACAGGGAGCGCAGGGCGGGCGACGAAAACATGGCGGGATTATACCGATCCGCCGCCGCCTTGCCTGTTCGGATCGGTTATTTCCAGCCGGCGCGGTCCATCAGTCTGACCGCGTCGGCGTTCAATTCGCCCAACTTCACCAGCGGCAGGTCGTCCTGCTTGAACTCGCCCCACTGCTGCAACAGATCGCTCACCGGCACATCGGCGCGCACCGGGTACTCGTAGTTGGTCTCGGCGTACCACTGCTGGGACTCGTCATTGACCAGGAACTCAATCAGACGCAGGGCGTTGTCCGGGTTGGGGGCGTTGGCGGCCACGCCGGCACCGGAAATATTGATGTGGGCGCCCCGGCCGTCCTGGTTGGGCCAGAACACCGCCACCTGGTTGGCGATGTCGCGGCTGTCGGCGTCGTCGCCGCCCTGCATCATGCCCAGGTAGTAGGTGTTGACCACCGCCAGGTCGCACTCGCCGGCGGCCAGGGCTTTGATCTGGTCACGGTCGCCGCCCACCGGATCACGGGCCATGTTGGACACCAGGCCTTCGGCCCATTGTTCGGTATCGGCTTCACCGTTGTGCGCGATCAGGCTGGCGGTGAGGGACTGGTTATAGATGTTGTCCGAGGAGCGGATGCAAATGCGGTCGTTCCATTGCTCGTCGGCCAGGGCTTCATAGGTGGACAGTTCGGACGGGTCCACCCGGTCCGGGGCGTAGACCACCACCCGGGCGCGCACGGACAGGCCGTACCAGTGGCCCGCCGGGTCGCGCAGTGCCGCCGGTACCTGCTCGGTGAGGGTGTCGCTGTTAGTGGCGGCCAGCTGGTTTTCTTCCTGCGCGCGGTACAGGCGGCCGGCGTCGGTGGTGATCAGTACGTCGGCGGGGCTGTGCTCGCCCTCGGCCTTCATGCGCTCCACCAGGGCGTCGGCGCTGCCGGTGATCAGGTTTACGGTGATCCCGGTCTGTGAGGTGAAACGGTCCAGCAGGGGTTTGATCAGTGCTTCCTTGCGGGCGGAGTAGACGTTCACCTCTTCGCTTTGCGAGCTGCATCCGGTGACCACCAGGGCAGCCAGTAAGGGGAAGAGGACACTGAGTCGACGCATGAAGGGATCTCCGGCGGATGAACGAATAAGGATGCGCCGGATATAAACATTAATGAGAACGTTTATCAATCAAGGTTATGTGAAGGCATCGACAGTCGCTCCACCACGCTGCCGTTGTCCACGCTTTCCAGGTGTACGTCGAAGCCCCAAAGGCGGTGCAGGTGGCGCAGCACCTCCTGGGCGGTGTCCGCTTCCAGGGGGCGGTGGTGCTGGCGCAGGTGTTGCAGGGTCAGCGACCGGTCGCCGCGCACGTCCGCCGAGTACACCTGAATGTTGGGTTCCTGGATGCTCAGGTTGTACTGCTCGGAAAGCCGGTTGCGGATCGCCTGGTAGCCGCTTTCGTTGTGGATGGCGTTGATCTCGATGTAGTCGCGCTCGGAATCGTCCATCAGGCTGAAGAGCTTGAATTCACGGATCAGTCGCGGTGACAGGAACTGCTGGATAAAGCTCTCGTCCTTGAAACTTTCCATGGCGAACTTGAGCGTGCTCAGCCAGTCGCCACCGGCGATATCCGGGAACCACCGGCGGTCCTCGTCGCTGGGGGTTTCGCAGATACGGCGTATATCCTGGAACATGGCGAACCCCAGGGCGTAGGGGTTGATGCCGGAATAATAGGGGGAATCGAACGGCGGCTGGTAAATCACCTGGCTGTGGTTCTGCAGAAACTCCAGCATGAAGCCCTCGTCCACGCGGCCCTGGTCATAGAGCTCGTTGAGCAGGGTGTAGTGCCAGAAGGTGGCCCAGCCTTCGTTCATCACCTGGGTTTGGCGCTGAGGATAGAAGTACTGTGCCATCTTGCGCACGATGCGGATCACCTCCCGCTGCCAGGGCTCCAGCAAGGGGGCGTTTTTCTCCAGGAAGTAGAGCAGGTTTTCCTGGGGCTCGGACGGGAAACGCCGGCTGGGTTCGCGGCGTTGCACCACCGGCTGCATGTCGGGAAAGGTCTTCCACAGTTCCGAAACCTGCCGTTGCAGGGCTTCTTCCCGGTCGCGCTGGCGGCGCTTTTCTTCGTGGGCGGAAATCGGCGTCGGCCGTTTGTAGCGGTCGACGCCGTAATTCATCAGGGCATGGCAGGAATCCAGGGTTTCCTCCACCGCGGTGACCCCGTGGCGCTGCTCACATTCGGCCAGGTAGTGACGCGCGAACACCAGATAATCAATGATCGCCGAAGCGTCGGTCCAGGTTTTGAACAGATAGTTGCCCTTGAAAAAAGAGTTATGCCCGTAGCCGGCGTGGGCGATCACCAGCGCCTGCATGGTGATGGTGTTCTCTTCCATCAAATAAGCGATGCAGGGGTTGGAATTGATCACGATCTCATAGGCGAGGCCCATCTGGCCGCGCCGGTATCGGCTCTCCACCTCGACGAACTGTTTGCCGAACGACCAGTGGTTATAGCCCACTGGCATGCCCACCGAAGAATAGGCGTCCATCATTTGTTCCGAGGAAATCACCTCGATCTGGTTGGGATAGGTGTCCAGACCGAATTTGCCGTGGGCCAGCTCGGCGATGGCCCGGTCGTATTCGGCCAGAGTATCGAAATCCCAATCTGAGCCGCTGGAAATGAGCCTGCTGTCGGCCACGGTCATGCCACCTCCATGCGCTTCTTGAACAGGCGCCGGAATACCGGGTAAATGTCGCCCGGGTCGTCGATCTGAGCCATGGAAAACACATCGCCGCAGCGCTCCTGAACACTCTGATAATGCTCCCAGAGCGCCTGGTGGCTGCGCGGCATGACTTCCACATAGGAGAAGTGCTGCATGCGCGGCAGCAATTCTTTTTCGAGCAGCGCGGCGCAGCCCGGCGAGTCGTCGTTCCAGTTGTCGCCGTCCGAGGCCTGGGCGCCATACAGGTTCCACTCGTCCACCGGGTAGCGGGCCTTGATGGTATCCAGAGTCAATTTGAGGGCGCTGGATACGATGGTGCCGCCGGTCTCCCGGGAGTAGAAGAACTCTTCCTCGCTGACTTCCTTGGCGCTGGTGTGGTGGCGGATAAACACCACCTCGGTGTGTTCGTAGTTGCGCTGGAGAAACAGATAGAGCAACAGAAAGAAGCGTTTGGCCAGGTCTTTCATGTCCTGGTTCATGGAGCCGGACACATCCATGATGCAGAACATCACCGCGCGGCTTACCGGCACCGGCACTTTGACGTGGTGGTTGAAGCGCAGGTCGACTTCATCAAGAAACGGGATGCGATCAATGCGCCGGCGCACGCGCTCGATTTGGCCTTCCAAATCGCTAAGGCGTTCGTTGCGCTCCGGTGACTGATCCTGGTTGAGCAGTTCGTCCCGCTCCTGTTCGAGCAAGCGCAACCGGCGGCGGCTGGCCGCCGTGAGCGCCCGCCGGCGCATCGATGCCTGACGCATGGAACGCACGATATTGATCTTCGCCGGCAAGCCATGGCTGACGATGCCGCCATGACGGCGGTGGAAAGAGCGGCTGCCCTCCAGGTGACGCTTGATCAGGTTGGGCAATTCCAGGTCTTCGAACAAAAAATTGAGAAACTCGCGCTGGTCGATTTCGAACGCGAATTCGTCGGCGCCCTCGCCGGAATCACTGGGGTCCCGTCCGCCGGCACCGCCTTCGCCGCCGGAAGGTTTCTTGACCCGGTCGCCGGCCTGGAATTCCCGGTTGCCCGGATGCACCACATTGCGCCGCCCGCCGGAACCATGGTGAAAGCGCGGCTCGGAGAGATCCTTCTCGGGAATGCTGATGCGTTCGCCTTGTTCCATATCGGTGATCGAACGCCGCCCCACCGCCTCGTTCACCGCCTCACGAATGTGCCGCCGATAACGCTCCAGAAAACGCTGCCGGTTCACCGTACTCTTGTTCTTCCCGTTGAGACGCCGGTCAATGATATAACTCATACCGCTCTCCACTACGAAAACTCACCGCGCGCGACCCGGACACCGTGCCTTTATCCGCGGGCACTGCCCCGCCGCCCAATCCGACCTTCCCCGCGCGCTGTTAACTATTAACTGTCAACTATCAACTGCTTTCTCATTGCGCTTTCCGAACCCGCAAATACCACTCCGAAAGCAATCGCACCTGCTTCTCCGTATACCCACGGTCCATCATTCGTTTGACGAAATTGTCGTGTTTGCGGCGGTCTTCCTCGCTGCCCTTGGGATTGAACGAAATCACCGGCAGCAGCTCTTCGGTGTTGGAGAACATTTTCTTCTCGATCACGTCGCGCAGCTTCTGGTAGCTCATCCAGCTCGGGTTGCGGCCGTTGTTGTTGGCGCGGGCCCGGAGCACGAAGTTGACCACTTCGTTGCGGAAGTCCTTGGGGTTGGAAATGCCGGCCGGCTTTTCGATTTTCTCCAGTTCCTCGTTGAGCGACTGGCGGTCGAAGATTTCGCCGGTATCGGGATCCCGGAACTCCTGGTCCTGAATCCAGAAGTCCGCGTACATCACGTAGCGGTCGAAAATGTTCTGGCCGTACTCGGAGTACGACTCCAGATAGGCGGTCTGAATTTCCTTGCCGATGAACTCCACATAGTGGGGCACCAGGAATTCCTTGATGAACCGGCGGTACTGCTCCTGCATTTCCTGGGGAAACTGTTCCTGTTCGATACGCTGCTCCAGAACATGCATCAGATGCACCGGGTTGGCCGCTACTTCGGAGTGATCGAAATTAAACACCTTGGACAAAATCTTGAAGGCGAAACGTGTGGATAGACCGTCCATGCCTTCGTCGACGCCGGCCATATCACGGTATTCCTGCATCGACTTGGCGCGCGGGTCCACATCCTTAAGGTTCTCGCCGTCGTAGACCCGCATCTTGGAGTAGATGCTGGAATTCTCCGGTTCCTTGAGACGCGTGAGAACCGAGAACTGGGCCAGCATGCGCAGGGTGTCCGGAGCGCAATGGGCCTCACGAAGGCTGGAGTTGCGCAGCAGTTTGTCGTAAATGAGCTGCTCCTCGGTGACCCGCAGGCAGTAGGGCACCTTGACGATAAAAACCCGGTCAATAAAGGCTTCGTTGTTTTTGTTGTGGCGGAAGGTCTGCCACTCCGCTTCGTTGGAGTGCGCCAGCACGATGCCATCGAACGGAATCGCGCCCATGTGCTCGGTGCCGTTGTAGTTGCCCTCCTGGGTGGCGGTGAGCAGAGGGTGCAGTACCTTGATGGGCGCTTTGAACATTTCCACGAATTCGAGAAGGCCCTGGTTGGCGCGGCACAGGCCACCGGAAAAGCTGTAGGCGTCCGGATCTTCCTGGGCGAATTCCTCGAGCTTGCGGATGTCGACCTTGCCGACCAGGGAGGAGATGTCCTGGTTGTTTTCATCGCCGGGTTCGGTCTTGGCCACCGCCACCTGATCGAGAATCGACGGATAGCGACGCACCACGCGGAACTGGCTCAGGTCACCGCCGTAGTCCTTGAGACGTTTCACCGCCCAGGGCGACATGATGGTGCGCACATAGCGGCGTGGAATGCCGTACTCTTCCTCCAGGATCGGGCCGTCTTCCTCCGCATCGAACAGGCACAGTGGCGACTCGTTCACCGGCGATCCCTTGATCGCGTAGAACGGTACTTTCTGCATCAGCGCCTTGAGCTTTTCCGCCAGCGATGATTTGCCGCCGCCCACCGGGCCGAGCAGGTATAGAATCTGCTTTTTTTCTTCCAGGCCCTGGGCCGCGTGGCGGAAATAACTGACGATATTTTCGATCACGTCTTCCAGTCCGTAGAACTCGTCAAAGGCCGGATAACGACGGATCATTTTGTTGGAAAATATCCGTGAAAGACGCGGATCCTTGGAGGTATCGACCAGTTCCGGCTCGCCGATGGCCATGAGCATCCGTTCAGGAGCGGACGCGTACACACCGGGGTCGCTCTTACACAAGGCAAGATAGTCTTCCAGGGACATTTCGTCTTCCTGGCCTGCTTCGAACCGGGCCTGATAGTGACGGAGAATACTCATGCTTCACTCCCTCCTGACGGGGCGCCGCGCCGGCGGCGTGCCGCGGGACAACTGCGGATGGCACTGCGAATGGAAACGGGGTTCCGGGGAAAACCATGCGAGTTTCGTTCCAACCTGGCGGGGAACGAAGCGGAAAAAGGCAAAAGCGAGGCGTGGTGCCGATAAGTGGCACGAAAAAGGGGATCAAGGGTCCACGCCTGACGCATTCGGACGCTCCTGGCCGGCGGGCTGGCGCCGGCGGCTTAAGCGGGCGGAATCGAATCACTTTGGTTCTAGCATGGGGCTAAAACGAAAGCCAAGTCAAAAGCAAAAATTTTTTTCGGCGGGAACTTTTTTAAAAATAATCGGATGACGCTGACGCCGTCAGGAAAGCGCGAAGACGGCGCCTTCAGTCGCAGGCACCCTCAACAGCAGGGGAACTGAAAGCGGCGGCCGTCTTCCAGGCGCAGAGCGGTCAGGCAGCCGCCCCAGACGCAGCCGGTATCCAGGGCCTCCACCCCGGCGGTGCCGGTGCGGCCCTCCAAGGCGGCCCAGTGACCGAACAGCACACGTAGCTCGCGCTCACGGCGCTGGGGGTGTTCGAACCAGGGCATGAAGCCCGGTGGCGGTTGGTCCGGTTCTCCCTTGGTGCCCAGGTCCAGTTCGCCGGCGTCGTTGACGAAACGCATGCGGGTGAAATAGTTGGTGATCACTCGCCAACGGTCGGTGCCTTCCAGGCTGTCGTGCCAGCCGGCGGGCGTGTTGCCGTACATGTTGGCGAAAAACGCCTCGGCTTTGGCCGGCGAGGCGAGCACCGTTTCCACTTCCAGCGCGCGGGCGCGGGCCTCGTCGAGCCGCCACAGCGGCGGCAATCCGGCGTGGGTCATCACCGCCTGGAATTCGGGCACCTCCACCAGCAGCGGCTGGCTCTGCAGCCAGTCCAGCAAGCGGTCCCGGTCCGGGGCCTCCAGAATCGGCCGCAGGGTGTCTTTGTTCTTCAGGTCGGCGTGGCCGTGGGCCGCCGCCAGCAGGTGCAGGTCGTGATTGCCCAGGACCACGCGGGCATTGTCCCGCAACTCGTAAACCCGGCGCAGCGCGCCCAGGGAATCGGGTCCGCGGTTGACCAGATCGCCGGCCAGCAACAGCCGGTCGTGGTCCGCGTTGAAGCGGATCTCATCGAGAAGGGCGTTGAACGGGGTCAGGCAGCCCTGCAAGTCGCCGATCGCATAGGTACTCATGGGAGGCGGCCCCTTAATGCAGCGCGCGTGGCACGGCGAGGGTGAAGGCGGGCACTTCAGCGTCGAAGCAGGTGCCATCCTCGGCGATCATCTGGTAACTGCCCTCCATGGTGCCCACCTCGGTCTCCAGGATGGCGCCACTGGAGTAATGGAATTCCTGCCCCGGGGCGATGCTGGGCTGCTCGCCCACTACGCCTTCGCCGTGCACCTCGCGGGAGCGCTCCTCGCCGTCGGTGATCACCCAGTGGCGGGTCAGCAGGCGGGCGGTGACCGCGCCCCGGTTCAGGATGCGGATATGGTAGGCGAATACCCAGCGCTGACCGTCCTCGTCGCTCTGGTCAGGCAGATACTCGGTCTCCACGGTGACCTGCATGCGGTAGCGGTCGGTATCGATGGCGGTGTCGTCCGCGGCGGTCATGGCGTCGGCTCCTTGGTTGTGCCCGGCGCGGTGGCGTTGGCCAGAGTCACGTAGTCGGCGACCGACAGGTGATCCGGGCGCAGGCCGGGATCGATGCCGGTGGTGTCGAACACCTCCGGGGCGATCAGTGTTTTCAGGCTGTTGCGGATCGCCTTGCGGCGCTGGCTGAAGGCCTGCGCCACCAGCCGGCTCAGCCAGGCCGGGTCGTCCGCCGGCCACGGCGGGCGGGCATGGGGGATCAGGCGTACCACGGCGGAATCCACCTTGGGGGGCGGTTGAAACGCCCCGGGCGGCACCGGAAACAGGTAATCCGCCTGACAATGATACTGCACCATTACCGACAGACGCCCGTAATCCTTACCGCCGGGGGCGGCGGTGAGCCGCTCCACCACTTCTTTCTGCAGCATGAAGGTCATGTCGGCGATGGCGCCGGTCTGCGCCAGCAGGTGGAAAATCAGGGGTGTGGAGATGTTGTACGGCAGGTTGCCGACCACCCGCAGCGGGCCTTGCCCGGCGAGGGTGGTGAAGTCGAAGCGGAGGGCGTCGCTCTGATGGACGGTCAGGCGCTCTTCCGGCACCTGCTCACGCAGCCGGGCAATCAGATCCCGGTCCAGCTCCACCACCGTCAGGTGCGGCACCTGTTCCAGCAATGGGAACGTCAGGGCGCCTTGACCGGGACCGATTTCCACCACCGTTTCGCCGTCGCGGATCGCCACCGAGCGCACCAGCCGGTCGATGATTTCCGCGTCGTGCAGGAAGTGCTGGCCGAAGCGTTTGCGGGCGCGATGCTCGCTCATGGTGCCTCCCCGCCGCCGGCGCGGGCGGCCAGGTCCGCCGCCAGGCGCGTGGCGGCCAGCAGGCTGCCGGCGCGCGCCTGGCCGGTGCCGGCCAGCTCGAAGGCGGTGCCGTGGTCCACCGAGGTGCGGATGAACGGCAGCCCCAGGGTCAGGTTCACCGCCTCGCCGAAGCCGGCGTATTTCAGCACCGGCAGGCCCTGGTCGTGGTACATGGCCAGCACCGCGTCGTGCTCCGCCAGAAGCTCCGGTTGAAAAGCGGTGTCCGCCGGCACCGGGCCGGTCAGTCGCAGGCCCTGTTCGCGCAGGCGCGTCAGGGTGGGAATGATCACATCCAGTTCCTCGCGGCCGAGATGGCCGCCTTCGCCGGCGTGGGGGTTGAGCCCCAGCACCAGAATTCGGGGGCGCCGCAGGGCGAATTTGCGGCGCAGGTCGTCGTGCAGGATGGTCAGGGTGCGCGTCAGCGCGGCGTCGGTGATCGCCGCCGGCACCCGGGCCAGGGGCAGGTGCGTGGTGGCCAGGGCCACGCGCAGATCGCCGGCGGCCAGCATCATCACCACCTGGTCCACGCCGGCCCGTTCGGCCAGGAATTCGGTGTGACCGGTGAAGGCGGGATCGGCGCTTTCACAAATGATGTTCTTGGCCACCGGGGCGGTGACCATGGCGGCGAAGGTGCCGTCCAGGCAGCCGTCGGCGGCGCGCTCCAGCATCGCCAGGGTGCCGGCGCCGGTCGCCGGGTCCGGCTGTCCGGCGGTGACCGTGGCGCCGGCCGGGCAGTGCCACAGGACGGCGCCGCGCGTCGGCGCGGGCTGGTCCGGGGTCCACTCCTCCAGAGCCGGGTCCAGTCCCAGAGCGGCGGCCCGCGCCGCGAGCACGTCACGGTCGGCGAGCAGCACCAGGGGCAGGTCCGGCAAGGCCGCCGGGAGGGCGGCCAGCAGGTCCGGGCCGATACCGGCCGGGTCGCCGGCGGTGAGGGCGATCGGGCGCCGCGTCATGATTGCAGGCGGATGTCCACGTAGGCTTCCGCGCGCTGCTCCTGCAGCCAGGTTTGCAGCTCTTCGTCGAAGCGGCGCTTCTGCAGCGCCTGGCGGGCCTGCAGCTCGCGGAACTGGTCGCTCATGTCGGCCTCCCGGGTCTCCTCGACGCGCAGGAAGTGCCAGCCGAACTGGCTCTGGAACACCGGTGACAGCTGCCCGGGCGGCGTTTCCACCATCATCTGCTCGAATTCAGGCACCATTTCGCCCGGCGTGACCCAGCCCAGTTCGCCGCCCTGGCGGCCGCTGCCGGGGTCGTCGGAGTGTTCCGCCGCCGCTTCCGCGAAGCTCAGTTGATCGCTGGCCACCTGGTCGTGCACCCGGTTGATCTCGGCGCGGGCCTGCTCTTCGCTGGTGAGAGTGTCGGCGCGCACCAGCACGTGGCGCACCCGGTACTGGGTGACCACTTTTTCAGTGCCGCCGCCCCGGCGGTCGATCATCTTGAGGATGTGAAAGCCGGCGCCGGAGCGCAACGGCTCGCTGATTTCGCCTTTGCTCATGCCGATCGCCGCGTCGGAAAACAGGCTCGGCCACTGGGCCGCTTCCCGCCAGCCCAGGTCGCCGCCTTCCAGCGCCTGCGGGCCGTCCGATTCGGACACCGCGGTTTCCGCGAAGTCGGCGCCGCCGCGCAGTCGCTCCACCAGGGCCTCGGCCTCTTGCTGCGCGGCGCTGACCTGCGCCGGGCTGGCGTTGCCGGGTACCTTGACCAGGATGTGGCCGAGGTGGAAATCCGCCTGGAACATCTGGCGGCCGCTCTCCGACTCCAGGAAGCGCTGCACTTCGCGGTCGGTGACCCGCACCCGGGAGGCCACGCTGCGTTGCTGCAGCCGGGACACCACCATTTCATTGCGCACTTGCTCGCGGAACCGCGACCAGTCGTAGCCGTCGGCGCGCAGCGCGTCGGCGAACTGTTGAAGGGTCATGTTGTTCTGACGGGCAATGCCGGACAGCGCCTGGTTGAGGGCGCCGTCGTCGACGCGGATACCGGCCCGTTCCGCCATTTGCAGTTGTAGACGTTCCAGGATCACCCGGTCCAGCACCTGTTCGCGCAGCACGTCGCGGGGTGGCAGCGGGCGGTTGTCGCCCCGGAACTGGGCGGCGATGTCGTCCACGCGCTCCTGCAGTTCGCTTTCCATGATCACGCCGTCGTTAACCACCGCCACGATGCGGTCGAGCATTTGCACCTGGGCGTGGGCGCCCAGCGGCAGCAACAAGGTCGTGCTCAAGAACGTCGCGCTCAGCAACCAGGTTGCCAGAGACCTAATCATATTCACTCCTGTATCCGGGAATGCTGCGTTCCAGCAGGGAATCCACCCGGCCGCCGAAGCCGCCCAGCCCGGTCATTTGAATCTGTAGTAGCACGGTGGTATCCGCTTCCAGCGTGGTATCACCGTCTTCGTCGGTGAGTTCCCGCTGGCTCAGTAAACGGACTTTCCAACAGCAATTACGCCATTCCGCGCCCGCCAGTGTTTCCACGGTGCGCTGGTTTTCGTAGTCGTAAAGCCAGCGGCCCACCAGCCGCCAGTTGTTGTGGATCGGCCAGATGGTGGCGATCTCGGACTGGCGGATGTCGTCCGCCGGGCGGTCGTGGAAGGCCAGGTTGAACACCCGCCGTTCCCGATCCGTGTAACCCAGCCGCACCGAGGAGCGCTGCCGTTCATTGGCGTGCGTGTCCCACTGTCCCTCCGTGTAGAGGTACCAATCATGCCCAAAGTTCCAGCGCATGTCGGCGACCATGGGAGTCTGGTCGGCGTCGTCCGGCGGTTCGCCGTCCAGTTGCACCTTGCGCTCGCCACGGTAGAAGCCCTGGCCAAGGCGTAGCCGCAGCTGTTCGCGGCCATCGGCGTCACGCAAAAAGCGGCTGGTGAGACCCAGTGACGCCTTTTCCTCGTCGCCGAAGCGGTCGTAACCGATAAAGCGGTTCTGACGGAACAGCGTATTGTACGAAAAGGTCAGCTCGCCGCTGTCGAAATTGGGCAGCTGGTCCTGCTGTTCGTAAGCCAGTTTGTTGATGAACAGCCGGGGTTCCAGGGTTTGCGTGTAACCGCGCCCGAACAGGCTGGTGTCGCGTTCCAGGAACAGCCCGGAATCCAGGCTCGCCCCCCAGGTGCTCAGGGTCGCGTCGCTGGCGGAGGTCTCGGCGTCGTCGAGCTGGTAGCGGTTATGGTAAAGCCGCGCCTGGGGCTCCACATAGCCCCAGCTTTCCTCCATGCGCACCGCCAGCCCCGGCGCCAGGTGCACGCGGGCGCCGGTGGGGTTGTTGCTGGTGTCCTTGTCGGAGCGGTCGAAGGCGGTCACGTCGCTGAGCCACAGGCCGCGCACCGGGCCCAGCAACTCCGGGTCGCCGGAAAGTTGCAGCTGCGGCAGGCGGCGGTAGGGCAGCTGGTCGTCGGGCAGCGTCGGGTCGATGGTCTGCCAGGATTGCAGCCGCGCCAGCGCCCGCCAGTCGCGGCCAAAGTAGCGGGCCTGGCCCAGCCGGGGCAGGTGGGTCCGGGAGCTCACTTCCAGGCCGGTATCCAGATCCTTGAAGTAGAAGTCGTCGGACACGTAGTTCACGTCCGAGGTGAGTGCCCAGCGGCCCACCGAGCCGTCGTGCTGCCAGGCGGCCAGCTCCCGGTCCTCGCCGTCGAATTCCCGGTCATTGAACAGTACGCCGTAGCTGAGCTGCCCCTGCCCCAGATCGGAGAGGTAGCGGAACTCGGTTTCCACGCCGCTGCCCCGGCCGTCGATGTAGCGGGGCGCCACGGTGGCGTCCATCTGCGGGTGAATGTTGATGTAGATCGGCTGGGTGATGTCCACGCCGCCGCTGTCGCTGGTGGTGATGGTGGGAAACAGCAGGCCGGTCTTGCGGCGTTCGTCGATGGGAAAGGTGATCCAGGGCAGCCACAGCAGTGGCATGCCCTTCACGCGCAGAGTGACATCGCGGGCCTCGCCCCAGCCTTCTTCCCGGTCCAGCCGGATTTGCCTGCCGCTCAGTTCCCAGCCGTTGGAGCCGGGGGCGCAGGTGGTGTAGGTGCCGCGTTCGATGGTGGTGAAATTCTCCACCAGATCAATATGTTCCGCGGTGCCCCGGGCGCCGGGGCCGAACAGCGCGTAGCGGACCCGGTTGAGGCTCGCCTCGCGGCGCTGGGTCTGGCCGCTCATGCCATCGGCGATAAAGGTGAACTGATCGGTTTCCAAGCGCAGGCTGTTGGCCACCTCGAACTTGCCGCTGGACTGGTCGAGCAGGGCGGATTGGCTGGTCAGGCGCCGGCCCGGGCGCTCGATCAGCACTTCGCCGTCCATGCTGATCAGCCCGTCCTCGGTGAGGCTGGTGCTGTCGGCGGTGATGATGATGTCGCTTTGGTCCGCCGGCACCCCCACGGAGGGGTTGTAATAGATGCCGCTGCACCAGACGGGTATCGGCCGCTGCTGGACCGGCGGCAGTGCCGTCATGGTGTCGCGGTCGACCCAATTGAGGTCGTCGTCGGCTCCGGCGACGCCGGCCAGCAAAAGGGCGAGGCCGGGTAAAAACAATCGTGAGGGCAGTGGCATCGGCTGCTCGGAACAGGTAAAAAGGGCCGTTTCGCAATCGCGGCAGTGTAATGGATTGATGGTGGCAATGCAGCCAGAGAAGGGTAACTCCGATATTCGCCGCCAGGCACTGGATCAATGGGTCAGTGACTGGCTGGGTACGCCGGTGCGCGGCGAGGTGGCCTCCGCCGACGCCAGTTTCCGGCGCTACTTCCGCTACCGCCATGGCGACCGCACCTTGGTGGCCATGGACGCGCCGCCGGAACAGGAGGACTGCCGGCCCTTCGTGGACGTGGCCGGCCGGCTGGCTCGCGCCGGCGTGGCGGTGCCGGAGATTCTGCATCAGGACCTGGAGCGCGGGTTCCTGCTGCTCACGGACATGGGCCATGAGACCTGGCTGACCGCTCTCGACGAGGACAACGCCGACGCCTGGTTCCGCGCCGCCCTGGAGACCCTGATTACCCAGCAGCGCTTCGCCGATACCCAGGGGTTGCCCGAGTATGACCGGGCCCTGCTGCGCCGCGAGCTGGATCTGTTTCCACACTGGTATCTCGGCGAGCACCGGGACCTGCGCCTGGAGGGCGACACCGCCGCGCGCCTGGAGGCGGTGTTCGAGACGCTGATCAAGACCGCCCTGGCCCAGCCCCGGGTGTTCGTGCACCGCGACTTCATGCCGCGTAATCTGATGGTCAGCGACCCCAATCCCGGGGTCATCGATTTCCAGGACGCGGTGGCGGGGCCGATCAGCTACGACCTGATCAGCCTGTTCAAGGACGCCTTTCTGAGCTGGCCGGAGGCGCGCGTGCTGGACTGGCTGCGGGACTACCATCGGCGTGCCGCCGGCACCGGCTTGCCGGTGCCCGAGGCGTTCGACGATCTGCTGCGCTGGTGCGATCTGATGGGGGCCCAGCGGCACCTCAAGGTAATCGGCATTTTCGCTCGCATCCGTCACCGTGACGGCAAGCCCAAATACCTGGAAGACGCGCCACGCTTCTTCGCTTACCTGCGAACCGTGATCGCCCGGCGCCCGGACGAGCTGGGTGACCTGGGGGCGCTGCTGGATCTCTGGGAGTGCCCCTGATGCGCGCCATGATCCTGGCCGCCGGCTACGGGAAACGGATGCGACCGCTCACCGACCACACCCCCAAGCCGTTGTTGCTGGCGGGCGGCAAGCCGCTCATCGAGCACCATATCGAAGCGTTGCGCCGTGCCGGCGTCGAGGAACTGGTGATCAACACCGGCTGGCTGGGCGAGCGGCTGGAGGCGCATCTGGGTGACGGTGGCCGACTGGGCGTGTCGATCCACTGGTCCCGGGAAGGCACCCCCCTGGAGACCGCCGGCGGCATCCGCCGGGCCCTGCCGTTATTGGGCGCGGACCCGTTTCTGCTGGTCAACGGCGACATCTGGACCGACTACGATTTCGGTGCCTTGGTCGACGCTCCGGCCGGCGACGACCTGGCCCGGCTGGTGTTGGTGGACAACCCCGCCCACCACGACGCCGGTGATTTCCATTTAACAGCCGGTGGCCGGGTAAGCGATAATGCCGAGCCCCGGCTCACCTACGCCGGTATCGCCCGGCTTGATCCGGCGCTGTTCGCCGCGCTCGACGACGGCGAGCGCCGGCTGGCGCCGGTGCTGCGCGCCGCCATGGCGCAACGGCGGGTCAGCGGCGAGCATCACCGTGGCCACTGGTGGGACATCGGCACCCCCGAGCGGCTGGCGGCGTTGAACCGTTTTCTGGCCGCCCCGGACACTGATTAAGGACATTTCATGGCCAAGCAAACCGACTTTATCGCCCCCTCCATTCTCGCCGCCGACTTCGCGCGCCTGGGCGAGGAGTGCGACGCGGTGCTTGCCGCCGGCGCCGACATGATCCACTTCGACGTCATGGACAACCACTATGTGCCCAACCTGACCATCGGCCCGATGGTTTGCAAGGCGCTGCGCCAGCACGGCATCAGCGCGCCCATCGACGTGCATCTGATGGTCAGTCCGGTGGACGATCTGATCCGCATGTTCGCCGACGCCGGCGCTTCCATGATCACCTTCCACCCGGAAGCCTCCGCCCATGTGGACCGCTCGCTGCAGCTGATTCACGATGCCGGCTGTCAGGCGGGGCTGGTGCTTAATCCGGCGACCGGGCCGGCGTGCCTGGAATACGTCATGGACAAGCTGGATATGGTGCTGCTGATGAGCGTCAACCCGGGCTTCGGTGGCCAGTCGTTCATCCCCGGCACCCTGGGCAAGATCGAGCAGGTGCGTGCCCTGATCGACGCCAGCGGCCGGGACATCCGTCTGGAAGTGGACGGTGGTGTTTCGGAAAAGAACATCCGCCAGGTGGCCGCCGCCGGCGCCGATACCTTCGTGGCCGGCTCCGCGATTTTCGGCAAGGACGACTATCCGGCGGTGATCGGCGACCTGCGCCGGGAGCTGGCCGGCGCCTGACGCCGTTGTGAAATTTCGTAATGATCCCGGGTGCGCGCTTGTGCACTCGGGCTTCCCCGCTGAAGCTGAGCCTCTTTCTTCGCGTGACGACAGCGAGAACAGGAGGAGGCGATATGCTCTCTCAATGGCTGACCTGGCCGGTGCTGGCGGTCTGGGCTTTGCTCTCCGTCGTATGCGCCGCCTGGGTGATCCGCGATCTGCGCCGCCATAACGCCTTTCTGGGCAGCATGATGAAGGTCGCCTGGGTGCTCACGGTGCTCTATTCCGGGCCCCTGGGGCTGGCCGTGTATTGGTACACCGGGCGCGGTCAGATTCGCCGCGATTCGCTGTGGCGCAAGAGCTTCCGATCCGTGGCGCATTGTTATTCCGGCTGCGGGCTGGGCGAAATCATTGGCGTATTGACGGTGGCGGGCCTGCTCGCCATGACCGGCTGGCCGGTGAATCTGGTGTCCTTCGCGCTGGCGTACCTGATCGGCTTCGCCTTTACGCTGGGACCGCTGATGCAGGCCGGCGAGGCGTTCCGGGTGGCGCTGAAGGATTCGGTGGTGGCGGAGTCGCTGAGTATCACCGCCATGGAGGTCTCCGCCCTGTCGGTGAACGCGGGTCTCGCCGGCGACGCCCGCATCGGCGATCCGGTATTCTGGGGCGCGTTGATTCTCTCCCTGTCGGTGGGGCTGCTGGTGGCGTATCCGGTGAATGTGCTGTTGATCCGCTTTGGCGTGAAAGAGGGGATGCATAATCCGAAGCACATGATGGCGCACCAGGGACACCACTGATTTGCCGTTGGCCGGGATCGCCGGCCGGCGTTATAGTCCGCAAAGCGCTGTTCCGAAAATCCAGGGAGACGCCGCCTCCGTGCTTCATGCCGCCGCTCTTCAACGCTCGTCCTTGCTGCTGCTCCTGATGCTGGCGGCATTGCTCGTCGGCTGCGCCAGCCGCCCGGCGCCCCATGTGGAGGAGCGCGACGCCGGCGGAGAGCCGCCACCGTTGCTGCGCGACGATGTGCCCGCCCAGGGTACAACGGGCGAGACCTCACCGGTGCTGCCGCTGCTGCGGGCCCAGGCGGAACGCTGGCGCGGGGTGCCGTACCGGCTTGGCGGCGACAGCGAGGCCGGGGTGGACTGTTCCGCGTTCGTGCAGATCACCTTCCGCTCCCGACTCGGCGTGGACCTGCCGCGCACCACGGAGCAACTGGCCAAGGAAGGGGAGCGGGTGGACCGTTCGGAGCTCCAGGCCGGTGACCTGGTATTTTTCAAGACCGGTTTCCGACAACGCCACGTGGGCATCTACATGGGCGGCAAGCGCTTTCTGCACGCCTCCACCAGCCGCGGTGTGATGACCTCGTCCCTGAACAATGTCTATTGGAAAGAGCGTTACTGGAAAGCCCGACGCATCGAGCTGGAGGATCAGCCCGCGGCGCTGTCGGTGTCCGACGAGTCCCGGTAGACCACCGCGCGCACGTCCAGCGGGCGGCCGTCACGACTGCGCACCGTGACGGTGTCCACCGGCTCCCCGTTGGTCCGGTCGACCAGCTCCGGGCCGCCGCTTTCGCCGTTCCAGCGGTCGCTCCACTGGCGCAGCGCGGTGATCACCGTGAACAGATCCCGGCCCTTGTCAGTGAGCCGGTACTCGTAGCGGGTGCCGTGTTCGCCCACGTCCTGTTTGATCAGCACGCCATTGTCCAGCAGCCGCGCCAGCCGGTCGCAGAGAATATTGCGGGCAATGCCCAGGTTCTGCTGAAAGTCCACGAACCGGCGGGTGCCGAGCATCGCTTCTTTCACCACCAGAAGGGACCACCAGTCGCCCACGTCGTTGAGGGCGCGGGCCACCGAGCAGTGGGTGTCGGGAAATCGTTTACGAACCATGGGGGCAGTGTGCCAAATACGGTTGCAAGAAGAAACCGTTATGGGTACGGTTTCGAAACGCAACCGAATTGCACCTTGTTGAACCTATCTGGAGTACCCCGATGAGCGCCGATCTGGCTCCCCTGTTCCGTCCTTTTGAATGCAAATCCCTGAAGCTGCGCAACCGGGTGGCGATGGCGCCCATGACCCGTAACTTTTCGCCGGGCCAGGTGCCCACCGAGGACGTGGCCGGCTATTACCGGCGCCGCGCCGAGGGCGAAGTGGGCCTGTTGATCACCGAGGGCACCACCGTGGGCCACCCCGGTGCGCCGGGCCACGACAGCGTGCCGGCGTTCCACGGCGACGCGGCGCTCAATGGCTGGAAAGAGGTGGTGCGCCAGGTGCACGCCGCCAACGGCGCCATCATCCCGCAGCTCTGGCACGTGGGCGGCACCCGCCGGCCCGGTGTGGGCCCGGACAAGGACGCCCCGGGCTATTCCCCGTCCGGTCTGTTCAAGCCCGGCAAACCCAACGGCGAAGCGATGACCCTGAAGGATATCCAGGACGTGATCCAGGCGTTCGCGGATTCCGCCCGCGCCGCCAAGGAGATCGGCTTCGACGGCGTGGAAATCCACGGCGCCCACGGTTACCTGCTGGACCAGTTCTTCTGGGAAGGGACCAATCAGCGTGACGACCAGTACGGCGGCTCTCTGGAAAACCGCGCCCGCTTCGGCGTGGAAGTGGTGGAGGCGGTGCGTGCCGCGGTGGGCGAGGACTTCGCCATCGTGCTGCGCTTCTCGCAGTGGAAGCAGCAGGACTACGAAGCGCGTCTGGCGGAAACGCCGGAGGAGCTGGCGCGCTTCCTGAAGCTGTTCACCGACGCCGGCGTGGACATGTTCCATGCGTCTACGCGCCGTTTCTGGACGCCGGAATTCGAGGGCTCCGACCTGAACCTGGCCGGCTGGACCCGCAAGCTCACCGGTAAGCCAGTGATCTCCGTGGGCAGCGTGGGGCTGGACGACGATTTCATCGGCGCCAACAATCAGGGCATCGGCGGCGACGCCAACCCCAAGGGCATCGAGGATCTGGCCCAGCGCATGGCGGCGGACGAGTTCGACATGATCGCGGTGGGCCGGGCGCTGCTCCAGGACCCCAACTGGCTGGTCAAAATGCGCGACGGCCAGCATGATGAGATCGAACCGTTCACCAAGGCGGCGTTGGGCTCGCTGAGCTAGCGGCACTCGCGGCGCGGGCGATAACAAGGAGAACACCGATGCCCTCTGACCAGCACCAGAACGCCCTCCAGGCGATTGAGGCCTGGCGGGCCGGCGGTTCCACCTTCGATTGGAACGGCCTGGACATCTGGTACCGGGACGAGGGTGGCGCCGACCGCCCGGTGCTGGTGATGATCCACGGCTTTCCCACCGCCAGTTGGGATTGGCGGCATATCTTGCCGGCGTTCACCGATCACTACCGGGTGGTGATGATGGACCTGCTGGGCTTCGGGCTCAGCGCCAAGCCGCGCCGTTTTCCCTACAGCATCCACGCCCAGGCCGACATGGTGGAGGCACTGCTCGCCGACTTGGGGGTGAGCCGTTGCCGGATACTGGCCCACGACTACGGCGACACCGTCACCCAGGAGCTACTGGCCCGCCACGGCGAGCGCGCCGACCGGCGAGAACCGGGCCTGGGCATCGACAAAGTGGTGCTGCTCAACGGCGGCCTGTTCCCCGAGACCCATCTGCCGGTGCGCATGCAGAAGCTGCTGATCAGCCCGCTCGGCCCCCTGGTGGTGAAGTTCTTCACTTTCGAGAAGATGGCGGCGGCGTTTTCGCACATCTGCGCGAGACCGCTGCCGGACGGCGAGGTGGCCGGTTACTGGGCGTTGCTGCGGCACAATAACGGCCGGGCGGTGATGCCGCGTTTGATTCGCTACATGGAAGAGCGGCGTCGCTACCGTGAGCGCTGGGTGGGCGCCTTGTGCGACGCGGCCGGGCGGGGGGTGCCGGTGCGGTTGGTCGACGGGGTGGAAGACCCGGTGTCCGGCGGCCACATGGTGGCGCGCTATCGGGAGCTGGTTCCCGAGCCTGACGTGGTGGCGCTGGCCGGCGTGGGTCACTACCCGCAGACCGAAGCGCCGGACGCCGTTATCGACGCCGCCCGGCCCTTCCTTGCCGAAACCTGAATCGGTCCTTTCTCTCCAGCCGGGTCGCGGGTCTGTGTTCTGCCCTTCCGGCACAGCCGCTCGCCCCTAATGGAGAGAACCCGGTGAAGGTTTGCTAGTCGCTGGCTTCCAGGGACTTATTGATGCGCAGCGCCAGCAGCGTGCAGATCACCCCGGACAACAGGTAGACGCTGACGTAGGCGAGGCCGAAGTTCGCGGACAGCCCCAGCGCCACCAAAGGCGCGAAGGCGGCGCCGAACAGCCAGGCGAAGTCCGACGTGAGCGCCGCGCCGGTGTAGCGGAAACGACGCTCGAAGTTGGTGGTCACGGTACCCGCGGCCTGGCCGTAGGACACCCCCAGCAGCGCGAAGCCGATCAGGATAAAGGCATCCTGCTGGATCGCGGAGCCGTCCAGCAACATGGGCGTGAACAGCGCGAATACGCCGATCAGGCAGGCCAGCAGGGCCACGGTGGTGCGCCTGCCGATGCGGTCGGCGACCCAGCCGGAGGCGATGGTGCCGAACACGGCGAGCACCGCGCCGGCGAGCTGGACGCCAAGCACGTCGCGGATCGACTGGCTCTCGTTAAAGCTGATCCAGGAGAGCGGAAAGATCGTCACCATATGGAACAGGGCGTAGCTGGCGAGCGCCGCAAAGGAGCCGATGAAGATGTTGTAGCCTTGACGGCGCAGCATTTCCCGGGTGCCGATGGGTTCCAGTTCGCCTTCTTCCAGGGCGCGGGTGTATTCGTGGGTGACGACCAGGCGCAGGCGGGCGAAGAGCGCCACCACGTTGATCGCGAAGGCGACGAAGAAGGGGTAGCGCCAGCCCCAGCCCAGGAAGTCTTCACTGGAGAGGCTGACCACCAGGTACAGGAACAGGGCCGCGGCCACCAGGAAGCCGATCGGCGCGCCGAGCTGCCCGAGCATGGCGTACCAGCTGCGCCGGTGGCGCGGCGCGTTCAGTGCCAGCAGCGAGGGCAGGCCGTCCCAGGAGCCGCCCAGAGCGAAGCCCTGGAGAATACGGAACAGTGCCAGCAGCAGGATGGTCCAGACGCCCAAGGTGTCGTAGGTGGGCAGCAACGCCATGCCGGCGGTCGCGGTGCCCAGCATGAACAGCGCCACGGTGAGCTTCACGCTGCGGCCCCAGTGCCGCTGGATCGTCATGAACAGGGCGGTGCCGAAGGGGCGGGCCAGAAACGCGAAGGAAAATATAATAAACGCCGCGAGCATGCCTTCCAGGCGCCCCAGGAACGGAAAGAACACGTAGGGGAACACCAGCACCGAGGCGATGCCGAACACGAAGAAATCGAAGTATTCCGAGGCGCGGCCGATCACCACGCCCACGGCGATCTCCCCGGGCGCCACCTTGGTGCGATCGGCGGCGGTGTTGCGCAGATCCTGTTCCGGGGTAGTGACGGGCGTCGTGGTTTGATCTTGGCTGCTGGACATGATGCTGGCTCTTTATGCAAACAAAGGGTTTAGCACGTCAACGGACGACCAGGGCATAGCATCGCCTGAACCCGGGTGTCGCCGCCATAGGACAAAATGTCCAATTCCCGGAGCGGCCCCGAGCGGGTACAGTCGGCCGTATCGTGGGCTACAAATCCTGATCCGGCAATGGTATTTCCCAAGCTGTACTCATTTTCCAGGCCGCTTCAAGGCGCCCTTCTCTTCGCCGCGCTGGTCCCGCTGGCGGGTTGTGACATGGTGGTCATGTCGCCCTCCGGTGACGTCGCCATGCAACAGCGTGACCTGATTCTCTGGGCCACCGGCCTGATGCTGCTCGTGATCGTGCCGGTGATCATCATGACGCTGATGTTCGCCTGGCGGTATCGCGCGTCCAACAAGGACGCCGAGTATTCGCCGGATTGGGATCACTCTACCATGCTCGAGCTGGTGATCTGGGCGGTGCCGCTGCTGATCATCATCGCACTGGGCGCGATCACCTGGGTGAGCACCCATAAACTCGACCCATACCGGCCGCTGGACCGCATTGATGCCGGCCGGCCGGTGCCCGAGGGCACCGAACCGCTGGTGGTGCAGGTGGTGTCCCTGGAATGGAAGTGGCTGTTTTTCTATCCCGAGCAGGGGATCGCCACGGTCAACGAACTGGCGGCACCGGTGGATCGGCCGATTCGCTTCGAGATTACCTCGCACTCGAACATGAACTCTTTTTACATTCCCGCCCTGGCCGGGCAGATCTACTCCATGGCGGGCATGGAGACCAAGCTGCACGGCGTGATCAATGAACCCGGCGTGTACGACGGCTTTTCCGCCAACTACAGTGGTGCCGGTTTTTCCCATATGCGCTTTCATTTCCACGGCCTGGAAGACGATGAAGCGTTCCAGGGCTGGTTGGAAACGGTGCGCGACGGCGGCGGTGAGCTCAGCCGGGCGACGTACAAAGAGCTCGCGATACCGAGCCAGAAGGAGCCGGTGCGCTATTACGCCGATGTCGATCCGGGGCTGTACGACGCGATCCTCAACCGCTGCGTGGACCCGGGCACGGTGTGCATGACGGATATGATGGACCACCACGGTCCGGATCATGACCACGGATCTCATGGGAATTGAACATGTTTGAGCAACTCGACCTCACCCAGCTGATTTTCGGGCGTCTGTCCTGGGACGCCATACCGCTGCATGACCCGGTGATCGTGGCGACGTTCGTGGTCGTGGCCCTGGGCGGCGCCGCCTTGTTGGGGGCGATGACCTATTACCGGGTCTGGGGTTATCTGTGGAAGGAATGGTTCACCAGCATCGACCACAAGAAAATCGGCATCATGTACATGGTGCTGGGCCTGGTGATGCTGCTGCGCGGCTTCGCCGACGCCATCATGATGCGCATCCAGCAGGCCTGGGCGTTTGGGGACGCCACCGGCTACCTGCCGCCGGATCATTACGATCAGATTTTTACCGCCCATGGCGTGATCATGATTTTCTTCGTCGCCATGCCGCTGATCACCGGCATCATGAACTACATCATTCCGTTGCAGATCGGTGCCCGGGATGTGGCCTTCCCGTTTCTTAACAACTTCAGCTTCTGGATGACCGCCAGTGGTGCCGCGCTGGTGATGGCCTCTCTGTTCATTGGTGAGTTCGCCAAGACCGGCTGGCTGGCTTACCCGCCCTTGTCGGGAATTCTGGAAAGCCCCGGAGTGGGGGTGGATTATTACCTGTGGGCGTTGCAGATCGCCGGGGTAGGCACCTTGCTATCGGGCATCAACCTGCTGGTGACCATCGTCAAGATGCGCGCCCCCGGCATGAATCTGATGAAAATGCCGGTGTTCACCTGGACGTCCCTGTGCACCAACGTCCTGATTGTCGCCGCCTTCCCGGTACTCACCGCGGTGCTGGGCATGTTGTTGCTGGACCGTTATCTCGGCACCGCCTTCTTCACCAATGATCTGGGCGGCAACGTGATGATGTACATCAACCTGATCTGGATCTGGGGTCACCCGGAGGTGTACATCCTGATTTTGCCGGCGTTCGGTATTTTCTCCGAGGTGGTGTCCACCTACAGCGGCAAGCGGCTGTTCGGCTACGCGTCCATGGTTTACGCCACGGTGGTGATCACGGTGCTGTCCTACATGGTCTGGCTGCACCACTTCTTCACCATGGGGTCCGGGGCCAGTGTGAATTCGTTCTTCGGCATCACCACCATGATCATCTCGATCCCCACCGGGGCGAAGATTTTCAACTGGTTGTTCACCATGTATCGAGGGCGCATTCGCTTCGAGGTGCCGATGCTATGGACCATCGGCTTCATCATCACCTTCGTGATCGGTGGCATGACCGGGGTCTTGCTGGCGGTCCCGCCGGCGGACTTCGTGCTGCACAACAGCCTGTTCCTGGTGGCGCATTTCCATAATGTAATTATCGGTGGCGTGTTGTTCGGCCTGTTCGCCGGCATCACCTACTGGTATCCCAAGGCGTTCGGTTACAAGCTGGATCCGTTCTGGGGCAAGATGTCGTTCTGGTTCTGGACCATCGGTTTCTATTTCGCCTTCATGCCGCTGTACGTGTTGGGCCTGATGGGCGTGACCCGGCGCATGAGCCAGTTCGAGGAAGACGCCGCCATGCAGTTCTGGTTCCAGGTGGCCGCCTTCGGCGCCTTCCTGATCGCCCTGGGCATTCTGTTCTTCATCGTGCAACTGGTGGTGAGTTATCGCCGCCGTGATCAGCTGCGCGATACCACCGGTGACCCCTGGGACGGCCGCACCCTGGAGTGGGCCACGTCCTCGCCGCCGCCGCAGTACAACTTCGCCTTCACGCCCCGGGTGCATGATCTGGATGCCTGGTGGCAGATGAAACAACACCAGTACCGGCGCCCGGAGCAAGGTTTCAAGGCCATCCATATGCCCAGGAACACCGCCGCGGGGGTCGTGCTCGCCGGCATCAGCACGGTGCTGGGCTTCGCTCTGATCTGGCACATGTGGTTGCTGGCGGGGCTGAGCTTTATCGCGCTGTTGGCGGCGGCGATCGGCCATACCTTTAACTATGACCGTGACTATCACATTCCCGCCGAAGAAGTGGAGCGGGTGGAAGCGGAACGTACGCGGATGTTAGCCAGCCATGTCTGAGACCACCTACACCCCGGAAAGCGGTGATATGGAAGCTCTGGAGTTTCACGTCACCGAGGATCACCACCCGGAAACCGGCACGCTGCTGGGCTTCTGGCTGTACCTGATGAGCGACTGCCTGATCTTCGCCTGTCTGTTCGCCACCTATGGCGTGCTGGGGCGCAGCTACGCGGGCGGTCCCACCGGCGCCGAGCTGTTCGATCTGCCGCTGGTGGCGATCAACACCTCGTTCCTGCTGCTGTCGTCGATCACCTATGGCTTCGCCATGCTGGAGACGCAGCGCAAGCGGGTCGGCGCCACCATTGGCTGGCTGGCGGTGACCGGGCTGCTGGGCGCCGCCTTCCTGGGCCTGGAGCTGTACGAATTCGCGCACCTGTTGAATGAAGGCGCGGGCCCCCAACGCAGCGCCTTCTTGACCTCGTTCTTTGCCCTGGTGGGCACGCACGGTCTGCACGTTCTGTTTGGCATTGTCTGGCTGGTGGTGCTGGTGGTGCAGCTGCGCAAGCACGGTCTGATCGTGGAAAATCAGCGCCGCCTGTTTTGTCTGTCCATGTTCTGGCATTTCCTGGACGTGGTCTGGATCGGCGTCTTCACCTTTGTCTATCTGATGGGAGTCCTGCCATGAGCGATCATCACGACGCGGCTCACGATGACGTCCTCCCCGATGCGCCGCACAGTACCTTCAAGGGGTACATGACCGGTTTCGTGCTCGCCGTGGTGCTCACCGTGATTCCGTTCTGGGTGGTGATGGCCGACGTGTTCGAGAGCACCGGCATCACGGCCCTGGTGATTTTGAGCCTGGCGGCGGTGCAGATCGTGGTGCATATGATCTATTTCCTGCACATGAATTTCCGGTCCCAGGGCGGCTGGAACATGCTGGCGCTGATGTTCACGGCGGTGATCGTGTTCATCACCCTGGCCGGCTCGCTGTGGGTGATGTACCACCTGAACGTGAACATGATGCCGGGAATGATGCAGGACCCCTGGGGCTGACATGGCCCCGCGGACTGCCCACCGCTGGCCGGGGCGGCTGCTGTGGGGCGCGCTGGCGCTGCTCGCCATTGCCGGTTTCCTGGCGCTCGGCCAGTGGCAGCTGGAGCGGCGTACCTGGAAGTTGGACCTGATCGAGCGGATTGAGCGGCGCGTGGACGCACCGCCGGTGACCGCCCCGGCGGTCGACGCCGGGATCAATCCGCAAGACGACGAATACCTTCGGGTACGCTTGCACGGCGAGTTCCTGCACCAGCGGGAGACGCTGGTGCGGGCCAGCACCGGTCTCGGCAGTGGTTACTGGGTGTTGACCCCGTTGCGCCGCCAGGACGGCTCCATGGTGCTGGTGAATCGGGGCTTCGTGCCGCCGGACCGGCGCGAGCGCTCAACACGCCGCGCCGGCGAGCCCCGGGGACCGGTCACGGTCACCGGGCTGCTGCGTCTCAGCGAGCCGGACGGCGCTTTCCTGCGCGACAACGTCCCTTCCGAGAACCGCTGGTACTCCCGTGACGTGGTGGCCATCGCCGAGGCCCGGGGCCTGAACGGCGTGGCGCCTTACTTCGTCGACGCCGAGGCGCCGCCGCTGGCCGAGGGTGGCGGCGGGCAGCCGGTGTCCGGCCTCACCGTGATCCAGTTCCGCAACAATCACCTGGTCTATGCGCTCACCTGGTTTATGCTCGCGCTGATGGTGGCCGGCGGCGCCGGCTACGCGGCCCGGGAGGAGTTCCGGCCGCGCCGTTCAGGAGACCCGCGATGATCCCGCGTAACCCGTCCGCGCCGCTGGATGACGACGCCACCGGCCGCAAGAACATGCAGCAGCTCATTCAGCTGCGCTGGATCGCCGTGCTCGGCCAGGTGGGTACCATCCTGGTGGTCTACTTCGGGTTCAACATCGAGCTGCCGCTACTCTATATGTTCGCGGTGCTGGCCGGGCTGGTGGCGTTCAACGGCGCCAGCCTGCTGCGTCTGCGGTTGCGCCGGCCGGTCAGTAATGGCGAGCTGTTCGTCGCCCTGTTGGTGGACGTGATCACCCTGACCATGCAGCTGTTTCTCAGCGGCGGCGCCACCAACCCCTTTATTTTTCTCTATCTGCTGCAGGTGGTGCTGGCGGCGGTGCTGCTCGAGGCGTGGTCCACCTGGATCATTCTGCTGGTCACCGCCGCCTGTTTCGTCGCCCTGGAATTCGCCGGCCGGCCGCTGCCGCTGCCGCTCGACTACGAGCTGGGACCGCTGAGTCTTTATATCCAGGGCATGCTGCTGTGCTTTGTGCTCAACGCGGTGTTGCTGGTGATTTTTATTAACCGCATCACCCGCAACCGCCGCGACCGGGACGCGCGTCTGGCGGCCCTCCGGCAGCGGGCCGCCGAGGAAGAGCATATCGTGCGCATGGGGCTGCTGGCCTCCGGCGCCGCCCACGAACTGGGTACGCCGCTGGCCACCCTGGCGGTGATCCTCGGCGACTGGCGACGCATGCCGGTGTTCCGCTCCGATCCCGACCTGGCCCAGGAAATCGGCGAAATGCAGACCCAGGTGTTGCGCTGCAAGTCCATCGTCAGCGGCATTCTGCTGTCCGCCGGCGAAGCTCGCGGTGAAGCCTCCGAAGAAACCACCGTGCATGCCTTCGTCGACGAGCTGGTGGCGGAGTGGCGCGCTACCCGGCCGGTGAACGACTTTGAGTACCGCAATCTGTTCGGCGAGGATCTGGCCATCATCTCCGATTCCGCGCTCAAGCAGACCCTGGGCAACGTGCTCGATAATGCGCTGGAAGCGTCGCCGCACTGGGTGGGCCTGGAGGTCGGCCGCCGCGACGATACGCTGATCGTCTCGGTGATGGACCAGGGCGCCGGGTTTTCCGACGCCATGCTGGCTCATCTGGGGCGCCCCTACCAGTCCACCAAAGGCCGCCCCGGCGGCGGTCTGGGGCTGTTTCTGGTGTTCAACGTGGTGCGTACGCTGGGCGGCAATGTCAGTGCCGGCAACCGCCCCCAGGGCGGCGCGGTGGTGACGCTGACACTGCCGTTGTCGGCGCTTACCATTGATGAACAGGAGATAGACGAACCGGAGATGGATGAGCCGGCACGGAAGGAGGGCGGTCATGACCACTGAGCAACCGGAACCGCCGCGCACTCTGTTGATCGTCGAAGACGATGCGGCGTTCGCCCGTACTCTGGGCCGCTCGTTTGAGCGTCGCGGTTATCAGGTCCGTCACGCGGACAGCCTGGAAGTGTTGCGCGAAGTGCTCGGTGAGCACACGCCGGATTACGCAGTGGTGGACCTCAAACTTAAGGGTGGGGCCTCGGGCCTGGCCTGCGTGCAGGCTTTGAACGAACACGACCCGGAAACCCTGATCGTGGTACTCACCGGCTACGCCAGCATCGCCACCGCGGTGGAGGCGATCAAACTGGGCGCTTGCCATTACCTGGCCAAACCCTCCAATACCGACGACATTGAAGCCGCCTTCGAACGCGCCGAGGGCAATGCGGAGGTCGAAGTCACCGGCCGTCCCACCTCGATCAAAACCCTGGAGTGGGAGCGCATCCACGAAACCCTCGCGGAGACCGACTTCAACATCTCCGAAACCGCCCGCCGCCTCGGCATGCACCGCCGCACCCTCGCCCGCAAGCTCGGCAAACGGCAAGTAAAATAAAAGCAGTTAATAGTGAATAGTTAACAGTTAATAGTTGCGCGGGGCTGGACCGTGCCGACTGAAACGTAAGAGGCCGCGCTTCCGGATTGGGCGCGGCTTCGGCCGTTTCAGGCTGGCAGCAGCCTTTACCGCGAACTATTAACTGTTCACTGTTAACTATTAACTGCCCGCGCGGCTAGGGCACTAGCCGCGTGGGCGGTTGGCGTCCTTCGCCGTGGTATTGCCAGTGGCGGTGGGGTGAGTCCGCGAGTTCGAGGACGTCGACGTGGTCGGCGGTGAGTACCAGGATGGAGAAGTCTTCCGCCGGGCGGGTTTCCGGGGTGGGCGGTGGGTAGCGGTAGTGGTCGGATTTAGGCGGTTGCCAGAGGCTGCCCGGGGGCGGGCCGCAGAAACGGGCCCGCGCTTCGCGGTCGAGCAGGCGCCACAGACGCAGGGTGTCGTCGGGGTGCTGTTCCGGGGTGAGGAAATGCACCCGGCCACGGAAGCGCCATTGGGTGCGGCTGGTGAGGTCGTACCAGCAGGCTTCGGCGCGGGCCTGGCGCTCCAGTTGCAGGGCTTTTTCGCTGCGCTGGTCGGTGGTGAACCACAGGGCCCGCCCGTGGCGCTCGCGCAGGCTGAGCGTGCGGCAGCGCGCACCACCGTCATCGCCCACGGTGGCCAGCTGCATGAAGCAGTGGGGGGCGGCCTTGCGGGTGGCCTCGAACCAGTCTGTCCATCGCTGGGGTAAGCTCATGGGCACGCAGTATGGCGTCTTGGCGGGCGCTTGGCCATTCCCCGGCCGGGGTGTTGGCAGCGACCCCGGAGCGGCGCTAGAATCCTCCCATGAATCGTTTCAACCCGCTTAATTCGCGCCTGCCTTTCTCCCCCGCCCGCTGGCGATGGTGACGCTCGCCTTCGGGAGCCTCCCGGTGCCGCTGGTTGCCTGAGAGTCTCCGCTGTTTTTCCGCTACAATTCATCACTTGCGATTGCCGCACCTGAACAAAGACCGGGGACCACCATGTCACCACCCAATCTGGACGATTACGCCCGCCAGGGTTATAGCCGCGTACCCATCGTGCGCGAAGTGCTGGCGGATCTGGATACTCCGCTGTCCGCCTACCGCAAGCTGGCCGCCGGGCCCTACAGCTACCTGTTCGAATCGGTGCAGGGTGGCGAGCGCTGGGGCCGTTATTCGATCATCGGCCTGCCGGCCCGCGAAGTGGTGCGTGTCACCGGCCCGCGCATTACGGTGAACGACGCGGACGGCGCTGTCGTTGAAGAGATCGACAGCGACGATCCGATCGCCTGGATCGAGGAGTACCGTCTTCAATACCGGGCCCCGGACGTGCCTGGCCTGCCGCGCTTCAACGGCGGCCTGGTGGGCTATTTCGGCTACGACAGCGTGCGCTATTTTGAGCCCCGGCTGGGGCCGGCGCCCGGCGAGGACGTGCTGCAGGTGCCGGATATCCTGTTGATGCGCTCCGAGGAAGTGGTGGTGTTCGATAACCTGCGCGGCAGCTTGTTCCTGATCGTGCATGTGAGTCCCGAGGACGCGCGGGCGGCGGCCGGCGCCGAGGCCCGCCTGGACGAACTGGAACGCCGCCTGCGCGCGCCCCTGCCGGAACCGGAGCACCAGGTGTACGGCGAGCCGGTGGACGAAAACGATTTTGTCTCCGAGTTTCCCCGCGACCGGCATGCCGCCGCCGTGGAGAAGATCCGTGAGTACATTCTCGCCGGCGACGTCATGCAGGTGGTGCCGGCCCAGCGCATGAGCTGTGAGTTCCCGGCCCCGGCCATGGACCTGTATCGGGCGCTGCGTTACCTGAACCCGTCGCCCTACATGTTCTATCTGGACCTGGAAGACTTCCACATCGCCGGCTCGTCGCCGGAGATCCTCACCCGGGTCGAGGACGACCAGGTCACGGTGCGCCCCATCGCCGGCACCCGTAAGCGCGGCGCCACCCCGGAGCGGGATAAAGCGCTGGAAGAGGAGCTGCTCGCCGATCCCAAGGAAATCGCCGAGCACCTGATGCTGATCGACCTGGGCCGCAACGACGTGGGCCGGGTGGCGGAGCCCGGCCAGGTGCGGGTCACCGGTAACATGGAGATCGAGCGCTATTCCCACGTGATGCACATCGTGTCCAACGTGGAAGGCACTCTGCGCCAGGGCCTGGGGCCGCTGGAAGTGCTGGCGGCTACCTTCCCGGCGGGCACCCTCAGCGGCGCGCCCAAGATCCGCGCCATGGAGATCATCGACGAGCTGGAACCCACCAAGCGGGGTGTCTACGGCGGTGCGGTGGGCTACATCGGCTTCAACGACGACATGGACATGGCCATCGCCATCCGCACCGCCGTGGTCAAGGACGGCCGGCTCTACGTACAGGCCGGCGGCGGCATCGTCGCCGATTCGGTGCCGGACCTGGAGTGGAAGGAAACCATGAACAAGGCACGCGCCGTGTTCCGCGCCGTGAACATGGCCCTCGGCGGCCTCGACCTGAACGCCGCCGCACAGAACGGGGAGGGCAAGTAATGCGCGTGCTGATGATCGACAACTACGACAGCTTTACCTACAACCTGGTGCAGTATCTGCAGGAGCTGGGCGCCGAAGTACTGGTGCACCGCAACGACAAAATCGACCTGGCCGGGATGGAAGCGCTCGACGCCGACCGGCTGATGATCTCGCCGGGGCCGTGCACGCCCACCGAAGCCGGCATTTCCGTGGAGGCGATCCGTTATTTCGCCGGCAAACTGCCGATTCTCGGCGTCTGCCTGGGGCATCAGGCCCTGGGCCAGGCGTTCGGGGGCCAGGTGGTGCGCGCCCGCACGGTGATGCACGGTAAGACCTCGCCGGTGCATCATACCGGTCAGGGGGTGTTCCGCGGCCTGCCCAGTCCCTACACGGCCACCCGCTACCATTCCCTGGTGGTGGACAAGGCCAGCCTGCCGGACTGTTTCGAGGTGACCGCCTGGACCCTGGACGACAACGGCGACATGGACGAGATCATGGGCATGCGCCACCGGGAGCTGCCGCTGGAGGGCGTGCAGTATCATCCGGAGTCGATTCTCACCGAACACGGCCATGATCTGCTCAACAACTTCCTGAAGGGGGAACGCGCATGAACATCCAGGAGGCCCTGGCCACGGTGGTCGAGCACATCGATTTGTCCACCGAGCAGATGAACGACGTGATGCGCCAGATCATGACCGGCGGCGCCACCGACGCGCAGATCGGCGGCTTTCTGGTGGCGCTGCGCATGAAGAGCGAGTCCCTGGACGAGATCACCGGCGCCGCCATGGTGATGCGCGAACTGGTCACCCCCGTGGTGATCGAGAACCGTCGTCACCTGGTGGACATTGTCGGCACCGGCGGCGACGGCGCCAACCTGTTCAATGTGTCCACCGCCAGCGCCTTCGTGGCGGCGGCGGCGGGCTGCCGGGTGGCCAAGCACGGCAACCGTTCGGTGAGCTCGAAAAGCGGCTCGTCGGACCTGTTGGAGGAAGCCGGCATCCGCCTTGATCTGAGCCCCAACGAGGTGGCCCAGTGCGTCGATGCGGTGGGCGTCGGCTTTATGTTCGCGCCGTCTCACCACAGCGCCATGAAATACGCCATCGGTCCGCGCAAGGAACTGGGCATGCGTACCCTGTTCAATATTCTCGGCCCGATGACCAACCCCGCCGGCGTGCAGCGTCTGGTGGTGGGCGTGTTCTCCGACAAACTCTGCAAACCCATGGCGGAAGTCATGGGGCGCCTCGGGGCCGAGCATGTGATGGTGGTGCACGGCCTGGACGGACTCGACGAGATCAGCCTGGCCGGGCGCACCCATGTGGCGGAATTCAAGGACGGGGAAGTGCGCGAGTACAGCCTGACCCCGGAAGACGTGGGTATCGAGTCCGCTTCCCTGGTGGGGCTGGACGTGACCGACCCGAAGGCGTCCCTGGCGCTGATCCGCGAGGCGTTCAGCAAGCGCAAGGAAGGCAATGCCGCCAAGGCCGCCGACATGATCACCCTCAACGCCGGCGCGGCCATCTACGTGTCCGGCATCACCCGAACCCTGGAAGAGGGGGTTCGGATGGCCGAGGATCTGGTCCACAATGGGGAAGCGGCGGAACGGATGCGCGAACTGGCGCAGTTCACTTTCGCATTGAAGGAAGAGGTATGAGCGACGCAGCGATCAGCGGAACCATTCTGGAACGCATCATCGAACGCAAGCGTGAGGAGATCCAGGCCGGGCAGCAGCGCTACAGCCTCGGTGAGCTGGAGGCCATGGCCGGCAATCAAGGCCGCGCGCGCGGCTTCGCCAAATCGTTGTACGCCAGCGTGGCCGGCGGCCGGCCCGCGGTGATCGCCGAGGTCAAGAAAGCGTCCCCCAGCAAGGGGCTGATCCGCGAGGATTTCGACCCGGTGGACATCGCCCGCCGGTACGAAGGCGCCGGCGCTAGCGCCCTGTCGGTGCTCACCGACCAGGACTTTTTCCAGGGCCATGAGGATTACCTGCGCGCCGCCCGTAACGCGGTCTCCCTGCCGGTGCTGCGCAAGGACTTCATTATCGATCCCTGGCAGGTGTTTGAAAGCCGCGCCATGGGCGCGGATGCCGTGCTGCTGATCGTGGCGGCACTGTCCGACGCCCAGCTTGATCAGCTGTATCACGCCGCGTTGCGCGCCGGCTGCGACGTGTTGGTGGAAGTGCACACCGCCGACGAGCTGGCCCGCGCCCTGAAGCTCAACATCGAACTGATCGGCATCAACAACCGCGACCTGCACACCTTCGACACTCGCCTGGACACCACCCTGGAGCTCGCCGAGCGAATCCCCGGCGACCATCTGGTGATTACCGAAAGCGGCATCCACACCCGCGACGACGTGCGCCTGATGCGCAAGAACGGGATCAATGGGTTCCTCGTCGGCGAGGCGTTTATGCGTGCTGAGGACCCGGGTGCCGCCCTTAAAGCGCTGTTCTTCTAGTTAATAGTTAACAGTGAATAGTGAATAGCGGGGCGGTGGGGAACCGTGCCGCCTGAAACGAAAGAGGCCGCGTCCCAAGCCAGGAGCGCGGCCTCTTTCAGTTCAGAGTGGCGCCAGCCCTGCCCGCGCCGCTATTAACTGTTAACTATTCACTGTTAACTGCACCTCAGCGGGTGCCGTAGACCACCATGGTCTTGCCCTTCACCGACACCAGCCCTTGTTCCTCCAGGTTCTTGAGGACGCGTCCGACCATTTCGCGGGAGCAGCCGACGATGCGGCCGATTTCCTGGCGGGTGACCTTGATCTGCATGCCGTCCGGGTGGGTCATGGCGTCGGGTTGCTTGCACAGGTCCAGAAGGGTGCCGGCGACGCGGCCGGTGACGTCGAGAAACGCCAGGTCGCCCACTTTGCGGGTGGTGGCGCGCAGGCGACCGGCGATCTGGGCGGACACCGCGAACAGGATTTCGGCGTCCTCGCGGGCCAGTTGGCGGAATTTGGGGTAGCTGACTTCCGCCACCTCGCACTCGGTTTTGGCTTTCACCCAGGCGGAACGGGACGGATCGGCCTCGAACAGGCCCATCTCACCGAAGAAGTCGCCTTCATTCAGGTACGCCATGATCATTTCACGGCCGTCATCGTCCTCGATCATCACCGTCACGGAGCCCTTGAGAATGTAGTACAGGGCGTCCGATTCGTCACCGGCGTAAATAATGGTGCTCTTGGCCGGGTACTTTCGGCGGTGACAATTGGCGAGAAATTGGTCCAGATTTGGAATTATCTTGTTACCGTCGCTCATGGGCTCTCTGCTTCTGGGCACGCTGCGCTTAAAAGCCGGAAAAAAGTCTTAGCTATTTAAGCTTATGGAGTTTGCCTGTTTTTCACGTGACTGCCAAGGGAACCGTTCCACAGTCTGCCCCTTCCCGCCGCCGGCCGCCAGCCTGACGGCGTTCCACCTTCGCCGGGGTATGGCGTGGGGGTGGTCTGTGGTAGTCTTCGCGGCCATTCCGCGAGGGCCTGAGCAGGAGATTGCGATGAAAGCGGTGGTTGATTGGCAGGGCGATGTCTGTTTCCAGGCCGAGTCTGAAACCGGCCATACTCTGGTGATGGACGGGCCGCCGGATCATGGCGGAAAAAACCGTGGCGCGCGACCCATGGAAACCGTGTTGATGGGCGTCGGCGGCTGTTCCAGCTTCGACGTGGTGCACATCCTGCGCAAGGCCCGCCAGGACGTGACCGGCTGCCGCTGCGAGATGGAAGCGGAGCGGGCCGAGGACGAGATCCCGGCGGTTTTTACCAAAATTCACCTGCATTTCCGGGTCAGTGGCAATAACCTCAAGGAAAATCAGGTCAAACGGGCCGTGGAACTGTCCGCGGAGAAGTACTGCTCCGCCGCCATCATGCTCACGCGCGGTGGCGTGGAAGTGACTCATAGCTACAGCATCGAATCCTGATAACGGCCAGTGGGGAAATAACGCCGTGGTGAAAGATCCCAATCCCAAAATTTCGGTTCACGGTTTTAACAACCTGACCAAGTCCCTCAGCTTTAATATCTTCGATATCGCCTATGCGAAAACCGAGCAGCATCGCAAGGAGTACATCGAATACATCGACGAGCTGTACAACGCCGAGCGCCTCACCGAGATTCTCACCAACGTGACCCGGATCATCGGCGCTAATATTCTGAACATCGCCCGCCAGGACTACGACCCCCAGGGCGCCAGCGTGACCATGCTGATCGCTGAGCACGAATCCCCGCCCACCGACGGCGACTGGGACGAGGAAGCGCCCGGGCCGTTGCCGGATTCGGTGGTCGCCCACTTGAACAAAAGCCACGTGACGGTGCACACCTACCCGGAATCGCACCCGGACAACGGCATCTCCACCTTCCGGGTGGATGTGGATGTCTCCACCTGCGGCGTGATCTCGCCGCTGCGGGCGCTGAATTACCTGATCCACAGCTTCGACTCCGACATCGTCACCGTCGATTACCGGGTGCGCGGCATGACCCGCGACCTGGACGGCACCAAGCATTACATCGACCACGACATTAATTCGATTCAGAACTTCCTCACCGAGGACACCCAGAACGGGTACCAGATGATCGATGTGAACGTGTATCAGGAGAACATCTTCCACACCAAGATGTTGCTCAAGGATTTCGATATCAACAACTACCTGTTCGGCGCCGGCAGCGACGAATTCAACGACGATGAACTGGCCAACATCCGTGAGCGCCTGCAAACCGAAATGCTGGAGATCTTCTACAGCCGCAACATGTGAAAAAGACAGTTAACAGTGAATAGTGAATAGTTAACAGCTCGCGGGCGACCGTCCGCGTTGTTCTGAAACGCAAGAGGCCGCGCCCCAAGCCAGGAGCGCGGCCTCTTGCGTTTCAGCCGGCACGATTCTCCACCGCGCAACTATTAACTGTTCACCGTTAACTATTAACTGCTTCAGATTCTGTAGGTGGTGAACGTCATCACTTTGCTCATCAGGGTCATGGCGCCTTTGATGGGTGGCGGCAGGGGGGCGCCGCCGGCGCCTTCGGCGGTGACGGCGTGGCGCAGTTCGTCCTCGCGCATCTGTTCCAGGATGGCGCGGCTGCGCCGATCGCCGTCCGGCAGCCGGGTGAGGTGATTCTCGAGGTGACGTACCACCTGGTGCTCGGTTTCCGATACGAAGCCCAGGCTCCAGCGGTCGCCGGCCAGGCCGGCGCCGGCGCCGAGCGCGTAGCTGACGGCGTAGAACAGAGGATTCAGCCGGCTGGGTACGCCGCCCAGTTCACGGATGCGGTCGTCGCACCAGGCCAGGTGGTCCTCCTCCTCACGGGCCGCCGCCTCCATGGCATGGCGCACATGGGGCAGGGTGGCGGTGCTGGCCTGGCCCTGGTAGAGCGCCTGGGCGCACACTTCGCCGGTGTGGTTGATGCGCATCAGCCCGGTCACGTGGCGGCGTTCCTGGGGGCTCATGGGGGCTTCGGGCCGCGGGTCCGCGTTCGGCGGCTGGCGCTCGGCGCGGGCGGAGCCCGGTGTCAGGGTGCGTAGGGCGCTGTCCACCCGGCTGAGCAGCCGGTCCATGGGGCTAAAGTGTCGTTCGGTCATCATTCCGGTCTCCGGACTCCCGTGGCGGGCATGCTAGCATAACCGTTTCATTGAACAGTGAACCAGGGGGCCAGGGGCTCATGCACATCAGTCCAGCGGTGGCCGGTACCGACCGCAGCGTCTCCGCCGCCTTTGTCGATTCGGTGTTGCCGGATCTGCTGGCGCACTACGGGCTGCGGCGAACCAGGGTACTGGAACAGGCGGGCATCGATGGGGCCGTATTCAATGACCCGGGCCGGCTATTGCCGTTGCTCGATGTGATGCGGCTGTTTCTGGTGATTCTGGAGGCCTGCGGGGACCCGGGCCTGGGTTTTGAGATCGGCCGCCGGGTGCGGCCCCGCTCCTACCAGGTGCTGGGCTATGTGATTCTCGCCAGCCGGGACCTGGACGAAGCCATTGAGCGGCTGATGCGTTTCGAGAAGCTGTCCGGCAATCTCGGTCGCACCGAACGCCACGATCACAACGAGCAGGTGAGCCTGTGCTGGCGGTGTCCCGTGGCCGGGGAGCCGGGCCGCATTCTCACCGAGGCCGCGATCACCGGTTGGGTGACCTTCATGCGCCCGCTGATGCCACCCGAGGCGGCCCTGTCGGAGGTCTGTTTCCGCCATCCGGAGCCGGTCGACGCGGCCCGTTACCAGGACTGGTTCCAGGCCCCGGTGCGTTTCGGCGCCGACTTCGATGGCGTGCGCCTGCCGGCCGCTTTGCTGCGGCATTCGCTGGAAAGCGCCGACCCCGGGCTGGGGCGGATGATGGAGAAAGAAGCCGGCGCGCTGCTGGCGGACTTCGACGCCCACGGCAATTTGCTCAGCCGGGTGCGCTCGGCGATCTACCGGCGGCTGGGCAGCGGCGACCCGTCGGTGGACGCGGTGGCGGCGGAATTGGGCCTCACCGTGCGTACCCTGCAGAGCCGGCTGCAGCGCCAGGGCTTGGCGTATCAGGAAGTGCTGGATGGTCTGCGCCGCAGCCTGGCGGAGCTCTATCTGCGCGACCCGGCGCTCAACCTGACCGAGATCGCGTTGTTGCTGGGCTTCGCCGAATCCAGCTCGTTCAGCCGCGCCTTCCGGCGCTGGCGCGGCGAGTCGCCGGTCAGTTGGCGTCGCCGTCTGCCGGGCCCGGATCCTTCCGGGTAAAGCGCACCAGCGCCTCGCGCAGCACGCTCATCTCCACCGGTTTGGGAATGTGCGCGTTCATCCCCGAGGCCAGGCTGCGCTCGCGGTGCTCACGCAGAATGTGCGCGGTGAGGGCAACGATGGGCACCGCCACCAGCCCCTGGCGGCGCTCGTGCTCGCGGATCCGCTGGGTCGCTTCGAAACCGTCCATTTCGGGCATTTCGCAATCCATCAGGATCAGGTCGTAGCGGCTTTCCGTGGCCATGGTCAGCGCTTCCTTGCCGTTGGCGGCCAGGTCCGCGCTCAGGCCCAGCTTGCTGAGCATGCCGCGAATCACTTTTTGACTGAGCTTGTGATCCTCCACCACCAGCAGCCTGAGGCTCGGGTCCGGGGTTTCCGGCTGGCCGTGCTCGCGCATCGGTCGACGCAGGCCCATTTCCTCCGCCAAAGCCTGCTTCAGGCGCGGCGCCGACACCGGTTTGGTGAGCACCCGGTGGATGCTCACATTGCGGGCTTCGGTGGCGGTGGGCGCGTTGTTGACGCCGGTGAGCATGATCAATGTGGTCGGGTGGGTGATCACCGGATCTTCGTGGATGCGCGCCGCCAGCTGCAGGCCGTTCATCCCCGGCATATGGTGGTCCAGCAGTACGATGTCGTAGGGTTCGTTGATATTGGCCTGGGTACGCAGCGACGCCAGCGCCTCGCGCGGGTCGTGACAGGCGGTGACGCGCATGCCCCAGCCCAGGGCGAGATGGCGGATCACCCGGGTGACGGTGCTGGAGTCGTCCACCACCAGCATGCCGCGGCCCTGCAGGGCGCTGATGTCGGTGTCCGGCCCGCTGGGCGGGGCGTCCATGGCCGGCAGCGGCAGCACGAACCAGTAGGCCACGTCGCCGCCGTGCTCGTCGCGCTCCCCGGCGCGGCCCTGCATGGCGTCCACCAGTTGCTCGGCGATCGACAGGTTGAGATTGCTGCTGTCCTGGCGGGCGGCGGGGTCGCGCAGGGCCCGGAACGTGCCGGAGCGCAGGGCGGTGCCACTGAACTCGAAACGCACCTGCCCGGCCCGGCCGGTGGGTTCCAGGGAAATGTCGATGATCAACTCACCGGGCTGCGCGTGGCGTATGAAAGCGCCCATCAGGTTGGTGAGCACCTGGCGCAGGCGTCCGGGATCGCCTTCCATGCGGGCCGGCAGGTTGGTGTGCACGTGGGTGATCAGTTCCACCTGTTTCTCTTCGGCCCGTTCGCGGAACAGATCCACGGCGTCCATCAATAGCTCGTTGGCGTCCAGGGCCTCGCGGTTGATGTCCGCGCCCTGGTCGGAGAGCTGGGAGTATTCCAGCACATCATTGATGATTTTAAGCAGGCTCTCGCCGGCGTTGCGGATGCCTCCCACGCAGTCTTTCTGGTTGGGTGTCAGCGGGGTGTCCTCGAGAATCTCGGCCATGCCGAGAATGCCGCTCAGCGGGGTGCGTACGTCATGTCCCATGCGCGCCAGTGTCTCGCGCCGGGTGGTGTCGACGGTGTCCGCCACGCTCTGGCTGCGCTGGTGCTCCATCTTCATTTGCAGGTGCTGGTGGTGCTGGATGCGCAGCCCGGCGGCCTGGATGAAACCGGCCAGGTTGACGGTGATCATCACGCACAGCCCCAGGTCCACGTCGCTCTGCACCAGGCCGAGCAGGGTCAGGCAGCCCAGCACCACCGGGCTGCCCACCAGCAGGCTGGTAAAGAAATACAGGGCGCCCAGCGGCACCTCCCGGTGCCAGGCCTGGTAACCCAGGGTGACCAGAAGGGCGGCGGCGGCCAGACCGAGCCCGAAGGCCGTGGCCAGGGCGCCGGCGATGGGCAGCCAGGGCACGGCCACCAGAAACAGCAGAGCGAGCAGCGCTAAGACGCGCAGCAGGCGATCAAGCACCGGCGCGTTGTGGCGGCTGTCCACGAAGGTGCGGCCGACCCCGCAGGCGCACACGATCGCCAGCATCAGACTGCCCATCTTGAGTTGCGGCAGCCAGGCGCCGAGCAGCCAGTGACCGGCGAGGGTGCCGGAGGAAAACAGCACCAGCCCGGCCAGCGCGAGCAGGAAGCCGGCATGGTAACCATGACTGATGCCGCCGCGCATCACCGCCACCAGGCCGTTATACGCGGCGAGTGCCAGCATCACGCCGAACAGCAGCCAATACAGCGCGAACAGCGGGTCGTTGCCCAGGGCGGCGGGCAAGGTGCTCAGGTTGATGGAATAGATCAGGCTGCCACGCGGATTAAAGCGCCAGTAAAACACCCGTGGCTCGCCGGGGGGCAGATCAACTAGATAGACCGGAGTGCGCTGGACAAAGCGCTCTTCGGGGCCGGCGGCGCGATAGCCATCGTCGCCGGGCACGAAGAAGGTACTGTCGAAGTAGTGGCGAGGCCCCTGAATCAGAGCAAAACGGCGCTGGTCGCCCAGTTCGTTCTGCACGGCGATGCGCACCCACCAGGGGTGGTCGCTCAGTCCCAGCCGTTCCACGAAGCGCGAGGCAGGCTTGAAGCGGCCGTCGAAATCGCCGGACGTGACCGCGTCCAGACTCAGCGTGCCGTCCGGATCGGGCAGGTATTCCGAATAAATGGTGATGCGCGCGTTGTCGGGCAGGCTGCTGACCACATAGGGAGGCGGCGTCGCGGCCTGGGCCGCGCTCGCCAGCAGCATCCACACAACGGTCAGCCAGCCCGTCCAGGCCCGGCTCCGCTGCTCAGTGCTCGGCGCTGGTCTCGGCGGCGTTCCCTTCGCTGTGTTCTTCTTCCCTAGTGTCATCATGTCCCCGATCCAGCACATAGGCGTCCAAGCCCGCCTCGGAGAGGATATAGGCTCCCAGTTCACTGCGTCGACCTTCGGCGCAGAGGATGTAGGTGAATTCTGTCTCCAGCCGGGGTGCCTGCTCGCGTAATTGGTTGAGCGGCAGGTTGCGGGCGCCGGGGATCAGATCATGGCGCGCCTCCATGGGCAGACGCACGTCGATCAGCACATGGGCCCGTTCCCCTTCCAGCACCCGGTCCTCCAGCTGGTCCTCGCTGAGGCGGCGGATCACCGTGGCCTGCAGAATCGCCTGGAAATCGGCCTTGTCCAGGCACATCAGTTCACCGTCGCTGGTCATGGTAACCGTGGCGTTACGCGGCTGATCACTGATCAGCGCGTCTTCACCGAAGAAGCGGCCGGCGGCCAGGCCGGCCACCGGCTGCTCGCCCCCGGCGCCGGCGCGGCTGACCATCGCCTTGCCGCGTTTGATCACATAAAACGTTTCGCCGGTTTCGCCCTCGCGCACCACGGTCTCGCCCAGTTCCACCTCGCGGGGCTGGAACTTCACGAACAGGGAGTGCAGCTTAGCCGGCGGCATCTGCGCGAACAGTCCCGAGGCCAGCAACGCGTCCATCCAGGTATGGTCTTCGCTGTCGCTGTCCGGGTCGCCGGGCACCAGCTCGGTGGCCTGGGTCCAGGCCATGAGCACGTCCAGCTTGTCCCGGTCGATGCTGTACAGCGTGGCGCTGTCGCGGGTGATGGCGTTGACGGTATGCCGGGGATAGTTGTCCACCGCCAGATAGTTTTCATCGTCGTCGGCGGCGAACGGGCGCACCGTGAAGCCGGCGTCGATCAGATCCAGTTCGCCGTCGATCAGGAAGTAGGCCCGGTCGCCGGTTTGTCCCCGCTTGAACAGCAGCCGTCCGGCGGGAAGCCGGTGCACGGTGATCTGCTGTTCGATTTCGAGCAGATGCGACGGGCTCAGGCCGTCGAAGGGAATAAAGGCGCTCAGGCGGGACACGTCGGGCGTGCCGGCGGTGTCCACCGGTGTGGATGCGGTCATGGCCCCCCCAGGGTTTTCTCATTCGTTATTCTGAGGGGGTATGCTAAGCCTTTTCCCGTGCCACTGCACGGTAACCGATATCGCTTCTGTGATAGGCGTCGTCCCAGCCAATGCTCCGTACCGCCTGGTAAGCCCGCTGCTGGGCCTGGGCCACGGTGTCGCCCAGAGCGGTGACGCACAATACCCGGCCGCCGCTGGTCACCACCTGGCCGTCGTCCTCGCGGGTGCCGGCGTGGAACACTTTCACAGTGTCCGAATCGGCGCCGTCCAGACCGTGGATCACGTCGCCCTTGCGGTAGGCGTCCGGGTAGCCGCCGGCGGCCAGTACCACGCCCAGGGCCGGGCGCGGATCCCAATCCGCGGTGACGGTGTCCAGGGCGCCGTCCAGCGCCGCGAGGCAGAGTTCCGCCAGGCTGCTGTTCAGGCGCATCATGATCGGCTGGGTTTCCGGGTCGCCGAAGCGACAGTTGTACTCGATCACCTTGGGGTGGCCGTCCGGGCTGATCATCAGGCCGGCGTACAGGAAGCCGGTGTAGGGCATGCCTTCGGCGGCCATGCCGGCCACGGTGGGGCGGATCACCTCTTCCATGATGCGCTGGTGAACCTGATCGGTGACCACCGGCGCCGGTGAGTAGGCGCCCATGCCCCCGGTGTTGGGCCCGGTGTCGCCGTCGCCCACGCGTTTGTGGTCCTGGCTGGTGGCCATCGGCAGAATGTGCTCGCCGTCCACCATGACGATGAAGCTGGCTTCCTCGCCGTCGAGGAATTCCTCCACCACCACCCGGTGGCCGGCGTCGCCGAATTTGTTGCCGTCGAGCATGTCGCGCACGGCGGCTTCCGCCTCGTCCAGCGTCATTGCCACGATCACGCCCTTGCCGGCGGCCAGGCCGTCGGCCTTGATCACGATCGGTGCGCCCTGCTCACGGACATAGGCGAGCGCTTCGTCCATGTCGGTGAAGTTGCCGTAGGCGGCGGTGGGAATGTTCTGACGGGCGAGAAAGTCCTTGGTGAAGGCCTTGGAGCCTTCCAGTTGCGCGGCGGCCTTGCCGGGGCCGAAGCACTTCAGCCCACGGCTCTGGAAATAGTCCACCAGGCCGTCCACCAGCGGCGCCTCCGGGCCGACGATGGTCAGGGCCACGCCTTCCCGCTCCGCCAGATCCGCGAGACCGGTTTGATCGTTGACGTCCAGCGCCACGTTTTCCAGCTTGGCGTCACGGGCGGTGCCGGCGTTACCCGGGGCCACCAGCACTTTGTCCACTTGCTCCGCTTGCGCGACTTTCCAGGCCAGGGCGTGCTCGCGGCCACCGCCGCCAATGATCAGGACTTTCATGGGCTCGATTCTCTTATGCTTGCTTAGTGCCGGAAATGCCGCATGCCGGTGAACACCATGGCGATGTCCGCCTCGTCGGCGGCGGCGATCACTTCCTCGTCGCGGATCGAGCCGCCCGGCTGGATCACGCAGCGGATGCCCGCCTTGCCGGCGTTGTCCAGGCCGTCGCGGAACGGGAAGAAGGCGTCGGAGGCCATCACCGAACCGGCCACTTCCAGGCCCGCGTGCTCCGCCTTGATCGCGGCGATGCGGGCGGAATTGACGCGGCTCATCTGACCGGCGCCCACGCCCACGGTCTGACGGTTCTTGGCGTAGACGATGGCGTTGGACTTGACGAACTTGGCGACCTTCCAGGCGAAGATGGCGTCGTGCAGTTCCGTTTCGGTGGGGGCGCGTTTAGTGACCACCTTGAGGTCTTTCTCGGTGATCATGCCCACGTCCCGGTCCTGCACCAGCAGGCCGCCGTTGACCCGCTTGTAGTCCAGGCCACCGGCGGTCGCGCCGTCCCAGTCGCCGCACACCAGCACGCGCACGTTCTTCTTGGCGGCGGTGATGGCGAGGGCGTCCTCGGACACCTTGGGCGCGATGATCACTTCCACGAACTGACGATCGACGATCGCCTTGGCGGTGGCCGCGTCCAGTTCCCGGTTAAAGGCGATAATGCCGCCGAAGGCGCTTTCCGGGTCGGTGGCGAAGGCCAGCTCGTAGGCCTGGTCGATGCCTTCCAGGCTCACCGCCACGCCGCACGGGTTGGCGTGCTTGACGATCACGCAGGCCGGTTTGCTGAAGGACTTCACGCACTCCAGGGCGGCGTCGGTGTCGGCGATGTTGTTGTAGCTGAGCGCCTTGCCTTGCAGCTGGCGGGCGGTGGCCACCGAGGCCTGCCCGGGCTGGCGCTCCACATAGAACGCCGCTTTTTGATGGGGATTCTCGCCGTAGCGCATGCCCTGGGCTTTGACGAAATTCAGGTTGATGGTGCGCGGGAAGTCCTGATTGTCCTCGCCCACCAGCTTGCCGAAGTGATTGGCGATGGCGCTGTCGTAGGCGGCGGTGTGTTCGAAGGCCTTGATCGCCAGATCGAAACGCAGGCCGTCGGACAGGGCGCCGCCGTTGCCGTTCAGGTCGTCGAGCACGCGCGCGTAATCGCCGGCGTCGGTGACGATGCCCACGTGGGCGTGATTCTTGGCCGCCGAACGCACCATGGTGGGACCGCCGATGTCGATGTTCTCGATGGCGTCCTCGAGGCTGCAGTCGGGCCGGGCCACGGTCTGCTCAAACGGGTAAAGGTTGACCACCACCAGATCGATGGGGCGGATGTCGTTATCCGCCATCACCGCATCGTCCTGGCCGCGCCGGCCGAGGATGCCGCCGTGAACCTTCGGGTGCAGGGTTTTCACCCGGCCGTCCATCATTTCCGGGAAGCCGGTGTAGTCGGAGACTTCGCGTACCGCGATGCCCGCTTCCTGGATGGCGCGGAAGGTGCCGCCGGTGGATAACAACTCCACGCCCCGGTCGGCGAGGGCGCGGGCGAAATCGACGATGCCGGTTTTATCCGAGACGCTGATCAGCGCGCGTTCAACGGCCTTGCTCATGGGATCACCTTAAAAATAAGAAAGGGGCAGTGGAAAACTGCCCCTGTCGTCACGGATTGCGTTCAGAGCAAGCCGTATTGCTTGAGTTTCTTGCGCAGCGTGCCGCGGTTCAGGCCCAGCAGCTCGGCGGCCTTGGTCTGGTTGCCGCGGGTGTACTCGAGAACTTTTTCAAGCAGGGGAATTTCCATTTCCGCCAGCACCATCTGATAGAGCTCGCTGACCGGCTCGCCTTCCAGCTGGTTAAAGTAATCGGCGAGCGACCGTCGCACGCAGTTGCGCAGCGTGTCGTGGGTTTCGCTGCGGGCCAGCGTGAGATGGGGTTTGCGCGATTCTGCGGTATTCATTTCTGTCAGTGTCCGTGCAGCAGCGGTCTTCATTGAAGAAAGGGTCATGCGGCCAATGCTCCGTCTTTGTTCCGGGCAGACACCTCGCCGTAGCCACCGATTCGAATCCGGTCGCCGAGGGCGCTGATCTGTTGGAAAAACTGCTCTACGGCCCGCCGTTGTTGGCCGGCCTTTTCCAGCTTGTTGAACCCGCGCCGAAAATCTTCCCCGCCGGGCAGGTGTTGCGTATACCAGCCCAAATGCTTGCGGGCGATGCGCACGCCGGAGTAGTCCCCGTAAAAGCGATGCAGGTCGATCAGGTGCGCGAGGACGCGCTCAGCCACGTCTTCGACCTTCGGCGCCGGGGGCAGCCGACCGTGATCCAGGTAATGCACGGTGTCCTGGAAAATCCAGGGATTACCCTGGGCAGCGCGGCCGATCATGATACCACTGGCACCCGTGGTTTCCAGTATCCGTTGGGCTTTTTGTGGCGAATTGATATCACCGTTGGCGATAACAGGGAGACTCACCGCGGCGACCACATCGCGGACGGTGCGGAACTCCGCCTCGCCGTTGAACTTGTCGGCGCGGGTGCGTCCATGGATCGCCAGCGCCTGGATGCCGGCCTGCTCGGCGATGCGGGCGATGGCCACGGCGTTACGTTCGTCACGGGTCGGGCCGGTACGGATTTTCAAGGTCACCGGCACGTCCACCGCCGCCACCACCGCGTCCAGAATCCGGGCCACCAGGTCCGGGTCGGAAAGCAGTGCGGAGCCGGCGGCGCGCTTGCACACCTTTTTCGCCGGGCAGCCCATGTTGATATCGATGATCTGCGCGCCCCGGTCCACATTGGCCCGGGCCGCGTGCGCCAGCATGCCGGGTTCGCCGCCGGCGATCTGCACCGACACCGGACCCGGCTCGCCGCTATGGTCAAGCCGGTGGGCGGACTTGCGGGTGTCCCACAGCCGGGTATCGGAGGTCACCATCTCGGACACCACCAGTCCGGCGCCCAACTCCCGGCACATACGCCGGAAAGGACGATCCGTCACGCCGGCCATGGGCGCGAGAATCAAGGGGTTGGGAAGCGGGTAGGGGCCGATTTGCATGCTGGATTCGGGTTCGGTTGGCAGTCAGGTGTCGCCTGGAACACTGTTCAAAGTGCCCCGCGCGGGCCGCGCGGGGCGACAATGATAGTGACCCGGAGCGTCGGGGGAAAGGCCCCTGATCAATCAGGGCCGCTGGGACACCCGGGAGGACGTCGGAACGGGGGCGCGCAAACGCAGATTGTAGTTCACCGCCCGCTCGCCGGGGTCGACGATTTCCAGGGCGATATGTACCGGTGTATCCACCGGCATGGCGGCCAGCCCGGCCAGGTCGCCGCGCAAATATTCCGATGGCGAGAAACGGCGCATGGCCACGGTGTTGCCGCGCAGATCCTTGAAGGTCAGTTCCAGGGCCGGAAACGGCTGCGGCCAGTCGCCTTCATTGAAAAGCAGGGCGTCCACCATCAGCGCGTTCTGGTAATGCGGGTGGCTGCGCACCACCAGATTGGCGCCACGCAGCCGGCTCAGGTCGGTCCGCAGTGGCAGCTGGCAACCCAGCACCTGACAGGCCTGCGCGTACAGAGGGCGCCACTGGGGCGAGCGCGCCAGGGTGTCGAAATGGAAGAAGGCGTACTGGCCGGCCAGCAGCACCAGGGCGAGTATCGACAGCAGCGCCCATTTGGCCGTTACCGCCGGCCCGGAGGGCGGCGCCGCCAGATAGTCCAGGCGCTCGTTGGCCGCGTTGTGGCGCGGCGCCGGGGTGCTGTTCAGAAACTCGAACTGGTCGTCGTGCTCGCTGACGGGGTCGGGCCGGGAGGTGGCGGCCGGGCGGGGTTTGGCCGGCGGCACGGCGGCCGGGGCCGGCTCGTCCTCGTCGTCCAGATCCTCCAGCAGGGCCTCAGCCCAGGCTTCGTCGGCGTCGTCGTCGGCGGTGGCGCGGCTGGCGCCCTCCATGTCGGAGAAGTCCTCGCCAAGCCCCTCGTCGTCGTCCCGGTCCAGGGACAGGAAGGAGTCGCTCAGCTGGCTGTCGCCGAAACCGCCGCCGCCGGCTTTTTTACTGTCGTCCCGGGGCTCGGCTTCGTCGTCGAGCGCGTACCGCCATTGGCCGGCGTGATCGTCGCCCGTTGCCGCCTCGTTGTCGCCGGCGGGCGGCCGGGCGGGTTTGTCGCCGACGAAATGATCGGTGGCCTGGAATATCTGCAGGCAGGAACCACAGCGCACCGCGCCCCGGGCCTGCCCCAGGCGCTCGTCGCTGATCTTGAATTGGGCACCGCAATGCGGGCAGCGGGTTTTGTACTGGCCGGCCATGGTTTTTATGTTTTGAGGGATAGAAAGTTTGTTGTACAGAAAAACAGGGGGTGG
>Ga0310342_100000038_pt1 | contig 59448 bp, 63 predicted proteins | sample S15DNA20500_MG_FD_206155 | JGI IMG/M metagenome (GOLD analysis project Ga0310342, IMG submission 206155) | Marine microbial communities from station ALOHA, North Pacific Subtropical Gyre - S1503-DNA-20-500_MG | ecosystem: Environmental > Aquatic > Marine > Oceanic | place: Pacific Ocean: North... | reverse complement strand
TATCTGGATACCCACTCGTATTGGGGACAGGTACAGGTTTAGGTTGATTCGTGTTTTTTTCAGCCATAGTTAAATTCTCCTAACTTGTCGTAACTGTTACAGTGCCTACTTCGCCGGTTGCTTTTAAATCATTCGGTGTAAGTCCGTCACTATCATTAAAACCTACAGGATTCCACGCCCATTGAAATACTCTACTTCCGGCACTTTTAGCGGTCTGTGCATAAGAAGTATCAGGTCTCGGATTCTTAATCGCTTGGGGATCAGTAACAGGGTACATACCCACAAAATTTTGTGGTTGATCTGGTTCCCAACACGTAAAGCACACCAAAATATTCGTTTTCTTCGCCCGTATATAGATTTCCTTTAACTCTTTTAACTTATATTGAAACCCGCACCTATCACATTCCGCAATCGTGTATTTAGCTGATGCAAATGGCGTAGCCATATTTATACGTACATAGGCCTTGGTGTAATAAACATGGACGCTTTTTCTCTATCTTCGTCAGCGGCCATACTCCATGCCTCGTCATACATCGGTTTGAGTATTTGAAGGCGTCCTTCACTACCCGGAATTTTCAAGGCTAAATAATAAGCCAGCCCCGCTACTAAGGCAGGTAAGAATCTGAAAGGTATGTCTTGTGTATTTACGCCGGTTCCAGCATCTAACATTCTGGCTAAACGCCAATACACCAGAGTGTAAGTCTCCGCGCTATCGGGTACAGGCCAAAAGGTCACGGACGGGTATTGGATACCCCCGGATTCAGTAGCCCCACTCTTCCGGTCTATATAAATTTGAACAGGTTTACCGGTAGAAGTTTTATTTGGTATGGCAGCGTAAGTAGCAACGCTGATCCTAGAAACAGAAATATCTGTCTGGGAAGTACCTGAGCCAGTTCGTATTACATGCTCAATTAAATCTACAGTATCAACAGGAAGGTCGTAAGTTGCAGTTCCTGAAGTTAGTAGCTGCGTACCTGACTCTACAGTCCAGAGATTAATACCTCGATTTGCCCACTCTGCGAATAATAGATTAAGCGAACGTCTGGCTGTTTTAAGATCATATCCAGAACGTAATTCAGAACCTGCCCGTTCAAATGCTTCTTCTACAATTTCATTAAGATCCAGATCAAATGTAGCAGTCGAGGAAGTTGTCATATTTCATACCACTATCTATGTTTAGCTCTGGTTTTACCTCTACGCGCAATACCATCAATAGATTTTTTGCGAGATGGTTTTTTAGCAGCAGATTTTTTAACAAGACCGCCTTTTTTAAAAGTCTCTCCACCACGAAACTCTCCTCTTGTAATATTGCCTTGTGCAAGGGCTTTCACCTCCGCCATCGTGGGGATTCTTCCGAGTTTTTTAACTAGTGCTGTAATTCCTTTTACTACTCCTGCTCCTGCTCCTCCACCTGCAACTGCGCCAGCAACTGTTGCCGCCCTTCCTCCAGCAGTCGGTCCTAAATACTTCTCTATAGTTTCTGAAATTATACTTTTGTCTTCTTCTTTAGGATGCTGTTGTGGTTGACTCAAAATACCTCTTCTTGAGGGTCCGTCAGCTCCAGCATCAGCAATTCTTTTACGTCCAGCCTGTATTCGCTCCGTTGTAGCTCGTTTAGTCGCAGCAGCATCCCGTAATCGTTTAGCTTTTGCTTCTTCTCTGGCTTCAGCAGCGTTAAGAGGAGGAGTAGTAGTAGCCTGAGCATCTCGTAATTGTTTAGCTTTTGCTTCTTCTATAGCAAGCCTTTGTTTCTTTCTTCCAGCGTCATAAGCAACTCTGGTATCTTCTTTTCTTGCTTTTTCTCTAGCAAGCCTTTCTTTCATTCTTCTAGCGTCATAAGTAGCTCTGCTTTCAGTTGGTTTTGTAATTCTCCGCTTTAACGCTGTATGAATTGGAGCTTTAACCGTTGGTGGTTTAACACCCCTTCTACCGGGTACAGCATTAGCATTTCCTCTTCGGGCAACAGTAGTAGGTTTAACAGCCGCTTTAGTAGGAGTAGCAGTCGCTTTAGTAGGGCGTTTACCAGTTCTATTCCAAGCATTCATGTAATCTCGGAGACCTTTGGTATTGGTCGGAAATCCAGCCTTTACTAACTGATCTTTAGTTACATTTGCTTGTCCGTTAACCGTTTTATCAGACCCTACGCCAAACTTAACTTTAGTTCCTGTCTTAGCTGCACCGGTTGCTAGTCTTTGTGCTCTTTTATTGCTTCTTCTACCTGCCGCTGTCGCAAGTTGTGCTGCGGTAGGAGTAGTAGCTTTTTTATCATCTTTTTTATCAGCTTTTTTATCAGCTTTTTTTCTCTCTTCGTGTGTCGCCTTCATTTCTTTATGAAATGCAACTTTGCCTTCAGGCCCACCAAATCTTCGCTGTACCATTTTAATACCCTCTGTTTAGGCGTGATACGCAGTCATGTTAGTAAAGGTAGCAACCGTGTATTGCACATAAACACCTGCACTAAATACAACGCCTTCATCAGGAACAGTGACATCTCTCGATACAGTAGCCGAAGCAACAGTACCTAGTTTCATCAAAGCAGTACCTGCTGGAGAGGTATTTGTAAAACTAATTGTCCCTGCTGTTGCAGAGTTAACCGTAAATACCCCTTTAAGGCGGGAACGACCCGCAAAGATGACATTGCCAGCAGAAGCATTTACTCCTGCCGAAACATTACCTGCGGGATCACCAACTGCTGAAATACCGGATATTGTTAAAAAATATTTAGACCCAGTAGCTGTCCCTGCATTTGCACCTGTAATGGACTCTGTTTGGGAATCACTATTTACATCAGTCCCAGTTACAGTAAACGATATACCAGAATCATCACCAGCAGAAAGAATAGTTACAATTCGTCCTGCGTTAAAAGTACAAGAGCCACCAGAAGCTAACGCACCACCTATTACGAGTGCTGCGTCCTCCCCAACGGCTGCTGCTTCGGATATACCATCAGCATCAAGTGCCACTGTGTCAGCAGTAATAAATACTGCTTTTACGTCTGAAAGAGCCATAAACCACCTCTAGCAGTATTTGGTTTTAGTTTTTACACGCGATTTACCATCAATACCTGTTTTAGCAACATTAGCTATTACTTTAGATTTAGGTTTTTTACGCTTTTTCTTAACCTTACCACCTTCACCGTACATATCTATGGCCCCGCCATGTCGATATGTACGGTTTATAGGTACGCCACTAATGTCAGAATAGTCTTGAGCTTCGCGCATACCTTGTGCTGTATAAGGAAATTTTCTGCCGCCTACATTTGGCATAACAACCTCCCTTATGCGTCAGCAAATGGAGTAACCACTGTACCGGAAGCAAGGGCAATTCCACTAACAACATATTTTGCACTAGCTGCTGCGTAACAGGTAACTACCGTGCCAACAATACCGCCCTTGGTAGTGCCATTCATTGTGATGACATCGTTCGATCCGCCAGACATAAAGGTCTTACCTGCTGCATCACTCTTACCAAGATAAAGTCCACCGACAAACTTATCTGTTCCATCGGTCAAAATATCCATATCCGTGGCTGCGGTAATTACCAAAAAGGTGAATGTCGCACCAAGATTATTGAGTTGAGTAGGATCTGTCGGATCACTGGGCGTTGTAACGTCAATCGACGGCAACGTGAATTTGCCATCGGCGTCATTAGTTAGTAGTAGTCTTCCTGCGTGAGCTGCAACAGTCAAAGTCGTGTCAGACGTTAGACTAACGACACCCGTTGAACCCGCATTAATGAATCCTGCCAGAGATCGAACAGGACCGGAAAAAGTAGTTTTAGCCACTTTTAGTACCTCCTTACCAAAGGTTTTGCCCTAGAGTCTTGGTAAGCGTCTGCTGGGACAGTCGCTAGGGCTAATTTTCCCAGTTTAAATAAAAAGGGGTACTAGGTACCCCTTCCTATGTTTTTATTAGGATGATCCGGGGCTACCGAATATTCCTAATGGATCAGATACACCGAACGAATACCGCTCACGAGCTTTGTAACGCGCATTCCCAGTGTCGAAGTCTCCGTCCATAGATGTACTCATAGGAGTACGGACAAAATACTTCAAGCCATTCGGAATATCAGTCGTCACAAACCAAGCATTAGTATCAGTAAGGTAGTGATTAACGCCAAACCCACCGGGAATAACGCCCATCGACCTAACCGCATTGATGTCATTGTCAGCAGTGCTAACACGCCCTTCCGATTTCAACAATCGTTGAGCAATAAACATCAAGTCCGGTGGGATAACGAGTTTCTTTGGTTTACCAGCAACCAAAAGCCCTCGCTCGTCCGTCCAGTTAGAAATTTGAATTACCGCCGACTCAAGCGACGTTTCATTCAAATCTGCCGCCGTGGAGGGACGGTTTGAATTAGTTCCACCAGAAACTAACGGATGCGCGGTACTACACAAAACTACACCATCACCAAAGGTGTAATCACTATTAAAAGCACGATTTAATATATTCGCGCCCTTAACCTGTTTTGTGTATGCCATTGCACGAGCCAATGCCTTGGTATATCGAGCAGAAAGTGAGTCATAGAGGTTATCCTCCATGGCTTCTTCCGTAATCGAAAATCCCATAGCAATGGTTTCGTGGTTGTATCGAGCCGTCCATGCTTCCTGTGCATTATCGTAAGCGATGGCACTTCCCTCGTCTTTCACCGGAGCGGCTGCAAAACCAGAGAGCTTCACCTCTTCTTCAAATGAGCGTTCAGAAGTTTCCTGCTCGAAAATTTCTTTGTGCTCCTCACCGTACTGTTTGTACTCAAGCCCAAAAAGAGCATTAAGCCCCGGCAGGAGTTCCTTTAGTAGTTGTGCTCTACTCATAGCCATAGTTAATTACTCCCTAGATTCCAACTGGATTGTAGTAGGAGTGATTATTAAACTTGACTATTAAGTCAGTATAAGTATCGCCTACAGTGGATGTTGTACTATCAACAAAATCAACAATTCTGAAGGCAATTCCTGTCGTCACAGCCACTGTCGCGTCTACGGCGGAAGTAGAATTACCTGTAGTTGTTGAGCCTGTACTAGTTGATTGAACAGCAGCAAGTGGGCAATTAATTCCCAAAGCTGTCTGTGGAACCGTCGCATCTGCTTGCGCCATGAATAGTACGTCAGGATCATCGACGACATATCCAACAGCATCAGTAGCTACTGTACCAGTAGGCCAATATTGTTTGAAAGTTTTCTGGGAAGTGCTTGGATCAGTGTAAGAGCAACCTACAAAGACACCAACAGTACCGGCAGGAAACTGCGAAGCATTACTACCTATAGTAGTAACGATTTCCAACGTTCCCGCAGCAACGATACTAACAATGCTACCGGTGAATATATTAGTGCCATACGTAGATGCAATTTTTATCTGTCTGGTGGAGCCTGCATAGGATTGCCCACCTATTAGACCTATAGGTTTTAGCCCATAGGGAGTAGCAGAAGTAGCCATACTCAAGTCCTCTTTAAACTTACGTTAAATAATTATGCGTTTCCTTTCCCAGAACCAAAAGTCACTTTAGTTGACTTATCCTTAAACAAAGGCATTCGAGGGTCATTTTCACGCATGTAATTACTATCAACAGATTGCGTAGCTTGATTTGTTCTATTATCAACATACGCATCTCTCTGTTGGGTAAGTCCTTCGTCTGTTTTGCAAAGAAGAAGCCCACCAACTTCTATGACATCAGTAAATTGACTATTGGAGTCGGCCATTGAAAAAGCCTCTGGATGTTCCGAAGCTTTTACAGGTTCCCATCCTTCCCGAAATTTAGCAGACACATTTTTAGGATCTGGTTGGCCCATTGTAGCTGTGCGAATGTAGCGATAAGAATAACCATCTTCTTCATCTACACTCGGTAACAACTCAGGAGGCGTCCATTCTTTTGGACGTTCCTTTTTAGCACGAACTTCTCCCTCCCTACTTTCGCGAGGGGGTCGTCCTACGGGTCTAGTACCTTCAGCCATGTTGTGCCTCCAATTTCAGTTTTTCAGCTACATACGCTTCGGGTGTAAGCTGTAGTCTGTCTGCAAGTCTCTTTTCTGATGCTGTTATCACTGCTTTCCTTGAACCAGTGGTTCTTTTAACAGGGGAAACCACAGTCGTTTGGGACTTTCTCGTTCGTTTTGGTGAACTTGTTTCTTCCTCTGCTTCCTGTTTGAACTCTTCAGGAAACCTTTTCCGCATATTTGTATCTATGCTTTCATAATACTCATCAGACGTTGGGTCTACACCGTTCATAACTAAATCTTCATGCAAACCAAACGCAAGGCTGGTCATATCACGTTTTTGACCCCACCAAGGATTGCGTTTTTGCCACGCAACGGCCTTTTCATCTGGTAGAGGTAGTTCCTGTTGAGGAACCTGTTGTGCAGACCAATCACCTTCTACAGCATTATTTATATTATTTTGTTCGTTTTGTAAAGCCTCTGGATCATATTGTGTAACATAATTTTCAGCCGATTGGAGTTTCATCTTTGCTGAAACTAATTGTTCCTGCGCATTTGTTACTGCATCTACGTCCCCAGCGTCGTAGGCTTCTTTAAAATTTTTCTTAGCAACTTCTAGTTCATTAGTAGCAGAAGTTTTAGCTGTACCGACCAGCATTTCCTCCCCTCTACCTAGATCATGCTTTAACGCATTGTTTTCGCTCATTATTTGTTTGGCAAAAGCAACCGCAGCTTCACGTTCCCGTTCTGCTGCTTCCTTTGCACGGCGTTCATCGTGCCAAACTTTTTTAAGCTGTTTGGTTTTTTCGGCTGAGTATTCCTCTAATTCATCATTTTCGAGGTCATCGACAATAGTTTCTGGCATTGGATCGCGTTGACGATCTTCTTGAGGCGTATCATCCTCAATAATGACTTCAAACTCTTGATTTTCTTCAAGTTTTTCATCTGGCTCAACTTCTGGTAGAGCGCCTACAACAGATTCAGTTAATTCTGTCTCTTCTAATGCTGTTTGTGGCATAGAACTATCCTCTTGATTTTAAACAACTGTTACCTATGAATCCCACGGGGATCTTGTACTACTGCTTCCACAGCATCATCATTAATTAAACGAAACGCTTTTCCATGGATATTAAGTTTCGACCCCGTATGGGCGCGTACCAAAATGAAATCACCCTTTTTGCACCAAGGGCCAGATGGAAATCGGTCTTTATCAGCATAACAATCCCGCCCTAACGCAATAACAAACAGGACTACAGATAGCACCTCTTCATTACGCTTGGTTTCTTCTGATTTCAATATCCCACTGTCAAATTCATCTTCAATATCAGGAACAGCGCAAAGAATTTTCCACCCTGTAGGGGTTGGTAGCTGTGTTGCTGTTTCTTCAACACCAATATCTACTACAGTTTCAGCATTGCTACTCATATTCTTCACCCTCTAATTTTTCTCTAATGCTATTAACATATTCCTTAATACCAAGAAGCCCACTTATAACGCCACATATATATTTATATTCAGCGTAGTCTTTTACATGGCCCGCGCTTAAAGCGGATAACAAGGAATTATGTTTCTCTACTATTTCTTTATCAATTAAATCAAAAACATTCATTCATTATCTTCCATGGTATTTTGTTCTTTTTTATTGTTTATGGCAGTGCTCTGTATACCCATTTTAGCTCCTTCAATCAACTGTTTAACATTTAATACTTCTTCTTCTTTATGGCTATCTGCTAGGATTTTTGCAAGTGTTTGTTTTTCTTCCGATTGAATGCGTTCCGCATCCAGGGCAAGTTCCATTTCCTTAGCCTTCGTATCAACAGCAAGTTCTGCCTGTTTGAATTGCGCATCTGTTTGGTCTTTTGTGACCTTACGCTGCAAATCTCCTTGTTTGATTTGCATTTCCTGTTGTTGCATCTGAACAACTGGATCTTGTGCAGCTTCTTGTGCAGCCTCCTGTTGTTTCCGAGCTGTGTTTTCCTGCAACAATTTTTGAGATGCTTGAGCTGCAAGACGGGAAAGTTCCATTTCCACTTCTTTTGGTAACGGCTCATCAGGCGGTGGCAGTGGTACACCAAGTTGTTCTTCCAATTTAGCGCGATATAAAAATGCTACATGTTCCGCAACATGAGCTTGCCCAGCCGCGTTTACTCCTTGTGCATTAGGATTATTTTGCATGATCCCCTGTATGTAAGGATCTTGCGCCGCATTTAAATGAACTTGGATATGCGCTTCGTGATCTTGGTATATAAAAGCTTTTACCGGTTTACCAGTAATAATATCCATGTTTTCAGAAACTGGGTCCATTGGTTTTTCATCTTCTTCAGTCGGAATAAGTTTATTAACGTTATCTATCCCTATCGTATCCAACATTTGTTTGTGTAGCTGTGGCAGGTCGTACAATTGAGGAGCCGTTTGCGCCAATTGAAGCACCGTTTGATACTGCACAACTTTTTGAGCCATCGTCGAAGAATTTGGATTAGCAACCGGAATTACTTCCACCATGTCATAATCGGACTGTTTAACGGAAGGTCGTCCTTGCATGGGTTCGTAAGAATAATCAGCGGGAGTATCTTCCCTAATAATATGAGCAAGGATTTTAAATTCTTGTTTCATTGCCGCGTAAACACGCGATTGCACCGACGACATTACTTTTAATGTGCGTTCAAGAATTGCTAATGTCGTGCCTACGGGCGATTGCGACGACATGTCACTAATTTTTAAATCAGCAATCGACGCAAACCGTCTACCTTCTTCAACAATACTTTGCATTAGTTGAAATAGAACCTGACTTGGTTCTTTGTAAGGCAGCGGCATAATATTTTCTCTAAGCGCACCGCTGGCAATATCAACATCACGAAATTCAGCAGGAGATATTGGCGTGTCATCACCCTTAACACGCATCCCCTTAGTTTTAAAACCGCCGGGAAGATTACTTAGTGTTCCAGCATCAACAAGCTGACGTATTAAAGACGTTCCTGATTTTGCAAATGAACCTAACAAATGAACCAAACCAAACGCATAAAAACCAAATCCCGGTATATAGGGGTAATGGACAAAATGTTGCCGTTTCATTTTCTTAGGATCATCTTCTAGCCAATTACGACGAATTGCTAAAACTACTTGGTTGGTTTTATCGAGCGTAACAATATAGGGCAATCCAATTCCTGTAGATTCACCATCGTCATCCTCATCTTCATATCCCTCTAAATCAATATCAACGTGGAATTCGAGGATGGTGTACCGATCATCGGACGCAGCATTAAGCCCCATATTCTCTGCAATCTTTTTTTCTATTTCATCTACATATGCAGCACTTTCAGGAGCGCCTAATTCAATGTCCCTATAGAACCCAACCGCCTGTAATTTACGAACTTCATTTTCTGTTTTGCGCATAACATGCGCGACACGTTCCGCAGAGTCCAAACTGCTTGCGCCATATGGCACAACAATATCTTCAGCAGGTACATAGATAGAAGCGGGGCGACAACTTGTTGGATCGTAGTAAACTTTTTTAAACGCATTACCCGCAAGACCTAAGCCCCACAACATGCGTTCATGCTCTCCACGATATTCCGGCATCTTGTCCATCAACCAATAATTCATATCAGCAGCGACATTAACAGCGGCAGCTTTATTCTCCGGTGTTTCCTTACCAATGATTTTTGTTTTAACAGGGCCGCTAGAAGGTAATGTTTCCATTACCGTTTCGGATTGAAATTTTACAAGTGCTTCAGCTAACAAAGGATGGTAAACCCCACACGCACCAGCCCACGGTTCGGTACGGGTTTCTATTTTTAACCCTAGTAACTCTAAACCATCAGCATAAGTCTGAAGCCAATCTTTTCTGGAACTTAAATCAGTTTCAAAATCTTTTAATAGATCGGACGCAACTGCTTCCAAGACATCAGGATCTTCTTCTGATATTTCGTCAACAAGGTTTGCATAAAAATCATCTTCCTCTTCATCCACAGGAATTATAATTTCTAAAGATGTTCGTTGAACGCCGCCCTCGGGAGAAACATCAAACTCTAAGACCGTACCCATGTCTTCCTGATCTTCTGTAAACTCGGAAACAGGACGCCCGTCAGGAAAAACTACTTCTAATTCAGGTGCAGTTGGATCTATAGCCATAACTATTACCTTTAGTAATACGCTGTTCTATTGGTATGTAATTTATACTGCCAAAGTTCCCTAGCGGTGTATTCTTCCTCTGGCTCATCCATCGTGGTCTGGATGTAACCGCCTTTACGGAATCGTAAAAGCGCCATCGATGTAGAGTCAACATAATCATCATGCTCACCCGATGGAAAACTCGCAATTTCTTCTATCACTTCTTCAGCCCATCTCTTGGGCGGATACCATACTCTTCCTGATGCAAAAATGTCAGACACTGCGTTTAATCGTGTAATTTTGTCATTACCCCTTGTAGGAGTAAATTCTTGTACCGGGATACCCATCGAACGCAACTCGTATATAAGTGGTGCGCCACTCGCTTTTTTCTCAATGATGATGCTATCCGGTTCCCATATCTTATATTCTTCCATAACGAGCCGTTTTAGTTCTGGAAATTCCAACCGATCACGGTAGGCGTTCAACAGAATTATGTTTGCTTGTGGGAGTCCTTGTTGCAACTTGACCCGTTGCTCTTCTGTCTCATTTTCTATCTCAACCGCAGGTGCGCCAGCCTGATAGAAAATACCCCACACCGTACAAGCACTGTAGTCAGCCCTAGTATTCCGTTCAAACGCTGTATCCCATGACATCAATACAAAATCACACGCAGGCGGGTCTTCTTTCTCCCAAATCTGCCACCATTCACGTTTTACGATGGCGCTTACTTCGGAGGTAGGGTCTTGCTGGTACTGCGCGGACCATTTAGAGTGCGGAAGCTCATTTCTCAGCGTACTCAGTTCTTCAAGAGACCAAAATTCAGGCCAAAGTGCATTTCCTGACGGCATAATTGCAGGAAATTCAATAACTTCCCACTCTTCGCCATCTCTTTGCACACTGGATTTGATAACTTTGCCCGTTAAGTCGCGTTTACTCCATCGGGTCATCACCACCACGATAGCGCCGCCGGGTTGAAGCCGCTGACGGGGGCCGGATGTGTACCATTCGTAGGTTTTATCGTAAATTTCAGGGCTGGATTCGGCTAAAGTCGCCTCCTGCTCACTATGCGGGTCATCAATAATGAGCAAATCAGCACCTTTACCGGTAACTGCACCACCTACGCCAATAGCAAAGTAATCGCCGCCAAGGCTGGTATTCCATCTCCCTGCCGCTTTTGAGTCCGCTTGAAGGGCTGTATTGGGGAAAATATCCCTATATTCGTCTTTATTAACTAAATTACGCACTTTCCGACCGAATCCCACGGCTAATTCTGCTGTATGGGAGGTCTGAATGACCTTTTTATGCGGAAATCTACCCAAAAACCACGCCGGAAGCAGGTATGAAGCAAATTCCGACTTGGTATGACGCGGCGGCATGTTAACAATCAAGCGTTTACACTCTCCCTTGAGTACGCGCTCAAACGCATTCGCCATGATCTTATGATGCCGACCCATAATAAATTCGGGCCACATCAGTTGTACGAACTCTATAAAATCTGCCTGTGCAGTTTCCTTAGTTAACAACTCTTCATAAGTTGTTAAATCATTGAAGATGTCCTGTTGCTCTTTCTCACTCAGATGCGGCAGCAGCTTCAACAGATTATCTAGCTCCACAGCGGTTAACTGCGGGAGTAGTGCTTCTGATTTGTTATAGGGCCGTGTTTCTTTAACAGCAGCACTCATTTATCAGATTCTTTTTTAATAAATTCCGCGAGTAAGCGTAGTTCTGTCTTCATCTCAACAATATCAACTTGTAGGCGGCTGATCGCTTCTGCATGTGAAATATGATACCTGCCAAATTCATTTTTGACGTCAATGAGGCTCCAAGATACAAACCGATACAGCGCGTAAATAGCGCCCAACAGCAATACAAGAGGAAGACCGTATTTTTCAACAGTCTCTAAACTAAATAAGCCTGTAGGTTCCATTATGCTCCCGCTAATGCCCAGTAACATTCGACCTCTGCACATGCCTGTGCGCCAGCCCGTAATAATCCGGCAACACCCGCTACTGTGATAATCGAGGAGTCAATCACCAATGTCGGATGGTGTAATTCCGTATCAAAAGGGTGACCCTCCGCATCCACTTCTTTATATGCATTGCGATTGAGTTTAAACGTTAACACACCAGAGTCGTCAATCATGTCGGATAACGTCGTGATGGCAATCTTGTTATCGTCGTCCAGAAGAACCGCATTGGGTGGATCAATCGCAAAACTATCTTTGCCACTATGCCAAATCGAAAGAAGCATGGCAGGTGATATATCATAGGCAAGCCGTTGTGGGCGGTCTGTAAACGCAATAGTACGCAACAAATCCTCTCTCGCTATCGTTAGTATGTGATTACCCGTGTTATTTATACGGGATATAGTGCCTTTCTTAGCACTTACAACAAATAACAACTTAACCGATGCACGCGGCGATTGTGCTTTTAACTGGGTAACAAGTTCATCAATAGTCGTAGGGGGCGGTGTTGAAACTGCTTCTTCAGTACACGCAGTAAGTAAAACCAGCATGACAACGAGAAGTCTTAATAGAATCATATTTCTTCCTCGTCTACGACAGCTTCAACTTCCTCAAACTCCACATCCTGTATATCACTCCCTACCATACCCATTAGACGGTCAATTTTATCTTTTATGGCATGTTGCAGAGAATCCGTAGTATGCGTGATATTAATCTCTGTTTTCTCAGAAAACAAACCTACGTCGGAAATCTTACCTAATAGCTCCAAAGCCCGTATCTCATGCTTAGTATCCCCACACTTAGACTCTTCAATCAACCGATTCGTAATATAGGTACGTAATTGCGCCGTATCATCAATAACCTGTTTATCATATTCACTTAATATCGTGGCAAGTTTGACTGCTGTGTAGGTATCAAATAATTCGGTAGGAACAACGCTTGTAGAGCCATCCAGTTTTTTAGGTCTACCGGGGCCACGCTTAGTTTTATCCGTTAATTCATCGACCATTTGTACATCTGTAGATTCCATTCCGAAGGCTTGTTGGAATAATCCAGTAGGGTCAAGGGAGTTAACGGGAGTTTCTGATTCTCCTTCTGTAGTACCAATATCCTCTGACATGCCCAGTTTATTGAGTAGCGTAGCTGTATTCGCAGCCGTCCTTACTCCTTCTTTCAAATCAGTAATGACTTCTTCTTTACGAGGATATGAAGGGGGTAATGGGACATCGAAGGTAGGTTTTACTAATACTGGTTTTTTAATAGGAGGTTTAGGCACAGGTTCCTGTGTCCATTTCTCTAACACTTCTTCTAAGTTGAGCTTCGATTTCATAATTTTTTGGTAGAAATTTTTTTGTATATGCCTTTTATAGGAAAAGGGGGGTGTTTTCAAGGCGGCGATTTCAAAAAATGTAGGTAGGACTGTGCAGATTAATATGTATATAGATGTGGGACTCCTAACTGACGTTCAGGGGGGTGGGGGGTCCGAGTAAATATTTGACATACATTGTCTTTTATCGTACTATACAAACACTGCAATGACGCAGTAATAACACGGGAATAGATACCATGAGTAAACGAATAAACAATAAGCGTGGCGCAGGTAATTCGCGCCAAACAAAAACCCTCCGGTTACGTCGGGAGCGCAAGATAGCTGAGGCGAAAGCTAAGGCAAGGGGCAGCATATGTGGTTACTGCGAAGATATCCACTGCGAGCTAACTCCAGAGGGGATTCCAGGTTGCGGGCTAGGCGCAGACAAATACTGCTAGCAATCTACCTAACCGGGGCAAGGATGCCCCATAACTAAAGGGGAATAAAACAATGATGGCACAATACCTAAGCATGTTATTTGCATGTATCGCTTTATTGGGATTATTACTCGCACACAATAGCGGTAATTCTTGGCTAGAGATATTTACCCTAGCAATAATGATCCTTCCAGTATTTACATTCGTAGCGTGGCAGATAGGAAGAAAAAGTACACGACGACGCTAACCCCGTGACCCCCGCGCCAAGGATGGTGCGGGGTTTTTTTATGCCTGTTTTTAGGGAACTGGCAAGAAAGGGGTGCGGGGTGCGCGGCGCGATTCCTAGCACTAGACATTGTCTAGGATATACGTATAATAACTATCACTGCAACAACATGATTGCAGCAATCAAACGGGAGACCATATTATGAGTAAGTCTAAAGAGATGAGAGAGCTACGGGAAACGATGTCACAATTGCTTTTCGACCGGTCACACGACGCACATCAGTTGGCAAATCTATGCACAACATGCGGAAAGCCCGCCGATAAGTTCACCGACGTCCTTTCTCAGAAGGAATATAACCTGTCTGGCATGTGCCAAGCCTGTCAGGACGGGTTCTTCGAGGCATAGGAATAACCCCCCCCGTTTCCCCGCCTTCGGGCGGGGTTTTTTTATGCCTGTTTTTAGGGAACTGGCAAGAAAGGGGTCGGAATGCAACTACAACGTTATATAAGTTTAGGCAATGGTTTATTGACATTACATCAGATATACGTATAATAACTATCACTGCAACAACATGATTGCAGCAATCAAACGGGAGTTTTTACATGAAGGAAGTCAGACCCTTACAAACCATCGTCCACGAAATTTGGGCAGATTGGAATAACGTTAATTACGCGGCAGCGCCGTATTTGGACGCAATGGCAACAATGCAATCCGTTCAGGATGATTACGGGTACGACAGTGGCAAGTCCATTGTTCGCTACTTTCTAGCCAATGCCACAACATGGCGCGGAGAGACAGCGCGACGAGTTAAAAAAGAACTTAACGTATTAATTAAATAACTCAACCCTCCCCGTTTCCCCGCCTTCGGGCGGGGTTTTTTTTATCTTTTTTAGGGAACTGGCAAGAAAGGGGTCGGGATGCAACTACAACGTTATATAAGTTTAGGCAATGGTTTATTGACATTACATCAGATATACGTATAATAACTATCACTGCAATACAGCAGCACTTAATGAAGGACGCAGCGATGGATATATATTGCCGTTTTTGTGGCGAGCCATGGGATCATGACAGCTTGCACGAGATGGGAGAATGGATTGATAAAGAGATAACCTATCAAGAAGCAGGTAGGCAATTCAGTGCATTGGGTTGTGGTGCATTCGAGTCAGGCTATATTCCACCGAGAAAATGTAATCACGACGTGGTCGATCAGGCTAAGGCCTCAATGTCTAGCGCCATGATAATTGTATCCGAACATCCAGAAGATTGGGTCATTTAACCGAACACCCGCATCAGAAATGGTGCGGGTTTTTTTATCTTTTTTTAGGGAACTGGCAAGAAAAGGGTTGGGGCGCGGCTACGATACGATTCTTAGCACTATACATTGTATAGAATGTATGTATAATAGGAACCTCAGTCGGGCAATCATGCGCGACGTTAGAGCGCCATAGGCGCAAAAGGGTAGATAAATTATGAACACCTACGAAAAGGCAGAACACGGTGCGGAACTGTACCTAGACGCGGAATCGTCTATGGAAGCATGTTTCGTGTACTACGCGGTTGATGTATTAGGCGGAGAAAGTGAGCCGGTCGATGCAATCTGGACCGATTGCGTTCAGGGAACACAGGCCAAACTCGCTAGTCTTAGGGCGAAAACGTTAAAGCTTGATACAGAACAAGCGTTTCTGAAAAAGAAAGCGCTCGGAGCATATGCGCGCAACAAATGGCGCTTTATCAAGGCAGGCATAGTGGCGTACCATTTGGAACAATCGCCACCACGCGAGTTTGTTGTTCCTAGCAAGGTCCTGTCGGAGGAAGCGCAAGCGTTAAAGGATGCAAAGCTTGCGGCGCAATCGCCAGAAGACAAGGCAGAAGCAGAGGCCAAAAAGAAACAGGCCGAACTGAAAAAAGCGCGTGCGGATGCAATACGCACACTTGGCGATGGTATCGCGACAGATATCAAAACGCTTCGCAATCTTGCACTAACTGCGAACAAGGCAGACGATGCGGAAACGCTTAAGACAATGCGAGCCAAATTGGTGAAGCTTCACAGAGCGGTAGTAAAGGAACTGCCCGCAGAATAATCACCTAGACCCTAAACCCTAGACCCTTCCCCCCATGCCAAGGATGGTGTGGGGGTTTTTTTTATTCTTTTTTTAGGGAACTGGTAAGAAAGGGGTCGGGCAGCGGCCAAGCAAACGAAGCAAACGAAGTCCTCGGCGCATCTTAATTATTCTACAGAACGAAGTTAGAAACAAACCTCGCAACCCCGTGAACTATGCGGACCTTGCAAACTCTGTGACAAAACAGGACAAACTCTGTGACAAAATGTCACAAGATTCGCTGGTTTTCGTCACGAAGTTCACCTCGAACTCTGTGACAGAATGTCACAAGGTTTGCTATGCCAAACCAGTTCCCAAAAAGCAGCAAGGTTTCTGCTATTAATGCTCAGGCATTAATAGCAGAAACTGAATTCCAGGTCAAACGAAGTTGTTTTTATAATGTGATTTTGGTGCAGTGCAACTGTGACTAAAATCACATTATTAACCTGTTGATTTTAAAGCTTTGTTCCTTTTGTTCCTAATGTGACTGGGTTTTTAGTACTTCTGGGAAAACTAAAGAGCGAAGGCCTTTAGCCTTATGTAGAAGATAGAAAGGGGGGTCGTATGAAACTATGATTATTTATAGAGAGAGAGAACATTGCACACAAAGTTCCTATTGTGACTAAAAAAATAAACTTTTCTCCCCATTCTCACATGGGTGTATACACTTCCCGACATTAGTCACAATAGGAACAAAACTTACTTTTCAACGACTTAACATTGTCGGTTAGGTCACATTGTTTATTTCCTAGTATAAATAGTGTGTAATAAGGTCTCACAGCATCCCACTGTGGATAGTTGTTTTTACTTGACATTCATAAGTAATCGTGCTATAATGGTTTTTTCAAACCACGTTTAAAAAAACCAGCGGGCTTCCTCGTAAGGTTAGCCACCTACATATTTTAAAACATTAATTAGCAGGTAAATAACGTGACATTTTGTCACACAATTCTGGAGACAATATGACTACATACCACCAAAAACGTAAACAGTGGGTCCGCCATAATGTAATACACATCAAACCACTGTCGCACTTCGCGATGCCGCCGACTTCGATGCGCTCGTTTAGAATTGAACGTTACGCCTTCCGTCCAATCCGCATCACCGATGCAGTCGTAGTCTATAAATACTACGCCGACGTTTACTAACCACTAACATGAAATTAACCCCGAACTCCGTGACATTTTGTCACACAGTTCAGCACTAAACGGAGTAATTAAAACCATGGATATAACGTGTTACAAGCATGAATCAAGCAATCCGAAATGGGATGCCCAAGCGAATCTACGTGACCGGACTCACTACGTATCCGACGATACGCTCAGGTATCACAAGTCTCGAATCTTACAAACTAGAATCGCGTTCGGCGGACTTATCTTTGGCCTAGTCGAATCTGTAGCGAAAAATATGTCCGGCTCCGCTCGCGGCTTCCGCTATGCAATATTTGACATTTTCGGCACCGTAATACATCGCCCTAACTTGGCTGACACATACAAAAGCAGTGCCAAAGCAGCCAAGGCAATGGATGAAATTATCGATGGATTAGCCGTGGAGGAGCTAACGCTCGCGGCCATAGATAACTACGAGAGACAGCACGCACGCACAGTACAAGCACTACGTGCGACGGTGCAAAAATACCTTTCAGAACTAGACACACATCACTCTTACACATGCACAGTAATTGGCAACATAATTGCCAAGTACGCTTACACACCCCCCATAACCGACACTAAACCAGAGGAATAAATACCATGAGTGAATCTACATTATCTGTATCAACCAAACCTTCAACTTTAGAAGATGTAATAGACTGCATTGTCGCGAGTCGCGGTAAGGTTACCTTCCATCTAATGGGCGAACCCGGAATAGGTAAAACTTATATTGGCAGCGAGATAGCCAAGAAACTGAATATGCCATTCATTTATATGGACGTACCGAGTACCGACATATCCGATATCGGAATCCCGATACCCAACCACGAAACCAAGACTGTCCAATTATATCCATCCGAGCATTGGGGTCTGCATCTCGGTGTTCCCGTCTGCATCTGGCTTGATGAATATTCCAAGGGTGCTCCGGCACTCCAAGCTATTCTCCACCCACTACTTACACGACCACGACGCATCGGGGCTATCACGTTACATCCTGATTCTGTAGTTATATCAACAGGTAATCTCACGACCGATGGCGTGGGCGACATGATGAAAGGCCATACCGTCAATCGGGAAGTCCGATTATTCGTAGGCAAGCCAAGTGCCGACGAGTGGATCAAGAATTTTGCGGTACATAATAACGTCCATCCGGTGGTGATGGCGTGGGTAAAACGCGAGACTCAGGTCATGCAGTCGTACCGCGACTTGGCGGACGGTGACACCAACCCGTACATCTACAACCCAAAAACTCACAACGGCACTGGGTTGTCTTATGTCTCTCCTCGTTCTTTAGAAACAGCAAGCCATATTGTGTGGGATTACAAAGACAACAAGATTTCCGACAGGCAGATGATGGCTTGTCTGGAAGGTGCGATAGGTCGCGAAGGCGCGCAGCAACTCGCTACGTTTATCTCGTTGGAGAACCAGATTCCATCGCCCGATGAAATCCGCAATACCCCCGAGACAGCGTTGGTACCGACTGACCCTGCTGCTGTGTGTTTAGTAATGTTATCGGCAGTGCAGTGGGTGAAAACCCGCTCGGATGTTAGTGCTTGGTTCAAATATATAACCCGTAAAGATGCAGGCGGAGAGCCGGAATTTTCTAACGAAACTCAGGCTCTGTTTGTGCTTAATGCTCGCGAAAAAGAAGACCTAAAAGAGGTGATGGAATCTACTAGCGAGTTTGGGAAATGGGCGACCGGGGTCAAACATCTGTTCGGAATGTAGCGAACTCTGTGACATTTTGTCACGCAGTTCATCGTTTAATTAAACTAAGGAATAAATACCATGAATTTTGAAAGCAGAAGTATCAGCAGTTCAGCCGTTCTTGTGGACCTAAGTATTAGTGTACCGACAGGGAGGAAAATTGATAAGGAAAAATCCGACAAGGTTAATGAGGATAACTACACCGCTAACAAACGCATAGCGAAAGTTACCAAGGATATCTATGCGGGTAGCGAAACGCTGCATACGATAATCAAAAAGGCGTCCATGATACGGAACCGGAACATGCAGTTAACGCTGCCGTGGAATGACAGCGGGACACGGCTGTTACCCAACGCCAAACTGATTGAGCATCAGACCGAGATAGGCGAAGCACGCGACGAGTTCTTGGAACTCGTTACCCAGTTTGAGATAAAGCTGCCGGATTTGTGCATAGAAGCCAAGGCGAAACTGGGCAACCTGTGGAGAGAGTTTGACTACCCTGAGCATGATGAGGAGGTCATGAGGAAATTTAAGTTTAAGTGCGTCTACGCACCTGTCGCAGAGTCTGGTGATTTTAGAATAGATATAGGCAACGAGGCTCGGAAGGAACTCGACGAGCAGTATGAGACAGCATCCAAAGAACGTCTTGAAACTTCAATGAAAGATGTATGGGGGCGCTTCCACAAAGTTCTCCAAACTATATCTAAGAATATGGTAGAGGCTAAAGATGGGGCGCAAAAACGCTACCACGAGTCAATGCTGACCAACGCCGAAAAGCTGGTCGATTTGATGAAAGCGTTCAATCTTACCGGGGACCAAGAGATGGAGAATGCACGACTCGAATTGCATAGGGTTTTGCAGACCGCTGATATTGACGACATAAAACAGTTCAGTGATGCACGCGAAATTCTCAAAGAGAAGGTCGATGACATCATGGACAAATTTAGTTTCTAAGAAGGAGTAAGAATCATGGGATTACAAAATCCAGAATACACCGCGCAACAGCGCGTCGAACGTACACACGTTCGCTGTATGCAGATACCGAAACTTAGATTTTTCGGGAGTATGCTTCTGCACGGTGAAACTATATTCACCGATGAAGTACCAACGGCTGCGACCGATGGTATCAACACCTACTACAACCCAGCGTTTGTGCAGACATTGGATGACAAGGAGTTAATGTTTGTTGTTCTCCATGAGTGTATGCACAAGGTCTACAAACATCTGTTCATCTGGAAAAAGTTACGCGAAAAGTATGCGTTGCTAACAAACATGGCGAATGACTACGTAATTAATCCCATGCTTAGGGATTTGGACCCGGACGAAAAGTTCTTACGGATACCACGATATAAGGAGGGACCGAAAAAAGGTATGCCAGCGTGCCTGTTAGATGACCAATTTATAAACATGGATTCTAAGCAGGTGGTGGATATTCTCTTGCTTGAGAATGAGGAAAAGCAAGGGACTGTTCCTAAGAAGGGTAAAAAAGGTGTTACTCCTCCTCCAGTACCACCAGGCAAAAACGGACCATGCCCTCCTGGTGGATATCCTATTCCTCCAAATGATGACGATGATAATGAAACAGAAGAACCAGAGGAGGACGAAGAAAAGTTTCATCATAGTAATAAAAAAGGACCAGCAAAATACTCCGAGAAGATTAGGAAACGTGCCGAGGACCAGCACGACGACCACAACTACGACGAGGAAAAAACTGCCGAAGAATTAGAGAAGGACAACAACGAGTTGGACCGTGCTATTCGCCAAGCTGCGGAGGTAGCAGGGACCGGCAGCGATGGCATTGCTAAAGCTGTTGTTAAATTACTGGCAGTCGAAACACCGTGGCAGGAAATCCTTGCTGAGTTTATAAAACAACAAGTGAAGGGTGGTGGTCAGACAACCTGGCGTAAATATAACCGACGACTTATCGGTTCGGATATTTATATGCCATCCATGCTTGACGAAAAAGCTGGACAGATGGTTGTGGCAATGGATACGTCCGGTTCGGTGTTCTCTGATATTGATAAGTTCCTATCGGAATTTAAGACAATAGCTATGGATGTCATGCCTGAAAAAGTTCATCTCGTTTATTGGGATTATAGTGTTCAAGGAGAGGAAACCTACGACGAAATGTCGTATGCAAATCTTGAAGATTCGACCAAGCCGATAGGTGGTGGTGGCACAGATCCAAGCTGTGTTTTTAGACAGGTCGAGGACAAAATACTAACCGGCGAATACCAAGATATTAATGCGGTAATTATATTTACTGATGGGTATTTTTATGGGGATAGCGAGGGGGATTGGGAGAAACTTGGTATCCCAGTTCTATGGGCTGTAATTGAGCGCGGTGGGAATTCTGAATTCGTACCGACGTTCGGAAGTTTAATCACAATTAAGTGAGGAGATAACTATGACCACGAAGAAGAGAAGCCGCGAAGCTATCGCGGTGTCGGCTGAAGTTAAGACGGGACTAGATGAAGTGAACGTACAACTACAGAAACATCTAGGCTCGCGTTTATCGTACAACGAAGTCATTAGCTACCTACTTGTGCAGCATGGCAAAAAGGGTTCCAAAAACCAACTGGACCTATTTGACAGTAAGCATGAGGAACCGATGGCAGAGTTGGCCGATGAAAATCAATACGGCGAATTTGGCGAACTATAGTTACATGATAATAACCCGCTGAACTCTGTGACATTTTGTCACAGAGTTCAGCCTTAAGGAGTAAGTTCAATGAATATTACTGAAACCACTGAAATCACTATGTCGGTCACACAACTGTCCCGTGATTTGCGTGTTGCATCCAGAACTTTATCTGATGCTGAAGCACGGTTTTTAGTCGATGCGTATTACCAAATGCAGGGCAATCGTATTCGTTCTAATAATCAAATTAGGTCAATGAAAGAAGAACCACATGAAGTATTAGGCTGGCTGTCTACTCAGGCAGACATTTTGGAGAAAAGTGTACGTGCTTCGTTGGACGTGTACTCCGATGCTCACCCCATTGGTCGGCGCGTTCGCACGGTCGTTGGCATTGGCCCAGTTATAGCTGCTGGTCTGATTGCACATATAGATATAGAACAAGCTCCTACTGCTGGAGCTATCTGGCGATTTGCCGGTCTCGACCCCACTGCGAAATGGGACAAGGGAAAGAAGCGTCCACACAATGCGGAGTTAAAGACATTGTGCTGGAAGTTGGGCGAGAGCTTTGTGAAGGTGAGCAACCACGACGACGACTTCTATGGTGCGTTATATAAGACACGCAAGGAGATTGAGTTAAAGAAAAACGACGAGGGTCTTTTTTCTGAGCAAGCGAAAGCGAAGCTGGAAAAATATAATATAGGTAAGAAAACGGATGCCTACAAAGCCTACATCATAGGCAAGTTGCCTCCAGCACATATTCATGCGCGAGCCAAACGCTATGCTGTCAAGATTTTCCTATCGCACCTTCATGAGGTCTGGTATCGGCATGAGTTTGATAAATTGCCACCGGCACCATACGTCATGGTGCATGAGGGCCATGCTCATAAAATCGAGCCACCGTTCTAACTTAGAGCGAGCCAATGATCGAGAGAGAACCATTGCTAGTAAGCGAGCCAATTGACACGAGAGAACCAACGTTTCAGAGCGAGCCATACCGCCAGAGAGAACCAACAAGCCGGAGCGAGCCATACCGCCTGAGAGAACCAAAGGGTTAGAGCGAGCCATTTCGGATGAGAGAACCAAAGGGCTAGAGCGAGCCAATGACGGAAGAGAGAACCAAACAGCGTGAGCGAGCCATGGGGCACGAGAGAACCAACGTTTCGGAGCGAGCCACGGGGCATGAGAGAACCAAAAGAAAGGAGCGAGCCAGTTCGAATGAGAGAACCATAGGGTCAGAGCGAGCCACAAGCACCGAAAGAATCAAACCTTCAGAGCGAGCCAATGACGGATGAGAGAACCAAAAAGGCAGAGCGAGCCAATTATTGAGAGAGAACCATCGCCAATGAGCGAGCCATTAGTTAAACGACAATAACCCGCTGAACTCTGTGACATTTTGTCACGGAGTTCAGCTCTTAAGGAGTAAATTATGTCAGACATTATTATAAAAAATCCAGAAAACTTAGCGATAGATCCACGCATGGAATATGTGATTAGGTGTGTTAAAGAAGTAGTAACAAAGCGGGGTGATGACCCCCGAAGTGTTACGGGGTTTGTACGTGGGAAAGCTTTTTACGGGGAGCTGTCACATTCGATGTCGGATGCCACCGTGTTAGATTGGGCAGATTCCCAATTCATTTTCCACGACGACGAGTACATACATGGGTTACAACTATACGATACGGTTACGGGGAGCTATCTGGGAATCGTCAGCATATTTGATATCTCTGCGTTGCATCATTCACAGCATCCTGAATGTGTTTCTGCCGGTTGTGCGCACGGTGGCAAACGCGATTCTATCGTTATTGCTATTACGTCTAAAGCAGTTAGAAGGAGGGCAAGGTCACAACTACAAATTAACAATGGACTTGGAGGGTATTTCTCCGATTCTACGAATATGATAAGTGTAAAAAATCTCACTTCCCTAACTTATCAATGTCATAAATGGTATGGGAAAGGCGTGGGAAAACGCATACTTTCTGCAATCGATTCGATTTTTAGCACTGTTTTATCTGGTAACTTACCTGCTGATGACCGTCATTTAGGGACGACAAAAATGGCTATGCGTTCTAGCATAAGCAACTTTACACGGAAGTATAGGGACGCAATTACTATATTCTTTGATCACATTGACACTTCTAAATATGATCCCGCTACATCGGAATCTATTTTACCGGAGTTTATATTTGATAAGGATTTTATGGCTACCTTTATAAGGAAGGAAAGTGAGGCCATAGCTGCCCTTAAAAAACCATACGAGGTACACGATAGATTCTTTAATATTTTTAAAGACAGTGTAAAGCGCGTGGTATGTCATGACCTCACCACTGATGTAGTGACTTTCTATAGTGATTGGCCTACAAAATTTGAGCGTTCATACTTCCCAAATCTGGACAGCTTTATAAATGAGAACGCAAGTGCTAGTGAAAAAATTGCTGTCTTAAATATTGGTTTGCAAAGTGACGGTGATATGGGTGCATATGCTGACTTAGGTCCGCATGACCCTGTATTAAATTACATTCCGAATGTAGGGCTTGGACGGTATGAAAAGCCAGCGACTTACGATGCCCTACTTAAGGGAGGCCAAGACGGTCAGGTGTTTTATTTTCTTGATGACAATGTGGAATACTAAAGAAGGAGTAATAGAATGACATGTAAACAAACACTACATACGATAACTCCAAGCGAAGTACGCATGGAACGCATTCGCGAGAATCTAACGTCATTTACTGTGGACGAAACGCAACATCCCCCTGCAAGTATGCGGGATTACAAAGACTTGAAGATGGGCTTCAAGACGCGGGTGAAGATTTGGTTAAAAAAGCTAACCGAACGCAGAGATAACTAACCCTAAACTCTGTGACAAAATGTCACAGAGTTTAGCCTCTAATTTATTAAAACCCTGCTTCGGCGGGGTTTTTTTATGTTTGCAAGAAAATTCGACCGCCGTAGTTGCGTTCTAAGCGACGATCTCAGGTTAAGTAAGGGGGATGGTAGGGGGGATAAACGGGATTTTAACTATTCGGACAGGGTTTTCACCCGTGACAGATTGAAATTTTAATAGCCTTTTTTGTGATTTCTGTCAGTGAAATCTTAGCTGTGGGTACTACAGAATATATACGAGATATTTTAGTTCGGCCGATAGAGGTTCGTGATACACTTTCGCGTGACCGGTATTAGTAATACTCGGCGTTGTCCCCATGCCGAACATTACCCTCTACGATATTGGTTAACGTTTACTCCTTGACGTTTTACCCCGCTCCGGCGGGGTTTTTTATGCTCTACTATTAGTAAGCGTTGAGGATTTAATTTCTCTTTGGTATACTCTGTATAAGAGCCATCACGTCAGAGAGAACTAAGGCTCTTGAGCGAGCCACTTAATTAGAGAGAACCACAATCCAAGAGCGAGCCAGTTAAAGTGAGAGAACCACAAACCAAGAGCGAGCCACGGCTCTTGAGAGAACCAAAATTAGCGAGCGAGCCAAGGCAGTTGAGAGAACCAGAAAAGGAAAGCGAGCCAGCGTCGTAGAGAGAACCAAAATTAGCGAGCGAGCCATTGACGTGGAGAGAACCAGGAAACGCGAGCGAGCCACGGCTCTTGAGAGAACCAGGTATAGGGAGCGAGCCAAGCGCGTTGAGAGAACCACGCAGCGCGAGCGAGCCATTTTTGTTGAGAGAACCAAGGAGCGAGAGCGAGCCATTTTTGTTGAGAGAACCACAGGGCCGGAGCGAGCCATCATTAGCGAGAGAACCAAATAGAGAGAGCGAGCGTTTATGAAAAAACCTCCCCAAACACCCATCTTGATAACAGGCGTTGAAGTCTTGGCGATTACAGTAGGTATTGCTGTCGTATTAGGTATAGCGTATTACCTTGGCTGGTGGACAGGGGTACTAAATTATGTTCCATGAACAGGAGAGAATATGGTGGGGTGACGCATATATTCCGGCGATGCCGAGGCTGTATCGTGAAAATCCAATCTGGTGTTTCTTAGTTTTCCCCTTAATTTTTCAAAGCTTAGAAACTTCTAAAGTGTGGGCGTCAGGTAACATGATACGCATAAAGATTGGAAAGCCCTACTCACGATGACTACTCCAGAAAAGAAAGTTAAGGGAAATGTAGTTGCTGTACTTAGAGCATTGAACGCTTATTATTTTTATCCTGCTACAGGTGGCTATGGTCGCAGCGGGATTCCCGATGTAGTTGCATGTCTTGATGGGCAATTCATTGGCATCGAGTGTAAAGCTGGTTCTGGAAAAACAACTGCCCTACAGGAAAGAGAACTCCAAGCTATAAAAGATGCAGGCGGTCTCGCTATTATTTACTCAGAACCAGCAATGAGTAAGCAAGATTTGAGAGAGCTTCTACAGACGGGGGAAGGGAACTGGTAAGAAATTGTGAGCGGGGGCGACGACAACAAAAACATAAAGGGGAATTATAATGACGGTATCTCGATTAATTTTTAAGCTGTTGTATCCCTTTTGTTGCTCAGACACAAAAATAATTCTGGGGAACATGGATACTAAAGCAGAGATAATACAGCGTTGTGTTGACGACAAGCTAAAAGACGACATCGCACGAACATGGGATTTTAATTCAGAAGCGCCCCCACCGGACGATTTTGAGAAATGGGTAAATATCCTAGAAGCGGGTACTTTTAATCCGATAGAGCGAATAGCAATAAAGGCTGCTCTGTACAATCATAAACGGGAAGCCACTAGAAAAATAATTTATAGCACATTAGTGGGTGGGGGATATACTTCAAAAAAAGAAGAAGACTATAGAGATCATCCTGATCCTGAAATGGATGAATATTGCGGTCAGTTACAAGGTCATTTAAAAGGGTATCCGGGGTATGAAGATGAGCCAATACACCCCCATTATGGAGATGACCCAACGCAGGAATTAGAAGAAATTCTTAAAGATTGCTTTGGCGAAGAAAACCAATGCAAATAGTTACGCTTGATTTTGAAACTTTTTACGACAAGCAATACAGCTTGTCAAAACTCACAACTGAAGAATATATTCGGGACTATCGTTTTGAAGCAATTGGTGTCGCTACAAAAATAAACGCGAAAGAATCAACATGGTGTAGTGGCGAACACTCCGATATACAAAATTACTTAGACGAAATAGATTGGGACAACTCCATCATGGTAGCGCATAACGCTATGTTCGATGCTGCCATTCTTTCGTGGCAATTTAATATAAAGCCCAAACGTATTGCGGATACATTATCGATGTCGAGGGCTATTGACGGCGTTAATGTGAAACATAGTTTAGCTGCTGCCGCTGCCCGATATAAGTTGGGGCGAAAGGGAACTGAAGTCGTAGCTGCATTAGGTAAACAAAGAAAGGATTTTGATACTGAAGAACTAGAACAGTACGGAAAATACTGCATCAACGATGTTGAGTTATGTTTTAGATTATTTCGCTTGTATGGAAAACACTTCAGCTATGAAGAACTGGAGATAGTTAGCCTGACCATAAAAATGTTCAGCGAACCCGTTTTAGAACTAGACGTCCCACTGCTAGAGCAGCATCTTAGGGCCATACAAGATATGAAAGCGGAGTTAATGGCTGCGGCTAACGCTGATAGTGAAACGCTCCAATCCAACCCTAAGTTTGCTGAGTATTTAAAAACACTAGGTGTAATACCACCTACCAAAATATCTCCTCGCACTGGGAAGAAAACTTTTGCTTTCGCAAAAAATGATGTCGCAATGCAGGAATTACGAGAACATCCTAACATTGCGGTTCAAACATTAGTTTCGGCCCGTATAGGCATTAAGTCTACAATTGAAGAAACACGGACGGAACGATTGCTTGGTATTGCTAAGCGCACAGGAATTTTACCCGTACCTCTCCGATACTACGCTGCTCATACAGGACGGTGGGGAGGTAGCGATAAGCTTAATATGCAAAACCTACCAACTCGAAAGGGTAATACCATTAAGAAAGCAATTACTGCACCGGAAAAATATCTAATCATTGACGCTGATTCTGCACAAATAGAAGCAAGAGTATTAGCATGGCTTGCTGGTCAAAATGATTTAGTCGAAGCCTTCGCAGCGGAACAAGATGTTTACAAAATTATGGCTGCGACTATATATGACAAACCTATTTCTGAAATATCAAAATCCGAAAGGTTTGTAGGTAAAAGTGTTGTTCTAGGGTCAGGCTATGGCATGGGGGCTAAAAAATTCAAAGCGCAATTATGGGGCTTTGATGTTGAGATAGAGTTTGAAGAGGCTAAACGAATTATCAATACATATAGAAGTAATTATTCGCAAATACCTGCTTTATGGAGCGATGGACAAATCTGTTTGAATGCAATGCTAGACAACCAAACGGAAACACTTGGTGTACAACCACAGGTAGTATATTTAGATGAGAGTGCAATAAATGGGGATGTTGGTTTTGTGCTACCAAATAAGATGATGTTGAGCTACCCAGAGTTAGAACGCACTAAAGATTATGAATATTCGTATCTATCCAAAAATAACACACGTACAAAAATATACGGCGGTAAAGTTATAGAGAATGTTTGCCAAGCTATCGCACGATGTATTATTTCATGGCAGATGCTCAAAATTTCAAAAAAATATAAGGTCGCATTAACGGTGCATGACTCTATTGTGTGTGTTGTAGAAGAAGCAGAGCAAGAGAAAGCACAAAGTTATATAAAAACCATCATGAAGACTTCACCAGAATGGGCAACAGGACTACCACTTAATTGTGATATTGGGGTAGGTCAATCTTACGGAGAATGCTGATGATTAATACTTCAAAAATGCCTTGGTTAAGAAAAGATTACACCGTTAGGGAAGAAGAACAAGACCGAATAGAAAAACGGTGGGAGGATTTCTCGATAGCAGAAATAGAAAAAGAATACAAACAAAACTCAGAAACGCAAATGCCTTGGAGTAAAGCAGTTAGAATTATCCAAACGTTGGTTGACGAAAGAGAAGATTATGGAGAGGGTAACAAAATAATTAAACAGGCATGGGCAAGAATTCTACAGGAAAGGAAATTAATTATGCGTAAAGAATTTTTCAAGGTGAAAGGCCGACGTGCTGGGCTGGATCGTAGTCCGTTCGAGGTTATGCTCAGTCGGGAGTCGGTGTTGTACGCAGTTCGCAATAATGATGGAAGCCTGTATGCACTGATTGACGGTCCACTGGGAGAGGTAAATCTGACCCCGCTGACCTACACCCAAGACGGGGAAGAGCGGGAATTGTTCTTCGAGTGGCTTACGGGGGGAGTCCCGCCAGAATGAATTTTTGTTGGTCCTATTCGTCGCTATCTTTGTTTACGCAATGTGCCCGTAAGTTTTATCGCTTACGTATATTAAAAGATATAGTAGAGCCGGAATCGCGTCATCTAACATACGGTAAAGAAGTCCACCAAGTTGCCGAGGAATACGGGCGCGATAACAAAGAGATACCAGAGGAACATAAGTTTATTCAGCCTCATATAGATATTTTGTTGGGTGCAGCCGGGGATAAATTTTTTGAGCATAAGATGGCTCTAACTGCTGATTTGGAACCCTGCGATTTTTGGGATAAGGAAGCATGGTGGCGAGGCGTGGCTGATTTTATTTCTGTAGATAATAAAAACGCCTTGTTAGTAGATTACAAAACCGGCAAGTCCGCAAAATATGCAGATACTAAACAACTGGAAATACTATCTCTTGCTATTTTTAGTCATTTTCCAGAGGTTGAATGTGTTAAAGGAGGGTTACTATTTTTGGTTTCAGAAGAATTTAAAAAAGCTAATTTTTACAGGAAAGACGAGGAAAATTATTGGGCCAGTTGGGACACTGAATTAGATAGATTAAATATGTCTTTTGAAGCAGATACTTGGAATCCTACTTCTAACTTCACTTGTCGTAAATTCTGTCCGGTTTTAGACTGTGAATATAATGGGAGAGGATAAAAAATGCCATTGAAAAAAGGTACGAGTAAAAAGAACATAGCGGCCAACGTGAAAGAACTCATAGAATCGGGTCGACCTAAAAATCAAGCGATTGCGATTGCGCTTTCTCTAGCACGAGGTAAGACAGATGCCATACAAAAACCCAAAACGAGATCGAAATTACAAAAAAGAGTATCAACTACAGAAAAAAAGAAACGAAAGAAAACGAAGAAACACTCGCGAAAGAGCTAGATACGAGGCTAAAAATCCCGGCAAAGATGGGAAGATTACGGATGTCAAAGGGGAAGACATTGATCACAAGAAGCCTTTGTCTAAGGGTGGTACAAACAAAAAAAGTAACCTAAGAAGTGTGTCACCAAGTAAAAATAGGTCATTCAGTCGCAATTCAGATGGAAGCGTAAAAAGAAACACGCCTAAAAAGAAAAAGAGAAAATCGAAACGAAAGGCGTAATTAATATAGGAGTAATACGTGCAAGTTATTGAGGATAGAATATTATTAAGAACACGCCATCCTGAAAAAGTTGTAGATAAAATTCCCCAAAGTTCCGTAGTGGATATTGAGGATGATATTTACACCATTTGTGTAGATTGGAACCTTCCAACTGCACAAAAACTAGCAAGACTTAAGATGAAAGGTGTTCCATCCCCCATTACGTATGAGTATGCGTGGGCGGGGGTTTCTCCCCCTATGGAACATCAGAAAACTACCGCAGAGTTCTTGACGCTTAATCCCCGCGCATTTTGTTTCAATGAGCAGGGGACAGGCAAAACTGCCGCTGCAATATGGGCCTCCGACTACCTACTAGATAAAAAACACGTCACTCGTGTTCTTATAGTTTGCCCTCTATCGATTATGCAATCTGCATGGCAAGCAGATTTATTTAAATTTGCGGTGCATAGAAAAGTAGGAATTGCTTATGGTCCACGGGAGAAGCGAGAGAAAATAATTAACAACACAGAGTATGAATACATCGTCATTAATTATGACGGTATAGAAGTTGTTAAAGATACCATCAAGAATAGTAATTTTGATTTAGTAATCATAGATGAAGCTAATGCTTATAAGACATCTACTACTAAACGTTGGAGAACCATGAGCAAACTTATAGGACCATCTACATGGATGTGGATGCTTACTGGAAGTCCTGCTGCACAGTCTCCTGTCGATGCACATGGCTTAGCCAAATTATGTGTACCGGATAATGTGACTCGATCACTAACGACATTTCGCAATTTGGTTATGTACCCAGTGTCTCGGTTTAAATGGGTTCCAAAGCCAAATGCTTTAGATACTGTGTTTGAAACACTACAACCCGCTATTAGATTTACAAAAGAAGAATGTCTGGATTTACCGGAGATAACTTACGTAGAGCGGGAAGCCCCCCTTACGCTGCAACAAGAACATTATTACAAAATACTAAGAACTAAATTTCTTATGCAGGCAGGTGAAGAACAAGTTACTTCTGCTAATGTTGCTGTAAACATGAGTAAATTGTTACAGGTGTCAGGTGGGGCCGTCTATTCAAATTCTGGAAGCACAATCGAATTTGATGTATCCAACAGACTTAAGGTAATTAAAGAAGTTATCGACGAATCAATTGCCAAGGTATTAATTTTTGTTCCGTTCCGGCACACGATTACACTTTTACACGAGTATCTTACTGACCAAGGTATAGCTACAGAATGTATAACCGGTGATACCTCTTTAAACCAAAGAACAGACTTGTTTAAACGATTCCAAGAATCGGACGACATAAAAGTTTTTGTTATACAGCCACAAGCAGCAGCACACGGTGTGACATTGACCGCTGCCAGCACAGTTATTTGGTACGCACCCATTACCTCTACGGAAATTTACTTACAAGCTAATGCTCGTATCAATCGGCGCGGACAGAAAAATATTATGACCATCGTGAACGTTCAAGGCTCCGCAGTAGAGCGGCGGTTATACAATTTGCTATCGGGGCGACTTGATGCTCACGTTAAATTACTTGATCTATATAACGAAACTATCAACGAATAACCCCTTGACACTGTATAGGATACGAGTAGAATATTGAAGGTAGAAAAGGAGTAGATATATTTATGAGTGCCGTTATGAAAGAAAGAACCTATTCACTGGATGAAATGGCAGGGGCGTTTCTTGCCATCAGGAATAAAATTTCAGAAGTGCAAAAGAAAGCAGACAGAGAAATAAAAGCTCTGGAAAAGCAAAAAAATATAATTGCCACTGAGTTTGAAAAGGTCTGTGAAAAGGATGGTGTAAATAGCATTAATACAAATTCTGGGACCATTATCCGAAGTGTCCGCCAGAGATACTGGACCTCAGATTGGATTCATTTTTGCGAAATCATGAAGGAAAATAATGCGTTTGATTTAGTCGAACAGCGCATACATCAGGGGAACATAAAAAAATTCCTTGAAGAGAACCCGACTATCCAACCTCGCGGTTTAAATGTTGATTCTAAATACTCAATAACCGTTCGTCGCCCTACTAAAAAATAAGGAAGTAAACTATGGCTAATAACCTAACCTCTTCATTTGATTTATCAGATGTCCCAAAACACATTCAACAGACGGAATTATCAAAATCCCTTGCCACTACACAAAGCATTATAATTCCTCGTATTGTGTTCAATGGCAAAGGTTCTTGGGAAATGAAACTTGGCTCCGAATCACAAAAAAACATCGAGTCCAAGGATTTGAATGTCATAATTGTAGGTGTAGCACCGCAAATTTCCCGAGCATTCTATGAGGATGCGTACACTCCGGGTTTTGCCAAACCTCCTATTTGTTGGTCTACAGATAGCATTACCCCAAATCAGGCCATAGCAAACCCACAGGCTCCTACGTGTGCCGCATGTCCAAAAAATATTAAAGCACCTAGCGGTAGCAAGCCATGTAGGTTTTTTCGTAGGATTGCTGTGGTTAGTCCTGATGACATAAATGGTCAGATTTACCAAATGCAACTACCATCCACCACCATATTCCCAAAAAACGACGGGACTAAGATGGCATTTAACGGATATGTTAATTACCTCAATAGCAAAAATACACCCATCGACCGAGTAATTACTCAAATGTATTTTGATGAAGAAGTAAGCTACGGTAAGTTGTTTTTTGCAGCGGTAGAATTCGTTAGTGCAAAAAACACGAAAGTTTTAGAAACGTTAGTTGATGCGCCGGAAATACAAGAGGCTATAACAACATCCTATTCGTTAGCCAACGATGAGGCTTCTAAAACAGGGTTTGTTGAGTCCGAAGAAAAATCAAAAACCCCGAAAGCATCTTTATGGACGACTACCGACAAAGAAAAACCTCAAGTAAAGACACGTACTAAAAAAGACGTTCCTCCTCCTGAAGAAGGAGATGTTACTGAAGACATTGGTGACATCCTAAAGAATTGGAAAGATGAAGATAACAAGGAAGTTGACGACGGATGATTACGGATAATCGTGGGTACAGCAACAAAATCATCTTAGCCAACAAAGAAGCATCCGAAAAAAGTTTTGGAGTTAAGTTGGGGAGGTATTGTATTCCCAGAGACATTTCTGTTTCTGAAATTGCAAATCATTTCAACGTTACCCGAATGACTATCTATGGATGGTTTGACGGTACATGGATTCCTACAATCGAGCATAAAGAAAAAATAATAGAGGTGCTTGAAGGAGGCGGAGGATTGGATGCTAGTCAACAAGAGGTCGAGTAATGATAAAGCTTTTATCGCGCATACTTGCCCCGCAGGGATACTATTGTCTTGTAGGGCTTAAGAAAGATACGCCGCCAAAGCAAAGTTTCCATGAAACGTTAGAAGATGTCGAATTTGAAGCAAAGAGACTACTATCCGACAACCATGATATCTATTTCGCGTGTGCCACATTTAAGGAACCTTATAAACGCACGCAAGTTAACGCTACGTGGTTCAAGAGTTTTTTCCTCGATATAGACTGCGGAAAAGGGAAACCCTACGCTAGTCAAGGGAAAGCTATTCTAGCACTGAAGGCATTTTGCAGTAGTAGTAATTTACAAATACCTACACTGATTTCCAGCGGGAGTGGAATCCATGCTTATTGGATTCTTTCTGAAGCCATAGAGAAAACTGAATGGCTTCCTGTTGCAGAGAAACTAAAGCTGCTGTGTGTAGAAAATAATTTAGACGCCGATGCAGCCATTACTGCCGATGCAGCCCGCATTCTGCGAATTCCCGAAACATATAACTATAAGACTGACCCCCCTGTGTATGTCACATGCCTACATGCGGGTGATGATATTCATTTAGAGACCTTCAAAAAAGTTGTTGGAAATGTTAAACAGCCACAGAAACTACAGGAATCCTTTACGACACAAAAGAAAGATAACCAACAATACTCTTTTTATAAAATTACTAAGAAAACCCTTAACGGAAAAGGGTGTGGGCAAATTAATTATGCCTTAACGCACCAAGACGAGGTTGGATACAATCTCTGGCGCGGGGTACTATCTATAGCCGCTAATTGTAAAGATTCTAAAATAGCTATTCATGCTGTTTCTAATAAGCACCCCAATTACTCCGCTAAGGAAACTGAAAAAATTGCGGGAAGCACAATCGATAAACCCCAATTATGTACTACGTTCCATGCTAATCAGGTGGGTATCTGTGATACATGTTCCCACTATAGAAAAATAAATGGCCCATTAGAACTCGGAGTAGAAATTAAAAAAGCTGCTGCTTCTGAAATAGATATACCTAAACCATATTTTAGGGGCGTAGCGGGAGGTATATACAAAAAATCTCGCGACCCTAACGACGACGACCTTTTAATTTACCATAATGATATTTATCTAATTAAGCGCCTTAACGATAAAGAAAAAGGTGATGTAGCTTTAGCAAGATTCATCTTGCCAAAGGACGCTCCTCGTGAATTTTATATCCCACTTTCTGTGATGCGAAGTAAAGAGGAACTAGGGAAACTTATAGCCAAAGAAGGAATTCTCCTAATGTCCAAACAGTTGGACGCTATGATGGTGTACCTAATGGCATGTACAAAACATCAACAGGAGCAGGAGGAAGCTGAAATTATGCGCGTACAATTTGGATGGGTTGGCGAAAATGACAAATTTATTCTTGGTGATAAAGAAATAGGTTTAAAAACTATTAAATACAGCCCTCCCTCTCCTTCGACTGAATCATTGTGTCCGTGGGTACAGCCTAGAGGAGCTTTAGAAGAATGGAAAAAAGTTATTTCGGTTTATGACCAAGATGGTTTTGAACCACATTGCTTCGGTATTTTCACAGCCTTCGGCGCACCGCTCATGAAACACCTCGGTTTCAACGGCGCGTTAATTAATTTAATTAATTCATCTTCCGGCACAGGCAAGTCAACTGTCCTTAAAGTGTGTAACTCTGTATATGGACACCCGGATAGACTCTTAGCCCAAGAAACTGACACGTTTGCGCACAAAATGTTTAGGTTAGGCATCATGAATAGTATGCCTTACACCATTGACGAAGTGACTAATATGGACCCCGCTACTGTTTCTAAGTTGTTATACAACGTTTCGCAAGGTACAGGGCCGGGGCGTATGCAGTCCCAGACTAATGTCGAACGTAAAAACGATACATCATGGTCACTCATTGCATTAGCGAGCGCCAATTCATCAATGGCTGAAAAACTAGGTTTAATAAAACAATTTGCTGATGGAGAACTCATGCGGTTACTGGAATACCGCATTGACCAAACTAATAATATAAGCAAATCAGATGCATATGATTTATTCGAGGGGACCATGCTGCATAATTATGGTTTAGCTGGTCCTGAATACATTAAATGGTTAGTTAGGAATCTGAAAACTGCTACTAGCATGACAAAAGATGTACAAAGAACACTTGATAGTAAAATGAATTTGGATGCTAAAGAAAGATTCTGGTCGGCTGTAATTTCTTGCAACATAACCGGCGCACATTTTGCTAAAGACCAAGGACTAATAGATATTGATGTACCCCGTGTATTGAGATGGGCTACAAATGTACTTATTCCAATGTTGCGACAACAAATTTCGGAGCCAAAAATAGATTTTATTGGTGTCTTAGGAGGATTCTTAAATACTAATCGGGGGAACATCTTGGTTGTGAATGGGGAAACGGACGCTAGAACAGTTTTGCATCCCGCACCTCTAGTCGAACCCAGGTTTGAGTTATCAATTAGATTGGAACCCGATGAGAAAATGTTATACGTTTCCAGTAAGGCAATAAGAAAATACTGCGCTCAGGAACAAATTATTTTCAAGGATTTAATTTTTGATTTAGGTGAAAAGAATATATACAAAGGGACTAAGCGTAAACGTCTAGCTAAGGGAACTTCCATTGATTCACCACCCGTAGAAACGCATATATTTGATGTTTCTACAGACGAGCTAATCGACACAAGTCAATTTATAAAGAATTTAGAACAGCAAACGGATGACCCAAATACACGGGATAGTATTTGACATTCAATGGGATAAATTTGAACCACACAGTTCTTTTTTTATTCCGTGTCTTAATGACAGGAAAGCAAAAAAACTTCTGTACGCTGAATGTAGAAAACGAAAATTACAAGTGCGTATAAAAACTGTAATAGAAAATAGAATACGGGGGATTAGGGTTTGGAGGCTGAAGTAAAGCGCCTACCATTTTTCACGATCCGCCCAATAAGCTGCTGACATCTTACCCTTCTTAATATTTTTCCCGTGCCGAGCCTTGAAAGATTTTCGTCTGGCTGTTTGCTTAGCGGACTCTCCAGCCTTGGGTTTGCCAGCAGTGGTCACGCCTTGTTGCCCGAAGCGTATCGTCTTAATCTTATCGCCTACCTTGGCAACTACGACATGGGATTTTTTAGGGTGCCCAGGAGTTCGTTTAGGTTTGTTGTATCCTGAAACTCCAGCACGGACAAGCCGGGAGTCTTTCGCTTTGCTGCTCTTACGCATTGTAGCTATTGCAACCTCTTAGCAATTCGTACCTTAACTTCTCTTTTTTCTTCCTGTACTTCCATTAGTCCTTCTTGCAGATCCGCATTGTCTGGGTCTGCCCGTAACATCTGCTTAAACTCAACCTCTGATTTCACTAATGCCCGCCGTTCCGCAAGGTCCATCTGCAAATAAATTTTATCGTGCTGAGCAGTGCTATCCTCGATAACTTCCTCTATTTCCGCGTCCATTTCCTCTGCGTTTACAAAACGGTCTTCGATGAACCACGTAAGAGAAATTATTCCTATAAATGCAGAAACAGAAACCCACGCTAGACTTCGTTTAAAACTACTAAGCTTAAAGAACGTAGGGAGGGGTGGTTCCCAATTCATATTAGGGAACTGGTAAGAAATAGTATATGGGGTGCAGCTTTCAACTTAGTTCTATCCCTACGTCTTCTAATATAGGATCTCGTAGTTTCTCATTTATGTATAGCCCATTAATATATTCTTCGCTCCGTTTAAGCTTTGCTTTGAAGCTTTTTATTTCGCTAGAAGCGTTTATAGGCATGGCGCGTCCAAAGCGGCTGTTATTAAATCTAGCTATTTCTTTCCGCACCTTTCCTTCTTCTTTATAGTCTCCGGTTACTTTAGCGCCATACAGTTTATTTAATAAACCGCGACGGCGTTCCAATACTGCTCTTTGGTATTGTTTTGCAGATGAATTTGCTCTGTATCGTTTAGTTAGTTCCGCAGGCGAGAAACCAAACATATTCATCAGTATAGACCCCGTAGGCACTGGGTCCATTATAGGAGTCATACCATCCCGAGTTAGTGCGCCTCCTTCACCAAGCATAGGGAGATCACTAAACCTAGCTGCTTGCAACGGGTTGTTCATGAAGGATGGGGTGATTTTTTCCATCCCCCGTAGAAGCTGCCCTTCAGAAAACAGCTCTATACCATCATACAGACTCCCTACAATCCCTACTGCTGGCCCCGCAAAAGCTAGTGGGTAATACAACCACTCTAACTGTTCTCGTTTATAGGGGTTATCATGAGGAAATAACATATTCCCAAAACCTGTCCGACTTGCTAGATCAGTTCCCAATACCGCATTGAATAATCCAAAAAAGGCAAAATCCCCCATTTTAGCGTTAAGGGAAGTATCAAACTCCCACGGTTCGTCCTCATCTCCCAATAAGAAGTCGCTCATCGCCATACTTGCAATTGCATCCACTGCGCCATAAAAAGGTAAGCCCTTCATACCTGCCAGTGTATAAGCCGGTACCATGATCGCCGCAATCTGTTTAAACGCGATACCTCGTTCTTTAGGATCTACGTGGGACACGGCATCTCTTGCTAGGCGGTATTGCAGATAAACTTGTGAAAAAGCAAACCGTTTAAAAGTACCCATTACTTTCCCAATACCATCTTGGAAATGTGTAGGCCCAGTTTCTGCAATCGCAGGGCCGTTTATGGTGTCTACAAAATCAACTGCAAAGTTAATAGCCGATTTTTTATCTGTAGCTCCCTTTTCGGCCCCGTACTCACTACTCCCCGCTCTTATTTCTGCCGTTCCTTTTTTTCTAGCTAAATCGTAAGCCGCAATCAAAGCAATTTCCCGGTTGGCCCGCTCAGTATTTTGGAAATACCAACTTAATGCATAAGTGTATTTGTGAACCCGCTGAGAAAGCTTTCCGGTTCGGCCTTTTTGCATATCGACTAATTCTTGACCTGTAGTCCTTCGGACAGCGCCGCGAGCGAGTCCAGCGTCGTACAACGCTCTATACTCAGGGGATAAATTTTTATTCGCCCCAAAAGTTTTATCTGCAAGCGATGTATTAAAACCAGTTAGGAAACCAAGTGCTTTCGGTATTTCAAATTTAGTATTGTTATCCCGCCCCCCGTTCATGTACATTTTCATTGCGTTCATAAAAGCTTTATGGGTATCTACCAAACCATATCGCCCAACCATATGAAAATATCCAATCGCTATCTGTGATAGGTTTACAAATGCGGAAGATAAATTGCCCAGGATGTACCACACATAGCTCCCCCATGAAAGTGTCGCAGCCCATGACTTAGGTTGCGGGTTTTCTAAAAACTCCCTTTTGTCTTTTACGCTTTGTATAATTTGGGCAACGTTAGGGTCGGCTTTAGTTGCCCCCGAATCATCGTCGCTCCTTATGTAGCCTTCGGGTTCGGCAGATGTTCTTTGAATTTCGTCAAGCGCCGCATAAGCATCACGTAATTCTTTTGATTGCTGCATTGAAGCTAGCTGATTTGCCATCTGATGGCCTATCTGCGCAAAATTACGTACTGAATCTTTTCTAAACCCCGCTATCTTTTTACGTTTTTTAAACTGTTTCTTTAGAGAAGAATCAGGAAACATATTAAGATAGTTATCGACTATTAATTTTTTAGTTGAGGCCGGTAAATCCGCATCCCCAGTTAGTGCGCCCAAAAGTTTTTCTATCTCTGGATTAGGTACTTCACTACTTATTGAAGCATCGTTGGGACGGGCATAAGTAAGTATGCTGCCTTTGATTACATCAGGATCTTTTTCGAGTATTTGTTTCGCAGCAAGCCGTTGTTCGGGGGATTCATACGATAGAGTTACACGTTTGACAAAGGCTGCTCCGGTGTCGTCCATAGTGAGCGCACCAGACGCATCCCTTAGATTAGTTACTCTAAAGTCTAGCCAATAATTTCCGTTATGCCTAAGTAGCGGGAAATATGGAGTTATCTGTCCCTTTAAGAGATCAAGCATATTTTTATGCGCGTCAGCTATACCTGCTTCGCCTAGGAACTTTTCTAAAGTTGCTATATATTCTGTGGCAAAATTTTCATATTTATTTGATAGCCGAATATAAACCTCTTGCAGGGGGGCAGGTAGTTGTGCAAAACGTTTATATAAATCAGTATTACGAACTACTCTGTTTGGATCGGTTCGGTCTGTATTGTTTCGTAGGTCTATTTCGTCAATAGTTGAGTCGTGAACAACATCCTCGAAAGCCTCTCTGTAAGGTTTGTACTCTTTACTATTTAGTACCGTATCTAGGTGGAGAGAGAAATCTTCTACTTCCCTACGTTTATCATCTATTATCTGTTTCCGCGTGTTAACAATAGCTTCAATTTTGCGTATAACTCCCGCAAGCTCCGGGTATTTCTTAGACACCTGATCAGCAAGTTGAAGTAATCCCATAAAGTTATAGACATGTTTTTTATAGTTTGTAGCCCTTTCTAACGTTGTTTTTCCTAGCCCTGTTAGACCTATATCATTAATTGTGGCAAGAAAATCACGATCTTGTGTATTTACATTGATTTTAGATTGGGTCTCTACAAATTCATTACCCGCAGTAGTAGCGATAGAATATAGTAATTGCTTATCTATATTACTTAGCATAGCCGTTGGGTTACGGATTACTAAGCCAGCAGCCCCATACGCCATGTCTACCACTTCTTGTGCCGTTGGGTTGTTGTAGGGATACCGAAAAAGCTTACGCCACCCCGCCTTAAAAAATGCCATTATTGACCTAAAGATATTCCCTATCGGAGATTTCTCTTTCCCAGCTTCTACAGGATCAACTCCCGCATCGACGGCTTCTTCAATAAAGTAAGCTAGTAGTTCATCATTAGGTAATACGTTTTTATCTAATACATCTTCTGCTAATTTAAGCCTGTCCATAGCTCGTTTAGCAAGACGACTTTCAAAACTTCCGTCTGTTTTACTAGCAAACCGCTTAATGGTATTGATTAATCGATTGTAGTTACCTTTTCCCACATAATCTTTCATCCCCACATGGGAGCCTACTTCATGCAGAAACACACCTAATTCATTACCTGCTTCTATGTTATCGGTGAATAGGTATACCCGTTTATCTAAAATAACGCCTTTTGCAGTAGGTTCTAATTGAGTTAGGCCAAGTTCTTGAGGGTTTCTGGCAATCGTAACGGTGTCGTTAATATTCTGCCCCATTCGCGTGGACAGTATGGCGCTCATTACTTCAGGGCTTGTTGGCGTAGTTACCGTTTCGGGAGCAATTGAATAGGCAACTTTCGCCGGTAGCATCGCCTCGGCTATTTTAATGACTTCGTTATAAAACGCTTCTGCGGCATTAGTTAGTTGCTCTAAAGCTTCACCCGTTAAGCGGGTATCTTTGCCCGATCTCGTGCCTCCTACGACGAATGCTCGGTTAGCAAGACCAGCAAGATCAGGATCAAATGTACGGTAAACATATTCTTTAAAATTCTGTTGTAGCACTTCTTCCGTGAGAGCGGGTTCACCGCCTTCGCGTGCTATATCTTGGGCCGCTGCCCTTCCCGCAGCATCTATAGCGTCATCTTCTACGGATGTACCTATTCCCTCGTCTAATCCCGCTGCCGATAGCTCGTTTGAAGCAACAATGGAAGCATCCGCCTCTAATCCCTTCTGTAGGTCAGTTTTTCCTTTAGCATTTACTGCTTGTCTGCTCTTCGTGACCCTCTCAATAAAACGCTTATACACGAGACCGTTTGTAATTTCTTCGATTTTTTGATCATCGTATATAGCAGCTTTGGTATCAGCAGCAACTCTCTTACCCGCTAACTGTGCTGCCTCTTCTACGGCAGGCGCACGATCTGCTAGTTGTTTTACCCTCTTCTTTTTATTGCCCCAAAACTTTACAAGCTGTGTTCCTGTAAATTTCTTATTTGCCCCCGTGGGCGTTTCCTTATCTAGGTCTTCCAAGGTAAGTGGGTTTTCACCTTTTGTTACTGCATCGTATGCAGACTCCTTACCATCTTTACGTGGTCTAAGCGCAGCAGGAACAACAAGGCTTTCAGGAATAGCTCCAGCCTCAGCAGCAGCAGCTTCAGGAGCAGCAGTACCCGCAGCAGCAGCTCGTCTAGCTCTAGCCGCTTCATTTGACGCATTCTCGGCTTCTTTTATGCGGTCGCGTGCGGATTCCTCCTTAGCCATAAGGTCTGCGAGAGCTGTATCTGTGGTAGCTTCGCCTCGGGCTACCTTCTCCATTTCTGCAAAACGTGCTTTTTCCAGTTCAGGGCCATGATCATAGATATAGGCGTCAACAGCTTCCTTTACTTCAGACCATGCCTTCCTAGCCTCCTCAATATCTTTGTTTAAAACAATAGCCTCTGGTGAATCCCCTACTACTTCGTAATCTCTAGTCCTACCAACAGGTTTAGTAACTACAGTTTCAGCAGCCGCATCAGCAGCTTTATCAGCAGCAGCTTTATCAGCAGCAGCTTTATCAGCAGCAGCTTTATCAGCAGCAGCTTTAGCAGCATCTTGTTGCGCCATGAATTCTTCAGGCGTCAGTTGTTTTTTTGCCTTATCTACAACAGGTGTAGTAACTACAGGAGGAGCAACAGTCCCACGCGCTCCGGGCCAAAGTTTTTTAATCGCTTTTTCAGCAACTCCAAACGCAGCGACGTCTTCTTTCTTCGTAAGTTTTTTACGGGCTTCGGCAAAAATGGTTCTTGGAGCTATCCCCCCTCCAATACGATCTTCAATTTCCTCGAAAAATTGTAGAGAACGTCCAGATAATACTTCTGTTACCTCCCGACGTTGTTCGGATGAAGGAGGCAGAAAAGCCTCAGTGGGTTTAAAATCAGGAATTTTATCGAGCCGCGAAAGCTGTTCGGTGGTAGTAGCTACAACAGGAGTAGCGGCTGGTGCAGCCGCAGTATCAGCTTTTCGCTTTTGAGCTTCTTTTAGTCTTCTAGCTTCAACTCTATCAATTTCAGCAGTAATGGAATCATCTTTTTTAGATAGGGGTACTCTATCTCTTTCGGGAACTTTGTCTTTTATAGTTCGGAACAAGTCACTTTTGTCGAGCTGCTCAAGCTCGCGTATCAATACCCTGTCTTTTTCCGCACCTTTTTCTACAAGTTTTTCGCTTCTTTTTGTAAAATCATTAACAATCGTAGTAGCCATCTCAGGGGTGATATCGGCTAACTTAATTTCTCCGTCTATATTTTTTCCGATCTTTATGCCGAATCCGGTATACAAATCCTGTAGGGTGTTATCACCTGATTCATAGCTTGCTCTGGCCTTATTTACAGTTTTATATTCGTCAAACAGCTCTCTTCGTTTTTGCTGTCCTACATTTTGAAGCTCAGGTTCTTGCTGTATAAACTGAGCAAATCCTTGTGCGTCTTCAGCAGCAGCTAACGTTGTTTCAGCTTTTACCCTTTCAGCTTCAGCAGCTTTTTGCTCAAGATTTGCAGCGTGTCGGTCGGATGCCGTAGCTTCGGAATCGTTAATTACCTTATTTAATGCATCTTCTCTAGCTTTAGCTACCCTGAGTTCTTCCTCTGCTGCCTTTATGGTAGCTAAACGAGTTGTTTCCTCGTCTGCCGCTAAACTTACCCCCGTTGGCGCTGCCGCTGCCGCTGCCGCTCCACCATCTAACCCAAGCGCACTCTTGGCTTTCGCTTCATCTGCTAGTCTTTTAGCTTCAGGATCTCCGCCGACAATATTAGTTACCGTGCGAATTGAACTGCCAACCAAACCTGCCGCCGCACCTACTTCAAGATATTCCTCAATAGCTTCCGGGCTGTCTATTGGTCGACCTGCCTGAAAGCGTTCAATAACCTGCTGTCCTACTTCAGTCGGTACTTCTGCTGTTACACCAAGGGCAGCACCCTTGACCCCACGAGTAAACAACCCTCCCTGACGGGTAAGTTTTTCAACGTTTACCCCGGCCCTAGAGCCAAGTCCAAATAGGAAGCGATCTGCGACTAAATCCATAATAGCTTGCGGAATGGACGCTAGAAAAGCAGCCCCTTCATTCAATTTGATTTTAGTTCCGTCCGCGACAGCTTCTTTCTGAGCTTCACGGTTCATACCGTAGAAAAACGGTACATTTGCTAATAACCCACCTGCGATGCCACCAATTACTGTACCGGGGATTCCAGCTACTGCGCCCATTCTTGCGCCTGCTGCTGCACCTGCCAGCGAACCACCAATCGTAGTCCCCATCTGAGGGAGAGATTCACCTAATGCGCTACCAGTAAAAGAAGCTAATTCCCCAGCAGTATCAAGTACTCCTTCTGCTTCTCTAACATCTTTTAATCGTGTCGCATAAGGGGCTTTGGCAGCAAGTTCTTCTTCTTGCTCCGCAACTACCTCTCCACCGTATTCCTCCAATCCTTCCAGCCCTAGACCTTTTCCAACTCCTTCAAGGAATGACCCATACCCCATTTGGGCAATGTCTACGCCACGACTAAGACCTTGGGTAAGTGCGTTACCCTCCGCATATCGTTCTTGCTCAATTCTTTTTAGAATATTTTCATATCTTTCACTGTCCGATATAGCTGCTCCAGCTCCAGCTCCAACTCCACCCAGTTGTGCGCTTAAATACGCAATAGCGTCCTGTCCTGTTGCACCTTCTGGGGCATCAACAGTGTATGCCTGTCCTGTAGGGGCTGTGACCTTATATTTTGGCATCTGTTAATCTGGGATGGGTTCGTAAGAATACTTACCCGTTGGTGGTACGCCCCCACTCGTCGGCGATGCCCCGAGACTAGCCAGCCCGCCGACACCAGCAGGCATCCCATGGCGACTAGCAGCATTTAGCCACATCCGAAACGCTATACCCTGTTGTAATCGAATGGCTGTCGCAACGCCGGCGTCATCCTTCGTTACGTCGAAACTAAAAAAGTTACCCCACCACCCCCGCTTATTCTGTATGTCCTCTATAACTTTAGCCTCTATTGCCCGTGCCTCTAGGGAACTCTGCCAGGTTGTCCAATGGTCTAGCAGTTGATCCTGATTCAAGCCTAATTTGTTACCGGCTATTAGTGTAAGTTTCTCATTGTAGTCAAGTTTTATCCTATTACTTTCCGCGCCTTGGAGTATCGTTGCTTCTTTGAAAGCTATTTCGCTTGCTGCTTTTGCGTCTTCCCTAGCTTCTTTCTTACGCACTCCTAAAGTACCCAATCCTACCTCTAATGCCTCCCCTGCGGCACCAAGAAATGTAGACGCTTTACTCTGCATCATTTTAGCGCCCGCTCTTATATAAGCCTCATTAAGAGCGGAGATTTCGCGATCTTTTTTCATAGCTTTAGGTGGGTCTTCAGCATCACCAGCAGCATCAGCAGGAGCGGCAGCAGCTTTAGCAGCTTCAATAGCCGCTAACCTTTCAGCTTCAATAGCCGCTAACCTTTCAGCTTCAGCTTCAGCTTCAGCAGCAGCAGCATCAGCTTTAGTTTTCTCTGCATTAGCTAGTATTTGTTCTTTTTGCTCATCTGAGTATCTAGGGTCAGTTAATATTTCTTGAATTTCACTAGCCCCCATCAAAGCAGCAGCAGCCGCACCGGCACCGGCTATTTTGGGCAGCGCCTGCCTCCCAAGTGCGCTGGTTATGGCATCCGCAGTCAGTTTATTAGTGGTGCCGGGGGCTACGCCTTTTGGTCTTGTTGTAGCCCAACCCTTACCCTTGAATGCTTTTCGCAATTTTATCCCTAATTTATTTTTAGGGTCGTACCATGCCTTTGCTATGTCTTTCTTACTCATCTTCGAAACTTCTCGTGCCAGCCTTCCGGGGATGAACCGCCCGCCATACTTCAAAGTTCCTAGTCCAACTGCGCCCAAAACTCCAGCAGTGGGAACGCCGATGCCCGCAAGCGCCCCACCAGCAATCCCTCTGCCAACAATTCCCGCTGGATCTTGCTTGAAATGGTAGGCCATATCCTTATATGATTCTGGTTGGACTAAGAAGTTAGCGACATTTCCGACGGTATCCCAAGCATCACCTTCTCGACTAAAGGTTTCACCTGCCCAATTTTTAGCTTGATCCCAATATGACGGCCCCGCTGGATCTCCTACAGGGTCTTCTTCTACGAAGTCTCCTCCTACAAGGTCTCCCGCCGCAAAACCTACTATCCCACCATTGTTCATATACATGTCGGAGGGAGTTGGTAATCCCGCTACGCCTTCTGTACCGGGACGCGCTGCTATTTGGGACATATCTCGGGGTGTGTTAACCCCCTCTACCATCCTCGTTGCCATTTGGGGGGTCATAGCATCGGGGTTTCCCGGCATACCTAATGATGTCATTCCCCTATTGCCTACTTGTTCTTCATACACCGTGGGTGTTGGTCCTGCCTGCCTACCTGCTCTCATTTTTTCCTGTTCAGCCTTTACGCCTAATCCAATAAAAGCAAACGGGTGATTTTGGTTATGACGAAGCCATGTTTCCAATACATCAGGGGGCAATACTTCTAATTTTTCTTTAAAAGTATTAACATTTTCCATCATAGGAGCTGTATCAGGCGAATTACTGATGCTTTGTTGGTTCATCATAATTTCTATCCCTCCGTGAGATCCTTATACGCCCCATATCCGCCGAGACCAGCAAGTCCTAAACCAGTAATCTGCTGAGACAATGAAGGTTCACGTTGGTAAGTAAGTTGAGATGATCCCATCTCTTGGGGTAAACCGCGTAAAATACCGCTATACCAACCCATTTGTTCTTTCGGATAATCACGCTGCCGGAGGAAATCCTGATACGCTAAATCCATACCTCGCTGTTCCTGGGCTTGTCTTATACCACCCACTCGTTCCTGCGCAGATATACGCTGCATTTCCATTTCTTGTTCTGCTGGTCCCAATGCCGCGAAGCCCCGTGCAGCTTGACCTGCTGCTTGTAATCCCTGCATTCCAAATTGAGAACCTAGCTGGGCTTGTCTATATTGTGCTGCACGATCCCGTTCAAACTGTTGTTGGGCTGACAAATAACCTCTTTCACTTCCCTTTGTTTGTATATCGGATAATAAACGTCCTTCATCCCTATCAGCCATAGCTTGTGCCACAGCTTGTCGTGATCCCCCAGCACTCCCACGCCCAGCCGACCTTAAAGCAGCCCTATTTGCTCGTTGAAGTGCGCCTTCTCTAGCATTCCGTAAAGCTACATCAGTAACAGCCTGTTGGTACGGATTCATATATTGCTCAGCTTGTGCTGCGCCAAATTGTTCTGATGGTGTAGCTAAATATTGGTTCGCTCGATTAATTCCACCACCCGCAGCTTGCAAACCGTACTGCCCCACCTGTCCTAGATTATGCCTTGCTAGAGCAAAATCGCTTGTTGCTCCCCCTGGGCTTTGCAACGCTAGCATTTGTTGGTGTGCCGCAGCTTGAGCAGGATCAAATCCAGCAATACGCTGCCCACCATAGGGTATATAGTCTTCTCTCGATATGGCCTGAGCTTGCCCAGCAACATCTGTTACATATGGTGCAAGATATTCAGGTAAAACATTCTGTTTAACAGTTTGCGTTGTATGTGTAGGTGTTTTAGGACTACTGCCGCCCATAACTACTTCTCCTCGTCCTGGTCAAGCTTTCTTCTGAAAACTCTAGTTTCTAATTCCCAGCCGTTTTCTAAGTAATATTCTCCTAGTCGGTCTATTGAGGTCTTACCTTCCAAGTAAACACACCCACAATCACGCGCAACCTGTTCAAAAAAGGTTACAAGCCTATGCGCGTTTTGCATATTTTTCCCCCAGGTTAACCACCCTAGAAATACCTTGTCATTTGTGAATTTATCCAAATATATTGTAGTTACTGCAAAATTCTTCTCTAAAATAAATAAGGTCGCATCACCATTTACACACTCTGCGTATACATCTTCCGCTCTGTAAGTTAGTTGAGGTTGGTCTGTTAATATCTCAGCAATCCCAATCTTCACCCAATCCCATTCTTTACGTATATCTGCTACAACCGGAACATCGTAGGGGGCTTCCCGAAGGGAGGGAGTGAGAGGGAGTTTGGATAGCGCACTCATGTTGGCAACCTTGGGTTAATTCTTTGGGGTTGTTTAGTTTTACCTGTTCGTGCGCCACGTATGTTGTCCATCATGGCATACAGACGTTTAGCACCGGAATTCGTATCGCCGTTACCAATGCCTGAAACTACATCTGCTGGCACAACGAATTCACCAGGAGATAAGGCCGCTTGTTGCTGCCCTGCAATCGTCGTCATTATTTCATCGCTCATACCATCACCTCGGCCAGTTGTTAAGCCACCTGAAGCATAACGGGGTCTCGGAAGCACACCAGCGCGTATTTGCTGTTGTACCCACTGCGGACTTCCAATAGGAGCAAGTCCTGAACCAGTAATTTGCTGAGGCAATGAAGGTTCACGTTGGTAAGTAAGTTGAGATGACCCCATCCCTACAGGAGGAGCAGGGGGAGTAAATTGCTGCATGAACGTATCAAATTCCGGTGTACCAGCTCTCCCGCCCAGCCTTGGTATCTCCCTTTGCTGCCTTACATAGGCTTCCATGTCCTGCACAGGATCTACCGTCGGCGGCAGCACTGTTCTCCTCCAATCATCTGCTACTCCCGATGGTAATCTCGGTATTCTCGGTGGCATTGTTTCCCTCCAATCATCTGCTACTCCCGGTGGTAATCTCGGTATTTTCGGCCCCGAAAACCCACCTGTAGGTGGAGGAACAGGGAAAGGAGCAGGGGGAGGAGCAGGCATAACATTATTTAATGCACCCCATCCGCTACCAACAAAACTAGGAGGTGTAGGAGTAGTAGGTGTAGGAGTAGGAGTAAGGGTGGTAGCGCCCATTTGTTCTTTCGGATAATCGCGTTGGCGGAGAAAATCTTGATACGCTTGACTAGGAGGAGGAGTAGGAGTAGTTGGTCCACTAAATGCACCACCGGGACCACCAAACATGCCACTAAACATGGTATTAGCAGGTAACCCGCCCCGTCCACCACCGGAGCCACCAATGCTGCCACCTAAAGCATAGCCGGGAACACGAGCGGCAGGACCAGATATACTAGGTGTACCAGATGTAGGAGTAAGGCTAGTAATAGCGCCTTGCGTAACCGCTGTTAAAGGCCCGAATGGGAAACCCAACCGACCAAATTTACGTTTCGGTCGTTGGTTTTTCAATTGGCCTAAGCGAAACGCGGAATCAGCGGCTTCAAATTTATCCCATTTGCTTGCGGTTTCCGGCGTTACGCCGAGATCAGCAAGGGTACTCAACGCCCTCTGACCTTGATCATGGGAACGCCATTCCGGTCTGGCATAATAAGCGTCGAAAATACCTGCCCCGGCCTGCGCGTCAATTGCTCGCTCAAGCCCCGATCCGAATTGATTTTTGGCGTCAAAGCGTTGATACCCTGAAGCGTTACGAGTTGGATGATAGCCGGGGTTGATCCACCCTTCGGTGCCAAACGGCACATTACCCGTCCTTAATCCTAAAGCTCCCGGTGCTACCCTATAGGCACCGAAATACCGTCTATCGTCACCCGTAAGGCTAGCGTGACGTCCCACATTCGCAGCGGCCTGTACCTCGTTTTGCCACTGTGGATTTGCAAGTGTTTCCCCAAATTGAGCTTGCACCCACTGCGGACTACCAATAGGAGCCGCTTGAGTCGCTGTAGCCTGGACTTCGGCAGGAGTTCTATTCAATCCTCCCGTCAATCTGGCATGATCATCCGAAGCAGTACTAACCATTTTATTCCATACGGAGTCATCAGCATAATTAACAGGGGTAGTAGCAGCAGGTGTAGTAGCAGCAGGGGTAGTAGCAGCAGGTGTAGTAGCAGCAACAGGTGTAGTAGCAGCAACAGGTGTAGTAGCAGCAACAGGTGTAGTAGCAGCAGCAGGTGTAGTTGGACTCCTATATGCACCACCGGGACCGACTAGGTATCCGGGGATAGGCAAATTAAATCCGGCAGGGATAGTAGCGGCAGCAGGTGTAGCAGCAGCAGGTGTAGTAGCGGCAGGAATAACATTATTTAATGCACCCCACCCACTACCAACAAAACTAGGTGTAGTAGCGGCAGCGGGTGTAGTAGCGGCAGCGGGTGTAGTTGGACCCCTATACGCACCACCGGGACCACCAAACATGCCGCTAAACATGGTATTAGTAGGCAATCCATGACTAAATGCACTCCCAACGCTGCCACCTGTCTGGAGGGAAACAATGCCACCTCCTGCTCCTGTTAATCCAGGTGCGCTTGGTGCGCCTGCGGGTGCTCCTGTTGGTGTAATTGCGTTTGGTGCGCCTGTGGGTGTTCCCCCCGTGGACGCATAATACTCAGCCTGTCGCTGAGAGGGGGTCTTACCCCCTATATTTCCAACTGCGGCTGGGTTGGCATGATACTGAGCCGACGTTAAAGGAGGGGGAGTTGCGTTGAAATAGCCACTAAACATGGTGTTAGCGGGCAATACATTAAGGGGGTTAGTATTGGGACCGCGCGTTTGCCAATTGGTGCCCAGCTCAACAGCAGTACCAGGGTTCATAGCAGCATTTGAAGCAGCAAGTTGAGCAGGCCAAGTCGCTCTCTGTGCTGCTGCCCTCGCTTGAGCCTCTGGAGAGCCAGCTTTCACTATCGCATCATAGCTTGTCCTATCCGCTGCGGTAGTGATTCCGGGGGGGTATCCTCCTCCAGAGGTGTCAAGAGACCTATCAGCAAAATAATTCTGTTCGCTACTATCAGTATTAGCAGTATTAGCAGTATTAGCAGTATTAGCAGTATTAGCAGTATTAGCAGTATTAGCAGTATTAGCAGTATTAGCAGTATTAGCAGTAGTACTCGTATTTACCCCAAGGTCTGCTGCCGTTCTCGCACTAAAAGTACCAGTATTACTACTGCCGGGACTGACTCGGTATCCGGGGGTAGGTAGATTTGGGTACAGGGGATGCGGTGACCACAGGCCAAACCCAGACATGTACGGATTTGTAGTACTTGCTTCATCAGGATCAGTGTTCTGACCCGAGATATTAGTAAAATAAGATTGCTCGCCAACAGATCCGCCGTTGTCAAAGCCAGCAATTGGACGCTGTGCAGGAATAATAGCAGCTCTAGGGGCAGCGACAGGGGCAGGGGTGGGTGTGTATTGACCAAAAAGAGGACTTCTAGCTTCCGCTCTCATTGTTGGGTCTAATACAGGTCCACCTCCTCGTAAAGAAACAATGCCGCCCTGTGCGGCTGTTGCCATAGGGTCGGGTTCATAAAGGGGTGTATAGGGATCAACTGAGGGATCATAGGGCTTATAAACTGGTTCCGAAAAATAATCACGTTCTGCGGAATCCGCTAAATTAACTGATTCGTCAAACGTTGTCTGACGATCTAAAGGTGAATACGCCGGATATCCAACTTTCTTACCGCCCACTTCAACTTCCTCGAATGGTTCAGGCTGTTCAAGGGCCATTGACCCAAGACCGGCAAGAGCCGCAGTTTTGACTCCTAGCCCAGGTATACCGCCAGCCTCTACAGCACCCGTAAACGCTGCCTGTCCTGCTGGAGATCCAAGTTTGCCGACTCCCTCCACAGCGGTTCCGAAATTAGTTCCAATCTGATCCAGGGAGAATGATGGTGCTGCTGCTGCTCCCGGTATTGCTGAAAATGTTCCTCCTGTTACGGCTCGTCCGCTCAGTGACGCAACGGGCGCACCGCCTACTAAATTAGTTACGGTGCCTGTTCCCCCCATAAAAGCAGGCGCTCCACCCGCAGGCGTGGAAACTGCGGAACTAAGTCCCGGCACGGCATTAGGATTAAATGCTCCTGCTGCTGTTCCTGTTGTTCCTGCTGTTGTTGCGGCTGGTGTTGCCCCTGCCGCAGTAAGCCCTGCACCCAAACTAGCACCGCCGTAACCGCCCAATCCCCATTTAGCCATTTTGCGTAGGTCACCACCGGAGGCGATACCAGCACCACCACCCATCAGCATACCTGTCATCAGAGGGCTAAGTGCGCCACCTGAAACGACAGACAAACCTAGTCCTGCAATCAAAGGAAGAAGGTTGCTTAAAAATCCCGCTTCGGGTAAGCCCGTTTCAGGATTTATGGTTAGCGAACCACCATGCTGTTCAGCTAATTGCTGAAGGGCTTGAACTTCAGAAGGCGACATATGGACAAGGGCAGAGTCTGTTCCTCGTCCCAAAGAAGCTATTCCCGCCACTAAATTTCGTTGGTCCATGTGATTTACCTATGCTAATACCGACAGTAAAATCCACCTACTGTCGGTAACCGAGTATATAAGAGAAACAATTCCGGTTCCTGTAGTCACAACATCAGAACCCGTATTCGTAAGGATTCGGTTAGCTGCTGTAGAAGTCGCATTGTGAGTTATTGTCATGGCGTAAGCCGTAGTATTGTACAAAATAGCCACTTTTCCGTCTGCACCACCCCGAATACCAGTAATATTAAAAACAGCACTTGGTCCAGTAATTCGAGCAAAAGACTTTTTTGGCAATGCAACATTGTTATTTGCGCCATTTACGAGTGTTAAAGCCCCAATGGGGAGTTGGATGAAATCAGAAATAATGCTATCTACGTTCAATCCAGCTTTAGAATCGTGAAGGTCAAAATAAGCCCCAATACTCCGTATAAGGTCCATAAAATATGTTTCTTCATATTCTTCGGTAGGAGTTGGTAGAGTTGGAGACCTAAATCCTTGAAATGCCATACTTAACCTCGTCTACCATCCGGCCTGATATCTGCACGGGGAACTCCCAACCCCCATGCTACTCCGCTGGCAGTTGATTCAACTGTAAAGGCCATCTGCCTTCCCCGCGTTCTTATGTAAAGTTGGTCAGTATATTGGTCTACAGTAGCCGTTGCTGATGGTACTGGAACCTGCGTTGCCCCGTCAGCAGTGACTGAACCGTCCGTAGCGCTACCGGCTTCATTTGTAGTATAGGGAGCAGCGCCGGGGAATTTTTTGGCTGTCACTTTAAACTCTGCTGTAGGCGTTGTCCCTACATCAGAACCCGTAAAATCAATATCAGGAATAATCCGCTGCAATAATACGTAACGATCTCCTTCCTCCATAGATATATTGGCAGACGTAATAGAGGCTGTTAGTGCTGAAGAATCTGCATTATTTCCCTTTTCGTGGTTGTAAACATATCCGTCATCACTGGCAGCTTGTGGGTATTCACGAATAGAGGCGTCAGCCCATGCAGTTCTATCGAAATTATCTTCTGTATCACCGTAATACCAAATATTTTCTATAAAATTATAAATAATGTAATTATTTATAGTGGTGCTGCCCCCACCACAATAAAACCATATGACTTCGTTAAATTCTTTAATAAGCCCTGCAAAGGTTTGATAAGCTTGATCTGTGTTTATATCTTTAAATACATGATTCGATAAGGGACATAGTAATGTAGCTACCCGCCCATTGTATTTATAGAAGTTAGTAGTCCCCATCCAATAAGTATCATTGCCGGTCGTAGCGCAAGCGTTAGGACCAATTAAAGAAACACTGGATGAAATCTCATCAAGACGAAAAACCTCGTTACCACCAACAAATTTCAGCGAATTTAAGGTGGAATCTGTAAATATAAGTGTCTCTCTATAAGTAGGAGCACCTGCTAAAATTTTAGACCCACTCTGCACAGATAGTGAGCCAGCAGTTGTTAGATCAGTAGGCTCCCACTCCACTTTATCTGTTACATCGGACCATCGTATAAGGAGGGGATCTTTATCAGGAGTGCCGGATGCAGGATAAGGAGTGCAACCAAGTGCTAATAAAATATTACTCGTATTATCCTGTGATATAAGTATTTGGCTTACTTCCTGTGGAACCTCGTTAGCACCACTCATATCTTCCATAGCAACAGCGCGTGTAGCTAAACTTGTATCATTTACCCAATAATAAATATCTGAGTCACTAACGTTAAAAACTAAATCGTCATAATATGTCGTAAAAAATACTAGGCGCATAGGTAAGTTGATTGGCGTGAGTCGAGCTGTTCCCCATGTTGATAGACCCCATGTACTTACACCCCACCCATATCCTTCTGTGTTTGTATCGTATCCAATACTAATTTGATATTTAGCGACAGTAGAACTGCCACCATCTCCAGTATCATTAGCATTAGCTGTGGCTGTGGCTGTAAATTTAAAAGCGTTCGCACTCGTAATACTGTCTATTACATATTCTTGGTTTAAAACAGCAGCAGTTATGTTGTTTGAGGTACCTAAAGAAGCAGCAGCAGAAAAAGTTACATAATCTCCAGCAATGGCACCATGCCCTGTTTCAGCTACAGAAATAGAAGCTGATCCATTAGTGGCTGTAAAACGTGGATCTCCCGCAGAAGTAGTAAGGCGTATAGGTGTTATATCAGTAAGCGAGCCACCTGTATCAATATAGATTTTCTTACTCGTCCCCATTGCCATGAAGTTATTAGCTCCAGCAGGACTATAAGTAAATAAGGAACGACAAATACCTACGAACGCCGTAACAGTATATTTGGCCCAACCTCCTATTTTCTTAGGAAACCCGTAAACAAAACGAACTTTATTACAGGAATACCAACCTCCTTCCTGGGCATAATCAGTAATTTCCCTGTTTATTCCAGGTTTAAATAAAAACTTTCTAAGCATTACGTGCCTTTCCAGTTCTTAATTGCCTTTTCTGAGCTTCTTCCGACTACATAACCCCCAATACCAATGCTGAGTAAATTCCACAGTTGATCTGGCATCTCTAACATCACGTTCCAGCCAAACATAGCCATTAAATAAGGAGCAATAATATAATTATTTGCAACAATAGCAGTGAAAACCAACATCGTAATGGGACGCCATTGACTCGTGAGCGCGTGTTCGCTTTTGGCTTCAGCAACGACGACATTCATTGCGGCTTCAACTTCTGCGAGTTCTCCCGCTTGTTGAATCTCCAGCAATTTTCGGGTGGCTTCTGCCTTTGCTTCCGGGTCTGGAATTATCTTATCAATAATCCTCAAACCAGCTTCGATTAACGGGATCATTAGTAACTCCAGATGGTTGGTCTAAGACCTTCATGTCGCGTTAAAGTGTCAAGATGGATAAATCGTCCTGCTCCTTTTTGATTTATACCAATCCCACTAAATTCTAATTCCAATGCTAATTTAAGAATTTTATACCCATCTTGTTTAGCAATTAATATATCAACTGCTTTACCCGTAGTATGCGGGCCATTAGCAGATCCAGAACTACTTACCTTTCTATTATGTGCGGGGCATCTAAATCCAGAACTCAAATAAAGAGGCTTATCAAATTTCTTACGTACTTCTTCAAGGTACAACATGAATGTTTCATCCATTTCACATAGATACCCACATTCACCACAACGACACTGTAGCTCTTCTTTACTAAAAAATTGTCCATGATCAACAGTAGCCATTTTTACTATCAATGCCCTCCAGAATTTACACGGCCTTGAAGAAAACTAATTTTTTCAGATAATGTCCCAACTGTTTTTTCCAATTCATCTGTTTTTTCAATCATTGCATTGTGCCGTCTTTCTGCGGCATCGTCTAAGCGATTTAAGCGATCTATCAATTTCACAATGACCTCATACTGCTCACGTAATTTGCTTGATACGAGTTTTTGAAGAAATCCCCACATTGTACCTACAAGTCCAAGACACAAAGCGATTGCACCGCCCTCGAAAAAACCAATATCCATTATCAAAAAGCGACACGGTGTCCATTTCTAATAAATAATTGAGTCACTGAAAGTTTCTCCGCGTTGAGCTAACGGCCCCCGCTCGCTTTTACATACGGGTATTAAATCACGCCCTTTTCTTTCAGCACAAAACCCGCAACACCCCCCACAATTCCAAGCATGATTAGCCAATTCTGCCCTGTCAGCATACCGATGCCCATAACAGCGGCTCCAGCAGCGGCGTAGCTTGACGGCTCTTTAAATCTGTCAATAATCCAATCCATAATTAATCCTCTTCTGGTTCTGGTGGTGGTGGTGGTGGTGTTGGTGTTGGCCCAAACTCTGGTTCCGGCTCACTTGGTCGCTCAATAATCAGATTACCATCATCATCTGTTATCTCAGATGCTTTGATGTTTGGATCACCGCGCTCGGCAACAACCATCCAGCTTATTGTGTCTGTAGAGGAGGCGTTTTGACATTCAATCGTAATAGTATCGCCGGAAAAACTACTTTTAACAGCGTCCCATCCGGTTTCATTGCTTGTGAAAGTTTGCACATCCTCTGCTTTCGTGAGCCATTCAAAAGTTCCAGCAGTCATTCCATATTTAGTGTCCATCGAAATAGTAGCTTGTCCGTCAACAAGAGCCACTTTGCCTCGATAAATTAAATCGCATTGCGGCCCTTCCACAAATGAGTGGAGTAAGTCATACCCTTCGCGCAGACCATGTGGAATGCGAAACGTGCCGGACCCTTTATACAGTGCGCCAACACAATAGACGGATGTCCCGTAAAAGCCATGAGTATTTGCGTGACCTAAAATTCCGTAGTGAGCGGAGTCAGCGGTATACCCGAGAACTCCACCAGAACCCGCCGCCGTTGTTTTCCCGTAAATACCATAGCTTGCACCTTGTCCGTAAAGACCGTAGTTAGCGCCAGCAGTAACGAAATACCCCGCTGCGCCTGTACCGTCATGCGACACATACACCGCAGAATAAGCACTAGACGCATTGTCCAGATGGACCCGGAGACCATTTGCACCTGTAGAGTTGTCGTAGAGATAGAGTTGTGCAGCAGCGTAGCCAGATTGACCCATTCCAACCTGGCCAGTGGAGATAACATCAATGGCAGTAGGCGTCGTTGTAGACCCAAAATTACCGCCGTCAGGCACAATAAAGCCAGATCCTGCGGTGGTTAGAGTGCATGTCCCAGCGGAGCCAATCTTCATCCGCTCGGTTGCTGCCGTAGCGAATCCAAGAGTGTTAGCGGTAGCCACGTAGATGCCGTTGACGCCTAAAGCACCAGTAGTAATGGCATACGTGGGGACACCAGCAGATCCTCCAATTACGCTTACTAACGCGCCAGCAGAAGTTAACGACAGTTTTGTTGCGGCAGCTTCTGACGCGCCTGTTTTAAACTGCAAACTGGTTGCATTATTGCTCGAACTAAAGTCGCCTTCTGAGGTTGCCGCTATTTCTGCTGCAACTAAAATAGCGTCCGTCCCAGCGCCTTCATCAGGAGCTTGGAATTGAATTTTGCCGAGAATGTCGTTTACCGCAATATCAGTTTCACCCGTCTGCAACAAAAGCGTCATCGGGGTGTCATCACCTGTCGCGGTCTGTTTCATCGTGACGTTGCCGGTTGAGCTGATTGACATCTTTTCCGTCGCGGCCTCGGATGCGCCTGTTTTAAATGCTAACTTCGTGGCGTTATTGCTCGAACTGAAATCGCCTTCTGAAATAGCAGCAACTTCGGCTGCGACAAGTATGGCATCCGTGCCCGCCCCTTCATCAGGAGCTTGGAATTGAATCTTGCCTAATACATCATTTACTGCAACATCAGTATCACCAGCTTGAAGCAATACAGTAGCGGGGCTTGCGCTTGTAGCGGGATTTTTTATAGTTAATTTAGTAGCTATATTTAAATCAACGAACAAATCATAAACAACCGCTCCACCACCTGCGCCATCAGTTGCTATTACTTTTACATCACCCGCAGGAATTGCAACATTAGCTCCAGACCCTTGAGAAAATGTTAACGTATAGCTTGTCGCATTTTCTATTATCCAAATTTTGGATACTGTATTAGGTGCAAGCGTAACCGTACACGCTTGTCCACCTCCAGTGCATTTTAGATAAAAGTTACGAGCCTCATCTACAGCACCATCCGCCATTGTTATTGTATGAGTGGAAGCATTAGCGATTGCTTCTGAACCATAGCCAAATGCTTCTCCAATCATGTCCAGATTTAAATTTGTGACTACACCCCAATTACCGGATTCATCTCCAGTTCCCATTTCGTTGAGTCTAAGGGCATTTACGTATGTACTAGCCATTTTTAATCACCTTTAAGCTGCGATATCTATCCAATCAGGTGTTTGCGAATCATCAACTTCTGACCAAGTTACTGTTTGTGAATCATCAATATTTGTCCAATTAGGTGTTTGAGAATCATCAATAACACTCCATACAAGAACCGAACCTACAGAACCTGTAGCGGATTCTCCAGTTACAGAAACATTAGCATCTCCGGTGGCAGTTACGCTGCCTACAGCCCCTGTTCCTGCAATACCTGTTACAGAAACATTAGCTTCAGTAACGACAGTTACTGATCCAACAGCCCCTGTTCCTGCAATACCTGTTACAGAAACATTAGCGTCACCCGTAGCAACAACAGACCCTACGCTACCTGTCCCGGCCAATCCGGTTACGGAAACAGTAACTCCAGAGCCTTGTACTACGGTTACAGATCCAACTGCCCCTGTTCCCGCAACTCCTGTTGCAGAAACATCAATACTAAGCTCAATTGTTACAGAGCCTACTGCTCCCGTTCCTGCAAGCCCAGTAACGGAGACAGGAAGGGCTTCACCCCATGTGCCAGAACTCCATGTACTTCGGCCCCAGCCGGTAATTGCCGCCATTAAGCAATCCTTATAATCGCATCACTTGCATCAGCAGTAGGAAATGTAATCGTAAAATCCCCCGCGCTGGATGATTTATCAGCACCAAAATTTAAAACAATAACAGAAGGATCGCCGCTGGCGCTGTCATTATAAATAACAGCACCTCGCGCCGTTATTGTGCTGGAAGACCAAGTGGTATCAGCAAAATCCGTATACGCCGTAGTGCCACTGGTTGCTGGATCTACGCGGGTAAGCGTGTTCCCTGCCGACGTATAGTTTGTGCCTGAAACCTCGTTAGTTGCCGAATAAGCCGTTGTAGCCGCCGATAAAGTCGCAGAAGATGTATACAACGCTATTTTAAAGGTGTTCCCACCACTATTTAAAAAGTTGTGCTTGGCTTCCATCAGCTCTTTCTTGAAACTTGTACACATTGCCTGAGTTATAGCCATATCAAATATCCTCAATATGTTTAGCTAATTCAAAATATCCTTCTTTTTCCAAAATAGCTCTTACAGTTGTTCTTTCACTTCGAGCTACTTTTTTGAAATAATGAACGAGAATATTTTTAACGTTCCCGCGAAATGCGAGAGCTTGTTCACGTATAGGCATCGGAGAATCCATGGACACAGATACAATTCGTCGTACTGCTGCTTCTGCCCATTCTTCAGCGTTCATACCTCTATCTACGGTAGCTGTTACCATAACGGAGCCAACATTTCCGTTCGTATCAAGCATTAGCAATTCTTCTTCGATTTCCTCGATAAGTATCGTTACGGTTTTTATATTCTGCTAACTCTTTTAACATCGCTAATGCTTCGTCATATCTTTTTTGATAGAGTCCAACCATATCTGGTTCACCTTTCATAAAAGTATAAGCTTCCAAAATACTTCCGTATAACAATACGGAACTAAAATTATCTCCAACCCATGTAGTACCAGAACTAACTGTAGTTATGGATTCGGGGTAATAGTAATAATGCAGTTCCATTGTATAATTTGAATTAGGTGTTGGCCCTAATATTAAGGTGTCACTATCAAAAAGCGCATAATATCCAGGTTGACCTGTAGTTGAAGGATTGGGAAAACTCTCCCTAATGAAGTTAACGTCCTTACTTAATAAGTAGCTATAAAGACCATCTCCATCTACAAGCGCCAAAGAAAATACATCAAGCCAATCAGACGGTAGTGAAAGATATTTATTACTGGAAGTCAGTGTTCCTGTTGTGTTCTTACGTAAATTGGCAAGCTGAACTCCGTTATATATACGTTGTTCAGCTTGTGTGATAAACGTATTTATATCAGCCGTAACGAATTCATTCTCCGTATACGACTGTATTTCAGTAACAAGATTTGTGTAATTCATATTTTACTAGTCTGACTTGTTACTAAATCCAGTACCTTTAGTGGCAGCACCTGTACCTCTCATCTGCTTAGTTTGCGTATTGGGTACTTTATCTGGATACCCACTCGTATTGGGGACAGGTACAGGTTTAGGTTGATTCGTGTTTTTTTCAGCCATAGTTAAATTCTCCTAACTTGTCGTAACTGTTACAGTGCCTACTTCGCCGGTTGCTTTTAGATTGTTCGGTGTAAGTCCGTCACTATCATTAAAACCTACAGGATTCCACGCCCATTGAAATACTCTACTTCCGGCACTTTTAGCGGTCTGTGCATAAGAAGTATCAGGTCTCGGATTCTTAATCGCTTGGG
>Ga0310342_100000037_pt1 | contig 59479 bp, 58 predicted proteins | sample S15DNA20500_MG_FD_206155 | JGI IMG/M metagenome (GOLD analysis project Ga0310342, IMG submission 206155) | Marine microbial communities from station ALOHA, North Pacific Subtropical Gyre - S1503-DNA-20-500_MG | ecosystem: Environmental > Aquatic > Marine > Oceanic | place: Pacific Ocean: North... | reverse complement strand
TGGGTATGGAGCTGGGCGTCAGCAAGACGACCGTCTCGTCGTGGGAACTGGGGAACGATCCCCCGAGATTCAGCTATCTGCTTGAGCTGAAGCGGGTTTTGGATGTGTCTCTGGATGAATTGGTCTATGGGCACGACGCCGATTTGCGAGAGGCGCAAACCATCACCACCAGTGATGACGGCGAGGTAGCGCTGATCAAGGCGTACCGTCGTCTAACGATCAAGCGCCGCAAGGCACTGCTGGGGCTGATCGAGGAGTAGTTTGCTCAGGTTGGTGGCGGGGCCTCCGTGCTCAGAGAGCGTCATCACGGGTAAAGAACGCGTCGACCAAGCCCTGGATGACCAGGTCGGCCTCCTCGTCGGATGGGAGTTCACCGTGATTCAGGATCAGGTGGAAGCCCAACAAATCTCCGAAAGCAGAAATGACCTCAAACTCGAACGTCCCGTGTTTGGGGCTCAGGTGTCGCCAGTGGCGCTGACTGTACGCCCAAATCCGGTCCAGATAGCGACAGCTCTCCGTCACCAGCTTCATGCGGCCCGCGTTCCAGAAATTCAGTAGGCGCTCGCTTCGGTAGGGGTCTCTTTTGGACGTCATCAGGCCCTCGAACAGAAAGGCCCCCCAAACCGGCGCCACGGCTTGAGGCAGCCTCTCGCTTTTCAGGTCCGGCGCCAGGGCTAACCGGCGATAGGGAGAGGGATCGTTGGGAGGCATAGCGTTTCTCCGGCGAAAAGATAGATGTTGAGTCGGCGGCCCCGTTGGCGGGTAGCTCCGCGTCTTGGAGCAGAGCGTGAGCCTTCGCCGGGGCGGGTTCATTGGCCGTAGTGCGCTTCGAGAGCGGGGCTTTTGGAACGGCCCGAAGCCCCTTGTTTTCGGACTCACGGGTTCGGTCGGTCGTCTAGGTAGCGGGGCGTTGTCCGGGCGGTGCTACGGGGAAAAGGCTTGGATGGGCCTTCTTCAACGGTGTGTCATGCCCTACTTTTTGTGAACGGCATAAAGGCGCCCTCGCCATCAGGCGGGGCCATGATTGAGAACAGTGATGTTGGGATGAGAGGTAGAGCGGTTCAGACCCAACCGCGCCGGGATAGACTCTCCCAGCCCGACTGGGACACCACCAGGTGATCCAGCACCTGGACGTCGACCAGGCTCAGAGCCTTCACGAGCTGCTGGGTAACGTCCCGGTCCGCTTGGGACGGCTCGCTGTGCCCAGAGGGATGGTTGTGGGCCAAAATCACCGAAGCCGCGTTCCACTCCAGGGCTTTCTGTACCACGATTCGTGGATGAACAGTGGCGCCATCTATGGTGCCAAAGAACAGTCGTTCGAAGCTGAGCACCTGATGCTTGTTGTTCATGAGCAGCACCGCGAAGTGCTCGTTTTTCTCGTTGGCAAGCGCCATCTGAAGAAATCGGGCCGCTTCCTCGGGTGTCGCCAGAGCGTCGCCCCGAGCCAGGCTCTCCTGAAGGATGGTGGCAGCGGTGCGAATAATGTCATCTGATGTAATGGGGCCGGAGGCGTGATATAGGCCCTTCTCGCTCTTTACGAAGGTTTTGTCGCAATCGCACATAGGGATCTCCAAAAGCAAAAAGCCCGCGCGGGCGGGTTTGAAAGTAAAAAGTAAATGACGTCAATCAACATTGGGAACGCTTGAAGGGTGCCCGTAAGCGGTGTTCGCATCGCAAGCTCTTCAAAGAATCCCGTTGGGTTTGGCCGACCACGTCACCCGAGACGCTGCCGCATGCGCGGCCAGCCAAGCCCCCCAGCTAGATCATTGAGCGGCAGGCCCATGGTCATAAAGGTCGGGCGGCGACCAAGAATGGAGCGGCGAGGAGTTGGGCGCGGTTGGCGCCGGGCACCATGCCATCGGCTGGCTCGCAATCTTAGTTGCAGCCCCAGGCTTGGGATGTTTGTTGAGCCCTAACTTAGGGCTTTGCGGATCATTAATACCTCTAGTCAGTCATTTTCGAGGTTTAACTCCCTCGGTTCATGGAGGTAATGTGTATCTCAAATAATCCTGAATAGAGCGACGTAAGCACGGTCGACCACACCGATTGCTTCAGTGCGACACTGAAATGCGCCTATCACCCGCCGAAGCCGGCTGACTTTCTCGTGATCGAAAGCCCAATCTTGGTTTGTCAGACGTTCCATTTGGGGCGACTCCCGATGTTCGGTACGCTACCCTTTTGCAGGGCAGATCGGGTACAATACCCGACCTGGGAAGCTCATCGAAAGGAGTGAATGATGAACCTTGTGCCGACCCCGGTTGCATCGCAACTCACTGGTCTTTCGACTGAAAAGCTGCGTGAGTGGACCATGCGCCGTGCACTCGTACCGGCTGACGTACGGCCACAGCAGAAGGGTTCCCCCGCTCAGTTCAGTTGGCAAACTATTCTGATCTTGCGTGTGGCAGCGCTTCTTCGAGATCGTTTCGGTGTAGAGCTTGAATTCCATAAAGATAGCTTCGCGAAACTTCGCGAGGAATTGCGCTCGGAATCCTTTATCGCGCTTTGGGGGCGGCGCTTGGCTCTGACATCGCGAGGCGAATTGTCACTGCTCGACGATCAAAACTGCCCTCCGGAAGGTGATGCCATTCTCATTTGTCTCAATACGCATTTGTCGGTCATCCGGGACGGATTTGCTTTGCCCGACCCTATGGCTGTTGCTGGACAGATTGACATGTTCTCACTCCCTTCCATGCATGCCGTGGCGCAACCGCAGCAGGCTGTGAACTGCCGTGGGCGAAGACGCTCAGCATGAATGACGGTCATATCGGGCACAGGATGTTCCTGTCCGAAATTGCATTGTTGGAGATATAGCGATGGCCAGCGCGCTCGTACAACAGTGGCTCGACAGGCTAGGCTATTCGGCCGCCCCTGCATCGCTGCACGTGCGGGGGATGGAGATCCCAGCCGTGCACCCGTATGCCATGGAAATCAACAGTCTTCTGAAAGAGAATGGCGCCATCCGAGCACAAGCGGTGTTCGATGTGGAAGGCGTGCCGACTGTGGTGTTCGTGGGCGAAGAAGGGCCCCTGACATCGTCGGGGCTTGATGATGTGCGCAAACGTATCTGGAACCAGAACCTTGCGACAATCGTGATTGAAGTGAACGGGGCAGAGGCGGTGGCTTTGCCCGCGAGAAAGCTTCAGGACGAACAACGGCTGAGCCTGGAGGACGCTAGGCCCGATGGGCCGTTTTCCGCTCTTGATGTTGCTACAGCCAATCTTTCGCGGAGACTGCCGAAATGGTTCGACGTGAAGGCCCGTGTTGATCGCAAGCTGCTCGCCAATCTATCGAACACGGTCACCAAGCTGGCAGCCGACGGGCTGCGTGGTAATTCTTCTGTCATTGCCCGCCGACATTTGGCGGAGCTCCTAATGGGTCAGGTGCTATTCATATCCTATCTGGAGCATCGGGAAATCGTCGGCGCGACCTATCGTGAGCGGCGCGACGTGTCGCCACTGCATGAGTTAGTCGCGAGGATGGATCGAAATGGCGTGCGGACTCTGGTGGATTGCTTGCGGGGCGACTTCAATGGTGATTTTCTCGGAAGTGATCGGCACGATCCCTGGATGGCTCTGTCGGACTCAGGGTTTGAACTGCTGAACCAGTTTCTAAGCCGCACCGACGTCGAAACTGGGCAAGCAGATTTCTGGAACTATGATTTCAGCTACATTCCGGTAGAACTACTTTCGGGGGTGTACGAAAAGTTTCTCACGCCCGAGCAGCAGGCCAAGGAAGGCGCGTATTACACGCCCCGAAACCTGGCTATGCTTGCGGTCGAACAGGCGTTAATGGTGTCTCCTGAACCCTTGGAGGAGACAATTTTCGACGGGGCTTGTGGATCGGGAATCCTACTCACTACTGCATACCGTCGCCTCATCGCTCTAGCGGAAGCAAGGAAGGGCGAGCAGCTCGGTTTCGTCCAGCGCGGCGAGCTTTTGACACGAAGTATCTTTGGGGCCGATATCAACTTCATGGCCTGCCGCGTTACCGCTTTCAGCTTGTATTTGTCTCTATTGGAAGGCCTCGATCCGGCGGATATCCTCGCAGCTCAGGAGCGTGACGGCACCAAACTGCCGTCCTTGAGTGGCACTAATCTAGTCTATGGAAAGATACAGGGAGATTTTTTCCGCAACTCCCATGCTTTCTATGGTCGTAGTTTCTCGTTGATTATCTCTAACCCGCCTTGGGCAGAACCCGAAGGCGAGGATCGCACGTCGGCTGACGATTGGGCAGAATGTGCGCGTGTGCCTTTCGCCCGTCGGCAGATTGCCGGCGCGTATGCATTACGCGCATTGGAGTTTTTGTCGGATAGTGGTCGGGCATGTCTAATTTTGCCAATCGGCCAATTTCTTGGCGCTTCTGCTTCGAATGCAAGTTTCGTTGCGCACACCTTGAGTAGCTACCGCCCATTGCGGTTGATCAATTTCGGCGACTTGCAAGGTTTACTGTTTCCGACGGCGGAAAATACATGTCACGTATTCCTTGGTGAACGCCGTAAGGGTGATCATAGCCTGATCCCCTTTGACGAGACGTTTGACTACCTGGTCCCAAAGGCAGACTTGAGCTTGGCCTTGGGGAGGCTGACTATGCAGTCTGCCGATCGGCATAAGTTGCAAACGTGTGCCGTGGCCGAGGATCCGCAATTGCTGGTCACGATGATGTGGGGTGATGCGAATGATCTGTCCATTTGGACTCGGTTGACCTTGCGTGGCACTTTCGCCGATTTCTGGCGTGGTCCGAAGGAGTTCCGCCGTTGGACATACCGCAAGGGCATCCACCTTAACGACAAGAGCCGCCAAGCTGTCGATGCTGGTGTGCTTCGGGATAAGCCCCACGTGCCGGTCGCCGCTTTGCGCGTGGGCTCCCCCGTGCTGCACCCGGACCTAGTAACTAAATGGCCTGAACAGCAAGCTACGGTCGTCGGATTGGGGCCAGGTATTCTTAAGGTTTTCGAGGGGCCGAGGGTCTTGTTCCCCGACGGCTTTTCTAGAGGTGAACAGAATGTTCGCGCCGTGTACTACGATGGTTCTGCCTCATTCACGCACAGCGTTGGTGTAATTGCCGGTCCGAGACAAGATTCGGACTTGCTTCAGTTCGTCGCGGTGTACCTACGATCAACTCTCGCCCGCTATTTCTTGATGATGCGTGGATGGAAGATGTTGTGCGAGCGCAACGGTGTGCATCTCAGCGACGTCGAGACTTTTCCCTTCTTCACTCCGGACAACGCCCCTAATCCAGATGCGGCATACGTCGCACTGAGGCGCGTCAGGAAGAATATGGCTGAGCTGGCCTCGCTTACCGATCTGCAGCAAGCACCTCGCTATGACGTTTTGCGTGATGAACTTGATGATGCGATCTTTAGCTATTTCGGCCTTACGAATGAAGAGCAGATGTTGGTGCGCGAGACCGTGGAAGTCCTAATGCCTTCGGTGCGCCCTCGAAGCTTCAAAAGTCTGGATACCCCTGCACAGCATCGCGTCGAGGCAAATGATTTCAACATCTACGCCCGTGCGCTTGCCGAAGCGTTGACGGCTTGGCGAACAAAGGCGGACGGCGAGGGACGGTTCCAGGTGGATGTTGTAGCCAGTGATCCGCAGCGAGCCGGACCTTGTGGGATCATACGTATCTCCTATCAAGCGCAGCCCACGGGTGCGGCAGAGGTTAAAACCAAGATCAACGATGACCTGGTTCTCGCCACACTGGCGGAGTTCCGGAGTGTCGGTTTACAAGCTGTGCCGTCCGGGGATTTTCTGACACTGGTGCCCGACGTGCATCTGTGGATTGGAGAGTCGCTATACCTCGTGCGGCCCCTCGCCCGCCGTAATTGGACTCGGAGGCAGGCTCACCGAGACGCAGAGCATATTGTACGCAGTGTTCAGACGCAGCCGTATAGCCAGAATAAGATGGAGATTGCATGACGCCAATAGGAGCCACAGGGCCGACTCCGCCACCATATTGGTTGGCCGCTTTTCCAATCCAGCCGGCTACGGAAGCTGTGGAGGCATTGCGGCAGGGTTGGACGGAACTTGCGCAGCGGCCACGGCCAGATTTCAATCCGAAGACGAAGGAGGGCGCACTGACCAAGCGTCTAAAAATTTATGTTGAGAACCACGTGGCCCGGCAGCGCTGTCTCCTTGGTATGTGGGCTGCCGAGGACATTATAGGGGACGTGGACCCTGCCACTGGGGCGATGGTCGAAGAACGACGGACGGATATCGTGTACGGCTGGAATGATAAAACTCGAAGTATGAAACTTGTGTTCGAGTTCAAGCGCCTGGGGCGCCAGAAAAGGCATCGCGATCACTATCTGAAAGACCAAGGGCTTAAGCGTTTCGTCACTGGGGTCTATAGCCGCGAGCAGGCTGTCGCAGCGATGGTTGGTGTCTTGCTTGATCCAGAGCCGGAGGTCGTGCCTCCGATCAGAAAGGCGCTGGAGGGGGAGGATATGTCAAAAGAATTGCGCTTGCGCAAGGCGGCTGGCGGTCTCGCGTATGAGCGGCCTTCGGCACTCTTTCCCCATGCGGACTTCGATACCGAGCACGAGCGAGATTCCGCTCTTGCGCCCCCGCACGGTACGATCCGAGTTTCACACTTCTTTTTCAGCTTTGGCTATCCAACTTCCACCTTAAAGCCGAAGAAGTAGGGCTTACCGGCTCAGTACACTGCCAATCTGGGAAGCGGCTGGGTGTTGCTGTAGTTCGTTCATTCGATCTTATCCAGAATACTGGAAATATGAGATTGCTCGACTCCCCGGAGGCGCGAAATTAGCAGCCCGCCAGCCCGCCAGCCCGCCAGCCCGATTAACCGTTCATAGTTCAGCCCTGCATGGGGTTCTTCTCCTCGCGTACGGTCTATGGCCAGATGTTGAGTCAGTTTCTGCCGTTGCGCGATCATCCATCGGTGCGGCACGTCGGCGGCGGGCCGGCTTGTTCGTGTCTTAACCGCTGTCGCTCTTGATCGGGCAGGTTTTTGAGGTCCTGCTCGATGCGTACAGCCTGCCGATGCCCTCCAGCGCCTGGGCGACCGGTTCACTCTTATTGGTCGAACTTGCGACGGGCATGCGCCAGGCAGCCGATCTCGGCGATGCTCTCGCCGAAGCCCGCCTTTTAGCCGGCGTAGTCGTCACAGACCGGCTTGCCCCGCCAGTCGCTGGGGAAGGCGCGGGCGCTGTTCGCCCGCCCGGCTGTGAGCGAAGTCGTAGATCGTGGCCTTCAGGGCGACCAACTGCTCTTCAGTCAGGCGCAACTGATCGCCGCGCCAAGCGCCACCCCAATGGAACTTGCCCCGATGCAGGCGACGGGCGCACAACCAGATGCCGAAGCCATCGTGGATCAGCGCCTTCATGCGGTTGCCCCGGCGGTTGGCGAACAGATACGCGCAGTGAGGCCGAGCGGCGCCGAACACCTGGACCATCCGGGCCAGGGCCTTGTCCGGCCCGGCGCTCATGTCCAGCGGCTCAGTGGCCAGCCAGATTTCGTCGATGCGGATCATCGTAGCAGCTCAAGCAACAGGGCCTGGCACTGATGGGCCTGCTCGGCCGGCCATTCCACAAAAACGGCTCCACCGGCGTGAGGCACTTCGATACGGATGCGGCTGTCCTGACCGTGGGTTCGGGGCCGCTCGCCCGGACTCGAGGCGGCCGGCAGGACCAAAGGCATAAACGCGGGTGACGTTGTTGCCTGGCCGGGTTGTTGAGTGTCACGGATCCAGCGCCGAACCAGATTGGCATTGAGTTGATTGTCCAAAGCGATGCGGGAAACGGACACGCCTGGCTCCTGACAGGCGGCCACGATATGGGCCCTGAACTCACGGGAGAAGTGGCGGCGACGTCGGGGCTGAGGTACGCTTAAAGGGTCCATGATAAGTGTCCACTAAGAATTAAGTGGACACTATCGTGAAGACTGCCACATCGACTCAAGATGGGTTCGCCGGACGCTTACGGTCCACTCGACAGGCTTAGAGGTGCTCACGCTCTCTAACCGCTCTAAGTAATTTTCGTTTGAGTACCATCCAGCAATCCAAGAAACCATTTTGCCTATTGCTGAAGATCTAAATAGATCGATCCGGTCACGTTTAAAAAACCACAAAGTTTTATTTTTGACGCCGATAGTTTTAACAGTCGTTGTTCCTTAGAAAAAAACTAGTGATTTTATGGCTGTGTTCCCTGCGAGCGCCGGTTTTAAGTTAGGCACATTGCTAATATTTACGTGAGGCGTGAGTCGGAGCCACGATGACTGGTCATAGCCTGATCTCTGGTACTCCTGCATTAGTCAGAAGTTGAAATAACTCCGCGACCAGTTTTCGCTGGCCTCGTTCTTGGCAGAAAGCAAAGATCGCACGCTGCTTAGCTCTTGAAAGCGCTACGAAGAATGTGGCAAGACCTTCAAGGTTGCCTGGATGATGAGCCCACCAAGCTCTATCATCGAGACCTACAAAGACGATGGTGTCATATTCCAGGCCTTTACTCTTGTGGACCGTCATGAGCGGAATCTGGTCAACGCCCTCAAATATATCAAGGGCGGCGTCCCAGGTTATTGCGTCGGTAGATGATGCTATGAGGTGCCTCTTGAAAGCATCGGCCATGATTGCAAGGCGGTCGCCGGTAGAGTATTCCACGTATGTCCTGGCGATTTGAGAAAGCCCAAGGAACGCAATGGCCCGATCGGCGAGAACATTCGCGCTTGCTTCTGAAGGCGTCATCTCTCTCATGTCTACGCGCAAGACTTTGATAAACTCTGTAAGTTCGCTCTCTATTTTGGCCTCTCCAATGGTATCGCCTGGAGAGACTGACCGAACATCAAGAATTGCTGCTGAGATAAGGCGCCAAGAGGTAGCAGCTCGCCGAGTAGAGCCGAGACGAAGAAGGGCTAGTACGACTTTTGCGAACGTGTCGCTTAAGAGGTCTTGGAGTGTCGTTTGTCCAAGTTTATGGCTTTCGTTTCGGAGGCGGAGTCCCTTTTTTGCCAAAGCTCCGCAAAGGTCGTTTTCGAACTCGTCTGATCTCTGCTTTACCAGGATGGCATAGTCACGCGGGGCTCTATTCCGTTCGGTCATATCATCGATTAGCCAGTCGGCTAAATAAGCTGCTTCTCGGTTTACTGTACGGCTATACCAAACTTGCGCTACGTCGCCGTCAACCTGCCGTACCGTTCGCGCCACGGTTGTCGCTGCACCGGGATCCAGTGCGCGTGCAACGACGTGCTGTACTCGTACCAAGTCTGGCGATGATCGGAAATTGAAGAGTAGTGGTATCTCTGTGGCGGAGAAATCACTTGAGAACCTCTCGAAGGCATCGATGCGGGCGCCGGCCCAAGCCATAATTCGCTGTTTGTTATCGCCTACGGCGGTAATGGCGACTGGTGTATTGTGGAAAGCAGAAAGAAGAAAGTCATATTGTGAATAAGTAGTATCTTGGAACTCATCGACGAAGATGAATGGATAGGTAATTTGCAGGGCTTTTCGAATATGGGAACTTGCTCGTAAAAGCAGTTCTGCGAGTCGATTAATACCCACAAATGTCAGACTAGAACGTGACTGAGTGGCTAGCTGGCTTCGCCACCAATGTGAAATGGCAAATTCTACGCCGGACTGTGGTGGCTGTTGTGAAAGTGGCAATCGATAAGATCCGATATATTGAGACTCGAAGTTGCGCGCACCAATACCGGCAATAGTCGAGCTCCATTCTTTAGGTGCTAAATGAATGACGTCTTGTAAAAAGCCTGAAGTTTCTCGTAACGTTGGGAACGATATGCTGTAGGGGCGAGTAGGCCGCCAATCCTCTGGTAAAGCCATTTGGAATCGGTCGACAAGGCTCTTCGTAAAAGAATCGAAAGTTAACGAGATGAATCGGTTTGACAATTCAGGCGGACACCGCTTCCGGACACGTTCAGACAGGTTCGCAGCTGCATCGCTTTTAAAAGATATCGCAAGGATTTTAAAGGGCGCAGGGCAGAGGCCTGTTTCAAGGAGGTAAGCGGCACGTTGTGCGAGGAATTCCGTTTTTCCTGCACCAGGGCCAGCCACTACGCATGTCGAGCCGCAGTGGCGCAGGGCACGCCAAGCACCAGGCTCAAGATCGTCAATGCCTCGGGGGCGCCAAGCTTCTGGTTGCACAAGCTTCATTCTTGCTCACCTTTCTGGGGCGGAGGAGGCGGAGCTGAGCCAAGTCGCAAGGAGACGGACTTCAAGAGCTCGCTCAGTTCTTCAGGAATGCCCTGCTCCAAAACTTTAGCCGGTTGTTTGCTAAGGACGCGAACATGCGTACTGGGTTTGCCGCGCCCCAAAAACAGGTACCGATACCAGCGTAATGCCTGGTCGAGTTCGTTACTCTCATAGAAATCATGGCGCCCCTCGTCTCCGAGAACTGCCGTGCGAGGATCTCCTTTCTGAGATGGTCCTAGTCGACCGGGTTCCTGAGTCTGATAAAAGGCGGGAAAAGCTCTTAGCATCGAGAAGTCTAGATCGAGGGGCGTACAGAAGAAAACATTGTGACTTCTAAGAAAGTTCGCCCAGGTTGTTAAATCGCCAAAGTTCTCAATGTTGTTATCGAAAGCTGCGAGGTCTTCATCAGGTCGATCGGGATTTGGGTTAAGAAAAAGATCCTTCGGCTCGGTTCCCACGGCCAAAAGTTGAGCGCAAACTGATTTTATTCGGCCCCAGCCGCCACCTTGGCGCCCCCAGTCAAGATCGAGCAATGTCGCATAAGGAATTTCTAGATCAGTCAGAAGGCGCCAAAGATGGTTTACATGGCGCCCGCCAAGTGGAACGATCGCGACAAATGAGCGGTCGATGTCGAGCCCCATAGCCTCTGCCAAGCATGGCAAAACAATCTCTTCGGACGCACCTTCACCCAAGACCACGAATCGCGCGAAATAGAGCTCTGGATAGGCTTTTACGGCCTCGCGAATGTACTTTGATGCCTCTTCGTCTTCATCTGGAAGGCGGATAGAATGCACACGAGCCGTGCGATCGACAGCGTCTAGCCTAAAATGACGAACTCGAGAAGGGTCAACTCTAGAAAGAATGCTCGGCGAATGGCTTGATATAATCGCTTGTGTCTGCTCGTTTTTGGTCAAATCCTCGATTTGGCGAATTATGCGTGATAAGTAGAATGGAGCGAGATTGTTCTCTGGCTCTTCAACGGCGATAAGTGTAAGCGCAGGTAGGGGCACACCTCCTACATGAAAGTCCTCTGAACTCGGCTTCTCCGAGATGCTGCACTCTATGTCTATCGTCGCGGCTGTCATGGCTAGATGGAATAGTGACCGCTGTCCGTCGCTGAGATCTTCAAGCGGTCGCTCTCGCCCGACTTCGTCCGGCCTGAACATCACTCCCACCTTGCGAATGAACTCCTGAAAACGGAGGTCAACCGGGCGGAACAGCGGTGTGGTGTCGGTGCCTGCCATGTGGACCTCTTGCCATCGACGCGTGACCGCGCCGACGACCTTGTCCACGGCCGGTTCGCTGGCAAATGCCTCATTGAGTTTTGTTCCAGAATCGTCAAAGGTTTCTTTCACCGTTTTCGACCAGTTTATAGCCCGCCAGAGCCGGCCGCGTAGGAACGCTGCGACTTGAGAAGCGCCGTCGCGTGATGCTGGAACATAAATCATTTGAATGCGGGCGCGATCGGCCGGCTTTAGATCAATGCAGTCAGCCTCGGTAAAGCAGCCAAGCGTGCGGACGACGAAATACTTTTGCTCAACAGAGCCCTCCAAAGATCCGTCGTCCGTCCATGTGGCTTCCAGCCGTAGACGGCACCTCAGCCGTCCATCGGAGTCTGCGGCCATCTGATGGAAGAACTCTGGCACCGCTCGTACACTCTCACGGCCAGCCTCCAACTCCGGGAAAGCGAGGATGGCATCTAGTGTTAGTGTGCGTTCAGTCGGTGCCGCATCCTCAGATGACGGAACATGAAAGTCCTGCCGTCGAATGCGGCGTTGCTCTCCAGTGATCCCAAAAAGGCGCTGAAGTGCCTGCAATACTGATGTCTTTCCCGCGCCGTTGACACCGATGAATGTTGTAAGGCCTGGGTCTAAATCAATAGTTGCTTGGGGTTCGCCGAAGCAGCGGAAATTCTTGAGGGAGAGCTGTTCTATGTACATCCATAAATCCTTATCTAGATGCTGTCTTTAGTGTTTATTTATTTTGGTGTAGATGAGATTCTAGTATGTTAATAAATAGGGTAAAGCCCAGAACGGGCTTTGGCCAGGTCCCAAGCCGGATGGGGTCGTTATGAGGCATATATTGATAGATGGCACTCTGGAAGCGGTTGTAGAGAATATGGCTAAACAAAGAATAAAATTAGGAACCTTGGATAATACAAACCCTTTCATGCCTCCGATAACCGAGATGTTGACGTGGCTGCGTGGGCCGGCGGACTACCCTGCTCTGTTGTGGTCGGCGCAGCAGGAAATCGGGCTTGTAAAGCCATCACTGAACACTCTTAAAAATCTTTTCAAGAGCGGCGTTACGCCGCGCTCTGCCCGGCAGGTTGAGGCCAATATAGGTAAGCTTGTCGAGCACTATGACGTCCGCACCAGCGTCGACCAGATCCTATCGGAGATACCTCTGGCGCCCGGAGAAAACGGAGTTAGATGGCTTGTTTTCCCGAGAGGGGTGATAGAAGGAGTTAGGCGGCACAAACCTTTTGATGCGATAGAGATAGGGCAGACTATAGCGTTTCTGCAGCGGCGTGCTGAAGCGGAAGCAGGGCTCATATCCGTCGTGCTACGAAGCGAAAGCATCGGTCTCTCCAAAAAAGAAAAAGCCGGCTACCTGAGAAAAGCGATGTCGGAATTACTTAGCCAGCATGTCTTGATCGGGGCGGAAGATATCCGAATGTATTGTGATGCAGTGGTGACTCTGAAAAGTTACAGAAGATCTTACAGCCACAAAAAGATATCGGCGGCTCTGCGGGGCCACTTTTATTTGCGAGTGGATTTTTATCACCAGCTCTTCGCGAACTTCATGGCAGACATAGCTAGCAGTCATGGTCTCCTTGACCCGTCGCACGGGCTCGAGAAGGATCTAGTTGAACAGGGGGTTATGGTCGAGTTAATTCCGACTCTGGAAGATGGCGAGCTGGTTACCCCGACTGAGAAGCTATACAAACTTTGGTCGAGACTTTTTAGCTCTGGAGGCGAGCCTATGTCTTATCGACAGATGGCTACGCATATACCCTCTCCTAAACCCGAGAGGACGCGTCGTGCCGGCGCGGACAGTGCCCCAGACATGTATGATTCCATATATGAGACTCAGCGTGGGCGAATGGCTGAGTGGCGCGACGGAACCGTTCCAAGCACAGAGCAATTGGTAAAGTTTTTGGAGTCGTTGGTAGGAGATAGTCGAAATATTTTATTACCATTTTTGATGACGAGAATGTCCACTATCTGGACCGCATGGATAAAACAAGAAAAGAAGCAGTTAGACGACCTAATCAGTGCCGTGCCGGCTCTCGCCGAACATTTGAGTTTTGAGGATTACCTCTTTTCTTTCTCGCGATACCCAGCGTATTGGGCTAAAGCAAGGGCCCAGGCCGATAGGTGACCGGCTCTGGGCTTTATTTCATTCTGGCATTGTCAACTCATGATTCTTTTTTATTTTGGTTTCGAATGCCTGCGCTACTAGACCGTGAAACAAAGCTGTCCGAGGACACTTTGCCATTATTCTTTTTGGCATACGAGCTCTGGATTCGTGAAGCTGCTTGCGGTGTCATGGGGCTTTTTTTCTTGCTCATCGTTTTCTCCTTAATGGTATCGATCGTGATAACCGATCTGTGGTGGAAAGTTGATAATGGCAGCACCGCAGCGTTCACGGGAGGGGGGTCGTGATGTCAAAAAAGGAGGTTCGATAGGCTCATGCCATGTTTTCGAATAATGGTGTAGGCAGGGAGCCGGGAGCCATGAGCCTTTAGGGGTTCCATGTAACTTGCCGTTGGGGGTTTGTCGTGCCGGCTCTGCGAAGACTTACGTTACGGGTAGAAGGGCCCGTTCAAACTAGCGATGAGGCTAAATCTGAGACCTTCTGATGCGCCAGCCGCCGCTCCTCAAAGTAATCATGCCGATCATAAATCCCCTCTACTCCCTTCAGCTTGTGATTCAAGCACCGCTCCGCCACGTGACTGGGCACGCCTTCCGCAGCCGCGAGGCTGCGGAAGGTGCGGCGCAGGTCGTGAACGGTGAAATGCTCCAGGTCGCCCATCTTGTTCGGTGGCTGGTGCTTGCGACCGGCTTCCCGCCCGAACAGCTTTGAGATGGCGCGGTTTAGTGTATCTGGACCCATGTGTGGGCGCTTACTAGCCCGTCGTGCGGGGAAAACATGGGCAGAGCCGCAGGCGAAGCCCTTTAGCGTGGTGAGCCACTCCACTGCTTGGGTGGGCAGCGGGATAGAGATCGCCGTACCGGTCTTGCTGCGATGTGCCGGCAGGTCCCAGACGGCGGCCTCCAGGTCAAATTCCTCCCAGAGCGCTTCGCAGAGCTCGCTTTTGCGCACTCCCAGTACCAGGAACAGGCAGCAGGCCAGGTAGTTGTCGCGGCCGAAGCTGCTGATGTTGTCCCGGAAGACCTGGAAGGCGTGCCGGATCTCCTCCGGGGTGAGCATGCGGTCGCGGCTGGTTTCCAGTCCGCCGGCATCGGTCGCCGTGAAGGGCGAGGCGGGGTTGTTGTGGCACAGGTCGAGCTTCATGCCGTGGCGAAATAGCTGCTTGAGGTACATCAGGGTGTCGTTGGCGATGGTTGGCCTGCCGCTCTCTACGACCCGCTGGATGATTCGCCGGATCTCCCTGGGCGTCACGTCACTGATGGAGTAGGTGCCGATGACCGGATCGATCTCCTTGGTGTAGATGCGCTTGGGGATCTCGGGGTGCTGGAGGCGCCGAGACAGGTCGCTTTGGTGCCAGTCGTCAAAGAGCTGACGGATGGTCTGGATATCGGGAATCTCCTGCTTCTTCTTCTCGACGAGCGGATCCCGGCCATCGCGGAGCTCCTTCTTCATCGTCTCGGCCTGCAGCCTGGCGTTGGCGAGGGAGAGGGCCGGGTATGACCCGAGCGTGGCTTCTCGGCGCTTGCCGGCGTGACTGTAGCGCAGCATCCAATAGGGCGAACCGGCTCGGCGGACACAGAAGTAGAGGCCGCCGCCGTCGGTGTGTTTCTTCGGTTCACGTTTGGCGAGAGAGGCGACCTGGGTCGCGGTGAGCTTGGCCATGGGGCGCTCCTTGTCCTGGGGCTGTGGGCGCTGCCCACCATTTGGATGATATTTAAACAGGAAAAAAAGAGGGTGCCCACCAATGTGCCCACCTTTTGTGGTGGGCATTGGCGGATTTCTTCGGACTACCTGGGAAGGGTGATAATATAAAAGTGTATTAAAAACAGGGTGTTATGGATTAACCGGGATGTCCTGGGACATTATTCGATATTCTGGATCTGCTCGCGCATCTGTTCGATCAGCACTTTCAGTTCCACCGCGGCGGCGGTGGTTTCCGCGTCCACGGATTTTGACGCCAGGGTGTTCGCTTCACGGTTGAGTTCCTGCATCAGGAAGTCCAGGCGGCGGCCCACCTGACCGCCTTTCTCCACCACCCGGCGTACTTCGGCCACGTGGGTTTCGAGGCGGTCCAGTTCTTCGTCCACGTCCATTTTCTGGGCGGCCAGCACCAGTTCCTGTTCCAGGCGTTCCGGGTCCGGGCTTTCCACCGCGTCCTGGACGCGTTGGCGCAGGCGGTCACGCAGGGCCTCGCGGATGGCGGGTAATGCCTGGCGGATGCGGGCGACCTGATCGCCGACGCCATCGAGACGGTCGCGCACCATGCGCGCCAGTTGCTCGCCTTCGCGGTCGCGGGTGGCGATCAGGGCGTCCAGGGCTTCGTCGAGGGCGGCGAGCGCCTCCGCCTGCAGGGTGTCGGCGTCCACTTCGCGGGTGCTGAGCACGCCCGGGAAGCGCAGAATCTCCAGCGGGTTCACCTGGCCGGCGTGGAGTACCAGGTCGCCGACGCGGCGGGCGGCGTCGGACAGGTGCTTGACCAGGTTTTCGTTGAGCTCCAGTTCCGCGTCGCCTTCTTCGGTCTGGTAGCGCAGGATGACGTCCACCTTGCCGCGGCCCAGACGCTGCCGGCAGCGCTCGCGGACGTCGTTTTCCAGGGCGCGCAGGCCTTCGGGCAGGCGCGGCCCCACTTCCAGGTAGCGGTGGTTCACCGAGCGGATTTCCCAGGCCAGGCTGGCGCCGGTGAGGTGGCGATCGGCTCGGGCAAAAGCGGTCATGCTGCGAATCATGGGCGTCCCTGGAGTTGTTATATGGGCAAAGCGGTGGAAGGTTAGTGTAACGGGTCAAGCGACTGGAAGCATTCACGGGTGCCCGCCTCGCGTTGATGGGCGGGGGTTCGTTACAATGGCCGATCACTCGTTCCCGAATCAAGGAGTTTTCATGCGCCCTTCCGGCCGTCAGCTCGACCAGATGCGCGACGTATCCTTCGTACGCGATTTCACCATGCACGCCGAAGGCAGCGTGCTGGTGTCCTTCGGCAATACCAAGGTGTTGTGCACCGCGTCCGTGGAGGATGGCGTACCGCGTTTCCTCAAGGGCAAGGGCCAGGGCTGGATCACCGCCGAATACGGCATGCTGCCCCGTTCCACCCACACCCGCTCCGGCCGCGAGGCGGCGCGCGGTAAGCAGGGCGGCCGCACCCTGGAGATTCAGCGTTTGATCGGGCGCTCCCTGCGCGCCGCCGTGGACCTCAAGAAACTGGGGGAGAACACCATCTTTCTGGATTGCGATGTGATCCAGGCGGACGGCGGCACCCGCACCGCCTCGATTTCCGGCGCCTGCGTGGCCCTGGTGGATGCGTTCACCACGCTGCTGGAGCGCAAGCGCATCAAGGAAGACCCCCTCAACGGTCTGATTGCCTCCGTGTCGGTGGGCATTTATAAGGGGGAGCCGGTGCTGGATCTGGATTATCCCGAGGATTCCAACGCCGACACGGACATGAACGTGGTGATGACCCAGCATGGTGGCTTCGTGGAGATTCAGGGCACCGCCGAGGGCGATGAGCCGTTTACCCGTCAGCAGTCCGATCAGTTGCTGGGCCTGGCCGAGAAAGGCATCGCTGAAATCGTCCGTAAGCAGCAGGAGGCGCTGGGCTGGTAAGCCCGGTGGGGGACAGCATGAAAAACTACAAGAAGCACTTTTTGCGCTTCGCCGAGGAGCGCCAGGCGCTGAAGTTCGGGGAATTCACTTTGAAATCCGGGCGCATCAGCCCGTACTTCTTTAACGCCGGCACGTTTTATACCGGTGAGGCGCTGGCCCGGCTGGGCCGCTATTACGCCGACGCCATCGTCGAATCGGGCATTGAATTCGACATGCTGTTCGGGCCTGCCTACAAGGGCATCCCGCTGGTGGCGGCGGTGTCGGTGGCGCTCGCGGAGCACCATGGCCGGGACCTGCCCTGGGCGTTCAACCGCAAGGAAGCCAAGGACCACGGCGAGGGCGGCTGGCTGGTGGGTGCGCCGCTGGAGGGCCGCGCGCTGGTGATCGACGATGTGATCACCGCCGGTACCGCCATTCGTGAAGTGGCGGACCTGTTCGAGCGCACCGAGGCGAGCATCGCCGGGGTGTTCGTGGCGGTGGACCGCCAGGAGCGTGGGCGTGGCGACCTGTCGGCGATCCAGGAAGTGCAGGAGAGCCTGGGCGTGCCGGTGCGCAGTATTGTTTCCATGTCGGACATCATCGTCTGGCTGGAGGAACAGGAAGGGCGTGACGCGGACCGCGCGGCGCTCAAACAGTACCGCAAGCGTTACGGCGTGGAGGGGTAGCCGTGAGGTGGCTGCGGTGCGGACTGGTGTTGGCGTCGTTGGCGTTGTGGCCGGTGCAGGCGCCGGCGGCCCCCAAGCAAAAGGAGCCGGCCGGCGAGGTCATGTACCGCTATACCAAACCGGACGGCACCCTGGCGGTGAGCGCCACCCTCAACGAACAGGCCATCCACGCCGGCTACCAGGTGCTGGACCTCAGCGGCCGGGTGCTGCGCCGCGAGCCGCCGGCGCCGCCGGAAGAGCAGGCGCGCCGCCGTGAGGCGCTGGAGGCCCGGGAGCAGGCGCGGCAGCAGGCCGAGCGGGACAAGGAGCTGGAGCGTCTGTACGCGGGGCCTGAGGATGCGGTGAGGGCCCGCGACCGTCAGCTGGAGGCGCTTGAGTTGCGCATCAGCTACGCCACCAACACTCTGGCGCAACTGGAAGAGAAGCGTGACGAGGAGGTCAGCCAGGCCGCCCGTGCCGAACGCGCCGGCCGGCCGGTGCCGGAGGGCACCCGCCAGGCCATCGACGAATACCAGCGCCGCATGGCCCACATACGCCGGGAGATCGCCGGCTATCAAGAGGACAAGCGCGCGGTCCGTGAGCAGTACGCGCCGATCATCGAGCGTTTACAGGAGCTCGAGGGCTCCTAATCGCGGAACACCGTGGGCGCCAGCAGGGCCCATTGTTCCGGCCAGTCCTGGCCGGGGCGGATTCTGAAACCGGAACGGACGAATTGGGCGATGCGCCCTTCCACCACGGCCAGCAGCAGGTTGGCGGTGATGGTGGGCGTGGCGGCGGCGCGTTTGCCTTGTTTGAACTCGGCGTCGCGGACCACCTGCTTGAGCTGGCTCTCCACCCGGTCGTAGAACTGCTGAATGCGCCGGTGCAGCCGCTCGTTTTCGCCGGTGAGCGCGTCACCGGTGAGCAGCCGGGTGATGCCGGGATTGCGCTCGGTGAACGCCAGGATCAGCGTCAGAATCTGCTCCACCTGGGTGAGCGCGTCCCCTTCCCCGGTGATCCGGTTGATGCGCGAGAAAATCGCCTCTTCGATAAAGTCGATCAACCCTTCGAACATCTTCGCCTTGCTGGGAAAATGCCGGTACAAGGCGGCCTCGGACACCCCCACTTCCCGGGCCAGGCCGGCGGTGGTGATCCGCCCGCCGGGTTCCGCTTCCAGCATGTGCGCCAGCGCTTGCAGTATCTGCTCCTTTCTGGACGGAGTCTGTTCTGTCATTCGTCGTTCCCGTTTTTATTGTCGCTCAGTGTTTACTGATCAGCGTCCCCACGCCTTTGTCGGTCAAGATCTCCAGCAGCACCGCGTGGGCCACCCGGCCGTCGATAATATGCGAGGTGTGCACGCCGTTTTCCACCGCTTCCAGGGCGCAGCGGATTTTCGGCAGCATGCCGCCGTGGATGGTGCCGTCCTTGATCAGCGCATTGACCCGGTCGGCGGTGAGGCCGGTGAGGACGCGGCCTTCCTTGTCCTTGAGGCCGGCCACGTTGGTGAGCAGGATCAGCTTCTCGGCGCGCAGCACTTCCGCCACCTTGCCGGCCACCAAATCGGCGTTGATGTTGTAGCTGGTGCCGTCCTGGTCGACGCCGATCGGCGCGATCACCGGGATGAAATCGCTGCCGCCGAGCAGATCGAGCACCTTGGTATCGATGCCCTGCACTTCGCCCACATGGCCGATGTCGATGATCTCCGAAGCCTGCAGTTCCGGGTCGTCGGCGTCCTGGTTCTTGAGCACCATCTTGCGCGCCTTGATCAGACGCCCGTCCTTGCCGGTCAGGCCCACCGCCTGGCCGCCGTTGTGCTGAATCAGATTGACGATGTCCTTGTTGACCAGGCCGCCGAGCACCATCTGCACCACGTCCATGGTTTCCCGGTCGGTGACGCGCATGCCCTGCACGAACTGGCTCTCCTTGCCGAGCCGGTTGAGCAGATCGCCGATCTGCGGGCCGCCACCGTGGACGATCACCGGATTGATGCCGACCTGTTTCATCATCACCACGTCGCGGGCGAAGCTGTTCTTCAGGTCGTCGTTTTCCATGGCGTTACCGCCATACTTGATCACCACGGTGGTGCCGGCGAAACGCTGAATGTAGGGCAGCGCTTCAATCAGAACGCGGGCTGTTTCCTGGGCGCTCTTGGTGTCCATGACTGCTTTCTCCAACCGGTCAAAGAGTGTCCGTATGCTGGGCGAAGACCCCGGCGCTGTCGCCCGCCTGCAGGGAGAGTACCTCCAAAAGGCGGGCGGCGGCGTAGAGCGCATCGCTGAATCCGTACCAGCGGTCGGCGAAGAATATATGCCCGTTCGCCTCTCCCGCCAGGGGCACGGCCAATTCTTTCATGCGTGCCCGCAACCGGGCGGGGCCGCCGTCGTCCGTTACCGGGCGGCCGCCCTGCTGGCGGATAACCTCGGCCAGGGCGCGATGGTCGGCCATGTTGAACAGCACATCGGCGCCCGGATTGCGTTCCAGCAGGTCGTGCGCCAACAGCATCAGCAGCCGCACCGGAGCGACCGGCCGGCCATCGCTGGCGACCAGGGAAAGGCCGCCGCCGGCGGGAAACGCCAGGCCCAGATTCAGGTCTTGTTCGCGCACGGTTCGGGCCAGGGTGTCCGCATCCGCGCCGTCCACGGTAACCACTTTGCAGCCCAGTTCCCCAAGCAACCGGGGTGCCAGGCTGGCGGCGGCGCTGTCGCCCTGCACCGCCACCGTCATGGGGCGCGCCAGAATAATGTCGTCGGCGATCGCCGACAGGTAGCGGTCATTGATGTCCCGCTCTTCCCGTTGCCCGTTGCCCTGGTCCAGGTCCGATGCCAGCAGCCGGTCGCGCAGCGCGAGCAGCCGGTCGCCGTGGAGCAGTTCGCCGCCGATGACGATCTCCAAGGCCCGCTGGTCGCCATCGCCGGTCACACAGACGCCACTCTGGCTTTCCAGTACTTCGGTGGCGTAGTGCAGCACCGCCGGCGGCGCCCGCCCCAGATCCACCACCTGGCGACCGCTGGCCATCAGCCCGTCGATCAGGGCCGTGCCGGCGGCCATGTCGCCCGCGCGCACCACGAACAGGGTGTGCTGGCCGGCGGCTCCCGCTTCGCTGCCGATCGCCCGGCCGAGCTGTTCCAGCGCGGTGTCGTCCAGGGGCACGTCGCCGGTGGCGCGGATGCCGTCATCCCCGAACAGGGCTTGCTCGGGAGCCGGCCCGGGCCGCGGCGCCGTGTCGGCTTCCGGTGCCGGTGTCGGTTTGGGTTCGGGGGCGGGCGGTGGTGACGGCTCGGGGGGACGTGTTGGACGGGCGGGCGTGCTGTCCGCGCGGCGGCCGGCCGCCGCCGGCGCGGGCTGTCGCCGGGCCAGCCGGGCGAAGACCGCGTAGATCACCAGCAGAATCAGCAAGGCGCTGGCCCCGGCGGGCAACAGCAGACTTTGCCATGAGGGCGGATTCGGGGGCACCGCCAGAGTCAGGGTGAAGGGCCCGCCCCGGGCGCTGGCGGTGGCGTTGGCGGCGCCCGCCTGGCCGCGCCGGATCAGGGTCAGGTCGCCCTGGCTCAGCGTCAGGGCGCTGCCTTGGGGCAGGCGTTGATCCAGGTTCTTCAGCCAGGGCATCAGGTCATGTTCGAGGATCACGGCGCCGCCGGGTGTGGTGCGCGCCATCAGCAGTGCCGGCCGCTCGCCGCCGGTGCTGGAGACCACCACTTCCCCCCGTTCGCGCAGGTTGTGCAACAGTTCGCGGAGCGTGAACGACAGGCTTTCCTCGCCGGGGTGGCCGTCGGGCACGCGCAGCAGGCGGGTGTGATCCTGCCAGGGAGAGGGCGTCAGGGGCTGGTCGGCGGTGGCTGGACGGGCATCCGGGTCGCCGGCCAGTTGCTCCAGTTGCGCCCGGTGTCGGTTCACACGCTGACCGAGTTCCCCGGCCAGGGTGTTGGCCAGGCGCCGGGCCTGGTCGGCGGCGGCCGTGCGCGCTTGGTCTTGTTGGTGCTGGTGCCACAGGCCAGAGCCGGCGCCCACCAGCACCAGACCCAGCAGCGCGAGCAGCCATGCCGGTCTGGTCAGAACCCTGCGTTCGTTCCCCATGCGTTCCCCCTTCCCATACCGTCGCCGTTCTGTGATCGCGGCGTTTCGGTGGCGCCCGTGGCGTTTATTGGCGGCCGCTGTGGCCGAAGCCGCCCTCGCCCCGGGCACTGTCGTCGAAATCGTCCACCTGTGTCAGCGCCACCTGCATCACCGGCACGATGACCAACTGCGCGATGCGCTCCCCCGGCTCGATGGTGAAGGGCGCGTTGCCCCGGTTCCAGCAGGACACCATCAACTGGCCCTGGTAGTCCGAGTCGATCAGGCCGACCAGATTGCCCAGCACGATGCCGTGCTTATGGCCCAGCCCGGATCGCGGCAGGATCATGCCCGCGTAACCCGCGTCGCCGATGTGAATGGCGAGCCCGGTGGGCAGCAACTCGGTGTCGCCCGGGTTCAGGGTCAGCGGGGCCTCCACCATGGCGCGCAGATCCAGGCCGGCGGAGCCGTCGGTGGCGTAGGCGGGCAGGGGAAACGGGTCGCCCAGGCGGGCATCAAGAAGCCGGTATTGCAGTTGCATCGGTGCTCTCAATGGTCGGTGGTCAATAGTCAGTGTTTATCAGCTCTGGCGGATCGCGATCAATTCGATCAGTTGCTTGGCGATCTGCGCCTTGGAAGCGAGCGGCAGCACTTTGTGTCCCCCGGGCCAGATCACGGTGAGGGCGTTATTGTCGCTGTTGAAGCCCACATTGGTGCCAGATACGTCGTTAGTGGCGATCATATCCAGTTTTTTGCTCTTAAGCTTGCCCTGGGCGTATTCAATCACATCCTGGGTTTCCGCCGCGAAGCCCACGGTGAAGGGGCGTTTGGGGTGACTCGCCACGGCGGCGATGATGTCCGGGTTTTTCACCAGGGTGAGGTGAATCTCCTCGGTGGATTTCTTAATTTTGTGGTCGGCGGTCACCGTGGGCCGGTAATCCGCCACGGCGGCGGTGGCGATAAAGATATCGCAGCCCTCTTCCACCGCCTTGAGGCTGGCCTCGTGCATGTCCTCGGCCCGTACCACGTCGATGCGGTTCACCCGGTTAGGGGTATCCAGAGCCACCGGGCCGGCGATCAGCGTCACCCGCGCCCCCGCTTCAGCGGCGGCCTGGGCCAGCGCGAAGCCCATTTTCCCCGAGCTCTTGTTGGTCAGGTAGCGCACCGGGTCGATCGGCTCACGGGTGGGGCCGGCGGTGATCACCAGGTGTTTGCCGGTGAGCAGTTCGTAGTCGAACACCTCCGCCGCCTGCTGAATGATTTCCGCCGGGTCCAGCATGCGGCCGGGACCCACTTCCCCGCAGGCCTGGCTACCGGCGCCGGGCCCGAAAATGTGGACGCCCTTTTCCTGCAGAATGAGTTGATTCTTCTGGGTGGCATGATCCGCCCACATCTGCTGGTTCATGGCCGGCGCGACCGCCACCGGGGCGCCGGTGGCCAGGCACAGGGTGGCAAGCAGGTCATTGCCGTGGCCGTAGGCCAGGCGGGCAAGAAAATCCGCCGAAGCCGGGGCGATCAGCACCAGGTCCGCCCAGCGGGCCAGCTCGATGTGCCCCATGGCGGCCTCGGCGCGCGGGTCCAGAAGGTCGGTGTGCACCGGGTGCCCGGACAGCGCCTGCATGGTGAGCGGCGTGATGAATTCACAGGCGCCCTGGGTCATCACCACGCGCACTTCGGCGCCGGCGTCTTGCAGCCGGCGGACCAGATCCGCGCTCTTGTAGGCGGCGATGCCTCCGGTGACACCGAGGAGGATCCGTTTGTTGACCAGTCGCTGCATGCTGTCATTCCGTACAGTATTTTGGGCTGTGGCTGACACAAACCATGGTGGATGTCGTCTGCCCTCACCCTGGGGGGTTGTGCAGACTGGGGGCGTCATAGGGTAGCACCAAGGTATGAGCAAACACAGGGAGGTGAGTATGGCGATCAGTGACTGGCCGGAAAAGGAACGGCCCCGGGAAAAGCTGCTGCACAGGGGCGCCGACGCGCTGAGCGACGCGGAGTTGCTGGCGATTTTTCTGCGTACCGGTAGCCGTGGCAGAACCGCCGTCGACATGGGCCGCGACATTCTCGACCGCAGCGGCGGCCTGCGCGGCCTTTTGGACCTGCCGCCCAAACGCATGGGGCGCTTGCCGGGCATGGTCGATTCCCGCTGCGCTCAGGTGCTGGCGGCTCTTGAGCTGGGCCGAAGGTACCTGGCCACGGAATTGGACCGGGGGTTCAGCCTGGACAACCCGGAACCGGCGGCACGCATGTTGACCGCCGAGTTGCGCGGGGAGCCCTGCGAGGTGTTCGCGGTACTCTTCCTGGACAACAAACACCGGGTGATCGGCTTCGAGAAGATGTTCTATGGCACCGTGGACGGCGCCGCCGTTTATCCCCGGGAGGTGGTCCGCCGGGCGTTGGAATACAACGCCGCCAGCGTGATCGTGGCCCATAATCACCCCTCGGGGGTGGCCGAGCCGAGCCAGGCGGACCGGGACGTCACCGAGCGTTTGCGACGCGCGTTGGATCTGGTGGACGTGCGCATCCTCGACCATCTGGTGATCGGCGACGGTCATTGGGAGTCGTTCAGCCGCCGCGGCTGGGTGTGATATTTGCCGGCGAACACCGGAATCACTTGATCGCCGCCCCGGGTTTTGGTATAAAACGCGCCTTTTCCGGGGCTGCCCCGCCCCAATTGTGTGTGCATCACGGGAGCAAGATCATGTCCAAAGTTTGCCAGGTAACCGGAAAGCGGCCGGTGACGGGCCACCACGTGTCCCACTCGAACATCAAGACCAAGCGTCGCTTCGAGCCGAATCTCCACTATCATCGCTTTTGGGTGGAGAGTGAAAAGCGCTTCGTGCGCCTGCGTGTATCCTCCAAAGGGATGCGTATCATTGACAAGAAGGGTATCGACTCCGTGTTGGCCGATATCCGCGCCCGCGGCGCGCGCGCCTGAGCCCAAGGAGCTGAATCATGGCATCTGGTCCGATTCGTGAAAAAATTCGTCTGGTCTCCTCAGCGGGCACCGGGCACTTTTACACCACCGCCAAGAACAAGCGTCTGCATCCGGAGAAGATGGAGACCAAGAAGTTTGATCCCGTGATCCGCAAGCACGTGATCTACAAGGAAGCCAAGATCAAGTAAGCGTCCTGCCTGGCAAGGGACAACGAAAAACCCGGTGTGGCGAGCAGCCGCACCGGGTTTTTTTATACCCGTCAATAACAATAAATTTCATAACGGTACAAAGTTGATCTTTTTGTTCTGGCGGCAAAAGGCCCATAGTGGCATAACGATCTTAATGCCTTCGCAAAGGTGGAAACGTAACGACAAACGCGGTAACAAAAGAACAAGAACAACCGGTCATCGCTTTCATAGCACCGGATATCCGCTGATGTTTTGCATAAGTTTTTGATTTTTAAGGGTTTAAGCGAAGGATATGCAAAAGCGGGTACTTGTGAAGTGGTTCACAAAATACCTACCATTGGAAAGGAATCGTCACTGATAGCACCTTGGGTGCGAGGGAGAGCTTCACATGAAATCACTGACCGTCTTCACCAACGTTTCACAACAACTCGCCGCCCGGCTGTTCAGCCGTGGCCGTACTCAGGCCGACAAGCAGCGTGGCGCCAGTGCGCTCGAGTACATCGTGCTCGCCGCCGCCATCATCTTCATCGTCGGTATTCTTGCCACCAACGACACAGTTCAAGGAACTTTGGAAACCGCTTTCAAGCAGTTGTTCTCAGATGCAACCGCTAAGAATCCTAACTAAAGCAGTCCAGACGCGAAGGCTACGAGGACGTTGGCCCGATCAGGAAGGGGCGGTGGCATTGGAATTCCTGATGCTGTTCCCCTTCGTGGTGGCGATGCTCTACGCCTCGGCCATCTACGGCATCGTGTTCTTCAGCCAGTACCGGTTGCAGAACGTGGTGGACCGGGCGGTAGCCACCGCTTTGTATGTGGATCGCTCCGCGTTTCAGGGCGAGCAGATGGAGGGCGCCGTGGTCAACCGTGCCAGCCAGGCCATGAGCGGCCTGCTGGCGACCCTGCCCGGGCCGCTTTCCAATCTGGACGACGGGGCGTCGTCCTGCGCCGTGGAAGCGGTCGGTGGCGTGGAAATGCTCCGTTGTGGCGTGACCTACAACTACAAGGAAAACCCCATCGTGCCGGTGATGAGTTTCGGTTTGCTGGGGACGTTTCCGCCGTTGCCGGACACACTCGAAGCGGAGGCCCGTGCCGCCTTTTGACAGAATCATAAGCAGTTGTCGAACAAGGACGTTTCGGAGGGGATATGGGATCAAAGATTTTGTACATGCTGCCGGCCCTGGTGCTGGCCTTTCTGGCGCTGGTCCTGGCGCTGGTGGGCCTGAGCCGGGATCCGGAGCCGGTGACCATCACGTCGCCACAGGCCAACGAGCAGGCGGAGCAGGAGCAAGCCGCGCCGTCCTACGAATACTGGGTATTGCGCCAGCCTCTGAACGCCGGCGACCCGCTTAGCGAAGACAATCTGGCGGTGGTCACATCACCTACGCGCATCGGCGGCGCCCTGCCCGCCGAAGAGGATGTGTTCGGCCGCGAGCTTCGCCGCTACGCCCGCCCGGGCGAGCTTCTCTCCAACCATCATCTGGAAAGCGGGGGTTCCCTGCCCGCCAACCTGCCGCAAGGCCAGCGCGCCATCGCCATCGCCGTGGACGACGTGGTGGGCGCCGGGGGGCTGCTGCAGCCCGGTGACCGGGTCGATGTGGTCACCGCTTTCCGCCGTTCCGATAAAGACGCGCCGGTGGCGCTGGTGATGCTGCGCGAGGTGCCGGTGCTGGCGGTTTACGGATCCCTGTCCGCCGGCGCCGACGAAGAGGAAGGCGCCCGCCGCCGCAACAACACCGCCGTCCTGTCGGTGCCGGAAGAGCGCGTTTCCGCGCTCATGCTGGCGTCCTCGGAGGGCAAGGTACGCCTGGCGGTGGTGGCCGGTGAACGCGGTGACACACGGCCCGGGGACGACAGCGAACCCGCGGGCGATGGCGAACAGTCCCTCGCCGCCGCCGAGGCGCCGCAACCGAAACCGTTCTACTTCGACGACTTCTTCCCCGAGCGTGAAAAGCCCGCGCCGGCCACCGCGCCGACGCCTTCTCCGGGCCAGCGCGTGCAGGTTTTCGAGGGCGCGGAATCAAGGAGCACCTATGTGCGATAAACAACGCTTCGGCCTGGGGGCGCGGCTTCTGCTGGTGCTGATGCTGTTCACCGGCGGCCAGGCCGCCGCCATGGACGAATCCATGCGCATGGCGCCCGGTGACCAGAAAGTACTGAATTTTTCCTCGCCGATCACCAAGGTGGCGACCTCCAACCCGGAGGTGGCGAAGCTCACCGTCAGCGGCAGCCAGGAAGTGCTGGTCACCGCCTTCAAGGAAGGCTCGGCGGAGATCACCATCTGGCAACGCAATGACAGCCGTCCGATGCGCAGCAGCGTCGCCGTGGCCACTACCCTGGGCGGCAACCTGCCCTACGGCACCCAGGTGCAGACCGACATCCGCATTCTCGAAGTGAGCCGCTCGGAACTGAACAGCCTGGGCATCTATTACGCCAACCTGTTTGATGACGGTAACTCCGCGGTGGGCATCGCGCCGCCGGGCAGCGGCTACCGGGGCTTTTCCGGCCCCGGCGCGGCGCAGAACCCGCTCAGTTCCGACGGTTTCAACCTGTTCGGTTTCGGCAGTAACTCGCTGACCATCGTCAATGCGTTGGAAGGGGGCGGTTTCGCCTACACCCTGGCGGAACCGTCGCTGACCAGTCTCAGCGGCCAGAGCGCCTCGTTTCTTTCCGGCGGTGAATTCCCGGTGCCCACCCGCAGCAACGACAACGGCATCCAGATCGAATTCAAGGAATTCGGGGTCGGCCTGAGCCTGACGCCCACGGTGATCAGCGACGAGCAGATCATTCTCAAGGTGGCGCCGGAAGTCAGCGAACTGGATTTTTCCGCCGGCGTGGAGACCGGCGGTGTGGCCGTGCCGGGGCTGCGAGTGCGGCGGGCGGAAACCACGGTGTCCCTGGCTCCCGGAGAAACCTTCATCATCAGTGGTCTGGTGAGCCGTAGCACCATTAACAACAGCGACCGCATTCCGGGCCTGGGCAATATTCCGGTGCTTGGCGCGTTCTTCCGCTCCAGCCGTATTTCCCGGGACGACAAGGAATTGGTGATGGTGGTCACCCCGCATCTGGTGACCCCCCGCAAGGCGGGCGATCCGCCGGTGACGCTGCCCGGTGGTGCCTACCGGGAAAGCAGCACGCAATGGCTGGATATGGCCACCGAGCCGCGTGGTGGCTCGCAACCCATTCGTCATGGAGTGAGCTGGTGAGCGATAACGATATTGTCCTGTCGGTGGTCGACGACCCTGGCATCAAAGCTTGGCTGGACCGGGTTATCGAAGAGCCGTTCCGCGTGGAATTCGTCAGCCGCGCCGACCTCACCCGGGTGTTGCGTCTGCTGGAGGCCACCACCGCCCATGTGGTGCTGGTGGAGATCAATGAAGCGGATATGGACCAGTCCCTGGCCATCATCACGGCGCTGACCAGCGCCCGGCCCTGGGTTACGGTGATCACGGTGTGCACGCGCTCCAACCAGGAGCTGCTGCTGCAAAGCATGCGCGCCGGCGCCCGGGACAGCTTCCTGGCCGGCAACGATGCCGGGGAGATCCGTGACCGGCTGCGCCGACATCAACTGGTACGCAGCGGGCATTACGGCGATGAAAGCCGTTCCTCGGTGAACAATCTGACGCTGGTGACCGGCGCCGATCCTACCGTGGACACTCGCTTTCTGGCGCAGAATCTCGCCATCGGCATCAATCAGCGTCATCCCAACTGGCGCTGTCTGGCGATCGACACCCAGCCGCGCGAGCGCGGGGTGTTTTACCTCGACGCCAGCAGCGAATTCACGCTGGATAACCTGCTCGCCAATCCGGAGACCCTGGACGAAACGTTGATCGACACGGCGCTGGAAGAATTCCGGCCCGGCCTGCGGCTGCTTTCCGGCGGCATCGGCAGCCAGACCCTGGACGCCGACCGCAGCGCCGATCTGTTCATCGCCTTGAACCGGCTGATGCAGATGTTCGATCACATCACCATCAATGTGGCCTCGCTGCAAAGTGAGTATTGGGTGCGGGCTCTCGGGGTGCACACCCGCCATCTGCTGGTCGGTGTCCACCCGCTGGTCGACCATGCCCACGCCGCCCGGGCGCTGGTCCATGACTGGGGCGCCCATCTCGGCCGTGAAGGGCACATCGGGTTGGTGGTGGACGGCTACGACAGTGGCGTGCCGCCGGATGCCGAGGAACTCAGTGATACCGTCCGCGTGCCGCTGGCCGGAACCTTGCCGATAGACTGGCGGCACCGTCTTCTGGCGGTGAACAGCGGTCGGCCGATTCTCGAGCAGTCCCCGCGGTGCGCCTACAGCCGCCGGCTCGGCAACCTGCTGGAATCCCTCGACGGCCAGAGCGACGAGGCGCGTCGGGGCGGTTTTCTGAATCGATTGCTGGGGAGCTAAGCCGTGGCCGGTCGTTTCGATCAGGATTTCCAGCAGCTCAAGGAGCGTACCCACCGCTGGGTGGTGGAGCGGCTGGATGAAGAGGGCATCGAAGTCGGCAAAGCGACCCGCGATGCCCTGTCCGAATTCACCCGTAACCACGTCGGGCAGTACATTTCCCATAACCGGGTGCCGCTTTCCACCCAGGACCTGAACCAGCTGGTTCGCGACATTCTTGATGAAGTCACCGGCTTCGGCCCACTGGAGCCGTTGCTGGCGGACCCCAGCGTTAACGACATTCTGGTCAATGGCCCGGAGGATGTGTTCGTGGAAGTGGCCGGCGTGTTGCAGCGCGCCAATACCCGCTTCATCAACGACGACCATGTCACCCGGGTGATTCGCCGAATGCTCGCGCCGCTGGGCCGGCGGCTGGACGAAGCCAGCCCCATGGTGGATGCCCGCCTGCCGGACGGCTCGCGGGTCAACGCCATTATTCCGCCGCTGGCGCTGGACGGCCCCACCATCAGTATCCGTAAGTTCACCGGTAACCATTTGTCGGCCCAGCAACTGATTGAAAACGGCTCCATGACCGACGCCTGCCTGGACGTGCTGATCCGCGCGGTGGAATCGCGCCGCAACATCATCATCAGCGGCGGCACGGGCACCGGTAAGACCACCATGCTGAATCTGATCAGCCAGTACATCCCGCGCGCGGAACGGATTCTCACCATCGAGGACTCCGCGGAGCTGGTGCTCAACCACCCCCATGTGGTGCGCCTGGAGACACGCCCGGCCAACACCGAAGGGAAAGGGCGTATCACGGCTCGGGAGCTGGTGGTCAACTCGCTACGCATGCGGCCTGACCGGATTATCCTCGGCGAGGTGCGTTCGGCGGAGATCATCGAACTGCTGCAGGCCATGAACACCGGTCACGAAGGCTCGATGAGTACCATCCACGCCAACACTACGCGGGATGCCCTGGTGCGTATCGAAACCCTGCTCGCGGTAAGCGGTTACGACGCCAGTGAGCGGGCCATCGGCCGGCTTATCGGTTCCGCCCTGGACATCATTATTCAACTGGTGCGGATGCCCGACGGCCGCCGCATGGTGAGCGAAGTGATCGCGCTGACGCCCACCGAGACCGACGCCTATCACATGGACTACCTGTACCGGAGCCACGAGCAATGAATGCCCTGGGCCTGCTCGCCGCCGCGCAAACGCTGGCCGTGCTCGCGATGATCACGGCCGTGTTGCAGTGGCTGTGGGTCCGGCGTCGTTACAAGCGATCGCTGAACGACGGCATTCGCCGGCGGCTGGAGGCGCGACGGGATTTGGGCGTGGAAACCGCCGCCCGGGTCACCGTGACCCCGTTGGAAAGCGTGCTGATCCGTGCGGACATCCATCTAAGCCAGACCCAGTTGGCGATCTTCGGCGTGGTGGTGGCGGTGTTCCTGCTGGTGGTGATGGTGCTCAACGGGTTACTGGTGGCGCTGATCACCGCTGGTATGATCGCCATTGCTCTGTGGATGTACTGGCGCTTCCGGTTCCAACAGCAACGCCGGCGTATCTATGAAGAGCTGCCCGGCTTGATCGACACCACCTTGCGTTATCTGAGCGCCGGGCGCTCCCTGGACAACGCCCTGGTGGAATCCTTCAACGACGCGCCGCCGGTGTTCGATCCTCTGGCGTTCCGGCTGCGTAACGCCGTGGAAGCCGGGCGCGACTACACCAGCCTGTTCGAGGATTTCGGCGGCCTCTATCGAATCCCCTCGCTGGTTCTGGTGTCCATCGCTCTGCGCACGTCTTCCCGTTTCGGTTCATCGATTCGCCCGGTGCTCAGCCAGGTGGCCACTTCGCTTCGCTCACAGCAGGAACTGCGGCGGGAATTCATGGCCGCCACCGCGGAGACCCGCTTCACCGCCGCCGCGTTCGCGCTGCTGCCGCTGGGGTTGGCGGCGTACATGATTCTGATCAACGAAAATTACTCCCGTGTTCTTCTGAACACCGACACCGGACACATGATGCTCGCCATCGCCGGCGGTTTGCAGGGCCTGGGTGTGATTATTATCTGGCGGATGATCCAGGGGGTGGGACGTGAATAGCGTTTGGTTTGTCTCCTCGGTGGTCATTGCCTTGTTCGCCATCTGGGTGGCCTGGGCGAAGGCGCCGCAATGGGCCCGTCGCGGTCGGGTCAGCGCGCGTTTGCACCGTCTGGCCGATCAGGACGACGAGGTGTCCAGTTTTTGGTTGTCACGGCTCGCCAGCCAGTTCACCGAATCCTCCATCGCGCGTGGCGACTTCCAGGAAATCCGCGAGGCCTATGCCGCCACCGGTCGCACCCGTGAGCAGGCGCAGCTGTTGTATTTGTTGTATTGCTGGATACTGCCTGCGTTGGTGGTGACCGCCGGCTTTGTTTTCTTTGGGCCCATCGGCGGCATGATCATCGCCGCGTTGTCGTTTCTGGTTCCGCGGCGCGCCATCCGTTCCATGGGCGAGCGCGCCGAGCAACGGCAAAATCTGGAAGCCGTGGAACTGTGCCATCTGACGCGCATGTTGATGGAGGCCGGGCTTTCCCTGGAACGGGTATTACGTTTGATCGCCAATCAGGCCAGGCCCCTGCTGCCCATGCTGTCCGCCCGTCTGGACCGCTTTAACCGGCTCATGGAATCCGGCGCCGAGCGCTCCCAGGCGCTCGACGAACTCGGTGAAAACCGCCGCATTCCGGTGCTGCGTAACTATGTGGTGTTGATGAAGCAGAGCAGTCAGCTGGGCGCCGGCGTTTCCCTGAGTCTGGATCAGATCATTGAAGAAGCGCAGAACGTGGAGCGCAACCGGGTGCGCGAGGAAACCAACCGCGTCGGCGCGAAAATGACCGTGATCATGATGGCGTTCATGCTGCCCGCGCTGTTCATTTTGATTGGTGGCCCGGCGGTGATTTCCATCGCCGAGGCGCTGTCCCGGTAGCGCTACTTCAAACAATAAGCGCCGGTGTGCGCTCGAACGAACAACGAAGATCAGGAGCAACGGATGCAAAAAATAGCGATGGGGATCATGGCCGCCGCGCTGATGACCGGTTGTGCGTCCCAGGCGCCCAGTGAGCGCCCCGGGGACCCGTACGATCTGGAGCGCTTGAACTGCTCCGCTCGCATCCAGCCGGAACAACAGGTACAGCTCGACATGGTCGATAACCTGATGAACCGCGAACGCAACCACGCGGCCCTGGCGCAACTGGAAGCCAAGCCCATGGAAACCGTCGACCACTGGGTGCGCTACGGCCAGTTGCAGGCCTCCACCGGGCATGTGGGAGAAGCGGAGATTATTTTCCAGGGCCTGGTGGATCGTTGCGGCACCGGCCGCAGCCACCATGGCCTGGGCATGGTTCTGCTGAAGCAGGATAAAGTGCTGAAGGCGCTCCACCATCTGGAGATCGCCCGCGAACGGACGCCGGCCTCCGCCCAGGTCCGCAACGACTATGGCTATGTGCTGTTGATGGTGGGCGACTATGAAGACGCCGCCTATGAATTGCGCACCGCCATGGAACTCGGCGACGGCAAGGGCCCGGTACGTCAGAACCTGGCGGTGGCGTACCTGCTCACCGACAACTGGGGCGGCCTGGAATGGATGAAAAATCAATACGGCCTGAGCAGTGAAGAGCGCGCCTACGCGGAACGACTGGCCGAGCAATTCGGGAGATAAACAATGAAACTGGCCATGGCTCTACTCATCTTGACGCCGCTCGCGGCAATCGCCGCCGGCCCGCCGCCGTTCGGCGTATCCGGTAAAGTCGTCGACGCCGAACAAGAGCACCAGGTCGGCACTGCCACCCAGCGCGTCCTGGAGCAACAACGCCGCTCACCGGCGGCGACGAAAAGCGAGCTTTCGGTGCCGATCTACATCGACACCCAGCGGCGCCTGGCGGACAGCTTTAAACAGCCGATCCCGGAAAGCTTCGGCGAACAGACCCGGGACGAGGAGTAACACCGATGTTTCGGCAGCGAGGCGCGCTCACGGTTATCACCCCATTGCTGATGTTGCTGGTGATTTTGCTCGGCGTCATGGCACTGGATGGCGCCCGGCTGTTTTCGCTGCGTAAGGAAATGCAAAGCCAGGTCAATGCCGCCGCCACCGCCGCCGCCGACGCTGCCCAGGCCTGCGGTGGTGAGTTCGTGATGCTCCAGGATATCAATGACAGAGCTCTGATCGCCGCGCAGGAACAAGGCTTTACGGGTGATTCCGATGCGCTTGTCGTGCAGCCCGGGGTCATTGAAAGCGATGACGAGAAGGTGCTTTCATTTGAGCCGGTCGCCGACCTGCGGCGCAGTAATGGTGTCGCGGTCACTTATGAGAGGGAAGAGCCCATTTCATTGCTGTTGCCGAAGAGCATCTTCGGGACCGTGACGATGTCGGTCGGGGCCGCGGCCCGGAAAGAGTTGATAGGTACACTGAGCGCGGCAGGCAGTACGGCAGTCGTCGGCGACACACAACAGACAGCCAATCTGCTTAATGTTTTGTTAGGCGCCATTCTTAACGGCGGAACCCCTTTCAGTATTGATCCCACTCAATTCTCAAGTCTGGCTGAAACCACTGTTAAGTTGGGCGACGTTTTGGACGGCGTTGGCGTAAGCACTGTTGAGGAGCTGCTGGCGACGGACGTCTTGGTGGGCAATCTGCTTGGCGCCCTGGATTCGGCCGCTGATCCGCTTGCAGGTGTAGGGGGCGCCCTGGACCAGCTGATCTCCGGAGCGGGTGTCGAAACCGTCAAATTGGCGGATGTTATCAATATCGTTGGGGCCACCGAAATTCCGGAAAATAGCCGTTTACCGCTTTATGATACCGTCATGGCTTTGGCGCTTAATCTGGTTGAGGGGACCCTGGTAGAGGGTGCCCTGCCCGATACTCAGATCAATATCCCCGGTATCACGGAAACAAAAATCGAGCTCTTTGTGGGTAAGGCTCCAAGTGTGGTCGTGGGGCCGGCTCGTGTTGGTGAAGATGGTGAATGGCAGACCAGATTCCATGCGCCGGATGTGGGTCTTACGATTTCCAGCGACCTCAATATTCTGAATTTGTTAACAGTCAGGCTGCCCCTGGCCGTGCAGGCTGGTGGCGGTACTGGGGAGCTTGTGTGGGCAAGGTGTGCCCGTGGAACGGGTTCCAATGTCGTAACCGTTGGCATTGACGTGGAAAGTCAGGCGGCCCGTATTGCCACGGGCCAGATAAACGGAATGGGTGTCCTTGAACAGGAAGAAGTTGATCTATCGGTTCTTGAGAACTTGCTTCCCGGTAGTATTACTCTCGCCAACATCACGGCGGATCTGGATTTGCTGGTTGGTGGTGGTAATGAAAGAGTAGAGCTCAGCTATACGTTGGACGAGGATAATCCTTCTTCGGTGTTTACAGAGGGTGGGCTGTCTAGTGCGGACTTCAGCAATCTGGAGATCAATGTTGAGCTCCTCGAGGAAGAAGAAGAGTGCAGCGGCCTACTCGGTTGTCTTCTATCAGGTATTGGTGATCTTCTCAGTGGCATCGTTGAAGGTATTACCAGTCTGTTGGGTCTGGAGCAGCTTATACAGGAGACCGTTGAAGGGTTGGTTGAGGCTCTTGGGACTACGCTGATTGATCCGCTTCTTAACGCGATAGGTATTTCTTTGGGTACCACCAAAGTGGAAATTACCGGCGCGGATCAAAACAATGTGCAGCTTTTGGAATATTGTGGGCCTGAAGGTTGTTGAGGTGCCGCCGATGATCACAGTTTCCTTGTTCGGCGGGCTATTCGTTTGCATGGCTAGCGATTGGTGAAAGAAGGGTTTGGTGTCAACAGGCTTATGCCTGATGTGAAAAGGCTTTGGCGTCAGGACGGTTTGGTAATCGGCTTGCTCCTGTTCTTTATTTTGGGCGGCGGCCTTTTTTCTCTTTGGGCGGGCCTGGCCGGACGTTTCTCGGTTTTTATTTATCCTGGCGTGGCGATCTTTTCACTTTCTGTGGTGGGCTTGGCCTTCTTTGTTTTTTATAGTCTTTATGTTCTTTTTCTGATCAGGCCGGAGAGGCCGATTTCGTTTCTATATAAAAAAGTCAGGTCTCGCACTGGAGGGGTCGGCCTGTTAGCCCCTGCTTCAGTCATATTGCTTTTCTCTTTTTTCCTTTCATCCATATCGTCATTGAAAACCATGATACCCATGGTCAATCCGTTTTCATGGGACTATACGTTTTCAGAGATCGACAGCCTGCTACTAGGCGGGCAGCAGGCATGGTGTTGGGTGCATCCGGTGATCACCGCTTTTGACTTAACCATGCCAATTAATGCGCTGTATAACGGTTGGTTCTTTTTCGTTTTCGGTATGCTGTTTTGGCAAATCGTTGATGTATCGCGTCCGTCTCTCCGGGAGCGGTACCTCATTAGCTACATCCTTTGCTGGGTGATTAATGGCACGATTTTCGCGATGGTCTTTTCTTCCGCGGGCCCTGCATTCTTTGGGCGGATTTATCATGATCTTCCAAATCCCTATGAGCCCTTAATGTCCTATCTGGCGACTGCTAATGGTGGCGAGCCGGCTTGGGCATTGGGGATTCAGGAGTATCTTTGGGGCGTCTATAGTCAGGGTTCCTTGCAAATAGGATCCGGTATATCGGCTATGCCAAGCATGCATGTCTCTTTGGCTTGGCTTGGGTTTCTATTCTTTTACAAGCTAAAAAAGGGCCCGGCGTTTCTTATTCTGGGATATGTAATCGTAGTAATGGTGGGGTCAGTGCATTTGGCTTGGCACTACGCCGTCGATGGGATTCTAGCCATTATCACGACTAGTATTATTTGGTTTGCTGTAGGCGCCCTTGGATCTTCCAGGCAGTGTGAGAAGAACGTGGGTAACCAAAACGTGTAACGAAGTTTTTCACGCGAACAAAAAAAGCCCCGGCATGCCGGGGCTTTTTTATGGGCGGGAAGTGAGTCTCAGGCCTTGGCCGGCTGCAACCGATACCCTTTCAGCGTCGCCACGAAATCCTGCAACGCGTGGATGCCGGATTCCTCGGCGTCCCGGCACCATTGCGCCAGAGAGTCCAGCATCTCGGAGGAGTTGCGGCTGGTCTGGCTCCATATAGCCTGCAGGCGCAGCCGGTATTCATAGATCGTGGCCAGGGTGTGGTTGTGTTCGGTCAGGTTGGCCAACCGGTGCTTGTGGCGGCTCTTGAAGAAGCGCTGATCCCGGTACAGCAGGGCGCGGGCCCGGCTGTAGAAACCCCGGGTGGCTTCGCAGGCGCGGGCCTTTTCCTGTTCGAACACCGGTTTGATCACGGCGCGGCGGTACTGAGCCATGACCTGGAAGCGGTGCTGGAAGACCGCGCGCAGGGTGTCCAGATCCACGGAGGGCTTGGCGTTGTGGCGGTCCACCACCGGCTTGGGCGCCACTTTCTTCACTTTGGCCAGGCCCAGCATTTCGAACAGACGGATCCACGCCCAGCCCATGTCGAACTCAAAGCGGCGGATCGAGAGTTTCGCCGAGTTGGGATAGGTGTGGTGATTGTTGTGCAGCTCTTCGCCGCCGATCAGCACGCCCCAGGGCAGCACGTTGCGCGACGCGTCCGCGCATTCGAAGTTGCGGTAGCCCCAGTAGTGCCCGATGCCGTTGATCACGCCGGCGGCGAACAGGGGAATCCAGATCATCTGCACCGCCCAGATGGTAACGCCGATGGCGCCGAACAACGCCAGATCAATGGCGCCCATCAGTGCGATACCCAGGAAGGTGAAGCGGCTGTAGACGTTGCGCTCGACCCAGTCGTCCGGGCAGCCCGCGCCGTACTTGTCCAGGGTCTCTTGATTGAGCGCTTCCGTCTGATAGAGCTCGGCGCCTTCGCTGAGCACTTTGCGGATGCCCAGCACCTGGGGGCTGTGCGGGTCTTCTTCGGTGTCGCAACGCGCGTGGTGTTTGCGGTGGATGGCGGTCCAGGCGAGCGTGTTCTGGCCGGTGGTCAGCCACAGCCAGAAGCGGAAAAAATGCTTGAGCACCGGATGCAGGTCCAGGGCCCGGTGGGCGGAATAGCGGTGCAGGTACACGGTGACGCTGACGATGGTCACGTGGGTCATGGCCAGCGTGATGAGCACCAGCGCCCAGGGACCGGCGGAGAGCAGGCCACCGGAGAAGAAATTCAATACGTCGTTCATGGCGGAAACACGGTTGTGGAACGGTAAGGGTTCCAGGTTTTCGGGGTCGGCGGATTCGGCCGCCGGTCACCGGGTACAGCGTAGTGACTATCGGGTCATAAGCAGGTGACCCTCGAAGTGTACCCGAGCCTGCCATCCGGGGGCCAGATAAACCGTCCCCACCGGTTCGAAGACCAGCGCCGGGCCCTGTAGTTCCTGGCCGGCGCCAAGATCGTCGCGGCGATAGACCGGCACCGGCGCGTCGATCCCCGGCAGCCGGGCTTCCCAGGCCGGCGCCCCGTCGCCCCCGGAGATAGGCGCGGAGGATGGCGGCCGTGCCGGTGCCTGGCAGCGTACCCGTACGTTAACGCGTTGCACCGGCAGCGCCAGGCGGTGCCCGTAGCGGTGCTCGTGGAGACGGTGGAAGGCGGCCTCCGCCGCCTCCGGGTCGCCGTTCCAGGGCAATCCGAGCGTGGATGATTGGCCTTGATAGCACAGATCCAATGTCACTTCGGTGACAATCTCGCCGTCGGCGACCCCCTCCGAGGCCAGCTCTTGCCGGCCGCGCCGGTCCAGGTCCTCGGCCAGGGCGGTGACCCGCCCGGCGTCGGCGCCGGTGGGCAGGGCCTGGATCAGCTCCCGCTTGCGGGGCGCGTACACCAGCCCCTCGGCGGACAGCACCCCGGCGCGAATCGGCATCACCGCCCGCCGCATGCCCAGGTTCTCCGCCAGGGCACACACATGCAGGCCGCCGGCGCCGCCGAAACTGACCAGCTGGAAATCCGCCGGGTCGAAGCCTTTCTGGATGGAAATCACCCGCAGAGCCTGGCTCATATGTTCATTGGCCAGCTCGATGATGCCGTGGGCCGCGCTCACCGTGTCCAGGTCCAGCGAGCGTGCCACCCGTGCCACCGCGGCCTCGGCGGCGTCGCGGTCCAGGGCCAGGCTGCCGCCCAGGGCGAACTCCGGTTGCAGGCGGCCGAGCACCAGGTTGGCGTCGGTGACCGTGGGCTCCAGGCCGCCGTTGCCGTAGCAGGCCGGGCCCGGATCGGCGCCGGCGGATTGCGGGCCCACATGCAGCAGGCCGGCGTCGTCCACCCGCGCCAGCGAGCCGCCGCCGGCGCCGATGGTGTGCATGTCCACCATCGGCACCGCCACCGGGTAAGGGCCGATATGGCCGCTCTGGGTCAGACGGATGTCGCCGTCCAGCAGCGCCACGTCGGTGGAGGTGCCGCCCATATCGAAGGTCATCAAGTGGTCCTCGCCCAGGGCGTCTCCCAGGCGGTGGGCGGCGCTCAGGCCTCCGGCGGGACCGGATAACAACAGGTTCACGGCGCGGCCGGCGGCCTGATCGGCGGCCACGGTGCCGCCGTTGGACTGCATGATGGTCAGCGGCGACGGGGCGGTATGGGTCTTCAGGCGATGGATGTAATGGTGAAGGCGCGGCGCCAGCCAGGCGTTCAGCCAGGTGGCCATGCCGCGTTCGTACTCGCCCCGGGTGGGCAGCACCCGGCTGGACAGGCTCACTGTCAGGCCGGCGTCCCCGAGGGCCCGGCCCAGGCGCTCTTCATGGTCCGGGTCCAGATAGGCGAACAGCAGGTTCACCGCCACGGATTCCGGTTCGTGGGCCTGCACCCGCGCGACCAGGTCGTCGATGTCGGCGTCGGTCAGCTCGGTGACCGCCGTACCGTCCGCGCTCAGCCGGGCGCCGAGACTCTCCACCGGGGTGTGGGTCAGCGCCGTCGGCGTGGCGGCGGGGGTCAGGTTATACAGCTCCGGCCGGTTCTGGCGGCCGATCAGCAGCACGTCCTCAAGCCCCTGGTTGGTGACCAGCACGGTGCGCGCCCCCTTGCCTTCCAGGGCCGCGTTGGTGGCCACCGTGGTGCCGTGCACGATTACCAGCTCGCCGGCGCGCAGCCGCGCTTCCAGGCCCATCTCGCGGATGCCCTGCAGAATCGCCTGTTCCGGCGCTGACGGTGTCGACAGCACCTTGTGGATCCGTGGCGCCGCCTCGCCCAACAGAACGAAGTCGGTGAAGGTGCCGCCGGTGTCCACGCCCAGCCAATAGGCCATGTCGTCTCCCAGGATAGGATGTGTCCGTTGCCCGTGCCCGTTACAATCCAGGGCGTCATCTTAGCCTCCCTGACCCAGGATAGCCCATGCCCGAATTGCCCGAAGTGGAGACCACCCGGCGCGGTATCGAGCCCCACGTGGCCGGTCGCGTCCTCACCGCCGTCACCGTGCGCGAACCACGCCTGCGCTGGCCGGTGGACGCCCGGGTCGCCGAGCTGCGCGACCGGCGCATCGCCGGCCTGCGCCGACGGGCCAAGTATCTGTTGATGGATCTCGGCGGTCTGCATCTTGGCATTCACCTGGGCATGTCCGGCACCCTGAGGGTGGTGGCGGCGGAAACGCCGCTGCGCAAGCACGATCACATCGATCTGCACCTGGACAGCGGCCGGCTGTTGCGTTTCAACGACCCGCGCCGCTTCGGCGCCCTGCTGTACCTGGCGGACGGCCTCACCCACCCGTTACTGGCCAACCTGGGCCCGGAACCGCTGGACCAGGATTTTTCCGGTGACTGGCTTTACCGTCGCAGTCGCGGTCGCCGGGTGTCGGTGAAGAGCTTCATCATGGATAACGCCACCGTGGTGGGCGTCGGCAACATCTACGCCCAGGAAAGCCTGTTCCTGGCCGGCATCCACCCCAGCCGGCCCGCCGGCCGTATCAGTGCGGCCCGCTACCAGCGTCTGGCGCTGGCGATACGCTCGGTGCTGGCCAAGGCCATCGAGGCCGGCGGCACCACGCTCCGCGACTTCACCAGCGCCGACGGTCAGCCCGGTTACTTCGCCCAGCAGCTGCTGGTCTATGGCCGTGCCGGCGAGCCTTGCCCGCAGTGCGCGGAGCCCCTGCGCGGTGGCCGCCACGGCCAGCGCAGCACCGTCTATTGCCCGCGCTGTCAGCGCTGAGCGCCCACCGCTCGTCCGGTCGGGCTTGCCGGGGTCATATTGCCGGTGTAATAACAAAGATGTAGATTGTGATCTGATTGTGGGAAGAACAAATACTTAGGAACGACAATAGAAACGATGAATAACAAGAGGGAATCACGATGAAGCGAGCCCTGCGCGTGGTTGCGGCCACTGCCCTCGCCTCGACGCTATCGTTCGCCAGTGCCGCCCAGGCCCGCGACATGGACCTTGAAGGGGCGCGCCCTTCCGCCTTTGCCATGTTCGGTGATGCCCTGATCGTGCGTCCGGTGATGACGGTGGCCACCGTCGGTGGCGCGGCGATCTATGTGGTGACGCTGCCGTTCAGCCTGATCGGGGGAAACGCTCAGGAAGCCGGGGAGACCCTGGTCGTGGATCCGGCCGCCACCGCTTTCGTGCGCTGCCTGGGTTGCACGCCGAGCCAGCACGAACGGAATCAGACCGACCAGGCGATCCGCCAGGCCAACCGCGACTGATCCCGACACCGGTTCCAGTAAAAAGCCCGCCGTGGATTCCACGGCGGGCTTTTTTGTGGGCGATGCTTGGTAGGCGCGCTCCTACATGTCAGGCGGCTTCTTCGTGGCCTTCGTTACGGCCCAGCAGCATGTACATGGCCGGTACCACGAACAGGGTGAACAGGGTACCGATGGTCATGCCGGCGGCCACCACCAGGCCGATGGCGAAGCGCGCGCCGCCGCCGGGGCCGGCGGCGATCAGCAGTGGCACCATGGCCAGCACCAGGGCGGCGGTGGTCATCAGCACCGGGCGCAGCCGCACGGCGGCGGCGTGTTCGATGGCGCGGCGCTTGCTCATACCCTCCAACTGCATTTTGTTGGCGAACTCCACGATCAGAATCCCGTGTTTCGAGATCACCCCGATCAACGTCACCAGGCCCACCTGGGTGTAGATGTTCAGGGTGGTCAGGCCCAGGCTGACGAAGATCATCGCGCCGCATACGGACATGGGCACGGTGATCAGCATGATGATGGGGTCACGCCAGGACTCGAACTGGGCGGCCAGCACCAGGTAGATCACGATCAGCGCGAAGAAGAAGGTGACGATCAGATCGCTGCCCTCTTTCTTGAACTGACGGGACTGACCCGAATAATCCACGGAATAGCCGGGTGGCAGTACCTGGTCGGCGGCGTTCTCAAGCACATTCAGGGCCTCGCCCAGGGTGACCCCGGGGCGCTGTACGCCGGAGATGGTCACCGCGTTGAGCTGTTGGAAGCGTTTCAGCTGCTGTGGCTGCACGGTTTCTTCCAGGCTGATCACCGTGGCCAGCGGCACCAGATCGCCCTGGCCGGTGCGCACGTAGTACTGCTTGAGCTGTTCCGGCGTCAGGCGGCTGCCTCGCTCCACCTGCGGGATCACCTTGTAGGACCGGTTCTCCAGGGAGAAGCGGTTGGCGTAACCGCCGGCCAGCATGGCGCCCAGCTCGCGGGCGAGTTGTTGCATGGTGATGCCCAGGCTGGCCGCCTTTTCCCGGTCGACCAGGATGTTGTAGCGCGGCTTGTCGATCTTCAGGTCGGTGTCCATGAAGATGAATTTGTTGCTGGCGCGCGCCTTCTCGAGCACTTCGTTGGCGAACTCCTGCAGATTCTCGGTGGGCTCGGTGGTGCCGATCACGAACTCCACCGGCAGCGCGCCGCCGGCGGTGGGCAGCGAGGGCGGCACGAACGCCGCCACCTGCAGGCCGGCGATATTGTTGATCTTCTCGGACAGCTCGTTCTTCGCCTCGGCGGTGGTCTGTTCGCGCTCGTTCCAGCTCTTCAGCACGAAGCCCGCCAGCGCGGTGTTGGAAGCGGTGGTGGAGCCGCCGCCGCCGATGCCGTTGAGCAGGAACACGTTGTCCACCGACGGCATGGTGTCGGCGATGTCGTTGAACTCGCGGGTGAACGGCTCCAGGTAGTCGAGCGTCACATAGGGGTCGGCGGTCGACGACGTGAGCACGAAACCCTGATCTTCCGCGGGTTCCAGTTCGCTGGGCGAGGTCACGAACAGGAAGTAGCAGGACACCAGAATCACCACGCCGAACACATAGATCACCGGCAGCTCGTTGAGCGCGCCGTGCAGGCGTCGCTCATAGCTTTTTTCCAGTTTCTCGAAGCGCTGATTGATCCAGCGCTCGAACCGGTTGCCGGTGCGGTCCGGGTCGTGCTCCTTGAGGATCTTGGCGCACATCATCGGCGACAGCGTCAGCGCCACCACGCCGGACAGCAGCACGGCGCCGGCCAGGGAGAACGCGAACTCCACGAACAGGGTGCCGGTGAGGCCGCCCATGAAGCCGATCGGCAGGTACACCGCCACCAACGTGGTGGTCATCGCCACTACCGGCCAGGCCAGCTCCCTGGCGCCCTTGATGGCGGCCTCGAACGGCGACAGGCCCTCTTCCACGTGCCGGTGTATGTTCTCCAGCACGATGATGGCATCGTCGACCACGATGCCGATGGCCAGCACCATCGCCAGCAGGGTCAGCAGGTTGATGGAGAAGCCCATCAACAGCATCAGGAACAGGGCGCCGACCATCGACAGCGGCACCGCGATGGCGGGGATTAATACCGAGCGCAGGGAACCCAGGAACAGATAGATCACCGCGATCACGATCAGCACCGCTTCGATCAGGGTTTTCACCACCTCGTCGATGGAATCCTGAATGTACTCGGTGCCGTCATACGGAATGTCCCCGGCCATGCCCTCGGGCAGTTGCGGGAACACCTGGTCTTCCAGGATGCCGCGCACTTCCGCGATCACGTCCAGGGCGTTGGCGTCGGTGGCCACTTCGATGCCCATGAAGGTGGCCTGCTTGCCGTTGAAGGTCACCGACGACTGGTACGACTCGGAGCCGAGGTCCACGTCCGCCACGTCTTCCAGGCGCACGATGGCGTTGTTCTCGGAGCGGATGATCAGCCGTTCGAAGTCCTCGGCGGTGTTCAGATCGGTGGCCGCTTTCAGGTCCAGGGCCACGTTCGAGCCCTTGGTGCCGCCCACCGCGGCCAGCACGTTGTTCTGTTGCAGGGCGCCGTACACCTCGGACGGCGTGATGCCCAGCGCCGCCATCCGTTCCGGCTTCAGCCAGGCGCGCATGGCGAAGGTGCGGTCGCCGAGAATCCGCGCGCGCTGCACGCCGCTGACCGTGGCCAGCTTGGGCTGCACCTCGCGCACCAGATAATCGGTGATCTGGTTGTTATCGAGAATCTCCGAGGAGAACGACAGATACATGGACGCGATGCTCTGGCCCACCGCCAGCTCGATGGTCGGGTCCTCCGACTCTTCCGGCAGCTCGCTGCGCATCTTGTTGACCTTGGCCACGATCTGCGTGAGCGCCTGGTTGGGGTCCTCGCCCAGGCGGATGTACGCCTGAATCGACGACACGCCCTGCAGCGAGGTGGAGACCAGATAATCGATACCGTCGGCGGACGCGATCTCCTGTTCCAGAGGCGTGGTGATAAAGCCCTGAATCAGGTCGGCGTCGGCGCCGGTGTAGACCGTGGTCACGGTGACCACGGCGTTTTCCAGTTCCGGGTACTGGCGAACGTTGAGCTCCGTGGCGGCGCGTAACCCGAGCAAAAAGATAAACAGGCTGACCACCGAGGCCAGCACCGGCTTGCTGATGAAGATGTCCGTGAATTTCATGGCGATCCTCAGCTGTTGCCGGGTGTCGGCGTCGCATCCGCGGAGGGCTGCACATCGTTCTCGATGGTCACGGCGGCGTCGTTACGCAGTTTCAGCAGCCCGCTGGTGGCGACCACTTCGCCGGGTTTGAGACCGTCGATCACCGCCACCAAATCGCCGCGGCGGCGCCCGAGTTTCACGAATCGTTTCTTGACGATCTTGTCGGCGCCCTCGGCTTTCTTGTCGCTGTCCGCTTGGCTCTCTTCGTCTGCTTCGCTCTCTTCGTTCGTGTCGGTCTGGCCTTTTTGCGGCGCGTCCTTGAGCACGAATACCGCGTTGCCGTAAGGGGCGTAGCTGATCGCCGTGCGTGGAATCACCACCACGTCCTCGGATTGCGGTAGCTGAATGTCGACACTGGCGAACATGCCGGGGCGCAGTTTGTTGTCTTGGTTCTCAAAGCGCGCCTGCACGGACACGTTACGGGTCGCTTCGCTGACACCGGGCTCGATGGCGGAAATTTCCCCTTCGAACTGCTGGTCGGCGTAGGCGTCCAGCGTCACGCGCACCTTCAGGCCTTTCTCGATGCGGCTCAGCTCCTGCTCGGGCAGAGCAAAATCAACAAAGATCGGCTGCAACTGGTTCAGGCTCACCACCGGCGTGCCGGCCTGGAGGAACTGGCCCAGGTCCACTTGACGAATACCGAGCACGCCGTCGAAGGGCGCGCGCACGGTCTTGTAGTTCAGCTGCTCGCGCTGCGCCTGCGCCTGCGCCACCGCCTGATCGCGCTGGGCGCGGCGGTTATCCCGCTCGGAGCGGGAAATCGTGCCCTGTTCGAACAGCCGCTGGTAGCGTTCGTATTCCTGGCGGGCGAGGCCGGCGGTGGCTTCCAGGGCATTGAGCTGGGCCCGGTCGGCGGCGGCTTCCAGGCGAATCAGCACGTCGCCTTTCTTCACCGAGTCACCGGACTCGAAGTCGATCGCTTCCACCTCGCCGGGTACCTGCGCGGTCACGTTGACGCCGTTCACGGCGTTCACGGTGCCCACGGCTTCCAGAATCGAGGCCCAGTTATCCTGGCGGGCTTCGTAGGTGGAGACGGCGGCGGCGGGCTGCGGCATGTTGTCGAAGAAGTCGTTCATCATCTTGCCCATGAACGCCTTGAAGCCAAAAATAAGGCCGAAGACAACAGCCAGGATGATCAGCATGATCACCATGCGCTTGCTGAAGATGCGCTTGCTCATTGATCCAAACCCCTGATGTGCGGCTGTGTTTTAGTTGTTTGCCCGTGGGCGGAGGGGGAGGTTTCCGGCAGCCCCGTCGTCAGGCAATGTTCCTTTTCACGCGGGTCCCCGAGGCGACGCGCGGCTTGCATCCTTGTCGTGGATCGACGGACGGAATCGACCCGAAGTGTGACCAGAATTCAAACAGGCATCAAGCGCCGCTTCATGACAGCCGGGCCGCGTTACCCGACTTGCGTGGCGAGACGCTCGAGAACCGTATTCAGATGGCGAAAGCCCAGATCGGTGCACGCCGCCTGGTTTTCGTCCGCCACCAGCAGGCCCTGCGCTCGGCTGTTCGCCAGAGCGGCGTGGATGCTCGCCACGTCCAGGCCGGTGCGTTGCGACAGGACGCGGACCGGCACCCCGTCCACCAGACGCAGCCCGTTCAGCAAGGCTTCCAGCAGCGGGTCGTCGATCACGGTCAGCGCGCGCCGGGCCCCGGCCGGGTCGGCCAGATAATGCTCCGGCATGCGGGTTTTCTGAAAACGCAGCCGTTCATGATCGGTGGTGACCTTGCCGTGGGCGCCGGCGCCGATCGCCAGATAGTCGCCGAATTGCCAGTAATTCAGGTTGTGTCGGCAGCGCCGTCCGGGCCGCGCGAACGCCGACACCTCGTAGCGTTCGAAGCCGTGCGCGGCGAGCAGGGCCAGGCCCTGCTCTTCCAGATCCGCGCGGCTGTCGCCGTCGGGCTGCTCCGGCGGGGCGCGGAAGAAAGCGGTGTTGGGCTCGATGGTCAGCTCGTACCAGCTCAAGTGTGTCGGCGACAGAGCGAGCGCCTGGCGCAGATCGTCCAGCGCCTGTGCCGGGGTCTGACCCGGCAGGGCGTGCATCAGGTCCAGATTGAAATTGTCGAAGCCGGCGTCGCGGGCATCGGCGGCGGCGCGCAGGGCCTCATCGGGACCATGGATGCGCCCCAGCGCCTGAAGATGCCGAGCGTTGAAGCTCTGCACCCCGATCGACAACCGGTTAACGCCCGCCGCCCGGAAGCCCGCGAAGCGGCCGGTTTCCAGGGTGCCGGGATTGGCTTCCAGAGTGATCTCGATGTCGTCGCTGAACCGCAGCCGGCGCCGTAGCCCCTCGAACAGGGCGGCGTAGAAGTCGGCGCTCATCAGACTGGGGGTGCCGCCGCCGATGAAGATCGCTTCCAGGGGGCGGCCGCGCACCCAGTGCAGATCCTGGTCCAGGTCGGTGAGCAAGGCCTCCAGGTAGGCGCCCTCCGGCAGCTCCGACGTGCGCTCGTGGGAGTTGAAGTCGCAGTAGGGGCATTTGCGTACGCACCAGGGCACATGCACATAGAGCGTCAGCGGCGGCGTGGCGGACATGGCGTTGTTCAGGGCGTTTCCCGCAGCGCGGCCATCAGGGCGTTCAGGGCACGGCCACGATGGCTGACGCGGTTCTTCTCGGTGGGGTCCATTTCCGCGGCCGTGACGCCCAGCTCCGGAATCAGGAAGTGCGGGTCGTAGCCGAAACCGCCGGTGCCACGGGGTGCGAGCAGAATCTCGCCTTCCCAGGTGCCCTGGCAGATCAGCGGCGTGGGGTCGTCCGGGTGGCGCATCAGCACCAACACCGCCTGGTAGCGAGCGGTGCGCGGCGCGTCCGGCAGATCCCCCAGCATATCGATCAGCAGGGCGTTGTTCTTGGCGTCGCTGGCGTCGGCGCCGGAAAAGCGCGCCGAGTAAATACCCGGGGCGCCGTTGAGGGCGTCCACTTCCAGGCCGGAATCGTCGGCGATCGCCGGCAGGCCGGTGTGCGCCGCCGCGTTGCGCGCCTTGAGGATGGCGTTTTCGACGAAGGTCAGGCCGGTTTCTTCCGCTTCCGGCACCTGAAAGTCGCTTTGCGGCACCACCTTCAACGTCAGCGGTTCAAGAATGGCGCGCATCTCATCCAGCTTCTTGCGGTTGCCGGAGGCGAGTACGAGAGTGTCCATGGTCGAAGTCCTGGTGGTCCGGATAGTGATCAGAGCGTCACCCGGTAAATGGCGATTTCACCGAACAGGTTGGGCCAGGCCCGGGTCAGCCGGCCGCTGCGGTGATGGCGGTTGACCACCCGCCGCTCGATGATGCGGATGTTCCGCTCACGGCAGTGCGCTTCGAAATCCTTCACCGTGCAAAGGTGGATGTTCGGCGTGTCGTACCACTCGTAGGGCAGCGCCGACGAAACCGGCATGCGGCCCTTGAACCCCAGATAGGAGCGCACCCGCCAGTGGCCGAAATTGGGGAAGGTGATGATCGCTTCGCGGCCCACCCGCAGCATCTCGTCGAGAATGCTGTCCGGGCGCAGCACCGCCTGCAGCGCCTGGGTCATCACCACATAGTCGAAGCGGTCGCTCTGGAAGTTGCCCAGCCCTTTGTCCAGGTCCTGTTCGATCACATTGACGCCCTTGGCGAAGCAGGCGGCGATGTTGTCCTGATCGATCTCCAGGCCGTAGCCGTTCACCTGCCGGTCGTCCTGCAAATGGGCCAGCAGAGCGCCGTCGCCGCAACCCAGGTCGAGCACCCGGGCGCCCTTGGGAATCCAACGGCTGATCAAGGCCAGATCATCACGCATGGCTGGTGGCCTCCGCGACACGGCCCATATAGGCGCCGAACAGTTTGCGGTACTCCGGTATCGGCAGCAGGAAGGCGTCATGGCCCTTGGGCGTGTCGATTTCCGCGTAGCTCACGTTGCGGCCCACCTGCACCAGCGCATTGACGATTTCCCGGCTGCGTTCCGGCGAGAAGCGCCAGTCGGAGTTGAACGACATCACCAGGAAGTTGCAGCGGGTGTTCGCCAGCGCGTCTTCCAGGGTGCCGTCGCATTCCCGGGCCGGGTCGAAATAGTCCAGCGCCTTGGTCATCAGCAGGTAGGTGTTGGCGTCGAAGTTGCGCGAAAACGTCTCGCCCTGATGGCGCAGATAGGATTCCACCTGGAACTCCACGTCGAAGCCGAAATGAAAGCGGCCGGAGCGCAGGTCACGACCGAATTTCATGCGCATGGCGTCGTCGCTGAGATAGGTGATGTGCCCCACCATGCGCGCCAGGATCAGGCCCTGCCTGGGGTAGGTGTCGTGCAGGTAGTAACGCCCGCCGTGGAAGTTCGGGTCGGTGAGAATCGATTGCCGGGCCACTTCGTTGAAGGCGATATTCTGCGCCGACAGCTTCGGCGCCGCGGCGATCACCACCGCGTTGGCCAGCCGGTCAGGAAAATCCATCGACCACTGCAGGGCCTGCATGCCGCCCAGGCTGCCGCCCACCACCGCCGCCCAGCGCCGGATGCCCAGGGCATCGGCCAGATGGGCCTGACTCTTCACCCAGTCCTTGACCGTCATCATGGGGAAATCCGGCCCCCAAAGCTGGCCGGTTTCCGGGTTCTGGGAGCCGGGCCCGCTGGAGCCGTGGCAGCCGCCCAGATTGTTCGGGCAGACCACGAAGAAACGGTCGGTGTCGATGGGCTTGCCGGGGCCGATGCAGCTGTCCCACCAGCCCGGGCGAGCGTCCTCGGCGCTGTGATAGCCGGCGGCGTGGTGGTGGCCGGAGAGCGCGTGGCAGATCAACACCGCATTGGAGGCATCGGCGTTGAGGGTGCCATAGGTTTCGTAGACCAGGTCATAAGACGGCAGCACCCGTCCGCACTCCAGCTCCAGGGGCCGGTCCACGTGCAGGGTTTCGGGTTGTACCAGGCCTACGGAGTCCTGGGGAATCGTTTCGGGCATTTCGGGCAACCATCCAAAGGTGGGGCAAAGTCTATCGACCGCCCCCTGACCGTGCAACGCGGGCGACCAACCAGCTTTTGCAGTTTTTTATCGGCGCCGGGCAGGCGCGCCGCCGCGCACGCTTTAGCATGACCGGGCTCGTTTCAAACGGAGCGCGATCAAAGGAGCGCATCATGAGTAAGCAATTGGATGGCAAACGGGTGGCGATCCTCGCCACCGACGGGTTCGAGGAATCGGAACTGGCGGTCCCGCAGTCCACCCTCCGCAGCTACGGCGTCGAGGTGCACGTGGTGGCGCCGGACAAAGACGGCATTCGCGCCTGGGCGGAAACCGACTGGGGCGACACCTACGAGGTCGACAAGGCACTGGACCAGGCCCAGGCCGAGGATTACCACGCGCTGGTGTTGCCCGGCGGTCTGTTCAATCCGGACGCCCTGCGCCTCAATGAACAGGCGCTGGATTTCGTACGCGCGTTCTTCAAGACCGGCAAACCGGTGGCGGCGATTTGCCACGCCCCCTGGATTCTGATCAACGCCGGCGTGGTCGAGGGCCGCACCCTCACCTCCGTGCCGTCGGTGGCCCAGGACCTGCGCAACGCGGGGGCCCACTGGGAGGATCAGGAAGCGGTGGTCGACAATGGACTGGTCACCAGCCGCACGCCCAAGGATCTGGACGCCTTCTGCAAACGGTTGATGGAGGAGCTGGCGGAAGGCCGCCACGAGAACCAGCACGCCTGACCGTCGCGGGCCGCCCTCCGGCGGCCCGATTTCTTTCCCCGGCCTACAAGAGCGGGCTGAACGCGCTCTCGTCGCCCTGGCGTTCCGCGTTCAGGCTGTGGTCCAGAAGCCGATGCACCTTTTTGCGCTGCTCTTCACGGTCCACGTCGACGATGATCAGATAGTGCCCTTTGTTGATATCGTCGAGGTAGGGCTTGAGGTGGTAATTGGCGTGGGAGATGCCACGGATGCCGCCGGCCCAGGCCCCGTGTGAGCCGAAAAAAAGTACGCTTACCATCACGCCCCAGAACCCGATTTCCAGTCCCCAGGGGTCGATGCCGCTCAGCGCCCAGCCCACCAGCAGGCCGATTACCGCGCCCACCACCGCGCCGTAAAAGCCGGTGGTCATGATGTTGGTGTCTTCCCATGGCGTGGTCGCGTGGATACCCTCGCGGCTCAGTTCGCCGTTGTCGCGGGTCATAACATGCACGCGATTGGTGCCCAGGTCGGACTGTTCGACGTTTTTCAGGGCCGTTTTCACCTGATCGATGCTGTTTACGAGGTAATACACTCTGAACATGGTGATGCGCTCCTTATCGCCGGGTCGCTACTCCATTAAAGAACACATGGTGGCCGGGGGCGCGTAAACAAGGGGTAGAGAAAAGAGGGAAGGGAGACGATGAGTCGTCGTGAACCACTGGACCGGCTGTACGCGCTGGTCGCCAACGAAGAAGACGCGCGCACCTGCCGGGACATCAGTGAAGAGGCCTGCCGGGAAGTGCCGGGTAACTTCTTCAAGATTATTCTCGCCAATGTGCTGACCAAGATCGGCGATCTGCTGATCAACCCCAAGACCGTGCTCGCCTGGCTGATCGGCGCCGTGGGCGCCCCCGGGGCGCTGGCCGGGCTGTTGGTGCCGATCCGGGAATCCGGCTCGCTGATCCCGCAGCTGGCGATCGGCGCCTGGATGCGTCGCCACCCGGTGCGCAAGGGCTTCTGGGTGTTCGGCTCGGTGCTGCAGGGCGCCTGCGTGCTCGCCATGGCGGCGGCGGTCTGGTGGCTGGAGGGTCTTGCCGCCGGGCTCGCCATTGTCGGCCTGCTGGTGGTGTTCAGCCTCGGTCGCGGCTTCTGCTCGGTGGCGATGAAGGATGTGCAGGGCAAGTGTATCCCCAAGGCGCGCCGGGGCCGGCTCACCGGCCTGGCGTCCACGTTTTCCGGCGTGGCGACCCTGGCGGTGGGCGTTTCCCTGTTCGGTAGCGGCAGCGAACCGGGCATGCTGTTCTACACGGTGTTGCTGCTGGCCGCCGGTCTCGCCTGGTGGCTGGCGGCGACGGTGTTCTCCAAGGTGGACGAGTTCCACGGTGAGACCGCCGGTGGCGGGCACGCGCTGCGCCAGGCGTTCGAGAGTCTCGGTTTGCTGGTCAGCGACGCGCCCTTCAGGGACTTCGTGATCGCCCGGGCGTTATTGATGTCGTCCGCGCTCGGCTCGCCCTTTCTGGTGGTTCTGGCCCAGGAACGGGCCGACGGCGCCGCCCTGTTGGGCGGCTTCCTGGTGGCCTCCAGCCTGGCCAGTACGGTGAGCGCCAGCGTCTGGGGGTATATGGCGGACGCCTCCAGCCGCCAGGTGATGGTCCGCGGCGGCGCCCTGGCGGCGCTGGTGTGCCTGGGTGTGGCGGCGGTGGCTCTGGGCGGGCCCGACGGGGGCGGGCTCGCCTGGTTTTATCCGGTGGCCTTTTTCGTGCTCAGCATCGCCCATTCCGGCGTTCGTATCGGCCGCAAAACCTATCTGGTGGACATGGCCGGAGGCACCAAGCGCACCGACTACACGGCCGTCAGCAACACCGTGATCGGCGTGCTGTTGCTGGTGCTGGGGGGCGTCAGCGCGGCGGTTTCCCTGCTGGGCGCCCAGTGGGCGCTGTTGCTGCTGGGCGCCATGGGCGTGCTCGGCACGTTCTGGTCCTGGAAGCTGAAAGAAGTGGAGTAACCGCGCCCGGTGTGCTCAGAACAGGGGCCAGAAATGCACCGTGGCGGCCCCGGCGGCGATCACCCCGGCCAGGCTGAACAGCGCCAGCGCACCGTCGTGGGCGGCCAGGGCCAGGGCATAAAAGGCGATAATCAGCGCCGGCACCGCCGCCGCGAACGGCACCAGCTCCAGCGGCACCATGGCCGCCGCCAACAGCAAACACAGCGCCGCGCCGATACGGTTGAACGGCCATACCGTCAGCGCCCGCAGCCGCGGCTTGAGCAGCCGGTCGATGCGCTCCGTCCAGGGGCGCACCCGGGCCACCGCCGCGCGGAATTTCTTCCGCTCAAAGGACACCTGACGCAGCCGGCCGGGCACCCAGGGCGTGCGTTTGCCGAACGCCAGCTGGCCGGCCACCAGCATGATCAGCAGGGCGCTCAGCGTGGGCACCCCGGGGATGGCCCCGGTAGGCAACAGCACCACCAGCGTCGGCGCCAGCAGCAAGGGCCCGAATCCCCGCCCCTGCATGGTCTCCACCACGGACACCAGCGACAGCTCGCCGCCGTCCGGTTCGTCCGCCAGCTTGACGAGAATATCGGTCAGCCCCAGGGCCGGTTCGTTGGCGGGCACGGGTTCTCCTGATCCTGGTGGAAAATGGGTCCTGTTCCGAGTCCCGCCCAGCCTGTCGCAAAGTGGCCGGGTCCGGCTATCAAACCGGTGTGAAGATTTACCTTTTATAACGATTATGGGTAAAGTCAGTAGGCCTTATTCAATAATAACGGGATAAATGGAGATGCCCTTGAAACCAATAAAACAATCACTTCTTTTGCTTGCCACCACCGCCCCTCTGATGTTCACCCCTATCGCGGCCCAGGCCGCCGCTGAAGGCAGCGGGGGTGTCTTTGGCCTGGGTGTCTCCCGGGACGAAAGCAACATCGGTGAATTCATAGAGAATGAAGGCGGGCCGCCGATGGGGTCGGCCGACGCCGCCTGGGGCGCGGATTTGTACGTGGGCTATGCCTTCAACCGCTATGTGACGCTGCGTTTCGGTCAGCGGTTTCTGGGGGGCAGCGAGGCGGATTCCAGCAGTGGCGCCACCACGGTGAAAATCGACGCTGATGGTATTTACCTGGCGGCGGACTTGATGTGGCCGGTGACCGACCGCTTCGCCATTGGCGGCACGTTCGGTAATCAGAGTATCGATGCGGACATCGAAGTGGAGCAATCCGGCTTCTTCGGCAGTGCCTCGCGCACCGTCAGCGAGGACGCCCGTGATTTCTATTACGGGGTGCGCGCCCGCTGGACGCTGGGAGAAACCGCCTCTTTTATCGCCTCGTACAACCTTTATAGTTTCGAGGTGGACGACGCCAGCGAGGACATTGAATTCGACAGCCTCGGTCTCGGTTTCGAGTGGCGCTTTTAAGCGCCCTCCTCGCCGGGTTTTTCGAACAGTAAGTCCCAAACGCCGTGGCCCAGACCGGCGCCACGGCGTTCGAATTTGGTTTCCGGGCGCCAGCCCGGCCTTTCCGCGAACCGCCCCTCGCCCGCCGTATTCACGAAGCCCGCTGAGTCGTTCATCACCGCCATCATGTGCTCGGCGTAGTCCTGCCAGTCCGTGGCCATGTGCAGCACACCGCCGGGGCGCAGCTTGGCGTTCACCAGCGCCACCCAGTCGGGCTGCACGATGCGCCGTTTGTGGTGCTTTTTCTTGTGCCAGGGGTCGGGAAAATAAAGCTGCACCCGGTCCAGCGAGCCGTCGGGCACACACAGCTTGAGAATGTCCACGGCGTCGTCGCAGTAGGTGCGCAGGTTGCTCAGGCCGCGCTCCTGGATCTCCAGCAGCAGGGCGCCGACGCCGGGCCGGTGCACCTCAATGCCGATAAAGTCCTTGTCCGGCTCCGCTTCGGCCATTCCGGCCAGCGACTGGCCCATGCCGTAGCCGATTTCCAGCACCCGTGGCGCGTCGCGGCCGAACACCGCCGGCGCATCCAGCGCGCCCTGAGCCCGTTCCAGGCCATAGCGGGGCCACAGCGTGTCCAGCGCCTTGCGCTGGCCGTGCGTGAGCCGGCCCTCGCGCAGCACGAAACTGCGCACCCGGCGCATCACCTTGCCGGTTTCCGGGTCCTTGTCGTGGTTTAGAAAATCCAGCATCTCAGCGCACCAGCCCTTCACCCGGCGACGAGGGGTTGGCATAGACTCGCTTGGGCATGCGCCCGGCCAGAAAGCCCTCGCGGCCCGCTTCAATGGCTTTCTTCATGGCGCTGGCCATCAACACCGGCTTATTGGCGTGGGCCACCGCGGAATTCAGCAGCACGCCGTCGCAGCCCAGCTCCATGGCCAGGGTGGCGTCGCTGGGGGTGCCCACGCCGGCGTCGACGATGATCGGCACCTTGGCCTGCTCCATGATCAGCAGCAGGCTGTGCGGGTTGAGAATGCCCAGCCCGGAGCCGATCAGCGAGCCCAGCGGCATTACCGCCACGCAGCCCATGTCTTCCAGTTCCTTGGCGACGATCGGGTCGTCGTTGGTGTAAACCATCACCTGGAAGCCGTCGTCCACCAGTTCCCGGGCGGCCTTCACGGTATCGGCGATGTTCGGGTACAGGGTTTTCTGATCGCCCAACACTTCCAGTTTCACCAGGCTGTGGCCGTCCAGCAGCTCCCGGGCCAGCTTGCACGTGCGCACCGCGTCCTCGGCGTTAAAGCAGCCGGCGGTATTGGGCAGAATGGTGTAGCGCTCCGGGCTGACGAAATCCAGCAGGTTGGGCTCGTCCGGGTTCTGGCCCATATTGGTCCGCCGCAGGGCCACGGTGACGATCTCCGCGCCGCTGGCCTCGATGGCGTCGCGGGTTTCGTCGAAATCCTTGTACTTGCCGGTGCCGATCAGCAGCCGGGACGCGTAGGTCTTGCCGGCGATGGTGAGTCGATCTTCGCTCATGATTGATTCCCACATTAGGAGGTTCTGCATTCTGATGAGCCATGCCCGCCATCCCTGGCGCGACGCCGTGCCTGTCGGGTCGCCCGGCCCGGACATCCGTGTCCGGTCGTAAATCGCGCTGCGAAGCTTGCTTCGGTCGCGATTTACCCACCCCCGATGGCATGGACGACTTCAACGGTGTCGCCCTCTTGCAGGGTATGAGAGCCGTGTTCGCTCTTAGGCACGATCTCCCGGTTCACCTCCACCGCCAGCCGCCGGCCGGTGAGGTGCAAATCCGCCACCAGTTCCGCCACCGTGGCGCCATTGAAAGTGTGGGGCTCGCCGTTAACGATCAGATTCATATCGCTTTCACCAGGGACCAGGTCAGCCACAGCCAACCGACGATCAGTGCCAGGCCGCCCAGCGGGGTCACCGCGCCGAGCCACTTCTGGCCGCTCAGCACCAGCACGTACAGGCTGCCGCTGAACACCAGCATGCCGGCGAACAGAATCCAGCCGGCAGTCACCAGGCCGGAAGCGCCGAACTGCCTGGCCAGCAGTCCGGTGAGCAGCAACGCCAGCGCATGGTAGAAGTGGTACTGGCTGGCGGTGCCCCAGATTTCCAGCATCGGGCTGTCTACCCGGGCTTTCAGGCCATGGGCGCCGAACGCCCCGAGCAATACGGCCAGGGCGCCGTTGAGCGCGCCCAGAATCAGCAGCAGTTTCATAGTCGGCGGTGTGTAATGAGTGTGGGCGGCAGTATAAAAGATGTGGAGCCAAAAGGGGGCGTCCTCAACCCTGCTCCGCCCATAAAAAAGCCCCGCCGGGGCACGGCGGGGCTTGCTTGCAAGGCAGATGGATCGGGTTCGCCCGCCGCCAAATCAGGCGGCGATGGCGTTACGCAACTTCTTCAGCGCGTTGTTCTCAAGCTGGCGGATGCGCTCGGCGGACACGCCGTACTCATCGGCCAGTTCCTGAAGGGTGGATTTCTGGTCGGCCAGCCAGCGGCGTTCGAGAATGTCGCGGCTGCGCTCGTCCAGGGTCATGATCGCCGAGCCCAGCTGACGCGAGCTGCGCTCCTGGTCGTCCTCGGCGGCGACCAGATCCGCCGGATCGCTATTGTCACTGTGCAAATAGGCCGCCGGCGACGGAATCGGGCTGTCTTCGTCGTCGTTGGTGGGGCCGTCGAAGCTGGCGTCGAAGGCGCCCAGGCGGCCCTCCATTTCCTTCACCTGGGTGGCGGTCACGCCCAGATCGTCGGCCACGCGCTGCGCTTCCTCGGTGGTCAATCGGCCGAGGCGCTTCTTCTGGCCGCGCAGATTGAAGAACAGTTTGCGCTGGGCCTTGGTGGTGGCCACTTTGACGATGCGCCAGTTCTTGATCACGTATTCGTGGATCTCGGCCTTGATCCAATGCACGGCGAAACTCACCAGCCGCACGCCCTTGGTGGGGTCGAAACGTTTGACGGCCTTCATCAGGCCGACGTTGCCTTCCTGGATCAGATCGCCCAGGGGCAGACCATAACCCGTGTAACTGCGGGCGATGTGCACCACGAAGCGCAGGTGGGCGAGCACCAGATTACGGGCGGCGTCCAGATCTTCGTCGAAGTACAACCGCTCGGTCAGCTGACGTTCTTCGTCGACGCTGAGCACGGGCACGCTGTTGACCGCGCGGATATAGGCGTCCAGGTCATGACCCGGGACCGCCAGCGGTAACGCTTGAGCCTGTTGCAGTTGTGTTTTCATGTTTCCCTTCTCCCTGATTGGGTTGGGCATGATGTTAGCACTCGGTTTATTGGAGTGCTAATAGCCGGATTGGTTCCCCGTCATTCATCCTCTCAATGGCGGGCCGGACGGGGCATCCGGGCCGTTTAACCCTGGGACCACCCATGCTAGGAAAGATTTCCCCGCCGAGGGGTAAAGAAACGAAAAAAGCGGACGCTCAAAAAACGGACGCTCAGAACTGGGGCTCCACATCGCCCAGGTGCCGGCTGACCGCCAGCCAGGCGCCGAGCAGGCCCAGGGTGCCGCTGAACAGAGGCAGAACCAGCAGAGTGGACGGGCTCATGCCGGTAAGTGAGTGCTCGCTTTCGTAGAGGTCCAGCAGTTCGTCGATGGGGCCACCCAGCCACCAGAGCGCGGTGCCCACCAGCACCAGCGACAGCGCGCCGCCGGCGAAACCGAAGCAAAAGCCGCTGTAGAGGAAGGGTCTGCGCACGAAGCCGTCGGTGCCGCCGACGATTTTGATCACCACGATTTCCTCGCGCCGGCTCTCGATGGCCAGACGGATGGTGTTCACCACCACCAGCACCACGGCCGCGGCCAGGCCCAGGGTGAGGACGCCGATCAGCCTGTCGCCCAGCTCGATGATGGCGTGCAGGCGCCGTACCCAGGCCACGTCGAGCTGGGCGTTGTCCACCTCCGGCAGGGCATTGAGGCGGGTTTGCAGCGCCTCCACCTGGCCGGGGGCGACGTTATCCGGATAGACCACGATCAGCGGCGGCAGCGGATTGTCCGGCAGGGCTTCCAGCACGTCGCCGAAGCCGGACAGCGCCTTGAACTCGTCCAGTGCCTGGGCGCGGGTGATCACCTCGGTGCGTTTGACCGTGTCGAAGCCGGCCCAGTCGTCGGCCAGCCGGCGTTGCCGGTTCTCGTCCACGTCCATTTCCAGGAACACGGACAGGTGGGCGTTGCCGTCCCAGCCTTTGGTGATCACGCGGGCGTTGTCCAGCAACACCGACAGGCCGGCGGGCAATGCCAGGGCGATGGCGATCACCAGCACCGTCATCAGGGCGCTGGACGGGGCGGCGCGCATCCGGTTGAGGGCGTCGCGCAGGGAATCCCGGTGATGGTGGCGCCAGGCGGTGAGGCGATCCCCCAGTGAGGTGCGCGTGCTGCGGGCGCCGCCGGGCCGGCGGGCGCGGGGGTGGTTAGGCGCCATGGTCGTCGTCCTCGCCGTCGTGAATCAGGCGGCCTTCGCGCAGCGTCAGCAGGCGGTGCCGGTGGCGGGCAATCAGCGACAGGTCGTGGGTGGCGATCAGCACCGCCACGCCGACCCGGGCGAAATCATGGAACAGGTCCATGATTTCGGCGCTGAGCGCCGGGTCCAGGTTGCCGGTGGGCTCGTCGGCGAGCAGCAGCGGCGGCTTGTTGACCACCGCCCGGGCGATGCCGATGCGTTGCTGTTCACCGCCGGACAGCATGATCGGGTTGAGCTTTTCCTTGCTCAGCAGGCCCACCTTGTCCAGGGCCGCGCGCACCCGCTTGCCGATATCGGCGCGGGCGAAACCGGCGATCACCAGCGGCAGCGCCACGTTGTCGAACACGCTGCGGTCGAACAGAAGCTGGTGGTTCTGATGCACCATGCCGATCTTGCGGCGCAGGAAGGGCACCTGGCGGGTGCTGAAGCCGTTCAGGTTCTGGCCTTCCACGAACACCTGCCCCTGGGTCGGGCGCTCAATCATCATGATCAGCTTGAGCAGTGTCGACTTACCGGCGCCGGAATGCCCGGTCAGAAAGGTCAACTGACCGGCGGGCAGCTCGAAGTTGATGCGCCGCAGGGCGTCCTTGCCGTTCGGGTAGCGCTTACTGACCCGATCAAACTTGATCATGGGAGTCCTTCATCCGGCCACGTCCTCGAACAGCGCCTGCACGAATTCCTCGGCGTTGAAGGGGCGCAGGTCCTCGAGCTGTTCGCCGACGCCGATAAAGCGGATCGGCAGGCCGGTGCGCTTGGCCAGGGCGAACAGAATGCCGCCCTTGGCGGTGCCGTCCAGCTTGGTCAGCACCAGGCCGGTGACGCCGGCGGTGTCCCGGAACTCCTCGGCCTGGTTGATGGCGTTCTGGCCGGTGCCCGCGTCCAGCACCAGCAGCACCTCATGGGGCGCCTCCGGGGACAGCTTCTTCATCACCCGGGTGACCTTGGACAGCTCTTCCATCAGGTTGCCCCGGGTGTGCAGGCGGCCGGCGGTGTCGGCGATCAGCACGTCGGCGCCCCGGGACTGGGCCGCCTGCACCGCGTCGTAGACCACGCTGGCGGAGTCCGAGCCGGTGTGCTGGGCCACCACCGGAATGCTGTTGCGCTCGCCCCACACCTGCAGCTGCTCCACGGCGGCGGCCCGGAAGGTGTCGCCGGCGGCCAGCATCACGCTCTTGCCCTCGGCCTTGAAGCGGCAGGCCAGCTTGCCGATGGTGGTGGTCTTGCCGACCCCGTTCACGCCCACCATCAGGATCACGTAGGGCTTTTTGGTGGTGTCGATCTCCAGCGGCCGGTCCACCGGCACCAGCAGGTTGCGCAGTTCGTCCTGCAGCGCCTCGTAGAGCGCGTCCGCGTGCACCAGCTCCTGACGGCCGACCCGCTCGGTGAGGTTGCCGATGATGGTGTCGGTGGCTTCCACGCCCACATCCGCCACCAGCAGTTGCGTCTCGATTTCCTCGAAGATCTCATCGTCGATCTCCTTGGCGCCCACCAGCAGGTCCGCCAGGCCCTTGCCCAGGTTCTTGCTGGTTTTGCTCATGCCCTGCTTCATGCGCGTCCAGAAGCCGCCGTCGGCTTCGGCGGGCGCTTCGGGCGTGGCTGCCGGCTCGCTGGCCGGGCGCTCGGGCCGTGCCGGCGTCTCCGTCGACGCCGGTTCGGCGTCATCGGGCTGGGACGGTTGCGGCTGCTTGCCGAACATGCGCGAAAACAGGCCGGCTTTCTTTTCGCCGCGCGGCTCGTCGCCGCCGGACGCTCGCGGGCTGTCCTCGGCCGGGTCGCGATCGTCGTCGCGTGAAACTTCGTCGTTCATGGTCAGTCGTATCCATCGGGTTGGGAGCCACCCGCCCGCCTGATGGGGTAGGGTGGGAGCCCGGAAATGCCT
>Ga0310342_100000036_pt1 | contig 62686 bp, 60 predicted proteins | sample S15DNA20500_MG_FD_206155 | JGI IMG/M metagenome (GOLD analysis project Ga0310342, IMG submission 206155) | Marine microbial communities from station ALOHA, North Pacific Subtropical Gyre - S1503-DNA-20-500_MG | ecosystem: Environmental > Aquatic > Marine > Oceanic | place: Pacific Ocean: North... | reverse complement strand
CTGCATCGTCTACTGCACGACAGAAATCCCAGACTGCAACGATGGCTCGCCGCTTCTCGGCTGGAAGAACCAGAAACGAATAGTAGAAATTGGTGTCGCGACTCACGTCCACACGAGTGCGTTCCACATCAGCGGTAACATGTCATTAAACCCAAGTGTCGGGCGGCCCGCCAGCGGATCGTACCCCGTTTGCTCCAAACGATCGAGAATACGCACACCGCCGAGCCAGGTAAGACGCAGCTCGAACTTGAGCCGCCCTCTCACCTCATCGCAGACAGCTCGGCCGTCAGCAAAGAGCGTACGCGTGCGGTCGGCACACGTCCGCAATGCGTCACGCCAAGCCGGCGTGAGTTGCCCATGGTGTAGGTCGTCTAACTTCGCTCCACATGCCCGGTGGACTTCCGCCGGCACGTAGAGTCGCCCCTCTCGCCAGTCTCGACCGAAGTCCTGGAGAAAATTGGTGATCTGGAGCGCGGAACAGACGGAGTCCGCCGCTCGATCGAGTGTGGCGTTTCGGTATCCCGCAACACGGAGGAAGATCCGACCCACTGGATTAGCCGACCGCCGACAGTAATCGAGTAGATCGCCCCATGTCTCATACCGGTGGGTTACGACATCCTGCCGGAAAGCGCTCAACAGATCCTCAAAGAGTTCAATCGGCAGGTCGTGGACTCGCATGGTGTGACCGAGTGCTAAGAAAACATCGTCCGCCACTCGATCTGTAGTAGCGATACTAGAAGATGTGCCCGCGGCGTGGGTCAGACGTAGTCGTTCGTGCCAGCCGTCGAGCAACGCCAATCGATCTTCTGGACGGCGGTCACCTTCGTCGGCAAAGTCGTCCGCGTTGCGCGCGAACGCGTAAACTGCGGCGATGTGCGGCCGCATCCGCGGAGGCAGCAATCTCGAAGCGACTGGAAAATTCTCGTAATGTTCCTTCGCGAGCTTAAGACAGTTCGCGTAAGCGCGTCGAAGTGCCGTGTCTTCGGTCACAGACTGTTGTCCGACAGGAACCTTCGAGCTGTACTCAGGCACGGTTAACCACCGCAGCCTAGGCGAAGGCGGAACGACCCATGCTCCTAGAAGATCGTGTAGATGAACGGCGCGACGGCACTGCCCTGAGACAAGACGATGATCAGACTCACAAAAAGCAACAAAACGATGATCGGTGCCAGCCACCATTTCTTGCGGACACGCAAGAAATCCAAAATCATGGCCAGATTGGATCTCAGTGGCATTCAGCTCGCCTACCGTTGTTGTCGTCGTGGTCAGGGGGCATTAGTCGCCTGTCCTCACCTAGAGCACTGTACTAGTATGGCTTGTCGGGCCGACTACACGGCCCATCGTCCTCAATCTGAATCCAGTAAGAGGTCGCCGTCGGATCGGGGCGCAGGCCGAGCGAGTCGCCGCCGAACAGCCGCCGCAGCAGTCCCACCGGTATGATCGCCAGGATGAAGGATAGCGTAAGAATGACCCGCGTCATTACCGCAGCCAGCACCGCAGCGAACTTCATCCATCCTCGCTCGAACGGGTCTAAGGCGCGTGGCAGTGCGAGCCCAAGGACGAAGCACGCTGCCGCGAGCGCTAGCACGTAGGGTGCTAACGGCCGGCCGTGCCACGCCCACAACCCACCTATCATCCCGAAGGCAACCGCCATGATCAGGCCGAACTTCCGCAGCGTGCGCTTTCGTTCTCCAGGATTGACTACCGTCTTCGGAACTTCAATCCAGTTCATATTGATCCCGCCAGTTCTCTTCCCCTTCTAGTTCAGGTTGATCGAGCTTAAAGAGCAACAGGTTCTCCAGCACCAACACGTCCATCTCGGTCCTCATGAAGCAACGGTAGGCGTCCTCAGGCGTACAGACAATTGGCTCACCACGGACATTGAACGACGTGTTGATGATGACGCCGAAACCAGTACGGCGCTTGAACTCCGTGATCATACGATGATATTCGGGATGATCCAGTTGGTTGACCGTTTGGATACGCGCCGAATAATCAACGTGGGTCACCGCAGGGATATCGCTTCGTGCCACGTGCAGTTTATCGATGCCGAATAGCTGCTGCTGCTCATCGGTGATAGCGACCCGCCGCTCGGCTCGTACCGGAGCGACCAACAGCATATATGGAGAAGGGCGATCAAGTTCGAAATAGTCGCTGACGTCCTCTTCGAGACAGCTCGGCGCAAACGGCCGGAACGACTCCCGGTACTTGATCTTGAGGTTCATGACAGACTGCATCGCGGAGTTGCGCGCGTCGCCGATGATCGATCGACTCCCTAGCGCACGGGGCCCGAACTCCATCCGGCCGTTGAACCAACCCACTACTTTTCCGTCGGCCAGAAGTTCGGCCACACGCGCAGCAAGCTCGCCGTTCTTCAGAGTGTCGAAAGGATATCCCTGCTCCTTAAGCCACCCAGTGATACGCGCAGTGGAAAACCGTGGCCCCAAGTAGGATCCTGACTGTTGATCGCGCGGGCCCGATGGTTGTCGCGGTTTATCGAGACCGTGGTGCCACGCGAAGAGAGCCGCACCGAGCGCCCCACCAGCGTCGCCCGCAGCCGGTTGGATCCAAAGATCGTCGAAGACCCCTTCCCGTAGTAGCTTGCCGTTGGCAACGCAATTAAGTGCCACGCCGCCTGCCATACAGAGCGACTGCTCGCCTGTCTCCTTGCGTACGTGGCGCGCCATACGCACGATGACTTCTTCCGTCACGTCCTGCACGGAACGGGCCAGATCCATCTCTCGCGTTGTGATGTTCGTTTCCGGGCGACGCGGCGGTCCGCCGAAGACGCGGTCGAACGCCTTCGACGTCATGGTGAGCCCCTGGCAATAGTTGAAATACTTCATGTTCAAGCGAAAGGAACCATCGTCCTTCAGGTCGATGAGTTCATCAAGAATGACCTGAACGTACTTAGGTTCACCGTAGGGCGCGAGCCCCATCACTTTGTATTCACCAGAGTTGACCCTGAAGCCGGTGTAGTAGGTAAACGCGCTGTAGAGCAACCCGAGACTGTGAGGAAAACGGAGCTCGCTCTTCAGCTCGATCCGGTTGTCTCGACCCACCCCCCACGACGCAGTCGCCCACTCACCAACACCATCAATCGTCAGAACAGCCGCACGCGAGTAGGGTGATGCGAAAAAGGCTGATGCAGCGTGCGATTGGTGATGCTCCGGATAGATTAGTACCCCTTCGAAGCCGACGGCTTTCTTCACTAGATCGCCCATCCAGAGCTTCTCTTTGAGCCAAAGCGGCATTGCCTTGAGAAACGACGGCAATCCTGCCGGTGCAAAAGCGAGATAGGTTTCGAGGAGGCGCTCGAACTTCAGCCACGGCTTGTCATAAAAGGCAACCAGCTTAAGGTCATCTGAGGTAATGCCTGCTTCACCGAGACAATAGGCGACGGCGTGGCGCGGAAACCGATGGTCGTGCCTCTTACGGCTGAAACGTTCCTCCTGGGCTGCGGCGACAATATGACCGTCTTTCAGCAAGCAAGCGGCCGAGTCATGATAAAACGCCGAAATTCCGAGGATGTAAGTGGATGCCATGGGACGACGGGGACTATTTTATGTGTCTGGTAGCATAGCCGCATGCGTGACGTCGTTGCGGCTCTGCTCGCGGCTATGCTGATACTCGTCTCACTCAGTCTTGCAACGTCCCTGCACTGGGACCGCCTCCGCCGTAACCGCCGGCGAGGCGAGATGGCATCACGCGGGCAAACCATCCTGGCCGAGATTCCAGCGGAGACCGGACTCAAGTTCTTTACGGAGGACGCTGGCGCTTTCCATTACGGTGACCTCACCATCCAGAAGAAAACGATTCGTGCGGTGCAAGTGCTGATCAACGGCATCCCGATCGCATCGTCCGTCGTGCCAAGCTATACGGGCGTGATCACCGCGTCGTTGGACATACTCGAAAACCGACCAGATGGCCTGGCGCGTGACCGCTGGGACGTCTCCATCGAGACTGAGGCCGAAACCATCCTGATTCAGTGTGGGGCGATCCGTGAGCGGATCTCCCAAGAACTGGCGCGACGCATCTTTGGAGCTGTCAAGATCGCAATGGAATCCGAACACCGATGATATTCCGAGGAAATGGCAGCCCGAGCAAGGGCTTTCTCTAAATCTTCGCTGATCAGCAAATATACGTAGAACGGCTACCATTCGCGTTCGACCTCATGCGCACGGTCGTTAACAGTGCGGGCAAGAACAAACAATAGATCCGAAAGACGGTTGACATAATGGATCAACTCTGGCTCGAACGATTCAACTCCCAGCCCCACGATGCGCCGCTCGGCCCGACGACAGACGGCGCGAGCCAGGTGTAATGCTGCGCCGGCCTGTCCGCCACCAGGCAGGATGAAGCTTCTCAGCGGTGGAAGCGCCGCATCAAGATCATCGATCCACTTCTCCAGCCGTTTGACCTCAGCCTGGCTGATCGTTGCCTTAGTTACGCGTTCCGCGATGCGCGAACCAGGATCCGCAAGGCGAGCACCAAGGGCAAACAGGTCACGCTGTATCGCAATGGCGATAGCACTAAGCTCGCTGCCAAGCCCTGCCGCTAACGCCAGGCCGAGCATCGCGTTCAGCTCGTCGACATCACCATAGGCTGCAACACGTGCGTCAGACTTGGAGACGCGCGTTCCGTCGAAGAGCGCCGTCTCACCACGATCTCCCGTGCCGGTGTAGAGTTTCATGATCTGAATTATTACCGTTCACCGCTCGCGGTTCAAACGTCAGCCTTTAGCGTTCCGAACGATGGTCAAGCGCCGAAAACTAACCATACCGATCCCCTTGCCCACTCCCTCTTTGCGTCGTCGCTTCCGCCGCCGACTGCTTACCTGGTACGGCCGTCACGGGCGCGACTTACCTTGGCGTAAGACACGTGACCCGTACCATATCCTGGTCTCTGAGGTGATGCTGCAGCAAACCCAAGTCGATCGGGTACTGCCGAAGTATGCCGAGTGGCTCAAACGATTCCCGTCACTCGAAGCATTAGCGGCAGCGTCTGAGGCCACGGTAACCAAGGCCTGGTATCCATTAGGGTACAATGCCCGACCTGGTCGATTGCACGCCATCGCTAGGGATGTCGTCGAACACCACGATGGGCAACTACCGTCAGACGAGCCGACTCTCCGAACCTTTAAGGGACTCGGCGAGTACACGGTTGGCGCGCTCTTAAGCTTTGCCTTCGGGCAACGTGCTGCAATTGTCGACACCAACGTGACCCGGGTCCTGTACCGCGTCTTTGTGGGTGCCGGGAACCTTGCTACGCACCCTATGAAACGACATCTCTGGGACCTTTCCAAGGCCCTATTACCGCGTCACAACGTTTTCGATTTCAATCAGGCGTTAATGGATCTTGGAGCCATAGTGTGCGTCGCACGCAAACCGCGCTGTCTGATCTGTCCGATGCAGCCACTCTGCAAGTCGTTCCCATTCAATCCCGACCACACGGGTTAAGTGATTTCGTTCGTAATGGTTAGGGTGTAAGAGCACACTATGTGGAGTTGAGACCGCTCGATAGAATGTGAAACAGCAACGCGCCGAAAGTCTTCGACCAACAAGTAACTCCAAATAGTGAAATTTGCCGGCTCCCGAATGCCACCGTCATCGCAAGGGTGGCCACTCATTCGACAGACGGTGTACTGTTCCGTCAATCCGACCTACATCCAGATCCTCATTCGCAGTCAACGAACGGTAGCGCTGAAACGATCGCACCTGCCCGACCGTTGCCCACTGTTACCTCGACTCTCGTACCAGTCTCGGCCAGTTCGCGTACCACGTAGGCGAGTGCGATCGGCGCGCGAAGACCAGGTGACAGCACCGCACTGGTTACCCGTCCGACCTTACCATCGGCCCTCCACACCAGGGCGTCCCGTTGCGGAACGGCAGCGAGTGTACCAGCCTGGCCCAGCTTCAAACCAACAAGTTTTTGTGCCACACGACCCTGACCACGATGAAGAATCCTGACGATGACCTCCTGCCCGACATAGCACCCCTTCTCAAAACTGATCGCCCGGTCTTCGATCCCAACCTCGAGTGGAATCGTTTGCTCGTCTATATCGATCGGAAAAGCGGGACGACCCGCTTCCACGCGAACCACCTCAAGCGCCGTCTCGGTAACCTCAACCACCCTAGCGGCAATCAACCTCTCTCGCAGGGCAAGTCCTGCGAGACGATCGACGAACAGCGCATACCCGATGACACCGAGCTCGTCCGTCCGCGTTACGAGAACCGTCGTGTCCAGAAACGGCACCCTCTGACTTTGATAGAGAGTCAGATCACGAAGTTCATTCCTCGCCACTGCCACCCCGACAACACTGGGCGCACCCGGCCCATGCACACCGTAGCTCATCCACGACTCAGTCAAGTCGGTGACTCGCACATCCTCAGTGAAGACCAGTGACTCGAAACGACTGACGAGCTTCGCCCGTACGGATCCGTCGACATCAAGCAGGATCCGATCGCCGATATTGAGCACGTGTAGATCGGCGATCATCCGACCTTGTGGCGTGAGGTAGGCCGCGTAGCAGCCAGCACCATCCCCGAGTGCCATAACGTCGTTCGTAAGTAGTCCCTGCAGATACTGTGCACGGTCCTCACCGGTTACCACAATCCAGCCGCGCTCGGTTCGACCGGTGAAGCCAGCACCGTGCCGGAGTGATCGGTACTCGTTAGAGTTCATGGGTCAAACTTGTTGGAGGTCGATAATCCGTCTAGATGATATATGCTGACCGGCGTGACGCTTCGTAATTTCTGGGGAATCATCATCACCGGTGTGTGCGCACTCACCGCGACTGGCGTCTCGGCGCAGAGATTGGCCGAACCTGCGCCTGGCGCGGCGACATTTAACATCTTCCTGAGCGCCGCTCCGACCGGCCTTGAACGAACCCTGTTGACGCGAACACCGGACGGCTGGGTCATCCGTTCTAGTGGGCAGATCTCTTCTCCGGTCAACCTCCAGAATCAGCGCTTCGAGCTGGCCTATGACACCGAGTGGCGCCCAGAACGCCTGACGATCGACGGTAGACGTGGAGGGGCGACGTTCTCGATCCGAACCACGTTCGACGCCGGCAAGGCGACGAACGAACTCATGGAAGCTAACCTCAGGAGCCAGCATAGTGAAGCGGTCGACCAAGCAGCCGTTGTCCTGCCGAATTACTTCTTTGCTGCATATGAGGCGTTAGCCGCACGATTGACCGGCACCCAACCTGGGGATACGCTTCCCATCTACATTGCTCCAAGGGGTGAGAGTACCGCCCATGTCAACAATGTGGTCACCCGGCAACTAGAAACAGCAGACAGCACAATCAACGCCAGAATTTACCACATCACCTTCCTCAATCCAGACCGGCCGCCGCTTGCTGCCGAGATATGGGTCGACGATGATCTTCGCTTGATTAGGGCGAGCATCCCATCAGCGTCTATCGAGGTCGCGCGCGATGACGTCACGTCGGTGTCGAGCCGGGTGGCTAGAACACACCACCCTGGTGACGAAGACGTCCGGGTGCAATCAGCTGGTTTTAGCCTAGCCACAACGGTGACGACACCGCTCGGTCGAGAAACCGCCATCGACGACCGCTGGCCAGCGGTGCTGCTGGTCCCGGGCTCCGGTTCCGTCGACCGCGACGAAATCGTCTCTGGCGTGCCTATCTTCGGCCAACTCGCCGGAACGCTCGCAGATGCCGGATACCTCGTCGTTAGATATGACAAGCGAGGCTCCGGGCAGAGTGGTGGCCGCCCCGAGTCGGCGACACTCGAAGACTACGCCGAAGACGTCCGTGAAATCATCAGGTACTTGGACGACCGTGATGATGTCGACCGAGATCGAATCTCTGTCGTCGGCCACAGCGAGGGTGGCTGGGTCGCCTTGCTCGCTGCCTCACGGGAAAACAAGATTGACGCACTCGCACTGATTGCCACCCCGGCCATCTCCGGTCACGACCGCGTGCTGGAGCAGCAGCGCACTGAGCTCACGCGTCTTGAGCTCCCGGAGTCCGAACACCAGGAGCGAGTCGTTCTGCAAGAGCGTATTCTGGATGCGGTCGTCGGTGACGGGTCTTGGGAAGGCGTGCCGGCGGACCTACGGCGCCAGGCTGACACCCCGTGGTTCCGTAGCTTCCTCAACTTCGAGCCATCTGAGATCGTACGCCGGGTTCGGCAACCGTTGCTACTTCTCCACGGCGAACTCGACCAGCAGGTCCCACCCTATCACGCCGATAGACTTGAGGAAATGGCGCGTGGGCGCCGACACCGGCAGGCGAGTGTCGAAGTCATGAAGCTAGCAGGAATCAATCACCTACTGGTGCCCGCAACCACCGACAGCCTCGATGAGTACGCCGGCCTAACGGACGCGCAAGTGGCGCCGCAGGTGGTCGAGGTCCTGACTGACTGGATTCGCCGGTCCCTTCCCTAACTGGTCGGTCATGAATACTCACGCGTAACCGACAACTCCAGTCGACCTAGTCTCAAACGATCCCCTTCTGTTAAAGACGAGTGGCCGACGCGCTGGTCGTTGACAAAAATACCATTTGTGCTCTTAAGGTCCTCAACAAACAACAGATCTCCTGAAACTGACAGCTGGCAGTGAATCCTGGAGACGAGTGCAGCTTCGATGACGAAATCGGCGCGGGGACCACGGCCCACGGTCTTAATGGCGCCGGCTGGCAAACGCAGGGTATATCTCTCCGTTTCGTCATTCGAACGTAGGATCCACATGAGTCGTCTCACTCGTGTCCTGTCACATAGAGCCTGCACCACACACGCATTTAGCGTCGGATTGGATGCACGCAGTAGATTAGACCAAGACACAGATCCTGACCTATTCGAGCAGGCTAAGAAAGTCGTCTCGCTTTCCAAGTACGGCGTTGCATCTATTTGCGCGGCCTCGACGGCCGAATTTCGACGCGACTCGGTAAGCTCCGCCGCTCGTGTTCAAGAAGATCGACGACTACCTGCGCCACGTCAGTAGCTGCGAGCTTCCATGGGGCCTTGGCGTGTCGATGACCATCGCCGAATGCGGTGCCCACCGAGCCGGGAGCGACACAGCTGACCCGTATGTCGTCATGGCGCAGTTCCTGCATCAGAGCCTCACTGAATGCATTCACGCCGGCTTTCGACGCACAGTAAACCGCTCCACCGGCAAAGGGATGGCTACCGGCCAAGCTGCTGATGTTGATGATCCAACCCCCACCACGGCGCCGCAACGCTGGGATTGCAGCCCGGCAGCAATAGAAAATTCCGCTGAGGTTAGTCTCGATAACCTCCTGCCAGTCTTCGACCGACAGGTCAGCGACTTCCTTAAAATGCCCAACTCCTGCGTTGTTGATCAGAATGTCGAGGCCGCCGAACTGCTCGACTGCCAGCGTGACCGCCCGCTCAGCTTGTCCTGCGTCACGCAGCTCCGCACGCGTGACCTCGACCCTGCCGACAGGACCGGCGTCGTTCGTAAGCCGGTTCAAGTGGTTCTTCGCGTCTACCAGCGCGCTCTCCGATCGCCCACAGACGAGGACGTGAACGCCGTGAGACACTAGAGCCTCGGCGGTTGCCAGGCCGATACCACGTGACCCACCCGTGACGACCGCAACCTTACCAGCGAGCCGTGACACGTTTCTCATGTGCAGATTAGAATACCGCGAACCCCGGTAAGACTAATGTCAATTGTGGCCATTATCGGCGCAGGCATGCTTGGTGGCTCACTAGCGCACAAACTCGCCGCTCGCGGCCGATTCGACGAAGTACGTCTAATCGACGAACTTCGTGATATCGCGGTAGGTAAGGCTCTTGACATCCAGCAGGCAGCCGCTATCGAAACATTCCACACGACGCTCCGTGCAGATGGAGACCTTGGCGCGGCAGTCGGCGCTGACGTCGTGGTGATCACCGGACCGGCTGAAGCGACGGAAACAGAATGGAGTGAAGAATCTGGACTTCCCCTCTTGGATCAAGTCGCTGCTGCCGACCCACGTGCGATCATCGTTTGTGCTGGAGCATCCCACCGCCGTCTCATCGAACGTGCCGTCGTCGAGTTAGAGATTCCGCGTAGGCGATTGATCGGATCAGCACCAGAGGGATTGCGTGCAGCTCTCGCGGCAATCGTCGCCCTAGAGCTCGGGTGCCCGGCCTCGGAAGTAGCCCTGACCGTTCTGGGAGCACCGCCCGAGCATACCGTTATTCCCTGGAGTCAGGCGACGGTCGGTGGTCTGGCTCTCGACCAGCACCTACCTGCGGTCGCACTGGCACGGCTACGCGAAAAGTTATCGCGGCTGTGGCCCCTGGGACCGTACGCCCTCGCAGCAGCGGCCGGTCGTGTATCCGAGGCGGTAATCGACGGTATTGGCCGGAATCCCGCGTGCTTCGTTGTGCTCGACGGAGAACTAGGCACGCGGGGCCGGTCGACCGCGATGCGTGTCGAACTGAGCACGGGCGGGGTGGTGAACGTAACCGAACCGTCATTGAGCGTGCAGGAACGGGTGGAACTGGAAACAGCCCTGACAAACTGAGCACCGTGCCCGTTCGCTCAGGTCTAAGGCTAACAGCACTTGATTCGACGGCTGGCTTGTGAAGACAGAACCAGCCGCGGTCCCAGCCGACCCAACGCCTAAGAAATGACTACCGACCTTGGAAACCTCAACTGAGCTCTCGAATTAGGCCACCCAGTGGAACGTCAACTCCTTGGTGAATTTACCAAGGCGCCAGGGAAACACTAGCCTGCCTCGATGTCACCATGACTCAGCACCTACGGTTTGACAAGGAATGTTCTATCCACGTATCGGCTACAGAGTGAATCGGGAACGTGAGGTCTGCACCAACGTACGCCCAAACACCTCAGCGAGAATCGCTGCCGCGACGTCACTGACCGTCCCCAACGACACCTCATGACCGGTCAGTCTTGAGAGAGATGTAACACCGCGATCGTCGATACCGCAGGGCCGTATCAGTTTGAAGTAGTCAAGATCAGTGTTGACGTTGAAAGCAAAGCCGTGGCTTGTCACCCAACGCGACAGTCGAACACCGATGGCGGCTAGCTTGTCGTTGCCCACCCAAACGCCAGTCAGTCCCGTCATTCGTGTGGCGCGCACCCCAAACCTCTCGGCCACCCTAATGAGAACGTCTTCAAGATCCCGCACGTATCGGTGCACGTCACAGCGATCAGGTTTTAGATCGAGAATTGGGTATCCTACGAGCTGGCCCGGGCCGTGATACGTAACATCGCCACCTCGTGGAGCCTCGTGGAGCTCAACACCTCGCTTGTCGAGCATCGCCTGGGGTGCAAGTACGTTGGCACGGCTCCGACGTGCTGACACGCCGAGTGTAATGGCGTGCGGATGCTCCAACAGGAGCAACACATCGGAGACGCGACCGGTTTGGCGCGCGGTGACCAACTCGCTCTGCAAGGCGATCGAGTCAGCGTACGAAACAACGCCAAGCCTTCGAACTTCGAGCAACGGCCGGTGCATGGATCCGGTTCTGTCGTTACAGTAGGCTGGCGTTGAACTCTTCCAGCCCGGACTTGACTATCGACATGAAACGGTCGGCTATCGCACCGTCGAGTAATCGATGATCGAAGCCGAGTGTGAGGTAACCGTGATGCCGTGTCACTATCGCGTCATCAACGACAACCGGGCGCTTCTCGATGGCTCCGACGCAGAGAATAGCGGCCTGCGGCTGATTGATGATTGGCATCCCAAATATGGAACCGAAGACACCAGGATTGGTGATGGTGAAAGTGCCATCCTGAACATCTTCTGGTCTGAGTTGCTTGGCACGGGCACGGCTCGACAGGTCGATGAACGCGGCACTTAATTCAGGAAGGCTCAGTTCTGCCGCCCTGTGGATGACCGGAACAACGAGCCCCCAGTCGAGCGCGATGGCAACCCCAAGATTGACATCGCGTTTATACACGACGTGCTCTCCTGTCTTATCAACCGATGCATTGATGACCGGCATTTGACTTATCGCATCGATCACCGCCTTCGCGATGAATGTCAGATAGGTCAGCTTGGTACCAGTTTGTTTGTACGCCACTGCCTTCTCCGCTCTTAGCTGTGTGACGCGGGAAAAGTCTACGTCGAACACGGTATGAGCGTGGGCCGATGTGCGTCGACTACGGACCATGTGATCGGCGATCCGCCGTCGCATCACCGACATCGGCTCCACCCGCCTCGCCTCCACCGACGGGACCTCACCAGTGGCCTGCGCACTGGCCTCCGCCGTCCGTGTGCGCTTCATGTAATCCAGAACATCCGCCTTGGTCACACGACCCCCGACACCCGTGCCTTTAATTGATCCCAGGTCGACCTGGTGTTCCCGCACCAGTTTCCGGACAAGCGGTGAGACCCCGACTTGTCTAGCACTTCGGTCCCGAGTTGGTGTCGGTACGTCGACTTCTGGAACTGCTGACAACGACATCGCCCCCGCCGATGGAGGTTTGCCAGCAACGGGCATCTTCCCATCTTGAATCTGGTCGACGACCGCCACAACGCTGTCTACCGGAACCGTCTCGCCAGCTTGGACACGGATTTCTACGAGCACACCAGCAGTGGGGGACGGAATCTCAGCGTCCACCTTGTCGGTAGAGATCTCAAAGAGTGGCTCGTCCCGGTCAATAGCATCACCTACCTTCTTCTTCCACCGTACGATCGTCCCCTCGGCGATCGACTCGCCGAGTTGCGGCATGAGAACGTTACTTACCATCGCGGGGCAACACTAACTAAGCCCTGCCAGGGTGTCAAGAAAGCTCGACGCATCACCACCCAAGAGAAAATCATCTTTTAAGTTACTCAAAATAAGTTACTTACATGATCAGCCTGGCTCGAAGTCTAGGGGTATCGTACTTCGACTAACCCTCGAGTCACTGTCTTGCTTTCCACCGAGTAGTAACCTACTCGTTCAAATCAGTTCAGATCCAGAGCCAGACTCTCAGGTCTCTCACACGACTGTACACGTCGTTTAGGGAAAAAGAAGATCGCCCGAGCAATCGTAGAGGTTGTGAATGGAGTTCTTACTGGTGCGGAATTCATTCGCGTTGTGTATAACGAACTTCCCCTTGAGATAAATAAATATCAAGAAAGCAATACACCACTGAGGCAACCATCACGCAACTAGAACAAGTTGAGGCGAAACTCATCTTGGTCAGATCATTGTAGGGTTGTTACAGTTCTCCCCCGACAGCAGACATATGAGCATTACCACGAAGAATAGGGGTCGGAACAGCTCAGCACCTCCAATTAGTTGAAGGTTTATGAACTCAAGAATACCCGTCTACGCACCGCCATAGCGGATCAGACAATGGCGCTCATGACCTAACAAGCGACGGGAAGGGACCCTAAAGTGATTCGGCGAACCTAAAATTCTGAGTTCTACCTTAGCAACCGTCAGGTGCAAATCTAGTTCCGGTGCTCGCAATTGTTCGTTCGCCACCACCGCTTCGGAGGAGTCATGTTGCACAAACTTGCCAGTACGACTGACATTATGGTGCAGGCATACATCGTCCCCTGCGACGAAGTAAAGACTCCTCACGCTATACCCGCGACTGTTTGCCCCTGGTCAGTCTCAGATCAGGCTACTGAGCCCTTCTGGGCCCAGTTTTGGGAAACGGTCTGGGGCTGAGTAACATCAACCTCGCCGCGGCATCCGTACACGGTCGTATACTGGTGCCAAGACCTACCATCGTAGCGTGACCGATCTGGCTCAAAAGACCAGAAAAGGCCAGGCAGCGAAAGGAAGTGGGAAAGGTGGACAGAGCCACACTAAACACGAAGCCGGTCATCGAAGCTTCACTTCCCCAGCGACACCTCTGGGCGGCGTAACCGACGAGTGTGGCCTAGTTCTTAGGCAGCACCGAATCCTTGAGCTGTTTGGCGATGCGTGCTTTGACCACGGTCTTCGCCGCGATCTTGATCGCTTCTCCAGTCGCTGGATTACGTCCCATCCGGGCCTTGCGCTTCTGCACTACCAGCTTCGTCATTCCAGGCAGTACGAATTCTCCGCACCGTTTGAGTTCCCTCTCGGACAGCTGCTGAAGCTCATCGAAAATCTCACGCGCCTGTGCGCGCTTGATGTCGAACCGTTCAGCGAAGTGCGAGAAGAGTTCCGTCTTGCCCATTCTTCGGGCGTCAGCCATCGGCGTCCCCCTGGCTCTAAGCGCGCTGAATGCCCCCGCCAAGCACGGCCGCGCGCGCTAACGACCGGTGCGGGAAGAAACCTCAAGGAAAACGCGCGTATGCTAGCGCGCAGTTTTTCCGGTGTCAATCATTCTAATCCTAGTCGCACGAACACCCCGGCCAGACTGCCTCGCGCGGCGGCTCAAACCCACTCTGGAATTATGTCGCGAATTACTGTGACGGAACACTAGAATCACGTCATGGTGGACAGAATACTGAAGACTTTTCCCAATCCGAAGCACGGACGTGACTACGACATCGCTATCCGATGTCCCGAATTCACGTCCATCTGCCCAGAGACGGGACTGCCAGATTTTGGTGAGATCCGCATTACCTACACACCGGACGACCGTTGTATCGAGTTGAAAGCATTGAAGTACTACCTGATCGGATTTCGAGACCAAGGGATCTTCTACGAAGATGTCACGAACCAGATCCTGGATGATCTGGTTGCAGCGTGCCATCCGCGGCGGATGACCGTAGTGGGTGACTTCACCGTGCGCGGCGGAATCAGCACGGAGGTGACCGCCACCTACTCCAAGTCTAAGTGAATGTCGCCTCACCACCTTCCGATCGACGGCGTGCTCGACCTTCACACGTTCGCACCACGTGACGTGAAATCGGTTCTCGAGGAATATGTCCAGGCTTCGGTCGAAGCCGGCCTGACAGAAATCAGGCTGGTGCACGGCCGCGGATCTGGTGTGCAACGTGGCATTGTACAGGTGACGCTTGAGCGGCACCCGCTCGTGGAGACCTTCTGGGACGCTCCAGAGTCCCACCTAGGCGCCACGGTCGCCACGCTCCGCGTAATTAGTGTTGGGAGGTAGTATGGAGACAGCGCGGTTCGTCCCTCTGGAAGGCTTCAGACCCTATCCGGAAGAGGAAATGATCCGGCGTGCAGAGCGTTTTGCCGATGACATGGAACGGCGCCGGACCGTCCGACAATTCTCTACTCGGACCGTCCCGCGACAGGTAATCGAACTCTGTCTAGACGCAGCCGAAAACGAGGAGCGAGCATTCTACTCGGGTCGCGCGCCGCGTGATTGGCTTGACGCCCTTGCACCACTTGGGACCGATGACCACAAGCCCTATCTAGAAGCTGCCCCGTATCTCGTGGTGGTCTTCGGCCAACCCTATCATCTCGATGTGGATGGACGGCGCGTCAAGCATTACTACGTACCAGAATCGGTCGGTATCGCAACCGGAGTCCTTATAACCGCCATCCATCACGCCGGTCTTGTGTCACTGGTGCACACACCGAGTCCGATGAGCTTCCTCAACAAACTACTGGGACGCCCGGACACCGATCGGCCTTTCCTGATCCTCGTCGTGGGTTATCCAGCGGAAGACGCAGTCGTTCCGGTTATCCGCAAGAAAGCCCTTGGCGCAATCACGAGCTACCGGTAGCTGAACCGATCATTTTCTGATGACGGACGACCCACCACCGCCCGTATTACCCACCGGTAAGCTGCCGGTGAACGAACTAGACCGTATTCTCAACTTACTACCTTCAGAGGACCCACGTGTCCTCATCGGCCCACGCCCTGGTGAAGATGCCGCGCTGCTCGACATGGGCAACACCTGTCTCGCGATTGCCACCGACCCGGTTACCTTCGCCATCGATCGCATCGGCTGGTATGCCGTACATGTCAACGCTAATGACGTCGCCGTCTTGGGGGCAAAGCCCCGCTGGTTCTTGGTAGTGCTCCTCCTACCAGAAGGCACGAGTACGTCCCAGCAAGCCGCAGCTATTATGTCCGCCATCGGTCGCACGTCCGCTGAGATTGGAGTAACGGTCTGCGGTGGTCACACGGAAGTCACGTAAGGACTCGCGCGCCCGATCGTGATCGGACAGATGCTAGGTGAGGTTCCGAGCGGAAACGTAATTCGCAAGGAACATCTCTTGGTCGATGACGACGTGATCGTAACGCACGGCAGCGCAATCGAAGGCACCGCTATCCTGGCTCGAGAAATGAAGGGCGACCTTCAAGGTTACGTGTCACCGAGCCTCCTGGCTCGGGCGGAATCGCTGCTCTTCGATCCAGGCATCAGTGTGCTCAGAGCGGTGCGGGCGGCGATGGCGGCTGGTGACGTACATGTGATGCATGATCCAACCGAAGGCGGGCTCGAAACCGGGTTGGTGGAACTGGTAACCGCTACGGGTCTGGGTCTGGAGGTTTTTGCCGATCGCATTCCGGTGCTCGAGGAAACAAGTCGTTTTTGCCAGCACTTCAAGCTTGATCTCCTACATCTGATTGCCTCAGGTGCCTTGCTACTCGCAACGCCACCCGATACCACCGCGACTGTTACGGCCGGGCTTCACGCCGCAGGAATTCCATCCGCGGTGATCGGAAAAGTCCGGCCGGCGAGCTTTGGTGTTCTTTTACGGGATCGAGGGTGTTACCGTCCGCTGACGCCGACGGCACGTGACGAGTTAGCCCGACTGCTCGACCACTCGTGAGCCTAGAACACCGACAACCAAGAAACCGACGAGTGTGAAGATCCTGACCTGGAGAAGGAAGTGCTAGAAATGCATGGGAATCCTGATACATCCTGTTGAACCCCTGTTTCGACACAGAGTTCTGGACGCGCAGACGATCGCCAAATGAGAAACCAAGTCAGATGTGAAGCTGCGGCATCCCGCATGTGGCGACTACGAAGTCGCCATCTGTGATCCCTAGTTCACGTCGGGCTGACCCGAAAATTATCCTGCCTAACTTCGGCAAGATCTGCCTTGCCTAAACGCGACGAAATCGATGTATCTAATTGATATTAATGAAGTAAGAGCTGATCAGTTTTTTCAAATCAAGCATCTATAACGAAAAGGTCGCAAACAAGATCTTTGACGACGTCGTTACCATCGGTACACGAAGACACATTACCCTCGTCGGTGATTTGATACTCAGTGACACCGTCGCAAAGCGAGTAACAGCGACCTATGACAAGCGCCCAGTTCCATCGAATCAAAGCTCGACCGGCTTACATACGGGCCGTACGATGCCCAGACCGTCGTCGCCGACCGCATACAAGCAACAGAGGTCATCAGCTTGACCGAGGGTCACATCATCCTCAGCTACTAAACTAGTATGCAGCGCGGCATGGTCAAACTAACGCTCGACCACCATCCGTCCATCGCCGCATTCTGTGACACACCCGAGTCTCTTCTTGGTGGCATGGTCATCCGCATGCGACATCTGTCGGGTGTCTCAGGATAGACAAGACACACGCCGTAGCCACCTGCTCGGGTGATAGACTTTCACTGACTCACGAACGTATCAATCGAACGGCACACTTCGTTCGACCCTGAGGTGGTCAAAAACATCTTTGTCGCCTTCAAGAAGAGCGACGCGAAAGTCAGACTTTGATCGTCTGAAGTCACCCACTCGACACAATCAGAATATCCAGAATATGGCGAAACGCCGACGGTCTCCTCGGCAGCACGCCGCAGCTTTCCTACTCATCCCCTTACTGGGAGCGATGATAGGAGCGCGACAGGAGTTTCCCAGGCTAGAGCTGCAGATCGAAGCGCCAGATCAGCTTCAGGTAGTCGCCAACCAGATTCGTCAATTCGATGTCACTCGTTTCGATCCAATTTTTCGGCTCATCGGACTGGCCGACCCTGGAGCTCCAATCCGTGTCGTTCTCTTACCTGAAGAATCACGGATCGCACGCGACACGGCGCCATGGGTAGCAGCGTTCGCTGATGGAACCAACGACCTTATCGTCTTGTTTCCGGAACGTATCGGCACGTACCCCTATGACTCGCTCGAGGTCGTGCTGCATCATGAAGTCGCCCATATTCTCACGGCAAGAGCAGCCGGGGGAGGGAGGTTGCCACGTTGGTTCAATGAGGGATTAGCCAGCACGGCCGAGCGGAGTTGGGGTCTCGGTAGCCGGTCGAGGTTCCTGTGGGCAAACGTCACTCTTGGAAGGCCGAATATCTCCGAGATCGAAGGGTTCTTTGACGGGGGATCACATGAAGCCGCGCGTGCATACACGATCGCGCATGCCCTTGTCCGCAACTTATTGCAGCGATACAGTTCATCTCTTGTTTCGCATGTATTGTCTGGCGTCGCAGCCGGCGCAACGTTCGATCAGGCCTTCATCGACGCTACCGGAACGACCGTCGGTGGTGCAACACGAGTTTTTTGGCGAAGCGCGGGTGGCTGGGAAGAGTGGATCACATTTCTCGCGAGCCCTTACACACTCTGGACAATCATTACAAGCCTCGCGTTGGTTGCAATCTGGCAGCATCGCCGGCGAAGGGCAGCGCGTCGACGCCAATGGGCAGAGGACGAGCGATTAGAGGCCGAGACATGGGAAACACACAGACGAAATTATCGGATTCACTAGGGGACGCTTACCAGGGATCTAGACCGAGCAAGCGTGCAGGATTGCGCTTCGCCATTGTGTCGATCTCGTTAGCCGAGACACCAGCTTCTCGCATGGCACTGATGTATGCACGCCAGCCCTCTGGATGGAGAGGGTTGCCCGCCTGCCCAAGATCAGTGGACATGGCGAAGTATTCGGCACCGATCTCACGAATGGCTATCGTGTAATCTGTAATTGATCGCCCGCCACTGAACACAGCTAACCAATCTATCTCCATGATGGCACCCGTCGATGCCATCTCGCGCATCTGCGCCATCGTCGAACCTTGAGAAAACACGTGAGTTACTAGGATTCGGCTCACACCTAGCTGTTGGGCCTCGGGGATTAGGGCAAGTACCTCCTCTGGCGCGGAGTGACCCGTCGCTAGTAGCAAGTCGTGTTCGGCCACAAGAGAGAAAACCTCCAGCACGGCAGGCAAAGGGCCGTCGGCGTTCATGACCGATATGAATGGCCCACCCATGCCCGCCTCGGTAACGTACCACTCGGCATCGAAGGTAGGCAGCCAAACTACCTTCCCGCGACCGCCTGAAAAATCCACCATCTGACGTACCGCTTCAGGATTGATCCCGCCGACGGCTCGGTTAAGTACCACTCCGCCAAAGATCTCAAGACCGTCGACGTGATCCATCGCGAGCGCGGCACGATCTGCAGTCATCGTGAAGTGGTTCTTCAACAGAATCGCGCGCAATCCAGCGTCATCCGACGCACGCGCAGCCTCAGAGTCGCTGACGGACCGTGGACGCGAGTCTGGTCCGGCATGAACGTGGAGGTCAACAACGCCGTCCAATGAGACGGACGAGTTCTGACCGCGCACGTCGATTTGGAAACCGACCCCGACAAAAACGAGTGCCGCAAGTAAACTCCAAACACATGTTGCGGCTCCGCTTTGCTCCATCGAAATCCCCCTAGGTTGTAAAGCTGGGACTATCATAGAGCTAGTTTGCGCCAAGAACACGACTTCGATGAACCGCTCGCCCATCGGTGGGTTTGGGTCGTCTACGCCCTGCTCTTCGCGACGTCAATCCCATGGTATCTCCCATCCGGTGCCACGGTCGCTATCTGGTTCGGTCTTCCATACTGGGTCGTCATCTCGCTCAGCGCCAGTCTCGGCATAGCAGTTTTCACCGCTTGGGTTGTCTCACGGTACTGGGAATGACTCTGGGATTCGGTGCTGGCATCGCGGTCGCCATCTATTTGGTCGTCCTTATCTCAGTGGGTTACGCGACACGCAGGTCGGGTGCTAAGACCGGGCTAGGCGACTTCTATCTCGCCGGCCGTAATCTCGGCGGCTTCGTTCTCTTACTAACTCTCTACGCAACCCAATACAGCGGCAACACCCTATTGGGATACCCGGGGGAGGCGTTTCAGTTGGGATTCGCCTGGGTCATGAGCATCGGATTCATGATGGCGATCATTGTGGTCTATCTCCTCTTTGCACCGCGCCTCCAGCGAATAGCGCGCCATCATCAGTTCATCACTCCAGGTGATTGGATAGCCCACCGTTTCGACTCGGCGCCACTCACCTTTATTGCCAACCTACTGCTTGTTGCAGCAATCTCCAACTACCTACTGGCACAGCTGATGGCGATGGGCCATGTGACAGAGGGGCTCTCCGGGGGCGCTGTTCCCTACTGGGTCGGCGTAGTGCTGTTGACGTTCGTCGTTATCATCTACGAAACGATCGGAGGCATGCGCGCCGTTGCCTGGACCGACTGTGTCCAAGGGATCATGTTACTCGTAGGGCTCACCGGCTTGCTAGCAGCAGTGGCACCAACCCCAGATCATCTCGCACAGCTGACGAGTACTATCGCCGCAACTGCTCCGGAGAAAGTCGCTGTTCCATCATGGGAAATCTCCCGCAATTGGTTCAGCACCATCCTACTCATCGGTTTCTCTGGAGCAGTTTATCCGCATGCCATTCAGCGGATCTACGCCGCACGCGACGCGCGAACCTTGAAACACGCTTTTGGAGTGATGGCCTTCCTCCCACTCGTGACGACCGGCATCATTTTCTTGGTCGGCATCTTAGCGATTGGGGAGCTGGTTAGCGGTGGTGACCCAGACCAGGTAATGCCAACACTTCTGACAACATGGTCCGAACGCTCGCTCTTGCTCTACGGCCTCTCTGTACTCGTGACCACTGCCATCATTGCAGCCGTCATGTCAACCGCGGATTCGGTTTTGTTGAGCCTGTCATCAATTCTGGCAAAGGACATCGTTGGAACGACCCTTCTACGCGGCGCATCGGAAGAACGGCTAACGCGCGTAGGCAAAGGATTGTCGTGGATCATTGTCGGAGTGCTTGTGTTAATTGCTCTTTCACCGCGCGTCACACTTTGGGTTCTGACCGAGATCAAGATGGAAATTCTCGCTCAGGTCGCGCCGCTGTTCGTGCTCGGCGTAGCGTGGACCCGGCTAACGACCGCCGCCGCGTTCACCGGAATGCTCGCCGGCTGCGTGACTTACGTCGGACTGCTCCTCGGTGGACGTCCAGAGGTGTGGAACATCCACGCTGGTGTCGTTGCTCTTGGTGTCAACGTTGTCTGCTGCTATGTTGTCACGATGCTGCAGACCAGGCGCGCATGGTCAGAAACAAATACCAAACCACGAGGCGCAATATGATATTGGCTAGCTCCTAGGCATATTCTGTGCGCTCGATGAGCCAACAACCCACCGAAACCTTAAGAGATAGTCCACAGCGAATAAGCCGCTGTGAATGTGCCAATGAGAGCTGTGCCGTAGCAAACAAATGCGACCAACTGTGTGCCCTGCTTTAATTGGAACAAGTCGTAGATCGTGTATCGGCAACGATGGGCCCAGTGGAAAAGTGGGAAGGAGATGAACACGAACAAGTACAGTCGCGTGACAGGGTGCGTAACCAGTGTGTGAAGCGACTCGTAATCTGGCCCCTCGACCCAACCCAAGGGAAAGGCCAACCCGATCAAGAAGATATGGATCGGGAACAGGAGCGCCGAAACCATTCCGCCAGCACCGAACAGTGTCCAAAGAAAGGGCGTGAGGTTCTTGATCATCTAGTGACTCAAGAGAATCCACACGACAACGCCGGAAAGAACCGCGCACCCGACGTAGTGCGCACCGGCGACGACCCAATCCGGAACCCGCTTGTCTCGCAGCCGTACAACGGTGACTGTCGGCGTCAGGTTGAACCAAGTAATAGCGTGATAAAGCACGGCTACGAGCGCTACGCTGTTTAGCACGATAAAAACTGGCGTTCCTAAACGCTCGACGAACCGCTCATACCCTTCCGCTCCTTGCCCCAGAGCCCGGACCTGCAAGATCGAGAGTACAGCGAAGAAACCAACAAAGACGCTCGTGAGTTCGCGGACGATGAACCTGAAGTACGCGCCATTCTGCCACCACCACCCCCATGGCATCGGGCGGCGATACATCGGCGGCCTACTGGAGGAATCGTGCACCTCCTGACTCACTTCGATCCCCACGGTAGCAACATGGATTTGAACCAGTTGGTCGCGCTGGCGACCTTGTAGAGTTGGATAGCGCCAGCGGGGTCCACGTTCTTCGGGCATACGGTGGTGCATTCACCAACGAACGTGCACCCCCACATACCTTCGTGCTCGTCAAGCGCTTCCATCCGCCCAGCCGCCCCTTGGTCTCGCGAATCAAGGTTGTAGCGCTGGGCGAGGGCGATCGCAGCTGGGCCTGTGAATTCAGGTTCGAGACCAACGACCGGACAAGCGCTATAACAGAGCATGCAGTTGATGCACATGCTGAACTGTTTGTAGGCCTCAAGTTCGGCGGGGGTTTGGATGTACTCTCCATCCGCGATCGGCTTTTCTTCGTCACGAACGATCCATGGCTGAACTTTCTGGAGCTTCTGGATGAAGTCGGAAATGTCGACGACGAGGTCGCGCACGACCGGAAAAAATTGGAGTGGCTCGATGCGGATAGGGCCTGGCATATAGTCAGACAGCGGAACCGCACAAGTGAGCGTAGGTGTACCATTAACCATCATGCCGCAGCTACCGCAGACGCCCATGCGGCACGACCACCGAAACGTTAGCGAACCGTCCAACTGGTCCTTGACGTGATTTAGGGCATCCAGCACAACCCAATCTTCTCGGTAGGGCACTTCGTAGGATTGGAAAGTGGGCTCGGTTTCGTCCTCAGGACGATATCGCGCAACGTCTAAGGTGATCGTACTCTCTGCCATGTGGTTTACCTACCGTAGACGCGCTCTCCAGGTGGCCAACGTGTGATGGTAACCGGTAAATACTCGATGCGCGGCACTCCATCAGCCGTGCAATACACTAGCGAGTGAGCTAGAAACCGCTCGTCGTCTCGTTGCGGATAGTCCGTCCGCTGGTGTGCCCCACGGGACTCGGTCCGTGCTGCGGCCGATCGGACGATGACCTCGGCGAGGTCGAGCATGTATCCAAGTTCGAGAGCCGAAGTCAGCTCGGTGTTGAATGTCCTACTTCGGTCGTCGAGCTGCAAACGTTGGACGTGGCCTCTAAGACGACCCAGTGTGTCCACTCCTTCAGCTAGGGTTGCAGCGGTCCGGTAGATACCCGCACTCTGCTCCATAGCCGTCTGCATTTTGGATCGGAGGTCAGCAATCCGCTCCGTGCCACCAGTCTTATTGAAGAAGTCATCCAATAGCCGCTGCTCCTCGTCCCTGACCTGCGCTTCCACCGACGCACTCGGCGGCGGTGCCGATGCTGCGAAGGTCGCGGCCGCTTTCCCAGCACGCGCGCCGAAGACGAGACATTCAGTGAGTGAATTTGAACCCAGCCGATTGGCACCGTTCAAATTGACGCACGCTGCTTCGCCCGCCGCATACAGCCCATCGAGTGGCGTCGCACCCATGATATCCGTGTGGACACCGCCCATCATGTAGTGAACCACCGGCCGCACGGGGATCATTTCGTTGACCGGATCGAGGTTCGCGTACTTCTTACACAGTTCACGCACAAACGGGAGCTTCTTGTCGATCACTTGCTCGCCAATGTGACGGATATCCAGGGTCACATAGTCACCATATGCTCCCTTGAACGTCCGACCCTTCTCTTGTTCCTTAATGAACGCTTGTGAAAGACGGTCCCGTGGTCCGAGCTCCATCGAACGTAGGACTGGTTTGGGTTCTGGTGTGCCGAGGTCGTAGTCCTGAAGGTACCGGTAGCCGTCCTTGTTGAGCATCCAGCCACCTTCGGCGCGCGCCGCCTCGGTGATCAAAATCCCCGTCTGGGGCAAACCGGTCGGGTGGTACTGGACGAACTCCATATCCTTCAACGGCACGCCTGCCCGATAAGCTAAAGCCATGCCATCGCCATTCTTAATGTTGGCGTTCGTCGTAAACGGAAAGATCTTGCCACAGCCACCGGTGCACAAAATAACGGCCTGTGCCGTAATGCCGTGAACAATGCCAGTAGCAAGCTCGATGGCAACGACACCCTGGCAGCGACCCTCATCTACCAACAGCTTCGTGACAAACCACTCATCAAATCGCCTGACGCCTCCGTACTTCAATGAAGTCTGGAACAACGAGTGGAGCATGTGGAAGCCGGTTTTGTCAGCGGCGTACCACGTCCGTTCAGTCTTCATCCCACCGAACGGTCGGACAGCAACACTCCCATCTGGCTCCCGACTCCAGGGACATCCCCAGTGCTCCAACTGCAGCATTTCACGCGGCGCTTCCTCGACGAAGGCCTCGACTACGTCCTGGTCGCACAACCAGTCAGCACCAGAAATGGTGTCGTAGGCGTGGGCTTCCGGGCTGTCACCTGACTTGATGACCGCGGCGGCACCACCTTCGGCCGACACCGTGTGGCTCCGCATCGGGTATACCTTAGAGATAACCGCAACGTCGAGCTTGGGTTCGGCTTCGGCCGCGGCGATGGCCGCACGTAGACCGGCACCGCCACCGCCAACGATCAACAGGTCACACGAGTGCGTATTCATACACGTTCCGTCTACGACAAGCTATATTCGGCATAGCAACCCGGAAGGATACCGCACGGGCTCGCTTCGGCTCAAGCGCTTTTCAGTGAGTCGTGTCGGCACAGCAGTGACGCTACACAAGCATGATTAACAGTGGTTCAATCGAAGTTTTTCCGTGGCCGGTCGAAGAACGGCCTAACTGCGGTAAGACTGGCACTTCGCACGGCGTTAGCACTGGTATCGACCCAGAACTTCGACCGGTCTCGAGCGTGTCCACTGGGACCCGTTGCAAGGCCGATTAATTTCTACAATATCGGAGAACATGTCATCGTTGACAGCACTTGGCCCGCCGCTAGTGATCCCTTGCGTAGACCAGCACGTCCTCGTGTGAACAGGTATTTGTAGAGTGGTTTGACAGCGATGAGCGCTAGGATTCTGCAGTTACCCAGTACTTGCAGTGTGTTAGATCTAGCACGCACTCACGGCATATTACGAAGACCAGCCGCGATAGATCAGCGTCGCTCACCGCGACCGTATCCTCTCATTGAGGACAGCTGTAATCGACACGGCCACGTCTTTCTCTGGACCAGTGCTCCGTCACGGTCATTCGCAACATAATTCACGGATAGGCTTGGACATCACAGATGCGGGTCGAGACCTAGGCCATGAGTCACGAGAGAGATGCGGGCTGGAATTTCTCATCAACCTGGGACCATAAGGTCGTCTGATGAGCACCCGCTACGATGCCATCGTAATCGGTGGCGGCCACAATGGTCTCGTAACCGCTGCTTATCTCGCGCGGAAGGGACGGCGCACTCTCGTCCTCGAACGGCGAGACGTCATTGGCGGTGCGGCAGTTAGTGAGCAGATCTACCCCGGATTCACCTACTCCGTCTGCTCGTACGTCGTCTCGCTGCTGCGTCCGGAAATCATCCACGAGCTCAATCTCGTCCGTCACGGACTGCAGATCCTGCCACTAGATGGTACTTTCACTCCCCTCGGCACCGAACGAGGCAGCTACCTATGGCGAGTCGACGACCACGCGACCACCCACCGCGAGATCGCGAGGCACTCGGTTCGTGACGCTGATGCCTACGACAAGTACGGCGAGGCAATGACCGAGATAGGACACTTCGTCCAGCCTCTCCTGTCGATGACACCGCCCGATCCCACAGTGCTCAATCCACGCTGCTGGCTGACCATGTGGCGGTTACTCCAACGGTTTCGAACTCTCAGTCCGGAGTCCCGTGACAATTTCGCGCGTCTCATGACACAAAGCGCCGTCGACTTCCTCGACCGATGGTTCGAGACCGACGCACTGAAAGCAACGATGGCCGCATCTGGGATCATCGGTACGTTTCTGGGTGTCCGTTCACCCGGCAGCGCCTACGTACTACTGCACCACTATATGGGGGAGATCGACGGCAGCTTTCGGACCTGGGGTCTCCCACTGGGTGGAACCGGCACCGTCTCTAGGTCGATCGCGAGCGCGGCCCGAGAAGCGGGCGCTGAGATCCGTACAGGTACCACGGTCGTCAAGATTATCGTCCAGAACGGTCGTGCAACTGGAGTCGTACTCGATGATGGCGACACGCTCGACGCACGTGTCGTCGCTTCGGGAGTCGACCCACGTCGGACGTTTCTCGGCTTCGTGGGTCAACGTCACCTGCCAACCTCGTTCACGGTCGCCCTCGGTCACTACCGAATGCACGGCTCATCAGGAAAAGTGAACCTTGCGCTCGACGCGCTTCCTGATTTCAGCTGCCTCCCCGGATCGGGTCACCATCTCCGCGGCGCTATCTCGATCTCACCTAGCATTGACTACCTCGAACGAGCATATGACGATGCGAAGTACGGTAGGTACTCGCGGCGTCCATATTTAGACGTCGTCATCCCGAGTCTCAGCGACCCGACGGTGGCACCCCCGGGCAAGCATGTGATGTCGTGCTTCGTTCAGTACGCCCCGTACCACCTGGCCGACGGAGACTGGCAGGCCGAGCGCGAGCAATTCGGCGATACTGTGATCGACACGCTCGAGACGTTCGCACCCGGTATCCGCGATAGCATTCTTCACCGCCAAGTACTGACACCTCTCGACCTCGAGCAGGAGTTTGGGCTGACGGAAGGCAATATCTTCCACGGCGAGTTGACCCGCGAGCAACTTTTTTTCCTCCGCCCCGTACCAGGCTGGGCACGCTATCGCACGCCGGTCCGGAATCTGTATTTGTGCGGATCAGGCGCGCATCCGGGCGGAGGCCTGATGGGTGCCGCCGGGCGCAACGCAGCGCACGCGATTCTAGATGATTGGAGGTAGTGATCAGTCCCCGTCACGACGTGGTGATCATCGGCGGTGGCCATAACGGGCTCGTGTGTGCCTTCTATCTCGCAAGAGCGGGTCTGCGATCCCTCGTGCTGGAGCGCCGGCCGATGATCGGCGGTGTAGCCGTCACAGAGGAAATCCATCCCGGGTTCCACTGCCCCACTCTTGAGCATACGGTTGGTCCGCTTACTAGCGGTGTGGCACGCGACCTTAAACTGGAAAACCATGGACTCAAGATAGTCGATCCGGGAGCAGCAGTGTTCGTCCCGATGCTTGACGGTCGAGCGCTCATTCTTGAGCGTGATTCGAGGCAGTCGAGGGAGGCCATCGCCCACATTTCAACGACGGACGCCAGTCGCTACGAGGAATGGCAGAACGTCATAGCATCAATGGGACCCCTTTTACGGCAGCTGTTGTTCACCATGCCACCCGACCTAGACCATCGTGAGACCGGTAGTGCCTTGCCGGTGCTCGTCGCGGCTCTGTCCTTTTACGGCCTAAACCGTGAAACTCGCGGCCGCCTACTCCGATGGTTAACGTTGCCGGTCGCCGACCTTGTCGAGGAGTCGTTTGAAACCGATGCCTTGCAAGCTGTGCTCGCGTCACGCGGACTCGACGGCATTGGACTCGGTCCCCGTGAGGCAGGCACCGGATTTCTGTTTTTGCTGCATGCCGCGGTTGCTCACCATCCGCTGGCACCACCGACCACCGCAGTTGGTGGACCGGGTGCGTTCACGCGTGCGCTGGCGGACGCCGCACGAGCCGCCGGTGCCGAGATTCGGACCTCGGCAACTGTGGAGCGGATCACTACAACCGATGGCGGTGTCCGTACTGTCGTTCTGACGAGTGGTGAAGAGATCGAAGCTATGACGGTGGTCTCGAACGCAGATCCCAAGCAAACACTACTCGAGTTCTTGAGTCCGGAGGATCTCGACCCAGGCTTCCGCATGCGCCTACGCACATACCGTTCCGGCGGCACGGTTGCCAAGGTCAACGTGGCGCTGTCTGATCTCCCAGCTTTCGACTCCCTCCGAACAATCAGCCACGACCAGCGCCGCTCCGCACTGAGCGGCCGAATCCACGTCGGTCCAACCCTCGACTATCTCGACCGCGCCGCCGATGCCGCCAAGTACGGCGAGCACTCCCGCGAACCTATCCTTGACATTACCATCCCATCGGTGGCCGACAAGTCGCTTGCACCTGCGGGTCGCCACGTCATGTCGATTCGTGCGCAATTCGCCCCCTACGCCCTAAGACACGTAAGCTGGTCGGAGGCGAGAGAAGAGCTAGCGGAGCGTATTCTCCGTGCGGTTGCCCGCTACGCACCGGATCTGCCCTCGCTAGTCATGCATCAGCAAACGCTCACTCCCGTGGACATCGCGACCGACTACGGCCTGACCGGCGGGCACCTGCGCCACGGCGAGCTCGCACTAGACCAGCTGTTCTCTATGCGCCCACTACTCGGCTGGGCTAGACACCGCTCACCCATTCGGGGCTTATATCTCTGCGGGTCAGGTACACATCCCGGTGTCGGTCTCACTGGCGCCTCGGGCGCGAACGCAAGTCAAGCCGTGCTCCGAGACCTACGCAAATTGCGATAGAAACAGATACACTGGTGGTCCGCGTTTTCGAGCTCAGCAACTGCCTGGGGGATAACATGCCACTAAGAATCAACGACGAAGCACCGAACTTCACCGCTGACACGACGGAAGGCCCCATCACGTTCCATGAGTGGATCGGCGAAGGGTGGGCAATTTTATTCTCGCATCCGAAGGACTTCACACCGGTCTGCACGACCGAACTCGGTTACATGGCAAGTCTCAAGGCCGAGTTTCAGAAGCGCAACTGTAAAGTCCTTGGGATCAGCGTAGACGGCGTCAGTAACCACGAGAAGTGGTCCAAGGACATAGAGACTTCGCAGGGGCACGCGATCAACTATCCGTTGATCGGTGATCCCGAACTAGAGGTGGTCAAGCTCTACGACATGCTTCCCGCGGACGCAGGCGATACCTCTGAGGGACGGACACCAGCCCAAAACGCAACAGCCCGGTCGGTGTTCCTCATTGGACCCGACAAGAAGATCAAGGCAACCCTCACATATCCGATGAGCACCGGCCGTAACTTCGACGAGATCCTGCGACTCGTGGACTCCTGCCAACTAACAGCGACACAAAAGGTAGCCACGCCAGTCAACTGGAAGCAGGGCGACGACGTGATCATTTTACCGGCCGTGACGAACGAAGAAGCGGCACGGAAGTACCCAGACGGCTGGCAGTCACCACTGCCTTATATCCGCATCGTGCCGCAACCAAAGTGAGTCTGCTCGGTCTTGGTCGTACCGAGCATCCCGCGTCCTTTCCGATGCAAGCGATCATGACATTCGGTGCGACAACTCTCGCAAGAAACTGATGACAATCGATCGAATGATTCTCAACAGCGCTCTGCACTTGGAACACAAGAACGATCAAATAACTGACCGGCTTTCCGAGCAGCTTCGTATCGAAGCTAATCTGGTAGCGTAATATTTCGCCGTTTTGCTCAAGATATATTTTCAACGTCCGTGCGATGCTCTGTGTGGAACTCGACGTCTGTCATCTCGACGTGACCGAGCCTGGCTTAATGTTTCCCTTCTACATGGTCAGTGCTTCCTGCTTCGTTCGACGAAACGGTTAGCAAATGCCGATCCAAGAAATATGGTACGGATTTCTGTAACGGGATACTAGGATCGGTACGTGCACCTAGCGGACCTACCAACACCATCGGTCCTCGTCGAGCGTGCCCGGCTCCTCGACAACATCAATCGCATGCAAGCAGCAGCAACTGCACGCGGCCTGCGTCTACGTCCTCACGGCAAGACCCACAAGATCCCTATGATCGCACGGTGGCAGCTTGATGCCGGTGCGGTCGGGATCACGCTCGCAAAAGTCGGCGAGGCTGAGGTGTTCGCTAACGCTGGCATACAGGACATCCGTCTGGCTTACCCGATACCACCCACGACGTCCCCGCGTCTACTCGCGTTGATGAATCGTGCTCGCATGTCGATCGTCGTCGATCATCCCACTGTAGCATCCGCATGGTCACAAGCGATGCAAACTGGTGGTCAGGTGCTCGACGTACTAGTCAAGGTCGATGTGGGATACCATCGTTGCGGGATCGATCCCGTTGGTCCCAACGCGATCGAATTCATCAGCGAAATCATTCAATTACCCGGCTTGCGTTTTCGTGGCCTACTCAGCCACGCAGGACACGGCTACAACGTGTCGACAGAAACAGCACTCGGCGAGATCGCTAGCACGGAAGCGAAGATGCTCACCCAACTCGCCGAGGCGACCCGCGCACACAGCATCAATGTAGATGAAGTTAGTGTCGGTGCGACTCCGACGGTCCGATACAGCCTTGACCAGACGGGCTTGACGGAGCTGCGACCCGGCACCTACGTCTTTGGCGACCTTAGCCAGATCGCCCTCGGTGCCACCACGGTTGGTAACTGCGCGCTCAGCGTGCTGGCGACGGTCGTCAGCGCACCCACTCCTGATCGGTTCATCCTCGATGCGGGCAGCAAGACACTCAGTTCAGATGCCGCCCGCGGTCCGCTCCCGGCTCTGGGGTACGGAGCGATCTGCACGGATCTGACGGCGGCCGAGATCGCTCCAGGCTTCATCATCGACCGCCTCTCGGAAGAGCATGGCGTCGTCGAGGTGGCGCACGGCCGTTCGGCTCTGCAACCGGGCGACCGCGTGCGGGTTATCCCCAACCACGCCTGCGTCGTCACGAACCTCGCCGACGCCGTTAGACTGACCGATGGTGATGCGGTGCTCGAAACGTTGCCAGTTGCCGCGAGGGGAAAGAACAGCTAGCAACCTAGAGACTTTTCTTCTTGGATTTCCCGGTTATCTTGCGGACGCGTTTCTTTTTTCGTCGTACCTTCACGCGTGAAATCAAACCGCTCAGATTCGCTTCACTGCCGACCACGAGCAAGGGCTGACTGGGTGCACGGAGTACGTTGAAGAATTCCCCCGACTCCGTGCGGGCATAGATCTCACGGCCATCGGTCAAAAGCGTGACCTTACCACCCTCGCCGAGCGCATCGTACAACCGGACTCCGAAACGCTGGCTAAGTGCTTTAAGAATGCTACGGAGCTTTTGCACCGAGAAGCCGCGATGCCGTAGGTCGGCCAGGGCAAGCAGCTCATACAGCTCGACCGGTGAGTAGCGCCGCTCGGTGAAGCCGCCCGCCAAGGTGCGGCGCGAGGCGACCGTCGCGGAAAAGAGGCCGCGCGAGTCCCACCACTGAAGCTGTCTCGCAGACAGTCCGGTAAGTGCCGTCACTTCCCGAGCACTGTAACTCTGTTTCAACTTCATGGCGGTGTCTCGTGACCAGTGCCCACGGGCTTCAGCAATCTCCAAACCTCAGTGGTGAGGTCGTCTGGAGTGCCGAGTCTTGCTTACAATCCAGAATAAGATCTCCCACGATCGTAGCCGTCAACGGTGCCAGCAGGATTCCATTGCGATAATGCCCCGAGGCGTAAACGAGACCGGGGACCCGAGTCGATGGACCGATCACCGGCAGTTCGTCCGGTGTTCCCGGGCGTAACCCGACGCGCACCTCCTGAAACGACGCGTGTTGGGCCTGCGGCACTATCTCACAGGTGACTTCCAGTAAGTGCCTGACGCCGACCACCGTCGCTCGCTCGTCGAAACCGACATCCTCCACCGTAGCACCCACCAGCACCGACCCATCATCCCATGGCACGAGATAACACCCGGGCGCCCACACCACCCGCTTCAGTAACGGAGCTGGCCATCTCAAGTACAGCAGCTGGCCTCGCACGGGCCTTACTGGTACCGAAGCCGCCCCATTCACGTCGACCCGTCCCGACCAGCTTCCGGCAGCAAGCACGACTTGTTCGCAAGTAAAGCCGTCGCTCTCGGTCTCGATCCGGATACCGTGACCCTCTGCGACAATGCGCGCAACTGACGTCGACGTAACGAAAGAGACACCGTGCGCCACGGCTGCACGCTGCAACGCTGCGGTGAGGTCAGACACTCCGACAAAGCCATGCGACTCAACAAGCAACCCACCCTGCACGCGTGTAGTGAGCTGAGGCTCCACATCGCGTGCGCCACGTGCATCCAACAGCTCCGCGACTACGCCACGGGCTGCGCATATCTCGCCGATAGCCTCCAACCTCGACACCGTCAACTCGTCGGTCGCGACCTCAAGAGTGCCTGTCCGGACGTACTGAACCGTCGAACCGGAGTCTTCGACGACGCTTGCAATAAATTGATCATAGAGCGCGAGACTGCGCTCACCTAGGTCGAGCAGGGCGGTGTGGCTATGAGCCTCAATGTAGGGGGCTAGGACACCGGCTGAGGCCTGGGTCGCTCCCTGGCCGACGTCGCGACGGTCGATCACCTGTACCCGCGCACCCCGGCGTGCGAGCTCATACGCGACGGCGCAACCGACGATGCCGGCTCCCACGACGACGACCTGTGGTGTGCGGTTCACGTGAGCAGGGTCCTACCCAACCGCGAAGTCTATGAAGCTGGTGTAAGCCTGTCCAGTGTCCTGCATTATTAGCTTGCTGCGTGAGTCTCCGTTGCTGAGTCCGTGCTGCGTCCAACCCATGCAAAGTGCAACGAAGGATCAAATTACGTATTTGTACCTGTGAGGTAACACCGTCAAACGGAATGCCTCGCCGGCCGAATGCAACGGAACTGCCACCACGAGCTTCCAGTGTTCTGTCTCAATCAGGGGCTTGCCTACCCCTGACTACCGGTCTTCGAGATCACTGGGATTTCCTCCTCGTCATAGTAGTCGAGCTTGTGCAACGGCATGACAACGGCCGTGAGGACGTTGAGCACGTGCGCGCTGATGCGTTTGTAATACCTGGTGGCGAGCACAAGGGCGGTCGCCGTCGCTGCGTCGTAGCTACTTCGGCTGATGCGTAGGATCAACGCATCGCAGCGGTGCGCAGCGTCCCGGCCTTGCTGAATGAGCTCGATCGCCCGTTCTTGATTCGAGACCGTGAAAATCTCGAGAGCGAGCTCGAATGCTCGCTCGACCCCCTGACGTATCTCTCTGAGCTCTTGTGCGACCTCGTCATCTGGCAGGACTTCAGCCCGCACGTCGGTCACCTCGGAGAGATTCTTCGCGTAATCGCCGAGGCGCTCGACGTCCTTTACCAGGCTCATTACGAGTAGGCAATAGGGCACATCCGTTCTATTACCAGACACCGACAGGTGGGCCACGACCTGCTTGCGGATGGTACGCTGCAATTGGTTGACCTCGACGTCGTGCTGATAAATCTCGGTGCGCGCCTCTGGGGCCGCCTTGCCTTCTGACAACATCTCACCCGCCGCGACCATCATCTCGCGAGTGATCGTGAACATTTTAGAGAAGTTCTCGCCGATTGCCCGTAACGGATCATTGGTTCGAAGAATACTCACTAGCTCGCGCAACATGGGATCACCTCACTGATCTCACGACAGCGCCCCTGCGACGAGCAGGATCACCGCCGGCACCCCGTAGAACAGCACCACCACTAACAGCACCACCGCCAACTTGTGCGACCTCATCGCCAGTCGGGTCACCGCCCGCGCGACTGTCAGCGGGATGCTACGAACGGCCTTGACCGGATAGATAAGTAGCGCCCCGCTGAGGTTAAATAGGAGATGCACGAGAGCGATCTCGAGACCTGCCACCGCATTCGGTCCCGCCACCCCGAGCGCGGCCAGCAGCGCGGTCACAGTCGTCCCGATATTTGCGCCGATCGTGATCGGAAAGGCTTGCTCGAGACGAAGGATCCCGGCTGCGCCAAGCGGCACCAACACAGACGTGGTGATTGAGCTCGACTGTGCCATGATCGTCATGACGATGCCAACCAGGATGGCCAGCATGGCATTCGAACCGAGCACCTGATTCACGATACCCTCGACGCGCGTGTGCACGAGCACTCGCATCATCCGCACGAGTAAGAACAGCGAGATGAAGATGAACAGCCCACTCAACCCGATGAGAAAGGTGGCTTGTCCGCCTTGGTCAGCGATGTTCGACTCTGCAAAATTCGTAATCGGAGTGAAGCCAGCGGTGAGCAGTGAGCGAATTGGGCTCTCGTACTCGAACCCACCGAGACCCTCGAGAGACAATGCCAGACCTGTGGCGGTATAACGGAGAAAGCCCGTCGCCATCTCGACCGGCAGCAGCACCAGGACACTCAGATAGTTAAAGATGTCGTGGCAGATCGCCACCGGGAACGCACGCTCAAATTCCTCGCGCCGCCCCATGTGCGCCAGCGAAACGATGGTGGCGGTGACCGTCGTCCCAATGTTGGCACCCATGATCATCGGCACGGCGTTCGCTAGCGGTAGTGGGTTTTCCGGCGCGGCCACCAAGCCGACGATCATGGCGGTGGTCACCGAAGAACTCTGGACGAGAGTCGTGGCCAGCAGCCCGACGAACAGGCCGATCAAGGGATCAGCGGTCACGGCGAAGAACGTCTCGATGAGATCCTGGCCCAACAGCTTGAAACCGTCGCCAAGCCCCTTGACGCCCAGTAGGAAGATGAACAGCAGGAGCACTGCTGCCGCGATGCGTGGAAGAAAGACCGGTTGAGGACGACTAGAAAGTTGAGCAGCAGCGGCCAAATCGACTCCGAGTGAACACTATCCTACAAAATTAATACAAACCCTGACGCCGCCGAGGAGGCGACTTCAAAGGGACAGCGTTGTCTCTCAAACAGACAATCGGCAACAGCAGGATGTCAGCATCGTCGACAAGACAACATCTGAGCGTGGGTCGCGCGTAGACGTACCGATTCCCATCGCTACACAACCGGCCGCGGCCTCAGCGGAATTACGATCGGAGCCGGACGGGGCGACGTTAACCGTTCGACGGTAGCACCCGGCAACCGTCAGGGTCGAGCTCTGAGCGCTACACTCGACTGGTCTGCCCACCGAGACCCCAGTGAAGCCCATGTTATAGTGCGCGCGTGATGCAGCAGGACGAGATCACGCAGGCGGTGCTCTCGCACGAAGAAGTGGTCCGCTACCTGCAAGGCGGAGCCGGTCAGACCGCCGATGAAGCGCAGGAGCGCATCCAACACTACCTGGATGAACTCCGCACCACGCAACGATACCGAATGTACCGCGCGCTCCAGCACCCACTCTACCCGATCCTTCGCAAGATTACCCGCGTTCAGGAAGGCATCGAGATCGTCAAGTCCGCGACGCGCGCTGGTCGTGTCATCTACGCGTCAAACCACAAGAGCCACACCGACTACCTCGTTGAACCGCTCGTCCTCGACGACAGTGGTGTGCGACCTCCAGTCATCGCTGCCGGTATCAATCTGTTCGGTGGTGCGCTCGGTCTGATTCACAAGCATGTGACTGGGGCCATCCCGATCCGGCGCGAAACGAAGGACCCCGCGTATCTCGTTACGCTGAAAGCGTACGTCGCCGAGCAACTCCAGCGCCATGACCTTTTCTTCTACCTCGAGGGTGGTCGTAGCTACAGCGGCGAACTCAAACCGTTCAAGACCGGTCTCTTACATGCGGCGGTACAAACCCGACGTACCGACCTAGTCATTGTTCCTGTGGCGGTCGCGTATGACTTGGTGCTCGAGGACTTCATCCTTGCTCACCAGCGTGTCAAACGACAGCAACGACCGTTCCGGCGTGAGTTCGCCGAGATGGTACGCTACGCCGTCGGTTATCAGTCACGCGCGTTCGTCAGCTTCGGTGAGCCAATCAAGTTAAGCGACTACGATCTGGACGTCCGCCGCGAAATGGTCCGCCTGACACGACGAACACGCGAGTCCATCGGGCACCTGTACAAAGTGCTGCCAACAGCGCTCGTCGCGGCGGCCATCCGTCCCTCGGTCACGCGGACCGAGCTCGAGGACCGGATCGACCAGCTCATCGAGATCCTCCGCTCGGCTCATGCCAACCTCGACGTCACCACCGGTCGCGAGGCCGTGGAGGCGGCAACTGACCCGTTGGTAACACGCGGTATCATCGTCGTCGAGGGCGACCGCTATCGGATCCGTGAGCGTGGAGTGCTACGCTACTACGCGCGCACCATCGACCATCTGCTCAAACATCGCGGCGGATCCGATCTGACGCACTAACGTGACCGATCCGTACTGGTGAAGAGTGTCCGCAAGGAACCGCCTAGAGTCACCACCTATTGAATTAAGTCTAAAGTTAGCCCGGTATTCGTCTTAGTTGATTGCGATCCTGCTATCGGAAGATACACACGCCCGATTCGAGACGCACGATCCAGCCGTGATCGCCGATGCGTCCCGAGTTCCAGATGCTGTATGCCTCGCAGCGTAATCTACAGGCGGTGTTACACTCGTAGGTTCATACCATACGGGTCTACCAACCATTCGGTAACGGCTGATTTCCCTACTTCATGCGGTACCTTGCGAATCGGTCGGCCAACGTCCTGTTCGTCGTGCAAAGTCTGCTCTACAAGCAGATGGGCGAGTAGCGCTCGTACGAAGACACTTCATAGGTTGGTGCAATAGGCACGGGCGAAATCGGTGAGCGCGTCGCGGCAGGCGAACACGGAGTCAATCTCCACATACTCATTTAACCCGTGTAACCCACGACCCGTCGGTCCGTACAGCACAGACGGAATGCCCGCGCGGCCGAGGATCGCGGCATCCGTCCAGAATGACATTCCTACGACTTCAGCCGGGCGGCCCGCGCGGGTCAAGGTCGTCGCCAGTGTGCGCGGTAATTCGTGCGCGGTCGAGATCTCGTACGGGGGGCGCTCAAATACCAAACGTGCACTAGCTTGGAACGACGGATCATCACAGCGAAGATCGTCCAAGATTGCTTCGACCTCAGCCAGCGCCACTGCGTCCGGCTCTCCCATAACCGTGCGGCGCTCGACCTTCAATGAACAACGGTCTGGATATACGCTGAACTCTCGTCCACCAGCAACGGTCGAGGCATGGAGCGATGGTGTGCCGAGGAACGGACGAGCTGAGCGTTCCTGCAACTCACGGTCAAGTTCATCGAGACGTACTAGCACACGGCCCATGTCGAGAATCGCGTCGCGTCCTTCGAGAGGTCGACTGCCGTGGGCCGCACGGCCGCGCGTCTCCACTTCGACCCATGCGAACCCCTTGTGACTGGTAGCGATGCCGAGATCCGTTGGCTCCGTGATTAAGGCGCCGTCGGCACTCCAGCCGTTAACGAGCGCGTCGGCACCGATACTCGCGTACTCTTCGTCGACGACGACGGCCACGATTAACCTGCCGGACGACAGACCGCGCGCCGTCATCTCCGCCGCCACACCGACCATCGCTGCCACGCCGCTCTTCATGTCTTGCGCACCGCGACCGTACAGTCGACCGTTGCGTTCAACCGGAAGGAAAGGCGCACTCATACCGGCCACCCCGACGGTGTCCATGTGCCCACACAGCATCAACGCCCGCCCCGTGCCGCGACCTTCAACCACACCAACAACGTTGGGTCGGCCTGGGGCAACCTCGGTTACGTCAACATCCAGCCCGACCGACCGCATCTCGGTGGCGATGCGCTCTGAGATAGCCTGCTCACCGGCCGCACCCGGCACGAGCGTCGGGTTCACCGAGTCGATGGCGATGAGATCCTTAAGAAACGCGAGGGTGTCGTGCATCGGGACACCACTCCTGACCCCTGATCTGGTTCCTGATCTCTAGTCAATCTATCCAGTCCGCGACGAACACGTTCGTTTCGCCTTCGGCCATGGCATCTCGATTCGAGGCGAAAACAAGAGTCCGACCGTCTGGGGCAAACATAGGGAACCCGTCGAACGTGTCGTTGAAGGTAACGCGTTCCAGACCGGAACCATCAAGGTTAATCAAGAACAGATCGAAGTTGCGGCCCGATGGGTTGTGCCAATTCGACGAGAAGATGATCCGCTCACCGTCCGGGTGCCAGAACGGAGCGAAGCTTGCACCCTCGAGATTCGTAACCTGCTGCAGATTACTTCCGTCTGCATCCATCACGAAAATCTCGAGCTCCGTCGGACGCCAGAGTCCCTGATCGAGTAAACGCTTGTAGTCATCGTACTCAGAACCATCAGGGATTTCGCGGCCACGGAAGATGATCTTCGAGCCGTCCGGCGAAAAGAATGGACCTCCATCGGGACCCTGTCGATTTGTGAGCCGGCGAACGTCCGATCCGTCCCCGTTCATAGAGTAGATCTCCATGTCACCGTCACGCACACTGGTGAAAACGATGCGCCCATCTGGTCCGATCGTCGCTTCGGCATCGTAACCCTCAGTCTCGGTCAGCCGCGTAAGCCCCGTACCGTCGAGCTCCGCGCTGAAAATGTCGTAGGTGTCGTAGACCGCCCAAACATATCCCATCTCAAAGCTAGGCGGCGGTGGGCACTCCGCAGCACCAAGATGAGTTGACGCGTAGATGATTGACTCGCCCTCTGGATAGAAGTAGCCACAAGTCGTGCGGCCATCGCCGGTGCTGACTCTCTGCAAGTCTGAGCCATCGATCTGCATCGTGAAGATTTGATCGCACGGAACACCCTCACGTGTCGACTGGAAAATCAGCTTCGAGCCATCGAAAGCGAAGTACGCCTCAGCGTTCTCACCACCGAAGGTAAGCTGACGCAGGTTTGTCAGATGGTTTTCGTCACTGGAGCTAGGAGGCGCGACCGGCAGTGTCTCTACAGGGGTCTCCTCAGGAGCTGGGAGACCACATGAAACCACTACAGACAGCAGGACACTAACGAGGGCCAACCTCGAACACACGCGCCTCGCCATAGTTCCTCCTAACTTTCTGAGCACGTTCGCCATTGTGGTGGCATTCGGCCACCGATGCTTTGACACACTCGGCTCTTCAACGTAGTTACAAACGGCATACTTAGATGCGGTGCGATGCTAGATCGTCCCCGCATGACCTCACTCACTGGCGCCCGATGAGATCCAACAGACCCAAGGTGAGCCATGGTACATAAGTAATGACCAGGACGCCAAACCCCAGGATCCCCAGCAGCGGCAGGGAAGCTCGATAGACCTGTAGTAGTGGCCGGTCGAACCGGTACGACGCCAGAAACAAATTCAAACCAACCGGCGGTGTCAAATATCCGAGTTCCAGATTGGCAACGAAGATGATGCCGAGGTGCACGGGATCGATGTCATAGGCAAGGCCAATCTCAGCAATGAGCGGCACGACAACGACAATGGCTGAGAAGATATCCATCAGGCAACCGACGATCAGCAGGAAGATATTAAGAGCGAGGAGAAACAGCAATGGCGACTCGATATTGGACTGCGTCCATTCGAGAAGACGGAACGGAATGTCGACATCAAGCATGTATGCGGTGAAACCCTTGGCAACCGCCAGGATGACAAGCACACCGCCGACCAAAACGATACATTCTCTGAATGCTTGGCGCAGCCCGCACCAGAACGAAAAGTCACGATGAACAAGGCCCGTGATGATCGCTGCATAGAGCGCCAGCAGCGCCGACGTTTCAACTAACGTCGCTTGACCGCTAAAGAGTGCCGTGACCACGACAAACGGTAATGCGAGTTCCCACTTCGCCGCCCACAACGCTCTACGTGCTTCAGGCCACGCAAACGCGTGCCGCCCCGCGCCAGTCACAAACCCCTCCCGCATTCCCCAAGCAGCGACGAGCGTGAGGAGTACCATGCCCGGCAGGATGCCTCCAACGAACAGGTTCTCGGGCGCCGTCTGGGCCACGATGGCGTAAAGAATCAACGGCATCGCCGGGGGAAACAGTAAGCCGAGCGACCCCGACGCGGTTAACAGCCCAACCGAGAAGCGATCACGATATCCGTCCTTGAGAAGCGCTGGTAACAGAACCCCACCGAGAGCCAGAATCGTGACACCAGAACCTCCGGTGAAAAGCGTGAAGAATGCGCAAACGATGGCGGTGACGACGGCAGTGCCACCCGGCGCCCACCCAACCCACGCACGGAAGACTCGTAGCAGGCGCTCAGACGTCCGCCCTTGCGCAAGGATGAAGCCAGTGAGGGTAAAGAGAGGGATCGCCGGAAGATGCGGCTCTGTCGCCAGGTCGTACGCGTACAGCGCGACGGTCGCCGGATCGATCGCCTCAGTCATGTTGAGCAACAGCGCCGCCCCGGCGAGCACGGTGAAGATGGGCGATCCGAGAATGGCAGCTAGAACAACTAACACCACCCATGGCCATCCCGGCCCACCCTCGAGGATCGCGAACGACTCGGCCAACCACACACCGGCGACGACACCAGACCCAGCGAGCGCCCTAGCCAGCCAGCCGCCCGCACGCCAAGCGAGGCGGAACGCGATGACCGAAAACGACACTGGTAGAACGAGTTGAAACATCCAGGTTTGCACGCCGAGAGCGATCTCCTCAGCAAATTCCATCTCGATCACGACAATATCGACCGAGGTCCAGGCCAGGATTGCCACTACCATCGCCCCGACTGTTGCTGAGAAGCACTGTGTCGTCCGTCGAATCGCGCCATCGGGAATAAAGCTCGCGGTCGCGAGCGCGATCAGCTTGCCGCGACGCGCGGCTAGCGCAGCACCGAGAAACCCGACGACAAGTGTTAGATGCTCAACGAACGGGATCGATCCTGGAATGCCACCAGCCACAAGCGGGCGCACTACGATTTCAGCCAGCGGTAACAGAAGCATCGCCGCGAGCGCAACCGTCGCAATCGACTCTTCGGTGGTATGAACGAATCCGAGAGACCGGGGCATGGAACGTGGTGTCTCGGCCGGGTGCGGTGAACTCATGAGGGCGGCCCAGATCGGGCTCGCATTACGGACCGAGCTAGCCGACCCGGATGGTGATCGTATCAGAACGACGCCGGGTTCCCGCTGTTACCGTGACACGACTCTCCTCTTTTTCATTTTCATTAACCGTTACGAGGTCGAACATCGCCTCACCACTAGCAGCAGTTGTCACGCGATGGTGGCCACCTGATAACCGTCCTTCGACACTATACTCGACCCTCACATCGATCCCTTCGAGTGGTTTGCCTCCTGCGTCCTCGACTCGGACGACGAGTGTCACCGTACCAGCGGTGTTGTCGATTGCGTCTGACGTTGCCGACAGTGCCACCGTATCAACCCGATACGCATTTCGCGCATGCAACGCTGCGTCGTAGATCTCTGTAGGCACCATCCCACCACGCCATGAGGTAGTCATCTCTTCAGCCGCTGCACGAAATTCCACCGAGGCCGCCGTGTCCACCGACGCTACTATGAGACCCCGCTTCTCCATCTCTGCTACTGCCTCGCGGTCCTGCTCGGGCACCACGGAGAACAGGTGCTCCTGGGTAGTTTGTGCGCTTTCGAGTAGCGTCGCCTGATCTGCCTCACCAATTTCTCGCCACGCCTGCTCGGAGATCACCGTAGCACCGAATACAGGACTGAGTGGAATGCCTAGCATGTGTGGCGTACGTCGGTACCATTGAAAGACCAGAGCACCGTAAGGTGGGCTCGGATAGCTGTCGATAAGACCGGTGTTGAGGCCCATCAGTATGTCAGTGACTGCAAGCGGGACCGGCTGGAAGCCGTTTTCCTTGTACCAGCGGACCATCCCGTCGTCACCGGACGACGTGAAGATCTTCGTCCGCTTCAGGTCAGCCAAAGTCGCCACGGGGTCCGCAGAGAAAATGTGCGTCCAGCCGCCGTGACCCCAGTTAAGAAGTATGAGGCCTTCGTTGGCAAGAGCGGTCTTGAGACGAGGCGTCAATTGCTCGAGAACATGCAAGGCCTCTGCGTCTGATTCATAGAAAAACGGGATCCCGAACACGTTGAACGCGTCGTGGACCTGTCCCAGCAGCGTCAGCGCGGCGACCTGGGGACGCCCGAGCTTCATCCGCCGAAGGATAGTCGCCTCGTCTCCTGTCGATCCGCCTGATAAAATCCGTAGTCGCACACGATCGTCCGTACCAGTACGCCAATCAGAAGCCATTTGCTTCAGCGACCGATCCCACACGGAGTTGGTCGGTAGGACTGTGCCCAACCGGAGATTGGTACGCTGAGCAAGTAGCAGAGCTGAACCCAGCAGCAGCACGATCGTGATCGCGATACGAAGCGATTTCATCGTAGATTCCCGTTGTCTTCAATAAGTGGATCAAAAAATATGTCGTCGACGTGGTCGAGCAGGTTCCGCGCGCGCTTTTGCGCAATGACGTTCAGCAATCGGTTGCTCGTATCTTCATCGGGATCAATCGCAAGAGCTGAATCAAGTAACTCTTGGAACTCATCACGGTTCTCTTCGGTAATCGCCACACCAGTCGCGAGTGACACATATGGTCCCGCATCGAGACCATCCGAAAGTGCCACGGCGCGCGCGAAGTGTTCGCGGGCCCGCTCAAAAGAGCCACCCATCGCCTCTCCGAACGACTCAAGCTGAATGAACGCGGTGTGAAGTGCACCGCGCTCGTAGTCCTCATCCAGCAACAGTGCCCGATCCAGCAGAGCCCGCGCCGCCGGAAGGTCAGCTACCAGCGCCGGCTGATCGAGACCGAGAGAGATAGCCAAGATCCACGAACCGCCAAGATAGTACAACGTCTCAACGTCGTCCACCTCGAACACTCTCACCGCAGCCTCAGGGTCCAACTTAAGCCGTTCGGTAATCCCGGGGTGGTCGATCTCGATGTTTCTAAGGCCGTAATCTCGGGCTCGAACGTACATTCTGCGCGCCCGTTCGTCGAGCTCGAACGCGACGTCGTAGTCGTCCCACTCAGCTAAATCCGCATCGGTCTGGAGAAAGGCATTCGCGTAGAGCGTGAAGCCCGTGCAGGCAAAAAGTAGCGCGTCCTGCCTACGGGGATCAGTGTCGAGAACCGACTCGATTGTCTTTAAGAGGAACGGCAGTGCATCACGCACGATCTCGGGATCCTCCTCCGAGAGATAGACGGCCGGATTGGCAATCGCGGGCATCACCGCGTTGATCGCCATCGAACGGAAAGAGCACCCGGATGCCGCTGCGAGAACCACGACGGCCACCGCCGGCACGATGAGTTCCTGTCCCCAAAAGCCGTGTCGATCCAAATCCGACCTCACTGCAATCTCGGATCTAATGATCATATCAGTCCAGCCACGATGAGGTTCGGTGGAAGGAAAAGCTGCATCGTCGCCTCTACTCTGGAAAACGTCATGTCGTCGAATGACAAACACCAATTTCATGCCATGATTCCAGGGTGGGCAACTTCGCAGCCGTTCCTGGTGGCTGGTTTTTAATGGGTAGCGACGAGGGACAGGACGACGAGAGCCCGATCCACCGCGTCTGGGTCGATGCCTTCGAGATGGCGATCTACCCCGTGACCCGGGCGGAGTACGCGGAATTCAAGGATGCCACCGGGCGTGCAGACCCTCGCGAGTGGGACAATCCTGCGTTCGCATGCCCTAACTTACCGGTAGTCGGGGTGAGCTGGAACGACGCAGTCGTCTACTGCCTCTGGCGGTCGTCCGATGCAGATCCGATGCGACTACCTACCGAGGCAGAATGGGAGCGCGGCGCCCGTGGTCGCCGAGACGGTTACCGCTACCCGTGGGGAGACCACATCCCTAAGTGGATCCCGAACGACGGCAAAGGCCCGCTTGAGTCACCGTGGCCGGTCACACTCGGAAAACCAAACGATTTCGGACTCTTTGGAATCGCCGCAAATATTCACGAGTGGTGTGCCGACAGGCACTCGAAAACATTCTATGAACGCTCACCGGCCCGTAACCCTACTGGCCCCAACACGGGAACGCGACGCGCGTCACGTGGTGGGTCGTGGCGACATACCGTCACCATCAGTGCTAATGCCGCACGGAGCAAACTTGACCCAACATATGGATACACCGATTATGGCTTCCGTGTTGTCAGGACGATTCCGGCTGACTCGCAGGTCTAAGCGGTCTCATCCATAATTCCGGTAGCATTCGGCCACCGATGCATCCAATTTTTGGAAGCAACACTAGCCCTGACATGAACAAGGTCGAATGCCATGGCGCACTCCAGGCTCGGTTCTGCGGACCAGACGCACCGGTACCTTTGCCATTGATACCTTACCGTAATTACAACCGTGTCCACGAAAGCTGTAACCACTGCATATCCTATGGCTGACCTTAAACTCGCCCGTGAAATCGCGCGAGCCGTAAGAAACGCCGGCGGTCGCGCACTTATCGTCGGCGGGTGGGTACGCGACAAACTGCTCGCGCACACCTCGAAGGACATCGACCTAGAGGTCTACGGCATCCCCGCAAAGACACTCGTATCACTACTCGCGCGATTCGGGCCGGTCAATACAGTCGGCGAGAGCTTCACCGTCTACAAAGTCGGGCCGGTCGACATCGCGCTGCCGCGTAGAGAATCGAAGATTGGCCGTGGGCACCGTGGTTTCACCGTGACCGGAGATCCCAACCTACCTATTGCAGACGCCGCGCGCCGTCGTGATTTCACAGTCAACGCTATTGCCTGGGACCCCTTGACCGAGGATTATCTCGACCCACATGGTGGACGCGCGGATCTCCAGCGCCGATGTCTCCGTATGGTCGACCCGGAGACGTTCGGGGACGACAGTCTACGTGTCTTACGGGCCGTCCAGATTGCGGCGCGATTCGAATTTGACGTGGACGCCGCAACGAAGACGCTGTGTCAATCCATTCCACTCGACGATCTACCAGCGGAGCGAATCTGGGGAGAGCTTGAAAAACTCCTACTGAAAGCCGCACGGCCATCAATCGGTTTCAGTTTGGCACTAGAGGTCGGTGCGATAGAACGTTTGTTCCCCGAATTGGTTGCCCTAGTGGGATGCCCCCAGGAACCAGACTGGCACCCGGAAGGTGACGTCTGGGTTCACAACCTACTGGTCATCGACCGAGCACGTGAGCGGATCGACGATCTGCCACGGCCGCAGCAGGTGGCGGTCATGCTGGGTGCCGTCTGTCATGATTTCGGTAAACCAGCAACAACGGCAGTTATCGACGGCCGCATCCGGTCAATGAATCACGAGGCAATGGGTGTCGAGCCAACCAGTACGTTCCTCGATCGACTCAACGTACACACCTTCGACGGCTACGACGTCCGCCATCAGGTGATTGGCCTCGTCGCCCACCATCTCAAACCGGGAATGTGGCACAAGGCAACGGACGGTGTCAGCGACGGCGCGTTCCGCCGTCTCGCCCGTAAGGTCGACTTGGAACTACTCGCACGTCTCGCCAAAGCGGATTGCCTTGGCCGCACGGGCAAGTTCGACTGCTCAGCGATGGACTGGTTTCTGAGTCGCGCACGGGCGCTGGGGGTAGAGCACAAGCCCCCCAGACCTTTGCTTCTCGGACGCCACCTCCTCGCGATCGGACTGACACCTGGGCCACAAGTCGGGAAAATCCTCCGACAGGTGTACGAAAGTCAGTTGGATGGAACTGTGCAAAAATTGGATGAGGCAACCAAACTAGCGAAACAAATCATCGAACGGGGTCAACAACAGTGAAGTTTCAAGTGTCACCATATCGCTGCAAGAGACCTACCAAATCGGCCAGTGCGATATTGCCTCCACTTATGATCGCGACTGTCTCCCCACTGTCCGAGAGAGCACATCCTGAGTCTCCGAACAATACCGCCGCCACAGTCGCCGCACCGCTCGGTTCAACAACCAGCTTTGCCTGATGAAGAAGCCAGTCGACCGCACGCACGATCGCCGTATCATCAACCGTCACCAGCTCATCCACGAACGCTTGCACGTGAGCAAAGGTTAGATCACCCGGTCTTACCGGTAGCAACCCGTCTGCAATGCTAGTGACCGAATCGAGCGTGACCGGACGCCCCACCTTTCGGGAGGCCGCCATCTTCGCCGCACCAACCGGCTCGACGCCAACCACCCGTGCAGTCGGCCGGCTCTGCTTGATCGCAGCGGCGACCCCGGCAATGAGCCCTCCACCACCGACCGGTACATAGACGGTGTCGACGGCCGGTGCATCTGCAAGCACCTCGCTCCCAACGGTGCCTTGCCCCGCAATGATGTCGATGTGATCGAACGGTGGGACAATGGTCAAGCCACGTGCTGACGCTATCTTCTCGGCCTGAGCCTTGCGCTGGATCGACGTCGTACCCTCGAAGATTAACTCCGAGCCATATGTCCGCACCCCATCCACCTTGATCGCCGGTGCTGTCTCCGGCATCACCACCACAGCCGGCACACCGAGTTCTCTGGCGGCATATGCGACGGCCTGACCATGATTGCCAGACGAATAAGTGACAATGCCACGCGCCCGGAGCTCGTCCGGTAGTTGATTGATGAAGTTGAATGCCCCCCTGATCTTAAATGCCCCTGCGACCTGCAAGTTCTCACACTTGAGCCGTAGGCACCTACCAGCACGCGTTGAGACGTCAATCAACGGTGTCCGAACGATAGATGGGCGAATGCGCGAAGCGGCCGCGTCTATGTCCAACAAGGAGGTGAGTGCGGTCACGTCACGGTCTCCATAACTAAAGTCACTAGACAATTGGTCGATATCTTCGATATGGACAACAAGACAACGACACGGCGTTCAGCCCGGCGTTCGACTGCCACTACCCCAGAGTCCACGCATCCGAAGCAAAGACGAACTGTCCGTGGTAACGAACGTCGGCCACATTGGCCAGACGGCCTCTCCGATCCATACACCATGCTACGCGCGGCACTTCCTGCCGACGAACGATGGATGGTCTCCGTCTACGGAGATTAGAACCAGCTTCACTTAGCTGGCGTCCCCTGTTGTCGAACCATTCCTCGGCTCATTGAACCAACAACCCCCACCCTTGGCGAATGTGTCGGATCGGCAAGAAAAAGCTAGGCCGGTGTTACCCGGCAACCGCCACAGGTGGTTGTGGAGTTCCAGGTAACACCTTGGACCAAGGGGCCACTCCAAACGCCATAGCGGTATCCATATTGGAAACCTGTGCAACCACAGCGGATCTCAGGTCGTATACTAAGTGGTTCCGTTTGTAATTACGTTGACGTACCGCGGACACCGAAGCGCCCGTTCCGCAAGGTGCGAACCGGGAGCATACCTTAAGTCATCAACCACACTAATGCGAAATCCAGTTCATCGCCTAATACAGAATGTATCGGTGGCCGAATGCCAATGCAACTGCGGATACGGGCACTAACGGCGATGTCTAGATCGATCAATCGTGTGGTTCGCATGTTAGGCGCTTTATCCCTACTCCTCGGTACCGTGCCGCTAACTGCTTCGGCTCAGGAAGACGAGCCCATTGGCCGCTTCGCTGTCGATGCGCACGGATCGTTCGTTTCATTCGGCCAGAGTCAGGATCTTGCCATCACCCGAGGTTTCATGCCGTTCGATACACCGGGCCGGGGAACCGGGCTAGTCGTCGGTGCTCACCACTACTTCTTCCGCTGGAACGTCATCACGTTTGGTATCGGCGGGAGCTTCCACACTTCACGCGGCGACCGGCCCCCCAGCGAATTTTCGCCCGATCCAGACGGCCCTGTCGCCCGCAAGAAACTTACGGCGTTCTCGCCGCAGATCTCCTTCAACTTCGGGGGACGCAACGGCTGGAGCTACATAAGCGGAGGTATGGGTACAAGTCGGCTATCGCTCTACTCGCTCGAAATAAACACACCACAGCAACGTTTTACGAGGACTCTGAACTATGGTGGTGGGGCTCGCTGGTTTACCAGCGAGCACCTCGCTTTCTCGCTTGATCTCCGTTTCTACGCCATAAGCCCATTGGAACAGACGGACGACGAGCCGAGGTCTCCACGCATGACAGTCATGGCCCTGAGTATCGGTGCATCTTTCAAATAGTGCGTTCCCCACGACGCTGTTACTATCCAAATGTCGCCTGCGCACCCTCGCTAACGACCGAGGCGTGCTTCCAATAAATCGAGCACGCGCTCCCCTGCGCTCAGAACGTGACTCGCAACTCAGTAGTGAGTGCTCCCTTCACCGTCAGCATATCGCTCTCACATGCCCGTTTCTGCCTCGTGCGGTCATAATGACCGTATGACGCGGGAGACGTTACTAGATTTCTTTGACGACCGTATACGCTCCGCGTCCCAATTCCTCATCTACGACGACGGCTATCGAACGCGCACTTACACTTACATCGATTTACGACGTGCCGCCGTGCGGTTCACCGAACGTCTGAGACGCGAAGGGATCGCGCCGCACGACACAGTGGTCGTCTGGGGAGAAAATCGACCGGAGTGGATCGCAGCTCTCTGGGGCGCATTGCTCGCCCGTGCAGTGGTCGTACCGATCGACTCTCGTGCATCGACCGAGCTGCTTGAGCGCGTCACGCGTATCGTCCATGCACGTGTCGTCATGGTCGGAAGCGAGGTGCCTCAACCAACCGTCCCCTCCGAAACGCAACTCTGGCATCTCGAGGAATTAATGTCGGAAACGCCACCGCACGACGGTTACGGGGATGTGATCCCAGCAGTAACCCTAGATGCCAGCGGCGGTACACACAGTAGCAACGACCTCGCTGAAATCATTTTCACATCAGGCGCAACTGCCGAACCCAAAGGCGTGCAGATCACCCACCGTAACATCCTGGCCAACATCGTTCCGGTAGAACGAGAGATTCTGAAATACCGGAATTACGGCCGGCCGTTCTTTCCGTTGCGCTTCCTCAACCTGCTTCCTCTCAGCCATATGTTCGGTCAGGCGATGGCCACCTTCGTACCTCCGATGCTTGAGGGCATTACCGTCTTCATGAGCAGCTTAAACCCAACGGACATCGTGCGGCAGATCCGTACGCGGCGGGTGTCGGTGCTCGTCTGCGTACCGAAGATCCTCGAGATGCTAAGGGACCACCTTATCCACATCGCACCAGAAGTCGCAAAGACTCCGCACGTGAAGCCACACGTGACTATCCGCTGGTGGCGTCATCGGGAGATCCACCGCCTGTTCGGATACAAGTTCTGGGCGTTTGTCGTCGGTGCCGCACCCCTCGATCCGGAGCTAGAGGATTTTTGGTCCCGACTCGGGTTCCTGGTGATCCAAGGGTACGGCCTGACCGAAGCTGCACCAATTGTTACGCTAAACCATCCATTCCATGCCAGGCGAGGTTCTGTCGGAACGCCGATCGGTGGGGTCGAGGTGTCCATCGCTCCCGACGGAGAAATCCTCGTCCGTGGCGACAATGTCACGCGCGGCTACTACAACGCACCGGAGGAAACCAAGCGGATCTTCGACAACGGCTGGTTTCACACAGGTGACATCGGTGTGATGGACGAGAGTGGTCGACTCACGGTCCGTGGCCGCAAAAAAGAAATGATCGTTACTCCTGATGGACTGAACATCTTCCCCGAAGATGTCGAACGGGTCATCAACGACACAGCGGGCGTGCGCGACGCCGCTGTAGTCGGGGTGACACGCAATGGCCAGGAGCATGTCCACGCGATCCTGGTTTTAGACCGGGGTTCCGATGCCGATACGATCGTCCGCCAAACAAACGAGCGCCTAGAGAACCACCAGCGGATCCGTTCCTGTTCGATCTGGTCGGAAGAGTCACTGCCACGGACCGAAGGGACGCAAAAACTTAAGCGACGGGAGTTGAAAAGTTGGGTCGAAGGTAAGAACCCGGAAGCCCCGCGTGGGCTTGACTCATCTTCTACGGTCGACGCGGTCGTCGCAAGGTTTGTTCATGGGCAAACGATCACCGAGACAACCACCCTCGCAGAGCTCGGCCTAAGCTCGATCGAACGGATCGAACTCATGATGGCACTCGAGCGTCAATTTGACCGAACGGTCGATGAGATCACATTCCAGGAAGCTGCGACGGTATCTGACCTTCGAGCACTGGTCACCAAAAGTGACACCATCGCTGCATCTGCCACGGTTGAGGATGCGTTCACCGCGCGCCACGCTGCGCTCACGTTCCCGACATGGAGCCAGAGCGCGCCCGCGCGCATCGCACGCCGGCTCGCCCTGGCTACCTTCCTTTTACCCCTCACACGACTGTTCGCCTGGATCCGCGTGAAGGGTCTCGATCGCCTCGCACCGGTTAAAGAACCCGTGGTCTATGCGGCCAACCACCAGAGCTACATCGATGCTGCAGTCATCCTAGCAGCAATGCCTGCTCGCAGACGTTATCGGATAGCGACCGCCGCCGCGAAGGAGTTCTTTGCAGCACACTACCGCCCTGACCAGCATTCGCGTCTGGCGCGGCTCACCAGCAGCCTAAGTTATTACCTGTCGACTCTATTCTTTAACGTCTTTCCGCTCCCACAGCGTGAAGCTGGCACACGGGAATCTATACGCTATCTAGGAGAACTATTGAGCGCGGGGACCTCCGTGTTAATTTTTCCAGAAGGAGTACGGACCGAAACGGGTGAGATCGACGAGTTCCGGCCAGGTATCGGCATGATTGCCCTTCGGCTCAAGGCTCCGATCATTCCCGTACGGATCGTAGGTGTAGATCGGATCCTTCACCGGTCGTGGCGTATGGCACGGCCAGGGAGCGTCCGTGTTATCTTTGGTGCGCCACTGCAACCCATCGGCACCGACTACCGGACGATAGCAAAGCAGGTCGAAGAAGCGGTCAAGGCCTTGTAGAATCTATATAATTCCCAAGCAGGAGCGGAGTTGGCAAAAGACGATCTCATCGATGTCCAAGGAACGGTCGTCGCCGTGCACAGCGGCGGCCTGTATCGCGTGCAGTGTGACCCAGGCCACGAAGTCTTGGCCCAACTGAGCGGTCGCATGCGCCGCTTCCGTATCAAGGTTGTGCCAGGTGATCGCGTAACGGTCGGCGTATCTCCTTACGATCCCTCTCGCGGTATCATCACCTTCCGGGCACGTTAATCCCTACCGGTCGTCTATCCTCTGGCATTTCGTTCAGTCGTATCTACGATACACTGATTGAGCGATGTTCAATGAATCTAGCAGTCCGAACGCCGCTAACACCAAAACGGCACGAGAAGATCCCGTAGTGACGAGGTTCTTGTCGTGCCGCTGGCACGACAAGAACGACCGCGGCTCCGAGTACTGCATGCATGGAGATGTCCTACCCTATGCTGGAAGGAACGGCTTCAATCCGGAAGCCTGGTGCCCAGACTGCAAGTTCTACAAGTTACGTCGGGCCGTGAAGAAGCGGAGCTTCTAGTCGAAGTACTAACCCAGCACTACTCACTGAATTCCTTCGCCAGATCCACCCACTCACCGTCCGGTGCTAAATGCTGGTAGAAGCTCCAGTGGGTCTTCGCGTCGTTCGATCGCCCCATCTTCTCCAATGTGACGGCTAGGTAGAAGTGCGCGTCGGCGTATGTGGCTTGGAGACGCAGTGCGTCTCGGTAGTATGCAACGGCCTCATGGTAGCGACCCAGGTCGTGGTGAATGTTACCGAGGTTGAAGTAGGCTTCGAAGCAGTCGGCGTCCAGCGAGAGTGCTCGTTCGTAGAGCGCCTGCGCCTCAACCAGGTCATCACGAGCGTAGTGGATGTTCGCCAGATTGACGACGGCAGGCACCAAATTGGGGTCAAGCAAGAGTGCTTTCCGATACGCGACGCGCGCACGTTCCTGGTCAGCATCTGGCCCCTCGTCGAGTTCAGACCCTTCGAGAAAGAAGCTTGCGGCTAGTGTCGTTTGCGCACCGCTCGGCTCACCCGGCAGAGCCATTGGGTCACCCTCCGCCGCATCCACCGGACGGTGAAGCGCGATTACCTTGGCGGGCTGAGCATCTCCACTCACCGCCCCGAAATTGAAAGTTAACTGACCCTCACGGGCTGCAAGGAACCGGCGTACCGCCGCGCGAAACGGGCGCCCGCGCTGCAACTCCTCATTGACCTGCTTGACGACTGCGACGTCACGGAAGCTGTAGTAAGTATCAGTGTTCGTGCGTACTACAGACCGAATCAGCCCCCACTTCTCCAAGTAGCGCACGTGATCCTCACGCACTAAGGGGTAGAACTCTCGAATCTGACGCATGCTGTGATAAAGCCGATTCAGCGACTCGTTCGAACGTAGCCCCGCCAACCTACAGAACTCGTCCTCGCTCAGAATCGCGACACAACCAGGCGAGCGGGTATTTATTTCCTCGGCCTTGCGGAGCTTATTACTTTTCTCAGACTCGGAAGATGCTCCACCCGCTTTACGCGTCGTAACTTGTGTCCCGCCGAAACCCTCCGCGCCCACAACCAGCATCGTCGTGCGCGCGGTAACCTCCTGCGCAACCAAGCCACCCAATTGTTCTACAAGCGCCTGCGCTTCTCGCCGGCCGAGCGCAGCGAGTTTTCCGGTGAAGACGACAGTGCGTCCGCTGAAAGAGGTACTGGCAGGTGTGCGATCGTTCTGCGGAGACAGCAGCGTCATATTATGGCTCGTTCTCGATCCGTACGACCGAGAACGAGGTGCGGCGTGCGCACCTCCGTTCGATCGACTGGAAAGATGAAGTAGATTGATCATAAAGTCAAGTCGTAAAACTTCCAAGGACCCGACTGATGCTTCTAGCCGGTGACATCGGGGGAACGAAGACACTGCTGGGAACCTATACCCGCGTCGGGAGGAGACCGTCGTCACTCCAGGTCCAACGTTTTTCGACGCTCGATTTCGACGGCCTCGATCGAATGATCGCTACCTTCCTCAAAGCACTTCCACGCGACGTCACTATCGACGCAGCATGCTTTGGAGTCGCAGGCCCTGTCAGGGGTAACGTTTCAGAACTCACCAACGTCCCCTGGCGCGTCGATGCCTCTGAAATTTCAAACCGGTTCTCGATTCCTTCCGTGTGCTTGGTGAATGACCTCGTAGCGATGGGCTATGCGGCGTCAGTCTTATCGGTTGACGAATTGGCCATACTGCAACCAGGTTACCCGGTGTCTGGGGGAAACGGCGCACTCATTGCGCCGGGTACCGGTCTGGGAGAAGCCCTACTCCACAACATCAACGGACGCTTCGTCCCCATCGCCTCGGAGGGTGGTCACGCCGATTTCGCGCCCCGAACCGCGCGCGAAATTGAACTACTGGTGTCCCTCACCACTCGTTTTGGCCGAGCGTCCTGGGAGCACGTGTTGTCTGGACCCGGACTGACAAATATTTTTCGGTTCGTCCACGCGGGCGACCATTGCCGCACGGTTGCATCCGGCGCGGCCGCAACAGAATTGCCAGCCCTGCTCACTGAATCGGCACTCCGTCGACGGTGCACGCGCTGTGTCGAGGCGCTCGACATGTTCGTTGGCGCACTCGGCGCCGAGGCAAGCAACCTCGGCCTTCGCGCAGAGGCCACGGCCGGTGTTTTTATAGGCGGCGGCATTCCGGCCAAGATCCTTCCAGCTCTTCGGTCCCCAACCTTTCTCAAGGCCTTCCATAGGAAATCACCAATGGAAGCACTGGTCTCCAACATGCCGGTCAGTGTCATTCAGATGAACAATAGTGCTCTCCTTGGAGCCGCCGTTGCCGCTACCCACCTAGCCGATGGCGAGATCGTCTAGCAACTGAACTAACCCATGGCTTTGAGGTTTTCCCAAATGGGAGACGGAAACGCAGGGAAAATCAAACCCGTCTGCCAGATAGTGCAACGCCGGCACCGGAACTAGCCAGCTGAACCAGTCGTATTCAGGAACGTTTCCCACGCATCGAAATAGGACTCGCCACCGACCAGATACGTGTCGTTGTGTGCCGCGCCCGCGATTTCATGGAAAGACTTCGGTGCAGGAGCCCGCTCAAACAGGCGGCGGCCATGAGCAATGGGAACAATCTCATCATGGTCCCCGTGCAAGAAGAGTTTAGGCACTCGCACTCGCGCGATCTTCGATTCGCTGTCCAGTTTTGTCCGAATGACGGAGGTTGGCATGAACCAGTAATGAATCCGCGCCAGTGCCGGAACAGACCGGAAGGCCGACTCAAGCACCACGGCATGCACCGGCCGGTGCAATGTCACCTCAACCGCAACTGCACCGCCCAGGGACCGACCGAAGAGGATGATGTCCTCCGGACGCACGCCGCGCGCCACGACGGCATCGTAGATCGCGAGGCCGTCGAGATATAGTCCCGGTTCGTCAGGACTACCACCACTCAGTCCATAGCCACGGTAGTCGACCAGCACGATACCGACCCCAAGACGATCGACTAACAACCGGGCGTTGTGGAGTCGGTCTGAGATGTTGCCCGTATTCCCATGGTACCAGACCAGCACGCGGTCACCGGCACCATGAATCCACCAGCCGTGTAACTCGGTACCATCGCTCACCGTTACGCGTAAATCGTCGGAGTGCAAACCGAAGTCCTCAGGCATCGCGATATAAGTACGCGTGGGGAAAAAGATGAGACGGCGCTCCTGGAGCGCCAGGATGCCTACCATCAAGATCCACGCGACCAACGAAAGTCCGATAACCGTCAGCAGACCAGCAACCATCTCCCCGAGCCTCACGGTTCCCGTGGGTTGTAGTAGCCTCAAAGCATTGAGCGGTGCCTTCGAACTTGAGACAATTGAGTGGCTAATGCAACGGTTAAAATATTTTGCATCCGCGACTTCACCTGGAACATGGTACCGGCTCGCAACGGACCGGGCCGTGCTTCGGTGACAGAATGTTTCTGATCGACAGGACAGTCTTGGTCAAAAGGCATCGTAGGAGAAACCAGGTGGACTTCTAGTGTCCTAAAAGAGTCTGTTGTCTAGGACCCAAGCAATAAATGGACATTCGTGAATAAACCACAACGCTGCGAAGTTTTATATCCCTACCGATACTTAGATGACGGATTTCCGACTCAGCATGTCAGGAGTTCGTCTCGCAAGCCGTCCCGAAATCGAAACCCTCCTCACGAAGCTTCGGGATCAATAACGTGGCCGCGTCGACCGCGTACTGGCGGTCTGCTCCTGGATTTTCGTGATGTCCATCGTGAATCACGATAATATCGCCCCCGGATACCCTTCCGAGAAGGCGTTCGACCAACGCCTTGGGCTCCGGACGGCGATACCAGTTAAAATCCCACAATCCCCAGCCCCACCCCATCAGAGCATAGTCAGCCTCGGCCAAACCGGCCAGCATTTGCCCACTGCGCCAGCCACCATGCGGTCGAAACACTCGACACGGCTGGTAACCGGTCAGCCGCTCGATGCGGCCGGCAGCAGCAATAAGCGTGCGTGCTACCTCACCGGGGGACATGACCATCAGCTTTCGTGTGTGCGTGTGCAGCCCGACGGCGTGACCCTCTTCGAAGATACGACGCACAATAGGAGCCGTGTCCAACGTGAGATGGCGGTCGATGACAAAGAACGTCGCGACCGCCTGTGCGCTGGACAAAACATCAAGCAGGGCGGGGGTCGCGTTCGGGTTCGGACCGTCATCGAACGTCAGATACACCTTGGGCGGGCCGTCTTCCTCGGGCATGCTCCACAGAGCTGGGGCTGGAGCAACAGCGTCGAGAAAAAAAGGAAACGGGGCAACATGCGCCAGCGACAGCAACCCGAAACCGGCCGTAATCAACAACCAAAACATCGCTTAGCTCGCCCGCTAAGAATAGCAGTGTTGATCTGCACCGTCGTCATATCAGCAGCCTGTGTGTCTGATCCGGTTGAGCCGCCGCGCGCGATGATCCTCAACCAGACGAGCAACACCGCGAGAGACCGTCTGCTCATGATTGATCAACAATTACGCGCCCGCGGCATCGCAGATTCGCGTGTGCTAGAGGCCTTGAAAGTGGTCCCCCGCCATCATTTCGTACCATCTAACCTCAAATCACGTGCCTATAACGATCGACCACTCCCAATCGGGTACGACCAAACGATCTCGCAGCCGTACGTGGTCGCCTACATGACCGAAGCACTCGCACTGCGAGACGATTCAAAGGTACTCGAGATTGGCACCGGGTCCGGCTACCAGGCAGCCATTCTCGGGGAAATCGCGCGTGAGGTTTTCACGATCGAGATCGTACCGGAATTGGCAACGCAGGCTCGAGTCCTACTCACTGAACTCGGCTACGCCAACATAAAGGTCAGGACCGGCGACGGCTATCGCGGGTGGCCAGACGAAGCACCCTTCGACGCCATCGTCGTTACCGCTGCCCCGGATCACATACCGCCCACGTTAGTCGACCAACTCGCCGTCGGCGCGCGACTGGTAATCCCAGTCGGCCGGTTACAGCAGGAGATGACGATAGTGACAAAGGTGGCAGACGGTGTCGTCACGGAAACGACGCTACCAGTAAGGTTTGTGCCGATGACGGGTGAGGCACAGCAGCGCCAAAGGTAGTCGAACGCTGAAGTCCTGCCCTTACTGAATCAGAGCGGTCCGTAGACCGGTGTGCCAGGATGGCAAGGAGTGCTGATGGAACTAACTAGGGGGATTTGCAACTGTGGAGTACCGATACCAACGGGACCCCTCAAACGCGGAGCCAGATTGATTCAACTCAAATAGGTCCTTAGCTGACCGTGACGGACGAACTAGGTGACTGAGTTTCGTAGCTGGCAATCGAAATCTGTGCCGCCACGCGCTCGGCTGTTTGCAGAAACGCCTGTGCGGCCGCCGATTCCGGTTCAGAAATTACAATCGGTACGCCGGTATCACCACCCACGCGAATCGGCTCGTAGATCGGAACCTGACCTAGAAACGGAACACCAAGCTCAACGGCCATCCGTTCACCGCCACCCTTGCCAAAGAGGTCACTCTCGCGTTGGCACCCAGGACAATGGTAATAGCTCATGTTCTCGATGAGCCCGAGCGTTGGCACGTTAAGCTTTCGGTACATGCCGACGGCACGACCGGTGTCAGACAACGCGACAGTCTGTGGCGTCGTCACCAAGATGGCACCAGTCACGGGCACAGTCTGGGTCAAGCTAAGTGCCACGTCACCTGTGCCCGGCGGCATGTCAACGACCAAATAATCAAGCTCACCCCACCGAACGTCCTGGAAGAACTGTCGGATGACACCGTGCAGCATCGGCCCCCGCCAGATGATCGGTGCCTTCGAGTCGGTAAGAAACCCCATCGACATCACGCGGATGCCGTGTTTTTCCGCCGGTACGATCTTCTTGTCCTCGGTTGACAGCTGCGCGTCGATACCAAGCATGATCGGAACGTTGGGCCCGTAGACGTCCCCATCGATCATACCGACACGCCCCCCGCACTGCGCAAGTGCAACTGCCACATTCACGGAGACCGTCGTCTTGCCTACACCGCCCTTACCAGCGCCGATCGCGATGATGTTCTTGACCCCTGGGATCGGTGAACGGTCCGAGCCCGGCACCGTCGCCGAACGCACACTAGCCGTCATCCGAACGTCTACGTTCGTGACACCCTCAAGACCAGAGACAAGCATATGGGCCTGGTCACGCATCTGATCCTTGACCGGACACGCGGGAGTCGTAAGCTCGATCGAAAATGCGACGTGACCGTCGCAAATGTCGAGTTCCTTGATGAAACCGAGGCTCACGATGTCACGTCCCAGGTCGGGATCCGTAACCGCCTTGAGTGCTTCGAGGACGTCCGTCTCGGATACGGTAGTCATACTTGGAAAACAAGTTCTCTTTTCGTACTAAACACTAGCTTATCGATTTTCGATTCGGAATGACAAGGATACACCGCCCGTGTAAGACCCCGGGGCCGCTCAGCTAGAACGAGGTAACAACGGAAAGTGAGCTCCCTCGGTGAACAACGAACGCTACCTGAAACAATGCCGCCGCTTCACTGAATCGTGATACGGACCAGGACTTGTGTCTCGGGTACATATGGTAGATTAAGGAAAAACCGAAGCAGCGTACGATGACGGACACCCGGAGGAACCCGCAGTTGGAACCGATGTGGTAAGAGCGCAGCGCCCGATCCGTCACATACGGCACAGGTTTCTGTCCACGTCTCACCGCGTCCGCCACACACGGGGCAGGTATGAGCCAACTGAATGTTGAGGGGAACGCTTGCACCCTGGTGGGCTTGCCAGGTCGTTAGCTCAAGCTCGGTGGTGTGAATCGAACCATTCTCGTCTCCCTGATCACTAAAGAACGTCGCGAAGATGCGATTAACCACGGCCGCCATCGATGGGAAATCAACCGCGATCTCATCAGACAGTAGGTCATCCCCGCCAAACGTGCCATGTGTCCAGGTGTCGTGTCCGGGCGACTGGTGAGCATCGTAGTCGCGTCGCTGCCGGTTATCACCCAACGTCTCGTAGACTTGATGGGCCACCCGAAGCTGGATGTCTCTGCCCTCACCAGCAGTGGCACCTTTTCCGTTGCTCAGACGGCGCGCTAGAGACCAGTAGGCGCGCCGAATCTCCTGGCAATCGACGTTTCCCGTAACGCCAAGAATTGGGTAGTCGTCCGGCACGCAACCTGTACGATAGGGGCGCGATCGAAAGGTTGTCAAGAAAAGATTCGGTGCTCCTGATCGCCCATTTCTGCGGGATCCGAAAACCCGACCGAATAGTCTGACCCCACAGGAGTCGTTGCGCCTATGCCCTTACTAAGGAGGCGTTTTCGAGACAACGCAATACTCCTGGACAACGGTCATCAACGTGATGCGAATCTGAACTAGCGAACCTTTAAGCACTGACGCAACTGGTGTTTGATCGTCAGGTTTTGTGACTAAACGCGCTCAGCATTGGCCCGCCGTTACCACTCTTAAAGTACGGATGTCCGCGGTGCGATGAGACGATACACCTCCGCAAACGAGGATAGGATGCCTTTATTCTTGGCACGTTGGACTCAGTGTGGCGAGGAATGTGGCGTCAGGTTATCCGGAGTGGACCTGCTACGATGGGATGTCTGACGAAGATGAAGGCAGACCCAAATCTCTCTACTGCCTAGTGAGCACCAAGGCTCAGAAACACCTCGCGCCGCAGTTCATCGTCTGTTTCCGCAAAGTCAACAGCCGTCTCACATTCGTCACAAAGAACTTCGAGCACTGCAGGCCTACCCTCTTCTGAGACGCCGACATAACCGTCTTCCACTTGAACGAGGTGCAGCTGCAAAGTCTTGACCTGGAAGCTCTTTTCGTTCCCGCAACTTGGGCAAGCAAACGCCATTATGAGCGACTCCTCTCTTCATTTAGGCCGCTTTGTTATCCGCCGAATACAAAATATTACGGAAAGTCTAAAGGGAGAAACGAACATATTGTACTATCGCAGGATAAGGAGTGTGTAATCGAAATGAGCTCAACGGTCGCTGACTACTGTATCAATAGCGAAGCACGTGCGGGACATTGGGTCGCCTGGGCAACGTCAGGTAGCGAAACGAAACCAGCCGGTGCCGCGATTATCGTCGGTCAAACTCAGGAAGAAGCGGAGGCGAATGCCACTCGGTGGGTCGAACAACTAAAGAGGGACCCGAATCTACTACGCTAGAAGCCGCAAACCAACCCAGACAGCCTCCACTCCTTCACGCTGCTTTTCTTTATTCCTCGACTGCTCCGAGACCTAACGGCTCGTCGAGACCCAAGATGTGCCCGGTGCGATGTTCAAGCACCTTGCAATGTGGTCCTTTCGCCTCAAGTGCAATAAGGTCGATAGTCAACGTCGGCACACGATAGTCAGCCACCACGCAGCCGCACGGCAGCGCCGCGAGCGTCAACAGCTCACAGGGTGACGATAGGGCCCGATGCAACGCTGCAGATGTAAATATTCTGCCGTTCGTCGAAGGCATTCGTTTCATCTAAGTTATTTAGACCTTCGACTAGACTTATCGGATTCACGCGACGCCTACCACAGTGACCAAGAGCGCTCAAACTGCACGTCTTATCACGGATTCGCGCGCAAAATCGCCGTGGCTCGTCGCATGTTGTTCTCATTCCGAAAGATGCGATAGAGCAACAGCACGGTGGACCAGACGCCAAGAGTGGCCGACGCCATAAGGTCGAGCAGTGCGTCACGTCAGAAGAACTACACAACGGAAAACGAAGCCGTTTGGCTTTTTGAGTTGCTTCGAGAGCAGTACGACCATCAACACCGATCAATCGCGCACGATCTAACAGGTTGTCAGTGTGGAAAGTGCTGTTGAAAAACTGTGTAATTCATGTGGATGAGTGTCGAATGAAAATATTTTTATTGCTTTCTAGCGAAGCAACTGGCGCTTTGGGCGCGTGTCGACATTGTCTTCGTGTCCCCTTTCGCTTGACGCACTTGCTCAGATCGCTAGACTGGCGCCGTTCCCTTTCCTTTATCTCTTCTGCGTCGACACCGTGACGACCCATCACTTTGAAGAAACCATCAACGGCCGTAATTACGCGATCGAAGTGATCCCGGTTAAACCAGACCGGTGGCGCGCGTACCTCGTGCGCAAACCGGGCGGGCCGACTGCACTGATGCCATTCTATGGCGCTACTCCTAAGGAGGCCGCGCACCAACTCACGAGCTGGCTGTCGCTTGCTCACCGCGTCGCGTCAGATTCGGTATAGTAGCGCTGGGCGGTCGAAGACCCGATGCGTACGCAGCACCGGCTTTGGATCACGACGTTGGTCTGGCTCCTGGCTTTACCCGCCGGTGCAGCAAGCGTGCAAGACACCGAGCTGCCAACGGTGCGTTTGGTCGCAACCGGCGGAACCATCTCGAACCGTCCCGGCGAACGACTGACAGCCGCCGAACTCGCCGCCGCTGTCCCGTCGCTCGACCGCTACGCCCAGGTCGAAACCGAGCAGTTTGCGAACGTTGCCAGTAGTGCAATCACGCTCGATCACTGGCTTGAGTTGGCGCGCCGACTCAACCAGTTGTTATACGACCGAGCCGATCTAGCTGGTATCGTTGTGACAAGCGGCACTGATACCCTCGAAGAAACAGCCTACTTTCTTCACCTGACGATCAAGAGCGAACGACCAATCGTTGTGGTCGGGTCGATGCGTTCTCCCGAGGATCCAGGCTATGAAGGTCCCGCCAACCTACTCCAGGGATTCCGCGTTGCAGCTGATCCTCAGTCGCGTGGGCGAGGGGTACTGGTGGTGTTGAACAACGAGATCAACTCCGCCCGCGAGGTAAGTAAGACCAACGCCCAGAGGCTCCAAACATTTAAATCAGGAGCCTTCGGTGTGTTGGGCGTCGTCGACGACGACCGAATCGTTTACTACCGACAGACTAACCGGCGTCATACACACCGTACCGAGTTCGACATCTCGACAGTCGACCGCCTGCCACGTGTCGATATCCTGATGACTTATCTCGACGCCCCTGGCGATCTGATTCGGGCCGCGATCGATGCAGGGGCCGAAGGGCTCGTGATTGCCGCGGCTGGCGCCGGCTCAACGACACCTGAGCAAAGGGACGCATTTCGTCACGCGGTCGAGACTGGCCTACCGGTCGTCATCACTACACGCACGGGTGGTGGTCGCATTCCACCTCCGCAGCTACCTAGGAATCAGGATGTCAACCTGGATGATCTGCGATTATCGGCTAATCGGATCTCAGGTGAGGATCTGGCGCCCCTCAAGGCAAGAATTCTCTTAATGCTAGCACTCACGGAGACACGTGATGGTGCCGAGATCCAGCGGATGTTCGGAGAGTACTAAAACTAAAGTCTCAAGAGCAGTCGGACAATTGCAACTACCTTCCCCGATCGAAAGACTACCCAGGGAGCACAGAAAACTACGTCTCTACATCGCTCATGCCTGCCGCCCGGAACCTGGAATCCCGTAATGCCACGGAAAGAGACGTTGGCAAATCATACGGCCATGTTCATGGAAACTGAACCGATTAGGAAACTCTCGACGATATTTCAACGTCCGAAACTGACAAGTCGTCACTAAAGCTCTAAGTCCCTTCGACTGTCCGTGCAAGGGCTCGTTATCACCATCGGATACAAGAGCCTTATGTCGGCTATCAGCGTGACCTCTGGCACCAATTGGGACGTATGGTGCCCCAGTTACGATCAGCGTCCTTCAGCCGCCAAGCGGAAGTACGAACCTCCACCCTTCGTCGAGTCGCTGCTGTAATCGGCCGCTAGAGTCGCCACAGCCGCAGATTACTCTGTCTTGCTCCTGACACGCCGCGAGGACTGTCGCAAATGCCGCGTCCACCTCGGCATGGTTCCTATCCGACGGATTGGGACCGAGACCGAGGTCCATAGCCATGTCACCGGGCACCACCATAACTGCGCTGACTGGTGCCTCGAGAATTTCGTGAATGTTATCGACCGCTTCCTGCGACTCGATCATCGCGACCGCAAAAAGCTCGCCGTCAGGATTGAGCGGCCAGACGTCAGCCTTTTGACTGTATTCGACACCACCCATCCCCCACAGCCGCATCGCGCCCCCTGGCCCCCACCCGCGCTCCCCGCGCGGCTCGGGCTGGGTCGAGTTCCGCCTCGGTGGGTAGCGCATCGCCCGCACCAACCTGACTGCCTCTTCCTTGGCGTCGACGTGCGGCAAGATGATGCCAAAACCACCGAGATCTAGAACCTGTTTAACCGCCCACTTAAAATCTTCGTCGCCATCCTGCGGAATACGTACGAGCGGCGTCAGGGCCATCCGGCCGTCGGCATCACGGTCCTGGTCCATCTCCGCTAGGACCGCTTGGACCCGCTCACCTGAGAACGGCGAATGTTCCATATCGACGAAGCGCCATTCCTGATTAGCAATCGCGGGCCGCCCGGCCTCCAGCGCCTCGATTACCTTGTTTAGCCGGATTGGCTCTTGCGCATACCCTTCCTGCGGTGCGACGCCACCTATCAGACTCATCAATCCCAAAACGAGTGCAACAACCATTATCAGACGAAGCCGTACCATCATTGTGTGGCATGTTGAGTTACTCATGGGATCTCCTTTACGTTAGGTCTATGGGTGTCGACCGCACCGCCGGTAGCCTGGGTACAGAAGCGGGCGATACCAGGAGAAAATATAATCGCTCACTGAAACTACTCGGCAACTAGGCTACCGTCGCATTCCGAGGGTTTTAACTCAATGTGCTACTGACCGGGTTCCCTTAAGACCAGGCTCTGACCGCCGAAACCTCATGCACAAAACTGGCACTGAACACCCGTACCAAACATCCTGAATC
>Ga0310342_100000035_pt1 | contig 63387 bp, 46 predicted proteins | sample S15DNA20500_MG_FD_206155 | JGI IMG/M metagenome (GOLD analysis project Ga0310342, IMG submission 206155) | Marine microbial communities from station ALOHA, North Pacific Subtropical Gyre - S1503-DNA-20-500_MG | ecosystem: Environmental > Aquatic > Marine > Oceanic | place: Pacific Ocean: North... | reverse complement strand
AACGGTGATCTCGTCGGGGAGGATACGCAGATCCGCATCGACAAACGCCGCGACCAGCAACGCACAGACCAGGACCAGCAGGGCGATGCAGCTGACGACGACACCGAGGCCCGGTTGTTGTTCAAGCACACCCAATTGAATCTGGAGATGGAACCTCCACACAACAAGGGCGCAAACCGCCGCGGTGAGAAGCTCCACGAGCGGGTAACGAATCGAGATCGGTTTTTCGCAGGCCCGGCACCGGCCGCGCAGCAGGAGCCAGCTGAACACGGGAATATTATCCCGCCAGGAGATCTTCGCTTCGCAGGACGGGCAGAAAGATCTCCTTGGCTTCGATACGCTGAGGCCCTCGCGCGGCAGGCGCCAGATACAGACATTCAGAAAACTGCCCGCGCAGAGCCCGAAAACCGCCGTGATCGAGACAACCAGGATTTCGTACATCTATTCCAGGCTCTCCGTTATCGCCGCGACAATCGCCGCGCAGACCTCCTCCCGGTCAAGCTCCGCTGTGTCCACAATGCGGTCGGCAGCGGCGTCATAGAGAGGATACCGCCGCTCCAGGACATCCTCAACCTCCGCCGCGGCGCTGTCTCCCGACAGGGCCGGTCGGTTTCGAACGGTTCCGGGATCTCCCTCGATACGCTCCCGCAATACCGAGGCGGGAGCTCGCAACCAGATCACCAGGCCCGTCTTCCGCATTCGCTCGCAATTCTCTTCACTCAGTACGACACCGCCTCCAGTCGCCACCACCAGCTCTTCTCCAGCGAGGGCCCGGACGCTGAGCGTCTCCAGGACTTCGGACTCGAGCTGCCTGAAGGCAGGCTCCCCGGAATCCCTGAAGATAGAGGCGATATCCCTGCCGGCAGAGTCCTCGATCAGGCGATCGGTGTCTGCGAACAGACATGAGAGAGCCGAGGCGACCGCGCGCGCCGCGCTCGTCTTGCCGCTGGCCCGGTACCCGATGAGGTAGACCGCGCTCTTGTGCTGCTCCTTCATCACCTTTCAGTCACCACCATCAACGGGAAAGCCGGAGCTGGCCCTGAACAGCCTCCTCCGACCTCCACCCAGGCCCCCTCCATTGGCGAAAGGCCACGGGGCCTCAGTCATCGTCCCCGCTGGAGAGCGGCTCGCCGAGTGTTACCTTCATGTCCTTTTCTTCGTCTCCCCTGCGAATTCTCACGGTGATCGAGTTGCCGGCATGCAGGGGACCCAGCGCGCCCTGGAGGTCCTTCAGGCTGGAGACCTTGCTGTCGCCGAACTTCAGGATCAGATCACCCGCCTTGATACCGGCCTTTTCCGCCGCGGCACCGGGCAGAACCCTGGTGATCACCACCTGCCCTTCGCCTGTCTGCCGGGCGTGGATCCCGAGGGTTCCACGGACCTCGGTTTTCTTTTTCGGCTTCTCAGGAGGTTTCTCGGGAGGTTTCTCCTTCGGCTTGGGAGCGGCAGCCGCCGGCTTGGACTTCGGAGGCTCCACCTTCGCGCCGCGCGCCCCCAGCACCAGGTTGAGGGTGACATCCGCGCCCTTGCGTCTGAGCAAGACCTTGGCCTTGCCCCCGGCAGGCGCTCCACCCAGGGCCGCCTTGAGCTCATCGATCGAGGTGGTGTTCTTGCCGTTCACCTGTCTGATGACATCTCCCACCTTGATTCCGTAGGCGGCGGCCGCCGAGTCAGGCACCACGATCTCAACCTCGAGACCGCCCTCCACCGGGCCAACCCCCACGCCGAGAAAGCCCGCCTCTTCCTGCTTCTTCTCGGCAGGAGGATCCGGCTTCTTCTCCGCGGGCGGCTTCGCAGGCGTGGTCTCTTTTTTCTCCGCCTTCGTGCTCTTGGTGCTGACGAGCTTTGCCCCGCCCTTGTCCGAAGAGCCGATCACCACCACGTCGATGGTCTCGTCTCCACGCACCAGGCGCATCGAGACCTCCGCGCCGGACTTCACATTCTTGAGCAGAGCCTCGAGCTCATCAAGGCTCTTGACGGCCTTGCCGTTGACGTTCGTTATCCGGTCACCCTTCTGTATGCCCGCGGCCTTGCCGGTGAACCCGTTCTCCACCTCGAAGGCGAAGACACCATCGGAGTCCTCCTCGACCGTGACGCCCAGCACGATATGGCCGGGCTCCTTCTTCTCCGGTTCCTTGCTGGAGCGGGCCGCGAAGAAGGCTTCACGGTCGATCAGCGCGACCTCCGCCTTGCCCTCTTCACCACCACGCAGATAGTCGAGCGTGATCTTGGAGCCCGGCGCGTGAGCGGTCACCGCCCCGCCGAGGCTTTCGGATTTCACCTTCTTGCCGTTGACCGCGACGATCACGTCACCTTCCTTCAAGCCCGCCGCCGCGGCCGGGCTGCCTGGATGGACCGTGGTTACCAGCGCCCCCTTCTCATTGTCGACATGACCGACCCCAAGAAAGGCATTGGTCGGTTTCGGTGCGGGCTTTGGCTTCGGCTTCGGCTTCGGAGCGGCGGCCAGTTTTTGCTTCAGGCCGGCGACCTCCTTCTCCAGGCTGGCAATCCGCTTGTCCCGCTCAGCGATGCTCTTTTCCAGGGCAGCCATCTTATCCCCCATCATCTTCGTGATGGACTTGATGAGCTCCTTGTGTTTCTGCTCGATGATCCGAGCGATTTCCTTGGCGGCATCATCGTCCAATTGGACAGGCGCCTGCTGGAATCCACCATTGTCCACGAGGGTCGCTGACGCCATCACCTGGGCTCCGAAGATAGCGGCGATCAAAACCGGAAGAAGGTACTTGCTGTGGACTGAACTCATTTCAAAATCTCCTGGATAAAACGCGCAGCCAACCAATGCTGCCGGGCTGAATCAATTATTCTGCGCGTCCAACGCAAATATACTGAAATTCAACAGATACACGCCCTGCGCATAATTGACGCAGAAGCACATTAATAATATCGGCACATGGGAGCGCCCCACTGAAGAAAACTTCCTCAGACCATCCGAGAATTTTATTCCCACTTGCGACCCGATGAAAAACTAAAAAAAGCTGTCTTCTGCGGGTATTCAGCCTCTCGGTGCCCGGAACCACTTCTCCAGAGACTATTGCGGCGGCTCCTCGTAGGCGACCACGACGATACCATAGCGGTCAGCGAGTTCAACCACCCGCTCCTGCTCGAGGATCAGCGTCCCCCCCGCCTTGACGGCCAGAGCAGCCCCCCCCGCCTCCTTGAGATTCTCGATGGTGTCCGGACCGATGGTGGGAACGTCGAATCTCATGTCATGCCCCTTCTTGGGCAGCTTCACCACCGTGAAGCCGCCCTTGCGACACAGCTCTCCCGCCCTGATGATATTGCGATCGGTGCCCTCGAGCCCCTCCACAGCGATCGTCGCTTTCTCCAGGACGGCGACGCTCTGCCCTACGTCGAGGTCCGCCATCCGCTGGGCGATATCCCAGCCAAAGCGAATGTCTTCAAGATGTTTCGCCTTCGGCTTGATACGCCCTACCAGCCCCTCCTTGATGAGCAGCTCGGGACAATACCGGGTTGAATGCGCCACCGTGATACCCTCTCGCTCAAACTCCTCGGCAAAGCTGGTCAGGATCGTCTGGCTCTGCCGATCCCTCAAGCTGAAATACCAGATCTTCAGCATACGCCAGTCAGGCAACAGGGAAAAGATCCGGGCAGGCGTAAAAAGACGATCCTTGCGCACCCAGCCGGCCCAGGACACCTCGTTGATGCCATGCTTCCTGAAGAATCTCAGGACACGCCCCAGGCGACCGAGGCCGAACTCCTTGAACACGGAGACCTCCTCAGCGATCTCCCTGGAGACCTCGTGCTTGATTCCCGCGCAGACGACCTCGATCCCGTTTTTCCTGGCCGCCCTGGCTACCGCGAAGGGAAACGTCCCTCCGCCGGCCAACAGGCCGATCCTTGCAGGATAATCCCGTTGAGGATCTTCTGTGCTCTGCGCTGACAACCTCTATTCACTCCTTCTGAGAAACCAGCATACCCTCTAGCCGACCGGACGAAAACAGACTATCAGTCCAAGCCCCCGACCGCCACCCCGGGCAAGTCACATAATTTCCGTGTGGAGACTTGATGCAAGGGCCGCCTCATCTATAAACTCTGTCTTCCGCGGTAGTTCATTCCACCGGCGGAAACTACTGAGTTCGAAAAAAAGTGCCCAGGTGGCGGAATTGGCAGACGCGCTAGGTTGAGGGCCTAGTTTCCCTTACAGGAAGTGGAGGTTCGACCCCTCTCCTGGGCACCAGCTATTCAGAGTGGCCGTGTTCGACAAGGACACGGTCGCTTTTTTTTCCGCCCGCTCACCTACCCCCAGCCTGGCAAACCCCACCGGGGCGATCAGATGAGCTCGGGGGGAACCTCTCCTCCCTCGAGAAGGAAATTGGGCCGACCGGAGAAATCCTTCACCACCTCCTGGTGCGGATCCAGGCCGAGAGCGTGATAGACGATCGCGCAGAAATCAGCCGGTTTGACGGGGCGCTCGACAGGGTGTTCAGCCTTGTCGTTGGTCGCGCCAATCACCTGCCCATGCCGGAAACCTCCACCGGCGAGAACGATGCTCTGCGCCTGCGGCCAGTGATCACGGCCGGCCTTGTCATTGATCTTGGGAGTCCTCCCGAATTCTCCAGCGGAGATCACCAGGGTGTCATCAAGGAGGCCTCGCTCGGAGAGGTCCTGGACCAGGACGCCGAGGGCCCGGTCATGCCTCGGCAGCTTGCTGTCGAGGGCTTTCTTGATATTTCCATGGTCGTCCCAATAGCCGGTATTCAGGGTGACGAAGCGAACCCCGGCCTCGATCAGCCTGCGAGCCGTCAGCGCCTGCTCCCCCCAGCCGGGGCCGTAGAGCTCACGCGTCTTCTTATCCTCGAGAGAGACATCGAAGGCCTGGCGCGCCCTGCCTGAGGTGACGATATCCACGGCTTCCTGCAACATACGATCCATACTGCCAAAGGTCTCCGACCGATCGATGCCGTCGCGCAGGACATCGAGGCGCTTCATGAGGGACACGCGGGCCGAGATCTTCTCAGGAGTGAGCCCCTCGACGAGCTTGAGACTGGAGGCCCTGGCCGTCGGAAGCATCCCAGCCTCGTTGCCGTAACTGAAATCTCCGGTCCTGAAGGGATTGCAGGAGACCCCCAGATAAGAGGCGCCGTGAAAACCGAAGCCCCCATCATTGATGTTCACGTAGGCGGGCACACCCTTGTCATGAGCTCCGAGGAGATGAGCGCTGATCGCTCCCATGGAAGGATTCCGCGGCTTACGGTCGGACCCGGTGGCCCCGGTGTACCCGGTGAGCAGCCAATGGGCCGCGGCCCAGTGATCTCCATTGTTGTGCGTGAAGCTCCGGATCACTGACATCCTGTCCATCACCCGGGCATGGAAGGGCATCTTTTCACAGATTCGCAAGCCGGGAAGACTGGTCGGGATCGATCCGTAGGGACCGCGATACTCACGGGGAGCATCGGGCTTCATGTCAAAGGTGTCGAGCTGGGAAGGACCGCCATGCTGCCAGATGAGAATGACGGAGCGCTTGCGTCCGCCCGCGGGCCTCACGCTCTCCGCCCTGAGGAGGTCGGCAAGGGTGAGACCGAAGATCCCAAGCGATCCGGCGGCGATGAAATCTCGCCTGCTGAACCCATCACAGAAACGCCGGGATGGACCTGAAACAGTCAGCATGAAAACCAACTCCTGGTAAGCTCTACCGAAGACCGGACGTGAGCTGAACAAAGATCGGGAGCCAATCAGCCTGCGGTAATTTTAGCAGAGCCCGAGCGGGTATAAAAGAAAGCTCTGTGAGCCTGCCCACAGCGTCCCCCGGCCGGCCTCGATCGGGAAAAACACGGCCACAACCGAGGTTTCACGCGAACCCGGGCGCGGTTAAGATGACCGGCGGCCCCAAAAAACCATGCCCACAGATCTCTCAACCCGACATGAGCCAGTCAGCGCGCTTTTCAACCGCCCGGATTCACCCGGGGAATGGATGGACTACGCGCTCAACCGGCAACAGCTCGACAGCTTTGAGGAAAATGGCTTCCTCTCCGGGATCCCGCTGCTCGAGCCGGATCAACTCGAGCAGCTCAGGGCCGAGCTCGACAAGGTCCTCGACCCATCCCATCCGGGCAATTCGCTCTTCTACGAATTTCATCTCAACGAATCCGAAAAGGACGGCCGGGTGCTCTTTCACGCTCTCGGGGCCTGGCAGCTCGAGCCCGCCCTTCATGACCTGCCCTGGTCGCCCACCCTCCGGTTGGCCGCCTATCAATTGCTCGGCGGAGCCGTGCGGCTGTTCCATGACCAGCTCTTTGTCAAACCTCCCGAGCACGGCGGTGTCGTCGCCTGGCACCAGGACTTCTCGTATTGGACCTGGACGGAACCGATGGCTCACCTCTCCTGCTGGATCCCCCTAGATGACGCCACCGTGGACAATGGCTGCCTGCAATACATCCCCGGGAGCCATCGCTGGGGGCTCCTGCCCGTAACAGGGCTGGCCGGCGACATGAACGCGGCCCACGACGTGCTCAACGATCGGCAGCGGACAGCGATGGAGTCAACCTTCGCCGCAGAGTTGCCCGCGGGGCATGGAGTTTTCCATCACCCGCTCACCCTGCACGGATCGGCCGAGAATAATTCGAAACAGCCCCGCCGCGCGATCGTGATCAATCTCGCCCTCGATGGAGTACGATCGAATGCCGAGATTCTCGACAGCAAGGAGACTCACAACTTCCCAATCCTGCCCCAGGGCACTACGCTTTCAGGGCAATACCATCCCCTGCTCTTCCACGCGGACAAGGAGCTTGGGGGAAAAAGAGACGAGATTCCCATTGTCAAACATTCCACAGTCCAATTTCCCGGCCAGACATGATGAAAAACCGAGCTGAACCAGGATTCCAGCCGCGGCTCACGAAGAAAGCCCTCCTGTTGATTCTCTCCGCCCTCTTCGCGGCGGCCGGCAATCCCGCGAGCGCGGGAGACTGGCCCACCTGGCGCTATGACCCGGGCAGGAGCGGAAGCTCTCCGGAAGCCGCTCCGTCGAAGCTGCTGCTGCAATGGAGCAGAAGCTGGCCCGTCCTGGAGCCGGCCTACAGGAGCGCCCGGCTTCAATTCGATGCGGGCTACGAACCGATCATCATGAAGGACCTGCTCTTCCTTGCCTCCTCACGGACCGACAGCGTTACCGCCCTCCAACTCGAAGATGGAACACGGGCCTGGCGTTTCTACGCCGATGGACCGGTCCGTTTCGCCCCGGTGGCCGATGGGGGACGAGTCTATTTCGGAGCCGATGACGGGTTCCTGTACTGCCTGGACGCATCCAGCGGGAAGCTGGAGTGGAAATTCAGGGCCGCCCCATCGACCAGGCGCCTGCTTGGAAACGGCCGCATGATCTCCGCCTGGCCCATCCGCGGCGGCCCCGTGCTGAAGGACGGGAAAATTTACTTCGCTGCCGGTGTCTGGTCCTTCGAGGGTGTCTTTGTCTACTGCCTCGACGCGAGGACCGGAAAGCTGGCCTGGCTCAACGACCGCAGTGGCTACATCTACGGACCGCATCCCCATGGAGCCCGGGCCTTCGGCGGGCTCTCTCCCCAGGGCTACCTCGTCATCAACGGCGACGAGCTCGTGGTCCCCTGCAGCGCCGCCTTCCCCGCGAGGTTCGACCTGGCTACAGGAGAGCTGAAAGAATTTTCCCTTCCGGGTTTCTCCCGCATACCCGGCGGCTGGTTCGCGATGGCCGACTCGAAAGAGGCCAGGGACAAGCGGAGAGGGAAGATCGTCCACGACAGCTCGGTCAACAAGGAAGAGCACGAGGACAAGATGAAGACTGGCCCGGGCTCTGCCGGAGTCGCCAGAAGGGTAGAGCTCGGAGGCAGGGTCTTCGACTACGAGGCGGGAATCAAGGGGGTCGCGGGCAAGGTGCATTCGATCGCCGCCGCCGGTAGCAGGCTCATCGTCACCACCAGGGAGGGCGGGATCTACTGCTTCGCGGAAAAACCGGCTGCGAAAACGAAAAGTAAGAAAAAAAGCCCTCCTCCACCCGGGCTCGCTCCGGCCTGGCCTGAACGGGCGAAAGAGCTCCTCTCTGAATCCGGACAGGAAACCGGCTACGGCATCGTCGCGGGAGACCGGGCCGGCCCCCTGGGTGAAGCCATCGCGCTCTCTTCGCGCCTGCGGGTCGTTGCCTTCGTCGCCCCCGGCGACGAGGCCGGCGCGACACGGGACAGGCTGGACAGGAGGGGGCTGCCCGGGTCACGGATTTCGATTATCGAGGATTCCCGCCCAGCTGCCAGCCTGCCTCCCTATTTCGCGAGCCTTGTCGTCCTGAGAGGCGCTGGAATCCTGCGGGACAGAGATCCCGCGGAGCTTGCCCGAGAGACCTACAGGATCCTTCGCCCCTTTGGAGGAACAGCGATCTTCGAGCTTCCGGCGCCGGATGCCGAAAAACTCGAGAAAACGATCGTCAAGCTCAAGCTGCGGGGCTCACGCCGGCGCAGCATCCGGCCGGGCCTGCTCCTGCTGAGCCGGGACGGTCCCCTGCCGGGCTCGACAGACTATTCAGGTGGCTGGTCCAGTCCGGATGAGCTGGTGAGGGCTCCGCTGGGGGTGCTCTGGTTCGATGATTCGCTGGCGCATTTCAAGCGCTCGCCCCAGCCGCAGTTCCGCTCAGGAATCATGATCTCCCGCCCCAAGGACTGGCACCATCCGCGCTCGAAATCGGCCGGGAACAAGGATTACCCGCTGCTCGAAACCGTTCTCTCGGACATCTACACCGGCCGCATCCTGTCCCCGGACGAACAGAAGACGCTCCGCGGCGAGCTTGCCGGCAGCCGCGGGACACGCCGGGAGCCGACCCAGTACCGCCCCCCCACGCAGAAAAACGCCTGGAAACCCGAGAAGCCAAAGACCGGCGACCGGGTCAGCCCGTTGACGGGCCTGAAGAGCCCGCGCTCTTTTCCCAAGAGCTACGGCTGCGATGGCGGCATCAACTATGGTCACATCTATTCGATGCGCTCGGGAACCGCCGCCTTCTACGATCTTCGCAGCGAGAGCGGGACCATCCACATCAGCGGGCCGAGATCGGGCTGCACCAACAGCATCATCCCCGCCGGAGGCCTGCTGAACATCCCCTACTTCTACGAGGGCTGCACCTGCAGCTACCCCCTGCCGGTAGGCTTGGCGCTCGTCAGCATGCCGCAGGAGCACGAGCAATGGGCCTCCTGGGGAGAGGGCAGGCCCGCTGACATCATCCGGCTCGGGATCAACCTCGGCGCCCCCGGCGACCGGGTGGATTCCAACGGGACCCTCTGGCTCGATGAGCCCAGCGTAGGCGGACCATCTCCCTCGGTCAGCATCTCTGTCAGTCCGCTCAAGGCGCGCTATCACTATCGGCACTCACTGTGGATCAAGGGGGGCCGGGGCTGGCCATGGGTCTGCGCCTCCGGGGTCAGCGGCCTGTCGACCATCACCGTCAAGGGGTTGCGGCGAGGCGAGTTCACCCTGCGGCTCTATTTCGCTGAGCTCGAGGGCAAGGGAGCCGGCGAGCGAGTTTTCAACGTGAGCGCAGGGGGAGAACAGCTGCTCGGCTCTCTCGACATAGTGGCGGAGGCCGGCGGCCCCCTGCGCGGTATCGTGAAGGAATTCCCCGGCCTGGCCATAGATGGAAAACTCGATATCGAGCTGGAAGCCTCCAGGGGCAGAGCCCTGCTCTGCGGTCTGGAACTGATCTCGAAACACCTCGAGCCCGGGCCGACATACAACATCGAGAGAAAGAAAGCCGGGCATCGCCTGGTTCTGCCCGCTGAGCGCTGAGAGGCGCGTCCTGCGACTCAACTGGTAAAGGAGACCCATCCATCTTGTACCTGAAACCGGCTTTCTTCACCCCGGTCACGGCATTCTTTCTGGTAGCCCTTGCCCAGGGCACCGGATATTGCGCTGATTGGCCCGGCTGGCGGGGAGTCGGCCAGGCGGGTACCTGGCAGGATGTCCGCCTGCCGGAAAAGCTCGGCCCTGAAAACGTGCGCAAACGCTGGAGTGTGAAAATCGGGGGGGGCTACTCGGGAATCGCCGTAAAGGGGAAGAGGGTCCTGACCATGGACCGCCCGCTCAAACAGGAGACGGAGCGGGTTCTCTGTTTCGATGCGGAATCGGGGAAACCACTCTGGAAATGGGAATACAAGGCCGCCTACGGCGATCTTGATTACGACAACGGACCTCGCGCCACCCCGACTGTAACCGAAGATGCCGTCTATACGCTTGGGGCGACCGGCCTCATCCACTGTCTCGCGCTCTCTGACGGAAGAAAGCTGTGGAGCCTCGACTGCGAGGCCAGGCTCAAGGCGAAGCGGCCGATCTGGGGGCATGCATCCTCAGCCCTCGTGCGTGGCGACCTGGTCTACTTCCACATCGGTGGCCGGCCCGACGCGACACTCATCGCGCTCGATCGCAAGAGCGGCAGCCTGCGCTGGCGGGCCCTCTCAGATCGGCCGGGCTACTCGACTCCACTCTCCGTTTCCATGCACGGAAAACCACAGCTGCTGGCCTGGACGGCGGACAATCTCGCCTCTCTCTCACCCGAGTCCGGTGAGGTGCTCTACAAGACGGCCTTCAAGACGAGCAATTTCGACGTGGCCATCATCTCCCCTGTTCCCATAGGAAACTCTGTCTTCATCTCAGGCTATTGGGACGGATCGGCCTTTTTCGATATCGACAAGGAGCTGCGGCCGAAAAAGACCTGGACCACGAAAGCCCTCAACTGCCTCATGGCCACTCCGCTCCACCACGATGGCTATCTCTACGCGTTAGACAAACGCAACGGCCTGCTCTGCCTGTCGCTCAAAGACGGCAGCGTCATATGGAGTGACGGGCATCGGATGACAACGAAGGAGAGGAATCCGCACGCATCCATGGTCTGGGGCGCGAAGGAGAAGGGGCTCTCGGTCATCCTCAACGCTCGTGGCGACCTGATCCTCGCCCGGCTCAGTCCGAAAGGCTATAGCGAGAGAGGACGGGTCCATCTGATCGACGGACGCTGGATCTGGAGCCATCCGGCCTTTTCAGACCAGGACATCTTTGCCCGAAGCGACAAGGAACTCCTCTGCGTGAGAGTTTCGGAAGCCGCCACAAAGCCCGGCAAGTCCAGGTAGCCTACCCGGAACCATCTGAACGCCGGATGATGACCTCCGATTTCCCCTGCGCCAGGGAGATGCTGTAATTCCCGGCCAGCAACCCCAGGAGATCATCTCCCACCAGCTCGTGTCTCCAGCCACTCAGCACTCGGACATCGGCAGAGGCGGCACGGCCGGCGGCGCTGGCCTTCACGAGATCGTAGAGATCACCGCGACTGGCAAGATAGGCGGGAGCCATGTCGAGTTCCTTAGCCCTGGTCTTGAGAAAGATGTCGAGCACATCGAGAGCGAGGCCTAGCTCAGGATCCCTTCCCTCCCTGTTCACGCGTGAGGGACACTCCTCATTGGGAACATCGAGGCCCTTCCTGACCATCTCTATGATGGATTTCCCGTTCCGCTCGATAAAACGCCGATGCATTCCCCTCGACTCACTCAACCTCTCGACACTGGCAGGCTTCCTTCGAGAAATCTCGACGAGCTTGTCATCGCTCACGATGCGTTTCCTGGGCTTGTTTCTCCTCCTCGCCTCCTCCTCTCTCCAGGCCGCGAGGACACGCAGGAGCGCGAGCTCGCGGCGGTCCAGGCGAGCCGCCCCCTTTACACGAGAATAGAAGGTCATCGGATCCCTGCGATAGAGATTCCCGTCCTGGTAGAAGGCCAACTCTTCATCCAGCCAGACCTCGCGGCCGAGTTCACGGAGTCTTGTCCCGAGAAGATCCCGCAGCTTCTCTAGATACAGCACGTCATTCAAAGCGTAGTCCAGTTGCCTGCCGGTCAAGGGGCGCCTCTCCCAATGAGTTCGGGACTCCCCCTTCGAGAGCTTGACCTCGCACAGTCGCTCCACGAGCCGCGAATAGCCGATGCTGTCGGCATTTTTGAGGCAGAGGGCCGCGGCAACCTGGGTATCAAATATCCGGACCGGAAGCGCCTCTGACTTACAGAAAAAGATCTCCATATCCTGCTGCCCGGCATGAACGATCACCTCGACATCCGGGTCCTGGAGAAGCTCTACGAGCAGATCGCAATTGATGCCCTCAGCCAGGGGGTCAACCGCCACGGCCTCCCCCCGCAGACCGATCTGGATCAGGCACAGCTCGGGCCAGTATGTATTTTCCCTCAGGAACTCGGTATCAAAGGCGAACGAGCCGTGCTCACGACAGCGCCGCAGCAGGTCCTCGAATGAATTCTGATCCTGGATCAGCATGGCCTTGTGGGCTCCTTGGGTGTAAATAGAAGGCGGTACGCTACCAGAAAGGGTGAAATTGCAAAAGCCTGTTGGTAGATAAAGGAAAGCAGGCGCAGGTGCCGGGCCCTGGAACAACTGCCGGAACAAAAAAAACCTCCCGAGGATCATGAAATTAGCCCTGACCAACGATGATGGAATCGACGCCGCCGGGCTCCGGACGCTCGAGACGGTCTGCGCCAACATCGGCAGCACTGTCACTGTTGCCCCGGACCTACCGCAATCGGGGAGCGGGCACCGGGTAACCATCCAGGAGCCCCTCCGATTCCAGGAGAGAGGAAAAAACCGCTACAGCGTGGCTGGGTATCCGCCGGATTGCACCCGCCTGGCCCTCGCCCACTTCGCCAGCGATGCTGACTGGCTCATCGCCGGGATCAACCAGGGGGCCAACCTCGGCGTCGACACCTATATGTCGGGGACTGCCGCCGCCGCGCGCGAAGCGGCAATCCAGGGGCGCCCCGCCATCGCCATCTCCCAGTACATCGGCAAGGACAAGGAGCTCGACTGGGAACTGACGGCGAGTCGGACCGCGATGATCCTCGCCGAGATCCTGTCAAAGCCCGTGCCCGAAAAGGCCTTCTGGAACATCAACATCCCCAACCCCGACAACGACACGATCGACCTGGAGGTCGTCTACTGCAGGATCGATCCATCTCCGCACGCCATCACCTACGAGCTCGAGGGTGATTCCTTCATCTACCAGGATGACTACCACTCGCGCGCGCGAAGGGCCGGCAGAGACATCGACGTCTGCATGGGAGGCCGGATATCGGTCACCGAGGTCGCTCTCGATCCCTGACGAAACACCGTGCAGGCTCAGCCCGCCAGGTCTTTCCACGCCTGGAGGAGGAGCTCGAAAACCTCCTCGATCTGGCCCTCCTCGAGACAGGAGAATGCCACCCTGATATCGGTAGCGCTGCTGGAGATCACCCCGACCCCGTACTTGTCGAGGAGATGCACCCGGAGGTCTTCGGCATCGACGCCACCCTTCAGCTTAACGCACATGAAGTAGCCAGAGTTGAAGGGGTACACATCCCAGGCCTCGACGTACTTCTCATCATCGAGAACCTCCCGGGTACGAAGCGCGCGCGCGCAGAGAACGTCACGCTTCTCCTTCCTCTGGGCAGCCGCCTCCGGATCCTGGAGCATTCGAACAACCGCCGACTGGGTGGTATTTGGAGCGTTGCTGACACCGCCCCTGATGGAGCCCATCGTTTTCTTCTCGAGAGCGGTGTGGACCGCATCGAGATCCCCGGCTCCACCGGCGGCGAAGGTCAGGAACCCCACCCTGAAGCCCCAGGCAAAGACCTCCTTGGTAGCTCCATCGAGCTTCACGGCCAGGACGTCAGGATGGCAGTTTGCCAGGTAACCGAAGATCGATTCCTGCAGACAGTTGTCATCGAAGAACAGCCCGAAATAAGCATCATCACAGATGACCACCTGGCGCAGGCCGTTCTCGGCGGCGCCGACAATCGCATCACGGATCTCAGCCGCGGCCTCCGGAGTTGGAGTATACCCGGTGGGATTGTTGGGAAAATTCAGCACCACGACAGCCCGGGATGCTTTTTCACCAACCTCCTCGAGCTTCTGCGCCAGGGCGCCGGAGTTGAAACCGCCGGCGGCGTCGTAGAACGGGTAGGTCTCGTTTTCACACTGGTTGCGGACACCGAAGGTGAGATTGTAGTTTCCCCAGAAATGCGCCGGGAGAATAACGCGATCGCCCGGGTCCAGGAAGAGATCTCCGGCGACACCGAGACCATGCGTCAGGGCGCTGGTGACGATCGGCATCCCCATGGTCTTGTCCCGCATCGAGGGATTCTCCTCGAGCTGCTTGGCGCGCCAGAGCTCACGGAGATCCGGCCGGCCGGCGGTTGGCGCGTAGGGAAAGACCTCGCCGGGCTCCATGGCAAAGAGCTTCTTCATGCTCTCGAGATGCATCGGGACGCCACCCTCGGTGGCGATTCCGATGGTGGCGTTGAAGCGGTCAGCCTTCGCCTTCGCCTCCGCCCCCTGGCTGATAATCCCCTTGGGGAAATAGAGCCTCTTTCCGAGGCCGGACAACATATCGAGAACCGCCGGGGCCTCGGACTCGAGGACCGTGTTCAATTCCTTCGCCAGGGGGAGGATATTCATCTCTTTAATCACCTGTTTTGTCACTGCGGCTCTCCAGGAGGCCATAGCCTCCCGGATTGGCGAGGCATTGTATAGAAAGCGCTCCGCTCCGGCAATCCACCGTCCGGATAATGCTCCGGGGAAGACGGCGCAAAGACCCGCCTCCGGGGCCCCTCAGGTCAGCTCCCGAAGCACGGAGATCCCGTGCTTGATGGCCGCGATCCGCTCCGCCTGGTCTCCCACCTCACGCTCAACAACCAGCGGACCACGATAACCCGCCTTGGCGAGGGCCTCGGCGAAGGCGGCCATCCCGACGGAACCATCCCCGAGAGGGACCTCTTCCCCCCACTCTCCATTCGTCTGCGGAGGATTCGCATCCTTGGCGTGAACGTGGGCGATATCCGGACCGAGAATCTCGATGGCCTCGATCGGATCTCCCATATCGTAGAGAATCATATTGGCGGGATCGAAATTGACGCGAAGCGAAGGCAGCTTCAGCTCGTCAAGGGTCCGCCGCAACAGGGCAGCGGTCTCCTGGCCGGTCTCCATGGTGAAGAGGACATCCTTGTCCCCGGCGTACTGGGCCGCCTCGGCGATGCAGTCAAGGAAGCTCGATCGTTCCGGTCCATCCTCTTCCGGGATAAAACCAGCGTGACTGCAGAGACATTGAAGACCGAGCTCCGCTGTCTTGTCGACGGCATAGCGAAAGATCTCGAGGCGCCCGGCCCGGAGAGCCGGATCCCCGAATCCCCCGGTTTCCCGGATCGTCGCGGGAGAGGTATAGTCCTCTCCCGGAAAGCCGATCATGGTCCCGCTGAGTTCGAGGCCGGACGCCTGCAGGGCCCCGACGAAGTCAGCCCCCTCATCCCAGGCGCCATGTGTCGGATCTCCGATCCCTACCTGGACCACCTCGGCACCCACCTCGGCGCTCAGACGCACCAGGTCGGGAATATTGCTTACCTGCAGCGACCAGCTGCAGACGCCCAGGGCTGAATGTGCCATAGCTGTCCTTCCGGCTGGAGGAGGCCGGCCTCTCGCTCGGCCTCCGGCACCCGCGCGTGACTCTCAGTCTTCGCGCATATCGTGGCAGGTTTCACAGGTCTTCTCGACGGCGCCGAGCAGCTTCTTGGCTCCCGCGACATCCTTTTTCTTGATCGTCAGCGCCACCTTCTGCATATCGTCGCGAATCGCCACGGCGATGGTTTTCCATTTCTTCATATTCGCAGCGCCCTTGACCTCTTCACTGGTATGAAACTGCAGGACATTGCAGAACTCAGCCACGTAGTAGGCGGCCTTCATGGCCTTCGAGTACTTCTTGGCCTTGAGCTGGTCCGAGATTTCTTCAAAATTATCATCCACGGCATCCATCAGGTCGTCCATCGGCACCACGGGGGTATAGCAGGGAGCCTCGCCATAGGCGGTCGGGAAATCGAGCGTGGATTCACCGCTGCCGGGCAAGCCGGCCAGGACGAACACCACTGCGAAAAGAATGAACATACTGCCGAGCAGGTAGCGATTCCAGTTCCTGGACATCATCGAATCTCCTTGATTCTACTTCGGGTTCGCCGCGTTCCGCTTTCAATACCGAGTTCCGTGTTGCCATGCATCCGGCGGCCTGATTGACTGTTACTGGCAAGGCGTATATTTTCGCCTTGAAGCCGAGATCGTCAAGACACTAACTGCGGATAATCACCCAGGCGGAAGAGTTCAAATAGCGTGGAGAACAAGAAGATTCTCAATGCCGCCCTCATCGGCGGCGGCATGTTCGGCTCCGACGTGGTGCTCCGATCCATCGAAGATATCGAGCGCTGCGGCATAGCCCCCTACCTTGGCAGGATCGGACTGGATGAGCGGGCGCGGGACCTCGGCGCTGTCTCGCTGAAGCTCGTCGCCATCGGCACCCGGACCGCGGAAACCGCCGGGACCCTCTGCGCCAGCTACAGTGAAAAAATCCCGGGGGCCACCCCGGCTCCCTTCCACGGCGAGACCCCCTGGGTCGATATCTTTGAGAGACACGATGTGGACATTCTCTACATCGCGACACCGGATCACCTTCACCACGCCCCGGCACTCCATGCGCTTGAACAGGGCGCCCACGTGATGGTCGAGAAACCTCTCACGCTGCAGCTCGAACAGGCCGACGAGCTCATCTCTCTCGCCCGGGAAAAGGGACTCGTGGCCGGGGTCGACATGCACAAGCGCTACGACCCCTGCCATCGGTTCATCTTCGAAGAGCTCGCCGGGCAGCTCGGCAAGCTTCTCTATGCCAGGGCCGTCCTCGAAGAACCGCTCAAGGTCGCCACCGAGATCTTCAGATGGGCGGAAGACTCCAACCCGTTCAGCTACGTGGGAATTCACTGGCTCGACCTCTTCGCCCACTATCTCGAGGCGGAGCCCGTATCGGTGCACGCCGTCGGGCAGAAATCCCTGCTGGCCAATTGGGACTCCGAGGGAGGAGATCGCAGGATCGACACCTTCGATGCGATGCAGGTCTCGGTGGACTACCGCGATGGCCTGCGAGTCTATTACGTCAACAGCTGGATCAATCCGAAAGAATTCGAGGGCGCGGTGAACCAGGAGATGGAGCTTGCCGGAACCCGCGGCAAGGTGGAATTCGACCAGCAGGACCGGGGCCTTCGCGCGACCATCACCGGCGTCGGCAGCCGGACCTACAACCCTCACTTCACCACCGACATCACCCGGCCCGGCTCCGAACACCCGGCCTACGACGGCTACGGCAAGGACTCGATCGTGGCCATCACCCAGGCGGCGATCGTGGTGAGCCTGGGGATCTCCACCGCCTCGGAGCTGGAGAACACCTACCCGACAGCGAGTTCCTCGCGCTCGAGCATAGCCGTCATAGAGGCGGCTGCAGATGTGGCCGAACGCAACCACGCCTACCTCAAGAACGGCCGGGGCAGCCCGGTCACCGCGCGGATCACCGAAACAGGCTACGAGATCAACGATCCGCTGGCCTGAGACGAGCTGATCGCGAGATCGATCCAGGGACCGGCTCTCAGCGTCTGCGGCCCTTTCCCGCACGCCGCAGACGGGCGGTATTGGAATCGATGAGGAAATTCAGCAGCAGGTTCTGCAGGCTGAACTCATCCTCACTGGAGTGCTGCTTGCCGAAATGACTCAGGACCTGGACGATCACCCCCGGGGTACCTGGAGGCGCTTTTCGTTTGCCTGAACCGATAGGCGCTGTCTTTCCCGAACCGGGCCTGAAGGCGAGAGCCACGACGGAAACCCGCTTCTTCTTGTCCTCGGGATCACGGGGCTTGACCTCGGAGCTGCCCAGCAGCGCGATGACCCTTGCGCGGTCCTTGATCATCAACTCGAAGCTCTCGTCATCGATCTGCCAGTTGTGCCGAATCTTGCGCAGCTCCGGCGCGATCTTGTGGTCCTCTCCCCGCTTGACAACGATGGTCCCGCCACGGCCGGAGAGATCCTCCTCTTCGGCGTTATCGTCCCCAACCCCCGCTTCCTCAGCAAGATCGTCAAGGCCGAAATCAAAGCTGTCAGCCTCGTCCTCTTCCCGGGCCACGTAGATCCCCTCGAGGTAGGGATGGGTCGCCATGCCGCGAACCGGCGCTATCGAGACATTGTGGTCGGGAAGCTTGTAGCCCGCCGCCACGAACTTGGGAAAGGCCTTCTCGAGGAACTCCTTGACGATCCAGTCCTCGCTGAAGAGGTAGCCGCCGGAGAGCACGAACTTCTTGAGCTTCTCGATGGAATCAGCCGACAGGGTGGGATCAAAGATGTCGTGCTTGTCGCAGCCGGTGCAACGGTACAGACGGTTGTTCTTATTGCCCCCGGGCTTGCAGGTCGGACAGATGCAGAACTTGTGGAACTGGGCGCAGTTGATGAGAATCGCTCCGGTCTCCCGCAGGTCAAATTTATCAAAATTCTCCCTGTGAACCACCGTATGCGGGATCCCCATTCGGCGAAGGACCTCCTCCATGTGGTCATTGTTGAGATCGCGCTTGAGCTTCTTCTCCCAGATCGAACTGATGACGACAACACCCTTCTTCGGGGCCTCCTCAAGACCGGCAAAGCCTTTCTTGCGCAGACCGGAGAGGTGGTCCACCACGGTCCCGGTATTTGAATCAGAGTCGGCGGCGGCGCTGATCCGCAGGGGCTTGTTCCTGTTCTGATTCCACCAGCCTTCCCAATTCACTCCACTGGTGCCGAACTGCTGGTTGGTGATCATCGTGAGACCCTCTACAGCGGCGATCATCACATCGGTCGGCTCTTCCCGCGACTTTTTCTCCTCTCCCTTAACCACCTCAACAAGGATATCGACCGCCTCGTGGTTGCGAACCCGGGCCAGCTTCTTGATCGCCTTCAGGCGCAGAGAATTCGAGCCTTTGTGGATAATGGGAGCCAGCGCATAAACGACGTTCCGTGACCTGCTGGTCTGCAGGGCATGGAGCAGGTCGCGGGCAACCGCCCTGGACTTGTTCTTGTAGATATAATCACCCAATTTCTCGAGGGCCGGCCTGTCAACAAAGCTGGCGATCCCCTCGAGCAGGCTCCAGTAAACCGTCTGGGATGTGGCGGGAACGTTCGCCACGAGCTTCAACAACCCACTCATGGATTTTTCCCCGCCGACCTTGATGATCCCCTCGAGAGAGGCCTCCAGGGTCTTCGCATCCCCTGACCGCAGCGCCTTCAATACGCCCTTGAGAGCATCCTTGGAGTCGTCGCCGGCCACAGGCAGGCATAGGAGACAGCCTGCGACGATGAGAAGACCGTGGAAAAACCTGCGATCGTTCATGAGCGGAATCCTTTTTTCAATTTACCCCTCCAACTGAGACACCTCGTGCCGATCTTTCGATGCCCTCTGGATTATCATACTGCCGCAACCCCGCAGGTTGCAGGAAAAACCACCCCCGTTCAATAGGTAGCCCTCCCGCCGGAAATATCGTAGCAAAAACCCGTGGAGAAGCTGCACTTCTCCGAGGCGAGGAAAAGCACCAGCTCCGCCACCTCTTCGGGTTGGCCGACACGGCCCATCGGTATCTTCGAGATCATGTATTCCTTCACCTCATCTGAAACCTGGGAGAGGATCTCGGTTTCGATCACCGCGGGCGCGACCGAGTTGACCAGGATCCCCCGGGTCGCGACCTCCTTGGCGTAGGCCTTGGTCATCCCGATCAGGGCGGCCTTCGTCATCGAATAGGGAACCAGGCCGGGGTTGCCCTCCTTGCCGGCGATGGAGGCGATATTCACGATACGGCCGTAGCCTCCCTCCAGGAAATGCGGATGGGCGGCGGCGCAGGCGAACCAGGGTCCCTTGACGTTGACCGCGAAGATCCGGTCGAGCTCATCCTCGTCCTGTTCCTCCAGGCCGCCATTGGAGCCGGCGATGCCGGCATTGTTGACCAGGATGTCGAGCCTGCCGAATTTCTCGAGAGTTTTCTCGACCATGCTGTTGACCTCATCACGGCAGGTCAGGTCAACCGGCACCGCCAGTACACGCCCGCCTCTCGGATCCATCTCGACGGCAGTCGCCGTGGCGGCGGTCGAATCGATATCGGCCAGGACCACTCCTGCCGCATCAGCTGCAAGGAACCTCTCCGCGCAGGCCCTGCCAATGCCGCGGGCGGCTCCAGTGATGATGGCGACACGATCTTTCAGGGACATTCGAGTTTCTCCAGTCTGTCAACGGGCATTTGTATCGGCCAGGAGACTATCATGTCGATGAATGAGCTTCGGGGCAATCCCCAGGTCACAACCTATTATGCTCCAATCAGGATATCTGTTGGAAATCGCCTGTTGAAGCGACTAAAAAGTCGGCATGTCCGCGACCGAAGACAGATACAACCGCCACCACATCCTCTCGGTGATCGGCAAAGACGGCCAGGAAAAGCTCAGTCGTTCAAAGGTGCTGATTGTCGGCTGCGGCGCCCTGGGAACCCACAGCGCCGAGTACCTTGCGCGCGGAGGTATCGGAGAGCTTCGCCTGGTCGACAGGGACTTCGTCGACTGGTCCAATCTCCAGCGCCAGATCGGATTCACCGAGGATGACGTCCGCAACGGAAGACCCAAGGCGCTGGCACTCAAGGATCATCTTGAGAAGGCCAACTCTTCCATTCGAATCATCGCGGAGCCTACCGAATTCCAGTTCTTTAACGCCGCGAAGCTCGCCCGTGACGTCGACCTGATCATCGATGCCTCCGACAACCTCCCTACCCGCTTCCTCATCAACGACCTGAGCTGGAAGCTCGGCATTCCCTGGATTTACGGAGGAGCGATAGAGACCCGGGGGCACGCCCTCTTCCTCAGCGGCCGGGAGGGGCCCTGTCTGCGCTGCTATATGGGCGAGCCTCCTGCTCCGGGAACCCTCCCGACCTGTGACACGGCCGGGGTGCTCGGTCCGGCGGTGGCGATGATCAGCAGCATCCAGGCATCGATGGCGATCAGGATCCTGACGGGAGATGAGCCGGACCTCTTTTGCGGACGTCTCTTCAGGCTGGATTCCTGGAAGATGGAGTGGAAAGAATCTCGCATCGAGACGGATCCCGACTGTCCTGTCTGCATCCACCAGCGCTTCAAGTTCCTCGAGGGCAAGGGGCAACTCAGCAGCGAGAGCCTTTGCGGCCGAGAGGCGATCCAGGTTCACCCTAAATCGTCGAATGATATCGACCTGCAGGCCCTGGCCGGCCGGCTCGAATCCGTCGGCGAAGTCGAATGCCATTCGAGATATCTGCGGCTGACCAGCGCGAACTTCACCATGACGCTTTTTGATGACCAGCGAGCCATTTTCGACGGGTTGACGGATGCCAGTAAAGCTCGTAGCCTGTATAGTCGCTACGTTGGTGACTGAGTCCCATGCGGCAAGCAACGGCGACGAGAAACGACAACAGGTAAAATGAAATCCCTCTCGAGACTGATATCTCCCGACAGAATCACATGGCTGGACCAGGACAATAAGATCGACTGTCTTCGGGGTCTCGTGCAATGTCTCTCCAAAAGCGAAGAACTCGGCAATGAGGACTCCATCTTCGACGCCATCATGGAGAGAGAGCAGCTTCTCTCGACCGGATTCGGACTGGGCCTCGCCATACCCCACGCCAAATTGAATATCATCGATGATTTCATCGTGGGGCTCGCCATCCATCGCGAGGGAGTCCTCTTCGACTCCCTCGATGACCAGCCCGTCCATATCCTCGTCATGATTCTCGGGCCCGATCAGAAGCAGGATGAGTACCTCAAGGTTCTTTCACGCGTCACCGCCTTCCTGAAAGACCAGCGGGAGAGCATCCTCTCCCTCGAGGACAATGAGGAACTCTACAAGCTTACCTTCGACTACTGAATCGATGGATTCCCCAACAGGCACAGAGAAGACTCCCGCGCGGCCAACGATTCATTTCCCGGCCCTCGCCCTCCTGCTGCTGTCCCTCTCGCCTGTCTGCGTATTCCTCCCGGTGCCCTGCACGGCCCTCGAGGACACGAAGAAAGAGGCCCGCAAGGAGACCCCGACCTTCGGACTCACCGGTGGCCAGATTCTCATCGGAGAACTCGAGGAGAAGGACATCTCCATAACGACCAGCTACGGCAAGCTCTCGGTACCATTCGCGGAGATCCTTCGGGTCCGGTTCGCCCCGCGGCTCTCGAACGAGGCCCGCGAGACGATGAACCGGGCCCTCGAGAGGCTACGCGGCAAGGACCCTGAGGCGATGAATGACCTGCGGGCGATCGGCCCCGGCTGCTACGGGGAGCTGGTCTCACTGCGGGGAATCGAAAAAAACGAGTCCATCCGCCGTCAGCTCTCAGAGCTGATCACCGACCTCGAATCGCTGGACGACGTCTACCTCGATGACAACGATGAGGTCACCACGGGGCGCTTCACGATCAGGGGAAACATCGAGACAGCGCTCTTCCATGTCCGTAGAGGAGCCCTCAAGCTCGAGATACCCAGCACTGACCTCGTCTACATAGCCTGGGGCGAGCTGGACACATCGAAGACCTGGAAGGTAACCTCCTCCCACATCGAGAGCGCCAACCGCCACCTGAGCACGGGCTACAAATTACGCAAAGGCCAAAAGTTCAGCCTCGAGGCCAGCGGCAACATCATCTGGCAGGGCCGCACCTTCGGCCCCGCGGGATTGGCCAATCACACCTGGAACAATCGGAACATGGGCTGCCTGCAATGGCGCGTGGGAAAACAGGCCTGGCGGCTGGCAGGCCTCAGATTCAACGGACGCTCCCCGGCCAGCGGAGAGCTCCAGCTGGCCATCCACCTGACCCCGGCCGGCTCGACCTCGGGCTTCTTCCGGGTCAAGCTCAGGTCCAAGAAGAAATAAAGCATATCAGCACCCGACCTGCCCGAGACTCTCATCGAGGATCCTGACAGCCTCACCCATCTCATCGCGAGTGATCGTCAGGGAGGGCGTGAGGGTGATGATGTTGCCCATGGTGAGCTTGAAGCTGAGCCCGCGGGAGAGCGCCTGGTACATCACCTCCTCGGCCTCCTCGACTGCCCGCTCCCGGGTCTCACGGTCACGAACGAGCTCGACCCCGAGCAGCAGGCCGAGTCCTCGAACATCCCCCACCAGGGCATGCCTCCGCTCTAATTCACCCAGCTTCTCCAGGGCGAAGCCGCCGATCCGCTCGGCGTTTTTCAGCAGTTCCTCATCCTCGATTACGCCGATAGCCGCCAGCGCCGCGGCGCAGGCCACGGGACTCTTCTCGTGCGTATAATGCCCCAGAGCCTTGTCGGCCGCCAGATTCAGCTCCTCGCGGGCGATGAGAGCCGCGAAAGGAAAAATCCCCCCCCCGAGGCCCTTGCCGACCACGAGCATATCCGGCACCACATCGTAGTGCTCACAGGTGAACATCTTACCCGTGCGGCCAAGGCAGTGGGGAATCTCGTCGAGGATCAGCAGGGCGCCATGACGATCACAGGCTGCGCGCACGCGCCGCCAGTAATCCGGCGGCGGAATGAAGGGCGTGCTGCGCACTGTCTCGGCGATCACAGCGGCTACATCTCCCTCCTTCTCCAGGACATACTCGATGTAATCAGCGCATTTCAGGTTGCACTCGCCCCCGCAATCCCAGACGCAGCGATAGGAATCAGGCGGCGGCACGTGCTCCGCACCCGGCAAGAGCGGCCCCATGCCACTTCGGAAAAACGCCTCTCCACCGATGGAGATGGTATCGAGGGAGGCTCCGTGGAAAGAATCCCACATACTGATGGTCTTGAATCGCCCGGTGGCGCACCGGGCGAGCTTCAGCGCCATCCCCATGGCCCCGGCGCCGCCCGGACAGAAAAGAACCCGGCCGAGATCTCCCGGGGCAAGCTCGCGCAGCGTCCTGGCGAGCTCGATCGCCGGCCGATTGGTATACCTCCGTGTACAGAAGGAGAGCTCGTCGAGCTGGGCCTTCACCGCATCGAGGACCTTCGGATGCGAGAAGCCCACCTGGTGGACGTTGTTACCGTGGAAATCCAGCAGGCGACGGCCCTGCAGATTCTCAATATGGACGCCTTCACAGGCGGCGAGCACATCGAGACAGGGTGTCGAGAGCGACTGGTGAAGAAAGAGGCGGCTATCCTCATCGAGAAGCCTGCGGGTTTCCTCGTCGAGGTGCTTCTCGACCCAATCGGCACGGCGCGGCGAAAGATTGACGTCACCCTCGGACAGGTCTGCCTTGCTTTCCTGGGAATCCATCAGAAGCCACCCCTGGAGCCCCTCGGGATTCTCCCTGAGTCAACAGGCCGGCTGCTCACTTCTCGACAACCCAGATATTCCTGAAGACGACAACGTGACCATGGTTCTGGAAGTACACGGCCCCCGGGCCGGGACCCTCCTTCGCCGGCGACGCGGTAGTCCTCTTGGGAAGCTGTTGGTCCTTATGGACGAGGACTCCATTGTGCCAGACCGTCAGGATGCCATTCGCCGTTTTCTTGCCCTTGTCATCGTACCTGGCGGCCTTGAACTCGATATCGTAGGTCTGCCAGGTCAGGGGCGGATAGCTCATGTTCACCTTCGGCGGAGCGGTGACGTAGATGCCGCCGCAGAGATCATGCCTGGGCTTCTCGCCAAAGGAATCGATGATCTGGACCTCGTAGCGCCTCTGCAGGTAGACACCGCTGTTTCCACGGCCCTGCCCGCGATTGGTGGGCTCGTAGGGAACCCGGAATTCCATGTGAAGAAAGCAGTCCTGAAACTTCCTGAGAGACTCGGTCCCCCGCAGGAGATGACCATCCTTGGTCATCTTGCCGTTCTTCCACTCCTTGGCATCGCTTCCATCGAAGAGAACAATGGCCCCCTTCTCAGGCTTCTTGCCGAGCGTTTTGCTCTTTCGATCGACCCTCTTCAATTCACCGATGGATTCCCCATCGGCATCCTTGACGGAGATCGCGCCATCCTTGATGGTCCCGACCATGCCCTCATCCACGGCCGAGATGACCCCATCCTTGGTCGCGAACTTAAACGGCCCCTCCCGCTTTCCGTTTTCAGCATCGAATCCGTCACCGGGCAATCCTCCCTCGAAGCTGTAAGCATCAAACTTACCGCCGCCGCGAGCGATGACCTGCAGACCGAACTTCTCCTTCTTCGAGCCCAGCTCTCCGCTGTACTCACCCTGGATGGCGTAGTCAGCATCCACCGCCTTGGGATCGGTATAGCTGCGCTTCTTGTCGGCGCCACTGATGGTGCAGATAAAACAGGCCTGTACGAACAGAAACGTGGCAATCGAAAGCTTGAGACTCGACATTCCGTAAATCTCCCGGGTTGTTGGTTGTTCAGATTCGGATTACGGGAACACCAAGGTACTTGGCCCCAGTCCTCCGGTCAATGAAAGTAACGGCCCGGGTTACTGGTCATCCGAAAGTTCCCAAGATAAAGCCGACTTCTTCCGAAGAAATGTACATGACATGGTTAGGAATCTGGTTCGAGCATGAGGCGAGAGAGGGAGGCCCCCTGGATCCGGCTCAATTCAAAAGCCTGGTCCACCCGGTGATCTATCCCTACGCGAGTTCCTTCATCGAGCACGAATCCCGGCGACTGGAGGATACCGAGGACCCATCCCGCATCCGCGAGGCCGGTGAACTGCACTCGGTGTACTATTCGCTCAACCATGACGGAGGCCAGGGCGGACTCCATCAGCAGGGCTGCTCGATCCTCCAATGGCTCTTTCAGAATTATGAACCTGACGGCCAGGGCAGGATCAGCAAGCGTTTCTGCGAGATACCGGTCGTGATCCACGCTATTGACCCGGCGCACGCAGCGGCGATGGCCAACGGCCTCACCCTGCTTCGCTTCCTCACCAGGGAGGAAGACCAGGCTGTGGCGAAGATCATGCTGTCCCCCTGGAACCCTCTCCAGGGCCCGGACAATGCCACGGCCGCGCAGCGGTACGAAAAACGCTGCATCGATTTCCTGAACGGAGACATCTTCTACCCGGAGACCGTCAGCCTCTTCGATGTCCTCGGGCGAATCGACCTGAAGTGCCACCGGACCCTGGCGCCCTGCTGCAAGGCCCAGCTCGGCTTCATCGAATCCCTGCTGAAATGGGCCGATGAATGCTGGCCGCAAACACCCGCGGAAGCCCGTGGCCTGGAGAAAAAGATGAGAGCATCCCTCGCCGACGAGGCCGCCTACCACCGCCGCCAGCGCCTGAAAGAACAGGCCGCTCTCGAACGGGAAGCTCTCCTCTCCATCTGACCCATCCCGCCGGCAGTCAGGGAGCCAGCCTGGGAAAGCTGACGTCTTTTCGCGGGGTATACCGCCCTCCGCTGAAATACACGAAGAAGGTAGCCACCAGGGGATGGAGAACCTGCTCGCCACCGCTGTCCTCGCGCATATTCTCCTGCGCGACGTAGGTCGAATGCTCCCCGCCATGCACGAGCACGTGATACCAGGGTTGACCACGAGTTGGCTGGGTCAGGTTCCCCTCGTACCATTCCTGCGAGGCCTGGCAGGCGGCATCCACGGAGACCACCACTCCCCGGTAGCCATAGCGCCGATGCTCGATGAGCTGGCCGATTTCGTATTCGTATTCTTCGGTCAAGTTACCCTGTCCCTAAACGGACTCGAGACGCCGATGCCGACGCCAGACGACAGACCCTCACCACCGCCATGCTATCACCGGCGCGTCCACACGCCAAGCCCGTGGAGAAAAAGCGCCGTGACCATCAACGACAGCCCCCGGGATCAACCGGCTGGAGAAAGCTTCTCCTCGGGAACCTGGAAGGCCCGGGCACGGAAGAGAAACTCCACGATATTACCCTCATGCGGTTGCAGCCAATCAAGCTGGATCGTGGGGATCGGACCGATATTGAGCCGGTCGATATGATGAGCGACAACCAGCCGGTCGGCAAAGGCCTGGTCCTCTGTGATCGCGCTGCAGACCAGGGTCTGGCCCATCTTGAGAATCATCTCTTCCTGCGGACACTTCACCACCGTGCAGAAGGGGAACATATACTCCTTGGAAGCCGCCGCGTTGGCCGGCGAGTCGCAATGGAGAACCGTCGGCCGCAGGTACGCGCAGCGCTCCATCTCCTCGAGCCGACTGCCGAACCTGGCCGTCATGTCCTCGACGCCGGTCTCCTTGAGATCCGCATCGATCATCCCCGAGAGTGCCTGGGCCATTCCCGGCACCGTGAAGGCCGCCAGGAGCGCCTCAGGATCTTCGGGCGGCTTCACCTCGATCGGCCCGATCCTCTCGGCTATGGCCTGGGCGATCTCCTCGGTATGACGTGAGGCCCAGACCCCGGAGCAGTTGATGCAGCCGCGGCCACTGTTGAGATAAACGCTGTCGGCGATGAGATCGATGTACTTCTCCCAATCATCGACCATGTCATCGCCGAAGATGACCTTGCTGAACCCGGGGCCGTGAGCCTGCACCTTGGGATTGCCCTCGTAGGCCTCGACCGTCGGTGTGCCGCCGAAAATCATGGTCCGCCGGCACTGGCTGACGACCTCCGCTCCCATCGCCGCTCCGCCGGGGTAGATCCCGACAGCCTCGGCCGGGATCCCCGCCTGCGCGAAGGCCGCCGCCATGCGGTAGGGTGTCCACGGCTCCTGCGGCCCGGGCTTGAGGACGAGACCGATCTGCATCGGGATGACAGGAAGCCAGAGAGTATGAACACCGGGAGAGTTGGAGGGAAGAACCATCCCCAGCGCCGGGGTCTGGGCCTGGTAGCTCACGACCACCCCGCGCTCCTCGATCCCGTACCCCCGGGTCAGGATGTCAAGATCCAGTCCCCTGGTGAGCGCGTCGAGCATCTTGTCCATATTGGTCAGCACAAAGTGATTTTTCTTCATGTTGGCCTTGCACATATGCTCGGGAAGCCCGGTCGTGGATGATTGCTGCCTGGCAAAGTCATCCGGGGTCTGCACGCCGTCGCCCATTGGAAGGGCCTCGTCGAGATAGAGGTCCGCCGCCTTCTTCATCATCTCGATCAGGTCCGCCGCCGGAATTTCACGCAGGCACTCACGCGCCCTCTCGGCCTTGCGCATGTCCCTGGCCAGCAGCCCGGTATTGGCCTGGCTGACCCTGGCCACCGGCTCTCCCGTTATGAAATGGAAGACCTCTTCCTTATCGAGACTCTCATAAGGAGTGCCCCAGCGCAGGATGGGAATATTCAACACTGTTCAAGTCCCTCGGATTGAAGCTCAAGGTTGCTGAAACCGGCGGTCATCTCTCAATAGACCCCCACCGTTGTCGCCGCGGCGAATTCGCGGAACGGCCGCACTCCGCTGATACCGTCCCATGGATAATCATCATAAGGCTCCTCCCGCTCACCTTCATCTCTCTCGAGGAAGCCGGGAACGAAGAGCTCTTTCGTCAACGTTGTCAGCCTCACCCGGCCGGTCTCTCCGTAGGGAACGACCTCGCCGGGATCGTCAAAGGAGACGACCTCGATCACGGCCCTGGGCTGGGGTGCGTAATAGACGATCTTGTAATCATCCGCGGGGGTCACCGGCCTCGAACAGGCAAGCCCCATCAGGGTATTGCCGTAGGTCGGAGTCATGTAGATATCACCAAGGAGTTCTTCGCTGGCAAACCGGGTCCACTGCGGAGTGAACTCGGTCCCGCCGGAAAAGACCCCCCTGATACCGAGCTCCTTGAGGCTGGTACCCCGCCGCTCGAGCTCGAAGGCGAGCCCTTCGAGCAATTTCGGCGTCGTGAACATGCACTGGATGTCATGGCCCGCCTGCAGGAGGGTGATCGCCTGCTCGATGACATGATCCTTGTACGCTTCGAGCTGATCCATCCACCGCTTCCTGATCAACTTGATGACCCAGCGTGGATCGAGGTCGACGCAGAAACAGATACCGCCGCGATACTGGCAGAGATGTTCCACCGCAAGCCGCAGCCTCCTGGGCCCCGAAGGCCCCAGCATCAACCAGTTCGCCCCCCTGGGAAAATGCTCCTCCGGCAGGGTGTCGCTGAACATCTCATAGTCGATGCGATGGTCGTTAACGACCAGCCTGCTCTTGGGAATGCCGGTGGTACCTCCGGTCTCGAAGACGAAGGCCGGCTCTTTCTCATATCCCTTCGGCAACCAGCGGCGCACAGGGCCTCCACGAAGCCAGTCATCCTCAAAAAGAGGAAACTTCTTCAGGTCAGCAAAGGCGGTGATCTCCTCGCGCGGATCCCAGCCGAGCTTGCCGGCCTGTTCGAGCCAGAAAGGACAGCCCGTCTCGGGATTGAAATGCCACTTGATGATCTCCCGGACATGGGCGTCGAGAGCCGTGCGGGCATCCGCAGACCTGTCTTCCGTCTTTCCTGTCGATGTGTCTGGAGGAGTCACAGCCAGTCAAACCCTGAAAAGGAGAACCTGGAAACGTAGGAAAAATTATACAGGAAGAGAAAATAACCGAGGGCTCCTGACAAGACAACTCTTTGTCCTCCGGGAGAGACCCTCAGGCTGGTTTTTTCCCACCCCCCGGTATTAAAATCACCCACCAGGCGAGCATCCGGAAGCCGGTCGCGAATGACCTCGACATCCGGAGGGATTCCTCTCACAAGATTCAGAACCCGGAGGGCGGTCGGAAGGTGAAAGTGTCGTGATAAACCCAAATGTCAGCTCGCTCTCTTTGCCGGCAACATTAGCCTGCGCTCTGCTTTCGTTTTCATGTCATAGCTGTCCGGATGTAAAATCACTCCGTGAATCGATTCCGGAAGAAATCAGTGCCGGCGACAATGAGATGAATTACCTCGAGGAAATAACAGCGCTCGGCTCCGGAGCGAGGAGACTCGACCTTCTCGTCGTACCGGGGATTTTCGAGGGATCTTCCTACGCCAGGGCGCTCGCCGCAAGGCTCAAGGCCGATGCAGCTGATGAGGGCCCCTCACGGAGAAGCCTCGAAGAGTTTTCGATTCGTATCGGCACGGTCCTTCCCCCCGGCTACCACCCTGAAGATAAGGCCCAGGGAGTAATCCCCGACAACAGCCTCTACGTCTCGCGCATCAGAGGGGTCTACGGCTCCCTGCCCGCAGATTCAACAAAGGTCGTGATCAGTCATTCCTGGGGAGGCGCCACCTGTTTTTCCCGGCCGCTCTGGGATGCGGAAAAAGATTCCGGAGCGCCTGACCTGACGATCGCCTCCGCCCCGGCCTGGAGCGACTTCGTGGGCTTCGCTTCACGCATCTCAGGGGTCATCCTCGCCATCCCGCTCTCCCAATACCCTGCCCGCTTCCTGACACGTACCATCGGTTGCAGAACGTTGACGAACAATCCCCTTCCGGAGGCCCGCGACATTGTGCGTGGCCTGCCCGACCGTTTCAGCTCGCGACGGGTCGCCTACCAGAGCTACCGCAGGGCCCTCGAGGGTCCATGCCTCTGCAGCCACGACCGGGATTCGCTACGCGAGCTGCTGATGGGATCCGGAAAAAAAGTAACCGTCATCCAGGGAACGAAAGATTTCGCCCTGAACGGTCCGGGCATCCTGGCCGCCCTGGAATCCTACGGCGAGCTCAACAAGCTCGCTGAAAACACGACCATCCTGGGCGGGGATTTCGATCATTGGCCGCTATTGGAGAAACCCGGCCTCCTGGGGGAGATCCTCGAAGGCAATCTGCTTCAACCCCTCGACTGAGCCCCCTGCGCAAGCCCGGCATCCCGGACCTTGCCCAGCAACCCCCGATAGGCGAGATCCAGCACCTCCACAGTATGAAGGACCGGCAGGTTTCTTCCACTCTCACGCAACCTGCTCTGAAGCTGCATCATGCAGCCTATATTGCCCGAAACGACCAGGTCGGCCCCGGTCTCAAGCAGGGCGTTCACCTTCCTGTCGCCGATCTCGCGGGCGAGGTTCGGCTGCTCGATATTGTAGATGCCGGCGGAGCCGCAGCAGGAATCAGCATCCGGGACGGGAACCAGCTCCAGCCCCGGAATCAACTCCAGCAGGCGGCGCGGCTGTCGCTTGACCCCCTGGGCATGGGACAGGTGACAGGCATCCTGGTAAGCCGCCCGCAGCGGACGCTCGAGGGCGGGCGGAGGGAGCGGACCGATCCTGTCAAGGAAAACGGAGATGTCCTCGACCCTGGAGCTGAACCGCCGCGCCGCCTCCTCCCGCTCTGAACCCCTGAAGAGAGCCGGATACTCCTTGATCCCCGAACCGCAGCCGGCGGCGTTGGTGAGCACGGCATCGAGGTCCTCATCGAATACGTCGAAAAGGGATCCCGCCAGCTCTCGAGCCTGCCGCGTCTCACCCGAGTGAATGCTGAGGGCGCCGCAGCATCCCTGGCCCGCGGGAGCAGCCACCTCGACGCCGTTTCGCGACAACACCCGCACACTGGCTTCATTGATACCAGGGGAGAGGACGTTCTGCGCGCAACCGAGGAGGAGACCGACCCGGGCGCGGCATTCACCCTCGGCTGGAACATGTTCGGAAATTCCGGAGCTCCGGGGCAGGCGGCCCGGGGACAACTCCAGCATCGCGCCGAGAGATCGCGGCAACAGCCCCCTGGCCCAGCCGGTGAGCCGGGCGAAGAAGAGCGCCCGTCGCAGGCGGGCCGGATACGGCAGTGTCTTCAGCACCAGGGAGCGGAGCAGCCGTCTCCACAGAGAGGAGTTCCCCCGCTCATTAGCCATCGAACGAAAAGGAGCCAGGAGAGCTCCATACTCCACCCCGGATGGACAGGCAGGCTCACAGGCAAGGCACCCGAGGCAGCGATCGATATAAGGAGCCGCCTCCTCGATCTCGAGTCCTCCCTCCAGCACCTCCTTCATCAGGAAGATACGCCCCCTGGGAGAATCCATCTCCTCGGCGAGGGCCTCGTAGGTCGGACACGCGGGCAGACAGAATCCGCAATGGACACAGGCCTCTATCGCGCCGAGCATGGCGGGCCCCTGCGCTCCCAGGTCAGCGGCTGGTATCTTGTGCTGCATGACTCTTACCCTGCCTGCCCAGCCGTCCGCATTGAGAAAGTCCCCGGCCCATCGAGAACCGAACGAACCCGTTTCTCGAACGGACCGGGAGACCTGTTGATGAACACGCTGGCGACCGTCCTCCCGGGCGAACGCAGGATGAGACCACTCGTTCCCGACTCGACGAGGAGCTCCTCGAGATCCGCGAGAGACTCGCCGGCCGGCCAGGCGATCCAGGCGACGCTGCCGCCGCAACCGTAGCGCCTCTCCGCCCCCAATTCCTCAAGGCGTTCATCGAGCGCCTCGATCACCCCAAGGGTGGCTGGAGCCTTCACGAGACTGTCCCCGGCGCCCGCCCAGGAGAACTCGCCGGCGGCGCGCCAGCGGTCTTCATCTGCCTCGACCACGACGCAGGGAAAATTCACCAGGGAGCGCAGCCGATCGAGACGGGCCTGCAGAACCGAGGCGACCCCACCGATCCTGAGCTCCAGGGTCCCCGGCGGCCTCAGCTCCAGGGCGAACAATTCCTCGGTCGATGAATTCAGCAGGGCGATCGTGTCGAGAGCCTCGCGGAAACCGCCGGTCTCGACCTCCAGGGTCGCGAAGGCCTCCTTGCGCGGAAAGACCTTGAAGGTGAGCTCCAGCAGCACCCCCAGCTCACCGAGGCTACCGGTCAGCAGCTTGGGAAAATCGAAACCGGCCGCGTTCTTGACGACCTTGCCGCCGCCACGGAGCTCGCGCCCATCTCCATCGATGAAGCTGGCGCCGATGAGAAAATCGCGGACGCCGCCGTAGCGATAGCGGCCGGGACCGCTGAGCCCGGCGGCGACGGTCCCTCCGAGGGTAGAGCCCGCCTCGAGCAGCGGCGGATCAAAGGGAAGGTACTGTCCATTCTTCCCCAGCGCCTCCTCGACCTCCGCCACCGGCGTACCGCCGAGGGCGGTGAATGTGTATTCGCCGGGATCGTACTCGGTGATACCACTGAGCCCGGTGAGATCGAGAATGGAGGTCTCGTCATCCACGGCGCAGAGCGCCGGCTTGGTGCCGGCCCCGCGGGGACGCAGCCGTTTCGATTCGCGCACCGCCTCCACGGCTTCAGCTGAGTTGGCGGGGGTGAAGGTGCTCATTCCCTGCTGATCCTTCCCTCTTTCTCGAGCGGATGAGGACCATGAAACTTCAGCGCCGGGGGCTCTCCCTCCGGCAGCATCTTGCCCCTGTTGGCAAGCCGCCCCGGATCGATCGCGGACCGGACCCTCTTCATCACCTCGATATTCGCGTCTGAGAACATGTCTTTCATATAGGCTAGCTTCTCGACTCCCACACCGTGCTCACCGGTGATCGAGCCGCCGAGGCGCACGCAGAGCCGGAGAATCTCCCCGGCGAGTTCCTCGGCCTTCTCGAGTTCCCCATCCACCCTGCCATCGTAGAGAATCAGGGGGTGAAGGTTTCCATCCCCGGCGTGGAAAACATTGGCGACGCGAAGTCCATGGATCGAGCTGAGCTCCTCGATTGTCCGCAGCGCCTCTCCCAGCCTGCCGCGGGGAACGACTCCGTCCTGGACCAGGAAGTCCGGGCTCAGCCGTCCGGCGGCTGAGAAGGCGCTCTTTCGCCCCTTCCAGATTTTCATCCTCTCCTCTTCTTCACGGGCCTCCATCACCTCGCTGGCCCCCGACTCCTCGATGATCTCCAGCAGGCGCAGACGCTCGGCCTCGACCTCCTCGGCCGGCCCCTCGAGCTCGACGATGAGAACCGCGGCGGCGCCCCGCGGATACCCGGCATCGACAGCCGCCTCGGCCGCCTCGATCGCCAACCGGTCCATGATCTCCATCGCCCCCGGCAGAAGACCGGATGAGACCACCAGCGCGACCGCGCCCCCCGCCCCCTCGAGGCTGTCGTAGGAGGCCAGCACAGTGTGGTAGCGCTCCGGACGCGGCAGCAGCCGCAGCGTGATCTCCAGGGCGATGCCGAAGAGCCCCTCAGAGCCCACGAAAAATCCGGAGAGATCCGGCCCCACCCCCTCGAGGCTCGCCGAGCCGAGCTCCACGAGTTCCCCATCGGGAAGGACGGCACGAATCCCCAGCACATGGTTGGCTGTCATGCCGTACTTCAGGCAATGCACGCCGCCGGAGTTGAAGGCGACATTGCCGCCGATGGTGCAGATGAGCTGGCTCGATGGATCCGGAGCGTAATAGAGGCCGTAGCGCTCCGCGGCCTCGGATACCTTCAGGTTGACCGTCCCGGGCTCGACCACGGCGATTCTCTCGCGGGGATCCAGCCTGAGAATCCTGTTGAGACGATTGAGCCCAATGACAACCCCATCCTCAACCGGCAGCGAACCTCCCGAGAGGCTAGTTCCGCTGCCGCGGGCCATGAAGGGAACGCCGTGGTGATGACAGGCTCGCACCGTGGTGATCACCTCCTCGGCACTCTCGGGAAGGACCACGGCCCTCGGTCGAGCCTTGAAGGCGGTCAGGGCATCCGACTCATAGGGAGCCAGCTCGGCAGCGGCGGTGAGCAGGCGGCCGGGCGGATAGGTCTTCTTCAACTCTTCGAGCAATTGACTCACGAATGCGGCCTCATCCATCGCCGAAAGGAAGCATCATAGTCCCAGCCTCACGGGTATTTGACAAGCCCTTCCCGCCCCGCGGGCTCTCTGCTACTATTCGCGGTGCGACCTCAACACCGGGAATGAAAGCGGAAAAACATGCCGACCATCGATGAAATCCAGGATCTCCTTCGAAAAGAACCCGGGGATGTCTTTCTCAACTATTCCCTCGCCATGGTGCAGAAAAAAGAGGGCCTTGACGATGAGGCGCTGGCGAGCTTCGACCGCTGTATCGAACTGGAGCCCGACTATATCGCCGCCTGGTTCCACAAGGGCATGTTCCTGGCGGCCCTGGGAGAGACCGAAAAAGCGAAAGCCGTTCTCGAGGCCGGGATCGAGCGGGCCCGCGGCTGCGGCGATGAGCATGCCCTCGGTGAGATGTCGGAATTTCTCGCGACCCTCCATGCGTGAACAGCGCCCGGAAATCAGTTAGAATCTCCAACCCTGGATCAACCGCTGAATTCGAGTGCGGGGGTGGCGGAACTGGCAGACGCGCAGGATTTAGGATCCTGTCCCGAAAGGGGTGGGGGTTCAAGTCCCCCCTCCCGCACCATTTTTTCCCCGCGGCCGGATGCCTACCGTGCCGCGCGGCCCTTGCCCCGCTGAAGAACCTGGTAGCGTCCCGCCTCCAGGTTCTCGAAGACCTCCACCAGCCCATCGGCCCAGCGCACCCTCGCCTGCAGGCCGGCAACGGGCGCCGCCGCGAGCCCGAACACGACCCGGGGATCATTAGCCACGAGGTAGCTCGCCGCTGAGCGAACCTCCGCCACGAGGGTCCGTCCGGCGGCCCTCAGCTCGACCCGGCTGCCGTAGGCATCCCGATTGCAGGGACCGCCGCCCCTGAGCGCCAGGCCAACCCAGCCTCCCCGGCCGCCCTCGATCGTGTTGTTCCGGAGCAGAACCCCTTTCTGCGAAAGATTGACAATGTAGACATCGATATCCCCATCGTTGTCGTAATCCCCGAAGGCGGCTCCCCTGCCGACGAAACGCTTCGAAAACCAGGCCCCGGAGCGGGCGGAAATATCCTTGAAGCGACCCCTGCCATCATTCTCGAGTAATTGATCGGGCTGCTCGTAGCTGAGCCCCTTGCCGGGCTGGAGCTCGGCGATGAGTTGGACGATATGTCCCCTGGTGACGTAGATATCGAGGTCCCCATCGAGATCGTAGTCGAAGAGCCGCGTCCCGAAGCCCAGGGGCTTGTACGTCGCCTCGATAAGACCCGCCTTGTAGGTGCCATCGAAGAAGAAACCATCTCCCTCTCCCCTGTAGAGCGTGTCGGTCTCCTCGGCATAATTGGTCATGAAGTAGTCGATGTGCCCATCTCCATCGACATCCCCCCCATCGATCCCCATGCAGGCCTCGCTGCGCGCATGGGTATTGAGCGCGACGCCGGCCTCGAGGGCGGCGTCCTCAAAGCGGCCTCCGCCGAGATTGCGCCAGAGGAAATTCGGCACCGAGTCGTTGGCGACCAGGAAATCGACGTCTCCATCTCCATCATAATCGGTTGGAAGAACCCCGAGTCCCTTTGCCATGATGCGCCCGGTCCGGGTCACCCCCGCCTGCTTCGAGATGTCCTCGAACCGCCCCCCCCCGCGGTTGATGAAGAGCGAATCCGGAGCGCCATCGTATTTATTCGGGTGGCAATAGGACGGCAGCTTCCTGGAGTTCCCCGTGCAGGCCTTGTGAACCAGGGTGTCGTAGATGAGGTAATTGGTGACAAAGAGATCGAGCAGTCCATCTCCGTTCACATCGGCGAAGGCGGCGCTGGCGCTCCAATAGGGACACTCGACCCCGGCCTCACGCGAGATATCGGTAAAGGTTCCGTTGGCGTTGTTGCGGTAGAGCGTGTTGCGGCCGAAATTGGTGACGTAGAGGTCCGCGTCTCCATCGTTGTCATAATCACCTACAGCGGCTCCCGCGCCATAGCCCCGGTCGGCGACTCCCGCCTTCGCGCTTACATCAGTAAACCTGCCATCGGCTCCCTGGCGGTAGAGAACGTTCGACTGCGCGCCCGGATTACGAGCCTTACCCGAGTCTCCGTGGCCCTGGACCAGGTAGAGGTCCAGCCGCCCATCCCCATCGTAGTCAATCCAGGCGGCTCCTCCGATCATCGATTCCGGCAGCAGCTTCTTGCCCACAGCGCCGTTTACGTGCAGAAAAGAGATGTTTTTTTCGGCCGTTACATCTACGAAAGCATCCGCCGCGGCGCCCCCACCGAAAGGGTAGAAGACGATGGAGACACCGAAAAGCGCCATTGCAAGACGCGGGAGTAACGGCCTGCTCTTCACGTGGGATAAACGGAACATGTTGATAAGAGACTCTGCTTTGACTTCCGGGAACCCGGGGTCTAAATTTTCCTGTCCGGGGCGCCTGGACTGTAACCGCGCGCCCATCCAGGAGGTGACGCCTTGATTCTACCAATTTCCCATCTAACTGACACCTACAGAGACCCGGTGCCGGCCATCGCCGCCATGCTCGCCATGCTCGTATTGGGGGGCTGCAGCGGCGAAGCGGGAGGCCCCGGAGAGGCTTCTCCTGATGAACGAACGGACTCGAGCCCAGGATCCCTGGAGCGTGCCAGGGAACTGGTGGACTCGGGCAGAGCCAGGGAAAGCATCTCTATCCTGAAAAAGCTCGGCCCGGAAGCCGGACCGCGGGCCCAGGAGATCCTCGCCCGGGCCTACCATCGTACCGAGAGATGGAACCAGTCGATTGAATCGACCGACAAGGCTCTGCTCGAGCGGCCGAAAGATCCAGACCTGCTCTACCTGAAGGCGGATGGTCTCCGCAGCATCGAGGAGCCCCAGGCCGCCAGGAAAATACTCGAAGAAATCCTCGAGCGGGCCCCGAACCATTGGGAGGCCAAGCTGTCCCTCGGACGCATCCTGCAGAGGATGACCAGCTCCGCGGAGGCGCTTCCCCTCTTCGAAGCCTACCTGCGGGATGCTCCCGCCGACCATCACCTCGCGGAGACGGCACGGCTCGAATACGGCAGGGCTCTGCGCTCGCTCAGGCGCCACCAGGACGCCGCGGACCAATTCGCCGGCCTGCTCGAGGAGGAGCCCAGCAACAATATCTACTACTCCGAGCTCTCCAGCACACTCTACAGGATGCGCCTGCGGCCGCAGGCCAGGCTGCTGGAAGAAATCTACCGGGTATTTTCCGAGCAGGCCTTCGAGGAGCATGTCGAGAAGGGCCTGTTCGCCAGCGGCAGGGATGGCATCGCGATGGGACAGCGCGCCTGGAATATGCGCAACCAGAAGCGTTTCCTCGAATCTTTCAACGCCTACGAGGAGGCTCTTGCGCTCAATCCCGCAGACCCGAGAATCAAGATCTACTATGCCGACCTCTGCCTCAAGTTCGAACGTCACGGCCAGGCACTCCAGCTCATCGACCGGGAGTTGCGAAAGCCACCCGGTCCCGCGCCCCGGTCGGGACTCCTCGCCGCCCGCGGAAAAATCCTCCTCTTCGCCGGGCGTAACCAGGAGGCCGCCCAGGCGCTGAAAAAAGCCACCGAGGTCCTGCGCCGGGAAGGGAACCTCGGCGGCTACGCCCGGGGACAGGCCGATGGGCTGTCCCTCTACAACAACCTCGCTGAAGCACTGATCAACCTGGGTGACAACACCGAGGCCGGCAAGCTGCTGGCGGCGATAAGAAAATCCGCCACCGGGAATCCAAGGTATCTGTACCTCGCCGGCAAGCTTTCCCTCAAGAGCGGCAGGAACGCATCCGCCCTGGGCTACCTCGAGCAGGCTATCCGGATCCAGAAGGAGTCCACGGCCCCGCTGGAAGCCTGGAAGGCGGCGGCCCTGGCACGGAGCGGAAAAGTCGACGCGGCTCTCTCTCTCCTGCTTCAACTTCCTGTCACCGCGGGCGGCCCGGAGGTCTTTGAGCTGGTGATGGCCACCCTGCCCCCGGAGCATTCTGAACGCGTGAACCTCGAAAAAATGAAGAGCCGGAGCAAGCTGGCCGACAAGCGCCTGTCGGATCTCCAGGGCCGGCTGCAAGCCCTGGAGCTCGGCGATGCCGCCTGCGCCAAGATCTTCACCGAGCTGGGAAGTATCTACGAAGGGCAGGGAAATCCCGCAGCACTGGACTACTACTTCCTCGCCAGCGACATCGACCCGTCCAACCCGGATGTCCTGAGAAAGCTGCTGAATCAGCTGGAAGAAAGACGCCACTATTTCACGCGCATGCGCCTGCTGCGGCGTCTGAGCGAGGCGGCCCCTGGTGATTCCCAGGCGCTCGCCAGCCTCTGCGGACTCTACCTCGACCTGCATATAAGGCTCAACGAAGCGCACGACATGGCGCTGCGATGCCTCGCCGCCCGCCCGGATCCCGACTCCCACCTCCTCGCCTCGAGGGCCTCCCTTCTGCAGGGAGACCGAGAGGAGGCGCGCCGGCTCATCGAGAAAGGCCTTCGGCTGGCCCCTGGTGACGCCCGTCTCGAGAAGGCGCTCGCCACGCTGAGCGAAAAGTGAGGGCGGTCGCCTCGCGAGGGGAATTTGTCTCCTCTCCTCTCGAGAATCTCTGATACGATGGCGGGCCGTCTGGCCGAGAATCCCGCAGCGAACGCCCTCCTCGGGCAATCGAGCTTTTTCCCTTCGGTCAGGTCAAATCCTGGAAACCCTAGACGCCTCGAAAAGGTACCGGCCATGAAAAACCCTCTGCTGTGCGTCCTCCTGCTCTGTCTCGGTTCCGTTTCAGCCACGGCTCCCGGCGGCGCCGAAGAACGCATCTCCGTTCTCTTCCTCGGTGACAATGGGCATCACCGCCCTCTCGACCGCGCCGCGCAGCTGATCCCCGTGCTGCGGCCTCGCGGAATCGATATCGAGTACACCGGCCGGGTCGAAGACCTGAACGCGGACAAGCTGGCTTCTTACGACTGCCTCATCATCTACGCCAACATCGGCAAGATCAGCCCGCAGCAGGAAAAAGCCCTTCTCGACTTCGTCGACAGCGGCAAGGGCTTCGTTCCCCTGCACTGCGCCTCCTATTGTTTCCTCAACTCGCCGAAGTACATCGCGCTCGTGGGCGCCCAGTTCAAGAGCCATGGAACCGGTGTCTTCGGGGTCAGCAACGTCCGGCCGGACCATCCCATCATGAAGGGTTTCAAGGGCTTTGAGAGCTGGGATGAGACCTATGTGCACACCCACCACAACGAAAAGAATCGCACCCTCCTGGAGACCCGCGCTGAAGGCAAGAGCCGGGAGCCCTGGACCTGGGTTCGCACCCGCGGCAAGGGCAGGATCTTCTATACCGCCTGGGGCCATGACCAGCGCACCTGGGAACACCCGGGATTTCACGAGCTCGTGGAGCGTGGAATCCGCTGGAGCACGGGAGCGGACGAATTCCCCGTTTCGCACAAGCGCGAACCGCACCGGGGGCTCGAGCCTTTCGAATTCAAGAACGCCAAGCTGCCAAACTACCTGTCCAACAGGCGCTGGGGAACGCTCGGCAAGGATCTCAACCGGATGCAGAAGCCTGTCTCCCCCGCGCGGTCTCAAAAGCACATGGTGTTGCCGCAAGGTTTCGAGGCGAAGCTCTTCGCGGCCGAGCCCGACATCACCAAGCCGATCACCATGACCTGGGATGTCCGCGGTCGCCTGTGGATCAGCGAAACGACTGACTACCCCAACGAGATCAAGCCCGAGGGCAAGGGAGAAGATCGGATCAAGATCTGCGAAGACACCGATGGCGACGGCCGGGCCGACAAGTTCACCATCTTCGCCGACAAGCTGAGCATCCCCACCAGCCTCTGCTTCGCGGGCGGAGGTCTCATTGTCCACCAGGCTCCCCACACCCTCTTCCTGGAGGACACCGATGGGGACGACAGGGCTGATGTTCGCAGGGTCCTCTTCAGCGGCTGGTCCACCGGGGACACCCATGCGGGCCCGAGCAATATGCGCTGGGGATTCGACAATTGGGTCTGGGGGATCGTCGGCTACTCGGGCTTCAACGGCCGCATCGGAAAAGAACAGCACCGCTTCTCCACCGGCTTCTACCGGTTCAGACCGGATGGATCCGGGGGCGAGTTCATCCGCAATACCAACAACAACTCCTGGGGCGTCGGCTTCAGCGAGGAAGGCGCCGTCTTCGGCTCAACCGCCAACCGCAATCCGAGCGTCTACATGCCCATCGCCAACCGCTATTACGAGGCGGTGCGGGGGTGGTCCTCCAGTCGTCTCGGCATGACCTCCCAGACGGCGCGCTTCTATCCGATCACGCCCAACGTCAGGCAGGTGGACCAACACGACAACTTCACCGCCGGGGCCGGGCACGCCCTCTATACCGCCCGCAGCTACCCAAAACACTATTGGAACCGCGCCGCCTTCGTCAACGGCCCCACCGGGCACCTCGTCGCCACCTTTCTCATCGAGAGCATCGGCAGCGACTACCTGACGCGCAACAGCTGGAACCTGCTGGCCAGTGATGACGAATGGACGGCGCCCATCCTCTCGGAGGTCGGTCCGGATGGGATGGTCTGGATGATCGACTGGTACAACTACATCATCCAGCACAACCCCACCCCCAGGGGCTACAAGAACGGAAGGGGAAACGCCTACGTGACGCCGCTGCGGGACAAGGTGCATGGACGCATCTACCGGCTCATCTACAACGGCCAGGACTCCTACAAACCTCTCAACCTCGAGAAGGCCGACGCGACGCAGCTGGTTTCGCAATTGTCCAACGACAATATGTTCTGGAGGATGAACGCCCAGCGCCTGCTCGTAGAGCGGGGAAAACACGACGTGATCCCGGCCCTCGGCAGGCTCGCCGCTGACAGGAAGGTCGATGCGATCGGCCTCAACACCGCAGCGATCCACGCACTCTGGACCCTGCACGGAATCGGCGCCCTGGATGGTTCGGTACCCGCAGCGACGAAGGCGGCCATCGACGCCCTGCAGCACCCTTCGGCGGGAGTCCGCCGCACGGCGCTCAAGGTCGCTCCCAGGACGGCCGCCGGCATCAGCGCCATCGTCGGCTCCGGCAGTCTCAAGGACTCCGATGGGCAGGTTCGCCTGGCGGCGTTCCTGGCTCTCTCGGAGATGCCCCCATCGCCCGAAGCCGCGGCTGCGATCGCCGCGACCATCGGCCTGCCGGCCAATTCCGACGACCGCTGGATTCCCGATGCGGCAACCAGCGCCGCCGCGCGCCACGACATCTATTACCTCCAGGCCGTGGTGAACACCGCGGCCGCGGCGAGACAGGATAACAAGCGGCTCGAGATCACCGAAAGAATCGCCGAGCACTACGCGCGCGGCGCCCCCCAGGACAGCGCCGGAGCCCTCGTCCTGTCCTGCGCCGCAGCGTCGCGATCGATCGCCGACCCCATCGTCCGCGGCCTGGCGAAGGGCTGGCCGCAGGGACGGGCGGTAAAGCTCGATGACGCCCAGGAGACCGCCCTCGCCAGGGTGCTGACCCGGGTCTCGGGACCGGTCAAGGGACAGCTCCTCTCGCTGGCCGCCCGCTGGGAGACCAAGGCGCTCGACACACATATCGCGGAGGTGATCTCCGGCTACGTAAAGACCATGAAATCCTCCGGAGCTCCGGAAAAGGATCGAATCGAGGCTGCCGGCGAGCTGGTCTCCTTCCATGGAAGCGACAGCCACATCGCCGATGAGATCATTGCCGAGATCACCCCGACCAGCTCCCCCAGCCTCGCCAGGGGGCTTATCGATGCTGTTTCCGGAAGCCAGGCTCCCGGCACGGGCGCGGCCCTCCTGGAAAAATACGATACGCTGACCCCCGGCACGAGACAGGAGATTCTGAAGGTCGTTCTCAAGCGGGCCGACTGGTCACGGAACCTGCTGGAGAGCGCCCGAAAGGGCGGCGTCGACCTCTCGGCCCTGTCGCTGGACCAGAAGCAGGGACTTGCCCGTCACCCCGACAAGAAGGTGGCGGCACTGGCCACGAAGCTGCTCGCCAGCACAGGCTCCCTCCCCAATCCCGACCGCCAGAAGGTGATCGATGGCATGCTCGAGGTGACCCTCAAGACGGGAAACCCGGCCAAGGGGAAGGAGCTCTACAAGAAGCTGTGTTCGAAGTGCCACGTTCACGGCGGCGAGGGAACGAACATCGGCCCGGAGCTCACCGGCTCGGCTGTCCATCCCAAGGAGGAGCTGCTCATTCACATCCTCGACCCCAACAGGAGCGTCGAGGGAAACTTCAGGCAGTACACCGCCGTCACCCGCAAGGGAAAGATCCTGACCGGCCTGCTGGCCTCCGAGAACCGCAACGCCCTGGAGATCTACGATGCCGAGGGGGCGAAACACGTCGTCCTGCGGGAAGATCTCAAGCGGCTGGACTCATCCAAGCTCTCCCTCATGCCGGAGGGATTCGAAAAACAGATGCGGCCCGCGGAGCTGGGCGACCTGCTCGAATTCCTCACCCAGCGCGGCCGCTTCCTGCCCATCCCGCTGGCGAAATACGCCACCATCGTCTCCACCAGCGGGATGTTCTTCAGCAAGAGCTCCGGCCAGGAGCGTCTCATATTCCCCGACTGGAAGCCTAAGACCTTCGAGGGTGTCCCCTTCCAGCTCGTCGATCCCCGGGGAAACACGGTTCCCAACGTCATCATGCTCAACGGCCCCAACGGCAATTTCCCTCCGAAGATGCCGAAGCTGGTCAGGCTGCCCTGCAATGCGCCGGCCAAGGCGATCCATTTCCTCAGCGGGATCAGCGGCTGGGGCTCCAAGGGAGCGGCCACACGCACCGTCAGCATGATCGTCCGGCTCCATTACGCCGACGGCAAGAAAGAGGACCATCCACTGCTTGACGGCATCCACTTCGCCGACTACATCGGACAATTCGACGTACCCGGCTCGAAGCTGGCCTTCAAGCTTCGCTCACAGCAGCTCCGCTACCTGGCGATCCATCCTGGGCGCGTGGAGGCCATCCGCGAGATCGAGCTGATCAAGGGCCCGGATCGTACAGCCCCTATTGTCATGGCCATCACGGTCGAAGGACCACGCTGAGAGCTGCGCGAAAGAGCGCGACTCACTGGCAGCTCGTATAGGATTCACACCCGAGGTGACCCGGGGTGCCGGGCTCCTCGGTATCCGAACCGCAGGATCCCGGCGGGACGCCGGGCTCGGCGGGAGGCTCTCCACCCGCGAAGAGGTAGACGAGAATCCGTATGCCATCCGTGATCTCCACCCGCCCGTCATTGTCGGCATCGGCGGAATCCAGACAGTCGATGGAGGTGTCCCCCAGGAAGAGGAAGAGGAACACTGTGACTCCATCGGCCAGGTCTACGAGGCCATCGTCGTTGGTGTCTCCCCGGTGGAATACGGAAGCGAAAAAACACTCGTCGGGAATCCCGTTTCCATCCGCATCGAGGGAAGTGCCGGCGCTGATGTCACACTCATCCGGGAGCCCGTTTTCATTACAGTCGCCGCTCTCTCCCCCCCCTCCGACATCAGTATCATCCCCGATCCCGTTTCCATTGCAGTCATTGCCGGTATGCCACGCGACAGCCGCCTCGGAATCGATCAACGGAAAACTCAGCCCTGTTCCTTCATCGAAAACCTCCACTCCCGTTTCCGAGACCAGGTCGTCAAGCCCCGCGGGAGAGATGGCCGGATCCACCTGGCGCAGCAGGCAGTAGAGACCCGCGACATGCGGAACCGCCATCGAGCAACCTGAGCGGGTGCGCGTACCGCCGTTGAGTCCGACGCTCAGGATCGGCTGCCCCGGGGCCAGGAGAACAAGATCCTCCGTCCTGCTGGTGAAGGTCGAGAGCCGCAGAGGAGGAGTGTCCATGACCGAGCCGATGGTGGTCGTTGTCGAGAAACAACCCGGCAGGGTCAGCATCGTGGTGCTGCCGTTATTCCCCCCGCAGGTCAGCACCGAGATTCCCCTAGATCGGGCCACGCCGCAGGCCTTGGAAAACGCCTGGCGCGCTCCATCGCAGGAACCAACATACTCGCTGTCGGTCTGCAGGCTCATGTTGATCACATCCACCCTGATACCGTTGTCGGCATCGTGGAGCTCGATCACGTGCTCGACACCCCGCGCCCAATCCGAGGCAAAGCCCCTGTTGTCATCATCGAGCACCTTCACGACCACCAGGCTGGCGGCGGGAGCCATCCCGCGCGGCGCGCTCAGCCCGCGCGATGCGAGGATTCCCGCGACGTGGGAGCCGTGACCATTTTCATCCGGGGCCCCTTCGCCAACCTCGTCTCCCGAGCTGGTGAAATGATATTGGTGGATGATGGCTCCATCGAAGTTCTCATTGCCGTCATCTATTCCCGTATCGAGAATAGCGACCACCGTCCCGTCTCCCTCGATACCGAGAGAGTGAACCCTATTGGTACCGGTCAGCTGGCGGCTCTGGAGCAGTCCTCCCCCACCCTCGAGATCGGGCTCAGCGCGCTCCACTCCGGGAGCCTGGCGCAATCGATCCAGCACGGAGGGCTTCAGCAGCTCGAGCACCACGACCGGTGAGAACCTGTACCTGTAGCGCAGGCGCCAGCCCCCGGGGGGCAGGGACTCCAGGAAGAGCCCCTGGCAGCGAGCGTACTTCCCGCAGCGTACGTTCAGCGAGTCACGCTCGAGAGCCGGATCCTTCAATTGCACGCAGACGACCACCTTGCCCTCAGCGGCAAGCGTCTTCGACAGCTCGGCGGAAACTTCGGGACCTTCAGCTCCCCGTGCATACCCCGGAAGCGCGAAGAGAGCGAGCAAACAGGTTAGAGAGAGCTGGATTGAGTAGCTGCGGCGCATGGTTCCCCATCTTCGAGCCTTCTGCCGGGTACGGTGCGTAGCATGATGAGCCCTACTGGAGCCGAATCCGTTCGAGCACCCGGCACAACCCAAGAATAAGGGCGAGGCGGACAAAGGCCAATTGGATTCTCCCGCCCGCGACTCCTCACGCTCTTCGCCTCCCGATGAACTCTCCGAAGGAATCCGCATCGAGGGTATTGACCACGCGCGAGGCCTCGAAGCCGGCCTTGCGGGCGATCCCCACCCCGAAACGAATATCCCCGATTCCCTCCACCGTATGCGCATCGGGGTTGACGCTCGTCAGCAGGCCCAGCTCGCGAGCGCGCGGTCCGTGCCGCCAGTCGAGGTCCAGGCGCCTGGGGTTGGCGTTGACCTCAACCACGACCCCATCGGCGGAAGCGGCGGTGAGGATTTTCTCCATATCGAGCGCCACCCCATCTCTCCTCAACAGCAGCCGGGTCGTGACGTGGCCGAGCATGGTGGTATAGGGATTGGCGATCGCCCTCAGCACCCGGTTCGTCATCTCCTCAAGCGGCTGGTTAAAACTCGAATGGAGCGAGGCGATCACGAAATCAAAGAGCTCCAGCACCTCATCCTCATAGTCCAGGGATCCATCAGCGAGTATGTCGGACTCGATTCCCTTGAAGATTCGAAAATCCTTCATTGAAGCGTTGATGCTGTCGATCTCCTCGTGCTGCCTCTTCACGTCATCCGGCTTGAGCCCCCCGGCGTAAAAAGCCGACTGGCTGTGATCGGTGACTCCCATATAGCTGAGCCCCCGGGCGCGCGCGGCCTCGGCCATCTCCTCGATGCCCGCCTCCCCATCACTGTAGTCGGTGTGCAGATGCACCAGGCCCCTGATGTCAGCCTCCTCGACGAGCTCCGGCAGGCTGGAGTCGGCGGCCAGCTCGATCTCCCCGAAGTTTTCCCTGAGCTCGGCGGCAATGAAGTCCAGCCCCAGGGCCCGGTGAATCTCCTCCTCGCTGCCGCACTCGGCGAGCTCATCACCGCGGAAGAGCCCGTACTCGTTGAGCTTGAGCCCCTGCTTCTTCGCCCGGGCCCGCATCTCCGTATTGTGTTCCTTCGAACCCGTGAAGTGGCAGAGCGCGAAGGGGAATTGTGAATCCTCGACGATCCGGAAATCGACCCCGAGCCCGCCGGGACATCTCAGGCTGGTTTTCGATTCTCCCCTGGCAACGACCTCGGCGCTCCGCGGCCACGAGCAGATATGCTCAACGACCGCCGCCGGGTCGGCGGTAGAGATCACCAGGTCGAGGTCCTTCATGACCTCCTTCGCCCTGCGGTAGCTGCCGGCGACCTCCACCCGGCCGACAGCTGTACAGCCGGCGACATAGTCGAGCAATTCCGCCGCGACCTTTTCGCATTCCACCCTGAGGAACATGCCGGAGACCGACTCCATGTAATCGATCCCCTGCAGGATCTTCGCTTCCGACTTCGCGCCAAAACCCTTGAAGCCGGCCAGCCGGCCCTCCCTGCAGGCCTCCGCCAGGACCTCGATATCTTCGATCCCCATCTCTTTCCAGATCACGCGTATCTTCTTCGGGCCCAGGCCCGCTATGGAGAGCATGTCCCGGACCCCTTCGGGTATCGCCTCCAACAGCTCATCGAGGCGCCCGGTGCTGCCGGTGGTCAACAGGTCGGCTATCACCGCGGCGATCGACTCGCCGATTCCCTTCACCGAGGTCAGCTCCCGGGCCTCGACAAGCTGCGAAAGATCGCCTGCGAGGCCCTCGAGCGCCCTTGCCCCGCTGCGAAACGACCGCGACCGAAAAGGATTATCGGACTCGAGATCGAGCAAATCGGCCATGAAATTGAGAATCTTGACGACATCGGTCCGATCCAAGGAACAAACTCCGCTCAAAGAAAAAAAAGACCCGGATGGCGTTCATTTGCCAACCGCTCATATGTCGATATAATACCGGGTTTTCACCTCCTGTTAACAGGGGGTAAAACCGCCTCGCAAGCATGACGATATGACCGAAACCAAAAAAATCGAACCCATCGAAAGTATCCGCAACATCGCGGTGATAGCCCATGTCGACCACGGGAAAACGACCCTGGTAGACAAGCTTCTCAAGGCGACAGACTCCCTGCCGACCCACCAGGATCTCGGGGAGTGCATCCTTGACTCTAACGATCTCGAGCGGGAGAGAGGAATCACGATCCTCGCCAAGAACATCTCCCTGCCCTACAAGGGAGTGAAGATCAACCTGATCGACACTCCGGGGCACGCCGATTTCGGCGGGGAGGTCGAGCGCGTTCTGCAGATGGCGGACGGAGTGCTTCTCCTCGTCGACGCGGCCGAGGGCCCCATGCCGCAAACCCGCTTCGTGCTGAAGAAGGCATTTGGCCATCGACTGAGGCCGCTGGTCGTCATCAACAAGATCGACCGCCCCGACAGCCGGCTTGACGAGGTTGTCGACGAAATCGGCGAGCTCTTCCTCGAGCTATCCGAAGAGCTCGAGCTTGACACCGTGACTGACTTTGGAGGCCACGATGTCCTCGACTTCCCGATCATCTACTCCTCGGCAACCGGGGGCTACGCACGCCTCAGCCCCGAAGACGACAACGACAACGTGACCCCCCTGCTCGATATGATGATCGATCAGATCCCTCCGCCGAACGTCGAGCAGGACTCGCCGCTCCAGCTCCAGATAACGACCCTCGACTACAACGACTACGTCGGCCGTATCGGCATCGGCCGGGTAACCAAGGGCTCGATCGAGACCGGCGACAGGATCATGGTCTGCGGCCGGGAAGAAACGAGGGAGGAAGCCGTTACCGAACTCTTCATCTTCGACAAGCTCGGCAGGACGCCGATCCATGAGGTTACAGCCGGCGACATCTGCGCGGTCACCGGCATCGGCAATGTCGAAATTGGAGACACCATCACCGACCCTGAGGCGCCGGACCCGCTTCCGCTTATCGACATCGACCGCCCCACCATCTCGATGGTATTCCAGGTCAATGACAGTCCCTTCGCCGGCCAGGAAGGGAAATTCGTAACCAGCCGTCAGCTTCGCGACCGACTCTATAAGGAGCTTGAATCAAACGTGGCCCTGCGCGTCGAGAGCCTGCCCACAGCGGGCTCTTTCGAGGTTTCGGGAAGAGGGACCCTCCACCTCGGCATCCTCATAGAGAACATGAGACGAGAGGACTACGAGTTCCAGGTGGGCAAACCACGCCCCATCTTCATCGAGGAGAACGGCAAGAGGAAGGAGCCCATGGAGCTGCTTCATGTCCAGACGCCTGAAGAAAGCGCGGGCAAGGTGATCGAACTCGCGGGCTCCAGAAAAGGCGAGATGTCCAGGTACGAGCTCCAGGGAGAGCGAATCCTCATGCAATTCAAGATTCCAGCCCGCGGACTGATCGGGATGGGCTCCCGCCTGATGAGCCTGACCGCGGGAGAGGCGATCATCTGCCACAACTTCGATGGTTACGAGGCGCACAAGGGAAACATTCCCAGGCGCTCAGCGGGGGTCATGGTCTCGAGCGAGAGGGGAAAAGCCGTTGGCTACGCATTGTTCACTCTGAAAGACCGCGGGCCCATGTTCGTGGCCCCGGGGGAGCCCATCTACGAAGGAATGATCGTCGGGGAGCACTGCAAGGACGACGACATCACGGTCAATCTCTGCCGTGAGAAAAAGCTGACGAATGTCCGGGCCGCCGGAAGCGACAAGAACATCCTGCTGAGTCCTCCCCGGGTGATGTCGATCGAGGAAGCCCTCGAGTATATTGAAGAGGATGAATTGCTGGAGATCACCCCCGGGAATTACAGGTTGAGAAAGCGTGTCCTGAACGCAAAGCTCCGGCGCAAGGACAAGCGAGACTGAGCAGAGACTCTCACCGGGGCGGCTTCGCGCAGGAGATCCCGCGATGAGTTTTGAGGTCTGGAAACCCGAGCTGCCCGGCTTCGGCGTGAGCGCGTGGCTGGCTCCCTTCCTGGCGCTGTGCCTCCTGGGCAGCGGACTGCTGGCCGGCTGGCTCAAGCTGCGCCGAGGCCTGAGAACGGGCGACACCCGCAAGCTCTTCCATTTCTCAGTCTTCTTTCTCGCCACCGCGCTTCACGCCACCCTCGGACCGCCGGGAGTCAACCTGCTGGGCGGTCTCGCGGCAATCTATATCGGCTATTGCCTGCTGAGGGGCGATGGCAACCCGCTCTACGAGGCCATGGCCCGGGAATCCGACCGACCGCGAAGGTCCCTTCACATACTGGTCCCCTTCCTGGCAACCGCCGCCGGCGGCATCTGCTCCATCTCATTGTTCGCGGACCATGCCATTTTCGGTTTCGCCGTCTGTGGACTCGCTGATGCGGTCGCCGAGCCGATCGGTATCCGCCTGGGGAAGCACAAGTACAGGACCTGGAACCTGCCCGGCTGCGAGCGCTCCCATCGCTCGCTCGAAGGCAGCCTGGCGGTTTTTTTCGTCTCTTTCGCTGCCGCGGTCCTCGTTCAATGCGTCATGGCAGGCCCCCTGTCAGCACCATCGCTCAGCGCCAGCCTGGCTCCGGCCGCCGCCATCGCCACCATCGCCACTTTAGTGGAAGCGCTGTCACCCCACGGGACTGACAACTTCACCCTGCAGGTGGCCGTTTCAGGGGCGGCCTTCGCCTGGGAGGGTCTGCTCCCACCGATGTCGGCTTGAACAAAACCCGCGAAGCCGCCCCGGATGTGAGGAGGGCCGCGAGGTAAGGACTTTGTCAGTCCCTTCCGCACGGCCCTTTGTATGGAGGGCTCCAATTAAGGAGAAACGTAGGGTGTTGGGTTTTGGGTCTCTACACTGATAAGTGCAATTGCCATACCATTCGAAAAAACCGACCCGGGTTGTCATAAGTCCTTATTTCCAAAGGGAGGATCTGACCGGACAGAAAAGTCTTTCTGCCAAGTGCCAGATTATCTGACACTTTTGCGCCTTCGATCTGACGCTGAGGGAAAAGCCTAAAAAACCCTGCCGAAGACCGCCTTCAGGTAGCTTGATTCCGGGCAGTGAGAGGAAACGGGGTGGTCCGAGGCGGCCCCGTCATGATGAAAGACGCGAAAGTCCCGCCCCGAAAGCTCAGCCGCATGCTGAAGAATTCGCAGGAAGTGCTCCTGGGAGACCAGGCCTGAACAGGAGCAGGTCAGGAGAACGCCTCCGGGAGCGATCGCCTGCATCGCCAGTTTATTGACATCGAGATAACGGCGCTCGGCTTCTTCAAACCGATCCCGCTCTCTCGCCCATTTTGGCGGATCGATGATGATCACCTCGAATGGCTCAACCGCATGTCTCTGTCGCTTCAGGTAGTGGAAGATGTCCTCATGCACCCACTCGATGCTGGCTCGATTGAGCTTCTCATTGCGCTTGGCCAGGGCGAGGGCTTCCTCATCGAGATCCACCCCCACCACCCGGCCGGCCTTGCCGAGCGTCCGGGCGGCGATGGACATGGCCCCGGTATAGCAGCACCCATCGAGCACCTTCTTTCCCCGCACCATGGTGACCAGGCGAGCCCTGTTTTCACGCTGATCGAGAAAAAAGCCCGTCTTATGACCTGCGGGGTTTACGAGCAGCCGCATCTTGCCCTCGACGATTTCGGCCTCCAGCTCCTCTCCGGCCGGAGGAGGCACGTACTCCGGTATGCCCTCACGGCGAGCGGCCACGCTGGCGGGCTTGATCACCTGTCGATGGTCCGGAAATATCTCCTCGAGGATCGCCGCAAGTTCCTCCCTGCGCCGGTAGAAGGCGTAGCTGTAGGGCTGCACGACGAGCAGGTCGTTGTATTTATCGATCACCAACCCGCTCAGGCCATCTCCCTCTCCGTGGACCACCCGCCAGGAATCGGTCACCCTGTCAAGCCGAAGGGTTTCGAGACGCAGGGCCTGGGCCACCTGCAGCCTCTCGCGAAGAAAATCGGCATCGAGCTCCCGCTCGGCATCCGGAGTCATGATCCGTACGGCGATCTGGGATCGACCATGGTAGAAACCCCGCCCGACAGGTTCTCCATCGGAGGCTATAACGACCACCTCGTCCCCATCCGAAAGGCCCGCTGGAAAGAACTTGAACAGGCGCCGGAAGATCCAGGGGTGCGCTGTGAGAGTTTTCTTTGCTTTCAGTTCCAGCGTAGGAACTGTATAGGACGGCGGGTTAGAATGTTCGCGGGCCGTCCCGGGGGAGGCACCTTCGGGTGTTTCACTCATGGCCTCGAAGGAAAACCCAAATCGTCTCTTATTTCCATATCAAACCTGCAGGCAAAAGCGCCTGGGCGGCCGCTACAGTGTCCCTATCCGAGAAAAAGCTCATCCAGACCTCCCCCCGCCTCGGCGAAACCAGGCACCTCCTGGTGAACTACGACGAGATCGCTCTCAAGGGCGGCAACCGCAGGTATTTCGAAAACCGCCTGCGGAAAAACATCCGGGCCGCGATCAAGGACCTCGGGGGCTCGCATATACAGCCGCGCTTCGGACGATTTCTCCTCAGGCTTGCCGGCGAGACCTCCCTCGACAAGGTCTGTGAGCGGCTCTCGCGGGTACCTGGAATAGCCGTCTATTCACCCTGCCTGTCGACCTCCGCGGACCTCGACAGCGTGAAGACCGCCATGGACTCGATCCTCGAGCCGCTACTCGAAAAGGGCGAGGAGCCGGAACATTTCGCGATCGTTTCCCGGCGGGCCAACAAGGAGCTGCCCTTCACCTCCACGGAGGCCAACGAGATCATCGGGGCGCACGTCCAGCGAAAGACCGGCTGGAAGGTGAGGCTGAAAAACCCGCAACTTCCCCTCTATCTCTTCTTCGTCAACAACGACTGTTTCCTGGCCCTCGACAGGCTGCCGGGGCCCGGCGGGCTGCCGACGGGAACGACGGGAAGGGTCGCCTGCCTGCTCTCAGGCGGCATCGACTCACCCGTTTCCTCCGCGAGAATCCTGAAGCGGGGAGCGGAGGTCATCTTCATTCACTTCCACAGCCACCCGCATACCAGCCTGGCGAGCCAGGACAAGGTCCGGGAGCTGGGCGAACGGATCCTGCCGCCCGGCTGCAGCGCGAGGCTCTACATGGTCCCCTTTGCCGCCACCCAGAATCGCATCATCACGGAATGCCCATCCCGGCTCCGGGTCATCCTCTACCGTCGCTACATGGTAAGAGCAGCGGAGGCCATCGCCCGAAAGGAGGACGCCCACGCCCTGGTCACCGGGGACAGCCTCGGGCAGGTCGCCAGCCAGACCTTAGAGAATCTGCGCACCATCGACAGCGTTTCCAGCCTACCGATTCTCAGGCCTCTCGTCGGCATGCACAAAGCCGAGATCATCAATGACGCGAAGCTGCTGGGCAGCTTCGCGACCTCTATCGAGCCGCACGACGACTGCTGCTCCTACCTGATGCCGCCGAAACCCGCCACGAGATCCACTCCCCGACAGCTGGAGTCCGCCGAGGAGTCTCTCGACACCGAGGCCGAGGTACGCGAGCTGGTCGAGACCGCCGATGTGGAGATCCTGCGCGGACGCCTCGACTGAATCCCCCGCGGTTTTCATGCCCCGGGGGGTGGAAGCCGGAGGACGGTTTCTGTAAAACAACGACGTTCAATACAGGTCGAATAAGGGAGCCGGGATCATGTCCAGGATTGGCGTATTGCTTGCCGAGGGGTTTGAGGAAATTGAAGCGGTCACGATCATCGACGTTCTGCGACGGGCCGGGCTGGAGGTTACCATTCTCGGAGTCGGCGGGGCGAAGATCTGCGGGGCTCACGGACTCCAGGTAGAGGCGGACCAGGTCCTAGAGGAAGACCCGGGCTCGGACTGGAGCGCCCTCGTGCTGCCCGGAGGCCTGCCCGGCGCGACCAACCTGCGCGACAATCCGATCGTGCTGGAGCTGATCCGCTCGACGCATGCCGCGGGTGGAAAGCTGGCGGCCATCTGCGCCGCTCCGATCGTTCTCGGCAGCGCCGGGGTGTTGGAGGGACGCCGGGCCACCTGCTACCCAGGCTTCGAGGAAGGCCTCACGGGGGCCGAATGTTCCGAGGACAGGGTCGTCGTCGATGGCGATATCACGACCAGCCGCGGGCCCGGCACCTCGCTGGACTTCGCGCTCTGCCTGGTCTCGCAGTTCAAAGACCAGGAGACCGCGGACGCCCTTCGTGAGGGCATGCTCATCAACGCCTGAATCCAGCCGGTTTTCCAAGCCCATAGAGCGATCCCGACCCGCCCAGGCACCTAACAGGTCGCTACCAGACGCGGTCCAACCGAAGGTAATCAAGGGCAGACCGCAGGCGGCTGGTACAATCGACGTATGGGCGACCCTGGCGGCGTCCAGACCTGAAATAACCGAAGCTCGGCTCCAGGACATTCGAGACCAGCAGGCTGCTCTCGAGCGCTCCGAGGCGCGGCTTCCTACCGTATCGAGGTTTTCATGCGAGCTTCCTCCCCGCTGCGCGGTTTTTCCATCCCGCTCATCGCCATTTCCTGCCTGGCAGGATGCGGGACGATCCCCTCGTACCCGCTGCGCACCTCCTGGCCGCAGAAGGATGTGGTGGTGGCCTCCATCAGCCTCTCGAGAAAACTCGATGTCGAGGAATATAGAAGAATCGCGACGGCGGAGGCCCTGAAGTTCTTCAGCGCGCCCTCGCCCTCCAATCACCCGGTGTATGAAGTCTCCTGCGATTTTTTCGTGAAGGAAAAAGCGGGTGATACGCCCGGGCGCGTCGCCAGGGTGAAAGTCTCCACCCTGCTGCCCGGCTGCGAAGATCTGGGAAAGCTGAAGCTCTCCCTGAGGTCCAACACCTACATCTATTATTGAGCCGAACCGAGCCGCCAACCATGTCTTCCAGGATCACAGCTTCCCTCCGTCCCGTGGCCGCCCTGGGCAGGCTTGCCGCCGTCATCTCCATCTGCATGACGTTCTGCGGCTGCGGCCTTGCCTACAAGAACAGCCTCAGCCGGGATGGATTCATCGTCTACACCAACGATGGCCCTGAATTTCTCCAGAGAACCTGTGTCCGGATCGAAAGAATCTACACCTGCCTCTCAGAGGTCTTCGAAATACCCAGGCCCTTTCCCTGGACGACGCGTATCTTCCTCGATGGCCGGGCAGATGGACTCCTCGACTATTCCTACAACCCCGATCTCCTCGGCTACTACGTACCCTTCCTGCAGATGATCCGAATCGACAGCCGGGCCGCGGCATCCAACCTGGTTTCCGACCTTGACCAGGTCCTCCTGCACGAGATCGTCCATCACTTTCTGGTCAGCGAATTGCCGGGCATTTCAGGCAAGTGCTGGCTGAACGAGGGCCTCGCCGGAAACCTGGAGGTCGGGATCATCGACGATAAGCGGGCGGAATTCCCCCTGCTGAACCCTGTCCTCCTGAAGATCGCCCGGAGGGAATTAGCCGGAAATAAAGAGGAGAGCCAGCTGAGGGACCTGCTGCGAAGCGACTGGAAAAGTTTTCACGACGAAAAGACCCGGGAGAAGAACTACGCGCTCTCCTGGGCCATCGTCTACCACCTGCTGGAGGCGGAGCTCCCGGCCGAATTGCCTCTCAAGGCCCGGATCAACAGGATCCACGCCATGGACGAGGAGACGATCACCGCCCTGGAGAGCCGGTGGAGAAACAACATCCTGAAGCTGGATGTTGTCGAAAAACTAGGCGAATTGGCCCGTGAAAGCGCCCCCGGGAAAAGACTGACCGCACTCTGGGCGATCCAGGAGCTCGGTAGAAGCAGGGGATTCAATGTCCGTCGCTCCCTGGCAATCCTGACGAAGCTCTTTGACGATGAAGCATCGGAGCTCCGGGAGGCGTCCTATGTCGCCTTCCTCGAGCTGCTCTCCAACAATCCCCAGATGCCCTTCCTCGATCCTGAAAAAACAGGGAAAGCCCTCACCAGGCTCCAGTCGGTTATCGCCGATCGCGAAGCGAAACCGCGGCTGAGAGCGCTCCTGGTCGGGAACATCGACCATCACCGCACGCTGAAAAAAGACTGGATCCCCCTGCTGATCGAGACGCTGGAAGACTCCCGCCCTATGGTACGGGCCGCTGCCGCCGGGGCTCTCTCGAAAATGGCCGCCAAGCCGACCATCGTCAGCCCGCTCTTCTGGACCAACGCCTCCATCGAGGAGAGGAGCGTCGAGGTCGGTGAATGGAAGAGGTGGCTGGCGGCCCGTGGATCCCACTGAACAGGGCAGTGCGCCGGTGTGGGAAGGCTACCAGTCAGTCCGTCACGGGCCCGGTATCCTCCAGGCGCCAGAGCACCAGGCCGCTCCACAGCTTGGGATAGAAGTAGGTGGTCTTATGGGGAAAGACCTCGGAGCCATCGATGACCGCCTGGAACTCGCTCCTGCCTACCGGACGCATGCGGAAGAGGAGTTCTCCCTTGCCTTCCCGCAAGGCGTCATCCTCCCCGGTACCCTCCTTGTAGAAGAACACCTCCGGGTCATCGCCGGCAAAGGGAGCGAGCCAGGAGCCTATGATCTCATCCTGCACCAACCCGTAGCTCGTAGCGGCCGCCCCCTGCTTGCCGGCGAGCGCCTCAGTTCCAAGCCGGTAGTTCCTGGCATCCCCTGCCGTCTCCACCCTGATCTCCCAATCATCATCACCGGCTGGCTCAAGCCTCTCATCAAGAAGCTCCAGGGCTGAGGGAACCTCAGCCGGATCGAGCAGCTTGAGAAGGCGATGGGTCGCGAGAATCGACACCCCCTCGCTCCTGAGGTTGGCGAAGGTCATCATCTTCCAGTCGGAGCCGGGCACCTGCCGCCCGCTCTCGGCAAGAGCCGCACGATAGAGCAGGGCTGTGGTGTAGCGATGATGACCATCGGCGATGATCGGGTGCTGTTCACCCATGAGCTCCGTCAGCCGCAGGGCTGTGGCCGGGTTCCGCACCGGGTACAGGCCATGCACCTCCCCCGGGGAAGCCTCGACCTCGATGACAGGCTCGCCGGTGGCCGCATCTTCGAGCAGGGAGTCGAGCTCTCCGGAGTCGTCATTGTAGAGAAGCATGATGCTCTCGAGATTGCAGCGGGTCGCCTCCAGCAGGCTCTGGCGGTCCGCTACGATCTTCGGGAAGGTCTGTTCGTGAGGCTGGACAATCCGCTCCTGAAATTCGTGGAGTCTTCCGAGCGCGACGAGGGAGACCATCCGCGTCTGCAGCTCGGTTCCCGGAACGGTATAGTCCACCGTGCAGACGTAAAAAACAGGGCTGTCTTCGTAGACCAGGATGCCGGATTCGATCCAGCTCTCGAGCAATCGCGCCCGGTCCTCGTACGAAGGAGTCTCCCCGGGCTTGTCACCGAGCGTCAGCCGGACAATATTGCAGGAAGATGCATCGAGAAGAGCCCGGTGGGCTTCCGGCGAGAGGACGTCGTAGGGTGGCGCGGTCACCACGGCAGCGGCTTCACCACCCTCTTGGGAAATCTTGTCGAGGTCGAACCTCAAACCTCTGAGGGGGGCGATGTCCATGGATCAAGTCTCTGGTTTCTGTGAACCACCGGCCTTTGCCGGCCGGCCTTCCGGACAGCCTGCCAATCCTATTTCTCAGCTCCGGGCTTGTCGGCGGCCTGCCGGGCAAGATCGTCACGACAGATCGACAGGGAGATCATAGAGTAGGCGGTATCGAGTGTCGGAAGGTTCTCCCACCACCTGCCGCTGGTATTCTCCCAGCGGCCGTCTTCACCCTGCAGTTTCATGAGATGGCCGGAGAGTTCCTCGGCCCAATTGTGTTTCACACCCTTGGAATCGACGAGGACGGACTCACCGTAGACCGAGAGCGTCTTGGCCATGGTGTGGTAGTAGTAGTAGAGCCCCTGCAGACCGGCCTTGGGATTGCCCGGCGTCCGCATGCCGGGATTCTCCGTCACTGTGAAGTTGTCGGAGATCCACTTGAAGGCTCCCTGCACTCTCGGATCCTTCTTGTCGACATGGGCGTAAAGCAGGCTCTTGAGACCCTGGTAGGTCATGCTCCCGTAGGAAGAATAGGCTGTTCTGCCATCGTCGAGGGATTCGCTGGGCCCCCTGGTGTCATTGGGAGCGTATCGAAAGCCCCAGTCCTTCGTGGAGCCGATGCCGGACTTGCCCAGGAGAGAATCGACCTGCGTATTGTTCTGGCAACGCGAAACAAAGAGCTCCAGCTTCTTCCAGAAGGGCTCACTGGCGGAGAACCCCGCCTCGCGCATCGCCTCCGCCGCGTAGGCCGCGTTGGAGAGATCCCCCCGCAGCGACCCGCTGTGGCCTACCGAGCCAAAGCTCAGATGCTCTCCCTTGGAATAATTGGTCCGTTCATTTCGCTGCTGGGAGACGATGAAAGCCCGGGCCCGGCGGATGGGTTCGGAATAGCCGACCCTGTCCAGCTTGACCAACGCCATCAGCGCGACCGAGGTGCGGTAATTCTTCAATACCGGATCCTTCGAATGGTAGAAACCACCATCGGGCTGCTGATGCGACAGGATGTACTTCACCGCCTTGGACATGAACGGTCCGTCAACAACCTGGTACTTTCTCGGGTGAATCGCGCAGGTGTAAACGATGAAGGCGGTGATGCCCACATCTGAGGTGTTCTTGACACGCGACTCGCTTCCGAAGGGACCATAGCCCCCATCGGCGTTCTGGTTCTTTGCCAGGAATTTCACGCCCTTATCAAGCGCATCCTTGATCGGATCGGCGAAACAGACGGAGCCGGCCAAAAGAAACAGCGGAATCAACGTAACGGTAAGTATTTTTCTCATGGGCAGTTAATGGTCCTATTGTTCACTGGCGGAAGACGACCGCCCGTAGATTTTAAGGCCTCGATCCGGTCCCGGTCAAGCAAAGCGCTTCAGCCGGGATGACTCCTTATAGCATGAGGTCTCCGAAGACTCCTGCCAGAAGTCAGCGGACTATTATCGGTACAATCCCGGCAATCACATTGGTTCACCCCACGGTACTGTTATACGATATCCGCAGGTGCTGGCATAATTCAGCTTTAACAGATCCCCGCAAAGGACCGCCGGCAGGCCGTCCAATACGAATACCCCGGAATGTTTTCACTCCCCGAATCCAGGCCCGCTCACATCCTCTGGCTGCTGGCCATCTCGCTGGCTGGAGCGTCCTCGAGCCTCAACGCCCAGGAAGAGGGCAAGGCGAAGCCTGCCGCTGACAAGACCGCGGCAGAGGCTCCGCAGCCTGTTTTCTTTCTCAGAGATGGAAGCAGGATAACCGGCCTGCCCGACTTCGATTCCCTGCAGGTAAAAACGAGGTACGGCACCCTGAATGTCCCATCCACTGACCTCGTTCGCCTGCGGCTCACCCCGAGAACCGGGAACGAGTCCCGCGAACTCATCGAGGCGGAAATTCTGCGGCTGGGTGGATCCGATTTCGATGAGAGAGAAGCCGCCATGGACGCGCTGCGCAAGCTCGGCACACCAGCCCTGCCGTTCCTCAATAAGCTGGCGACTTCGGACGACGAAGAGCTTCGCAATCGCAGCTTGCTCCTCATAGGTGAAATCAGGTCCAGGATAAAAGAGGCCAACAAGCATGGAGATGAATTCCCTGCCCTCGTTGGAGGCGCGGATGAAATCATCACCCGGCGTTTCAAGATACGGGGAGCTATCGAGGAGACCAGCTTCAGCGTCAAGAGCCGCTACGGCACCCTCGCCATCAAGGTTGCCGACATCCTGGGGGTCGACTTTCGCACCGGCGGCGCGATTCAAGAGACCGTCACCATCGGGAGCAAGCACCTGGTTCCCGCCAATTGGAGCAACACCAAGCTGTTCATCTCCGCGGGTATAACGCTGCGAATCAAGGCGTCTGGAAGCCTGTTTGTCCAGAACTACAACCTCAACAGCGGCCCGCAGGGCACGACCCGCTATTCCGGCACCACCTACAAGAACTTCCCGATGCTGTCGCTGGTGGGCAAGATCGGTCGAAACGGAACCCCGTTCTTAATCGGCGCGAACTACAAGGCCCAGGCCAGGACTGGAGGCACGCTCCAGCTCGGCGTGGTTCCCTTCCGGACGAATTACAAGGCCACCGGGACCTACAAGGTCCGCATCAGCACCGGCGACTGAGCCTCCTCCGCTCTCCCACCACCCCGTGCCTGGAGACCCCCGCTCCCTACTCACACGGCATGGCGCAGTCGAGGGCATCCTCTGTAGGATCCCGACCGAAGATAAAGGGACCGGGGGCGGGCGGGATCAGTCCCCCACGAAAGAGCCACTGCAGGAGGTATACCGCATCCCCGATGTCAAGCACCCCATCATCGTTTCCATCACAGGCATCCTCGCAGGCCGGCACGAAATCGAACTCCTCCACCAGGATGGTGGCCATGACGACCGAGATCGGATCGCTGATATTCACCCTATTGTCGGAATTGCAATCGCCCCTCTGGAAAAGGGTTGCCGCGTTGATGAAGACCTGGCTATCGACCGTCTGGGCGCTGAGAGACTGGTTCGCTGCGGAGTAGATATTCTGCAGGGGAACCCGTCCCCTGACATTGACGCCATCGCAGAATTCGATCGGAAGTTCGTCACCACAGCGAACCCTGGAGTCGACCTCGAATTGGACGCTGCCCACCATCAGGGGCTGGGTAGTCGGCGGCAGCGTGTCGCCCCTGAACGGCGGCATGGTCTCGACCAGCATCGCCAGCAGCATCTCGCAGCCGTCTCCATCGGCAGGATCGTTGTCGCACTGGAATTCGACAAAGTCGGCCGAAACTACGGAGGTGATCGCCTCAGGCGGGATCCTGAAAGACTCCTCGACGCAACTCAGCCTGCAGTCGTAGCAGAAGACCATGGAAAAGCCCTGGAGATGATCGTTTTGCTCCGGTCCCGGAATCCCATCCTCGGGTGAATTGTAGTAAAAGAATACCTCTACCCTCTCATTGGGGAAGCCCCTGATCGAAAGAGGAGAGCCTCCCTCCCCTCGCTGGTTGGAGCCCACGAAGAAAGATGCTCCTCCTCCCTGGGGACCAACCTGCGCATGGGAAGCTGTCGTCACCATAAGCACGATGGCGACGAATACGGCAATGCCCCGGGAGGCTATTAACCGCCTGGAAAATGCATACACTGTATTCAGGAAACAGGGAATAATGCCTGGTCTCCTCGATGCGCTCTGTGTAGCTTCGATTCTCTTCATATTCACGGTACTCATGAGTCTTGCCCATGAGAGCCTCTGGCGAGGCCGGTTCCGGCAACAGAGAGTAACTGCCCAGAGGCCGGAACTGAAAAGGGTGCAAGGGAACTTGAAATCCACCTTGCTCAAACACAATAACGATTTTACCGCTTGCAAAGCCCAGCTAATGACTCCATCCCCAAAATTCACGCTAACGCTATCATATATAGTTACGATGCAAGGAGTTGCGAAAATAAAAAAACCTAAAAAATGGGAAACTCCTTGCATGATATTGAGCTTCAGATAGGTTTTTTTTCGTTATGGAAAACGTACAGGAAGTAACTGATAGCTCCCCTGGGAGTGAAAGCCCGCTTTCCCCTGCCCGGGTGGCAGCGGCTTTGTTCCTTCTTTCCACCGCGACGGTGCTCTTTACGCTGGCTATCTTCAAGCTCCTCAGCTTCTTCATTATGCCGTCGCTGTTTTTCGATCTGCTCTTCGTGGGCTTCCCGATCGGAGCCTTTATCGGCGTACGTTTTTTCAAGATCCAGCTCAGCTCCTTCCGCAAGACCCTATGGCTCGTGCAGCTGGTGATGATCCTCTCTGTCGCCGCCGCCCTGTCCTGTAAACATTTCGACTACCTCCGGGCGCACCTCTTCGAGGTAGACCTCTTCAAACTGCTCGCCCAGATGGCTACCTTCACGGGACTCTTCGTGCCGTTTTTCTGCGCCTACGGCCTGAGCGAATACCTCGGCTACCAGGTCGGGCGCGAACGCCTGCGCGGCAGGATGCCACTTGTCTACGGGCTCTATCTCTTCGGCGCGGCCTTCGCGTACATCTTCATCCAATTCGCGCTTCCAGTCCTCGGGGTCGCCCGCATCATCTGCATGTCCATCTTCCTGGTAACCCTCGCCTCGTGCCTCATCGCGAACCGAGGTCCGTCCCGAAAGTTCCTAGCCATCGAATCGGCGCTCCTCTTGTGCGCGGCGTTGATCCCCTACAGCCCGGTCGAGGAGGGATTCCTGCGCCTCTACAAGGGCGACAGCCCCCAGTCGACCGCCGCCTACAGGGCCAGGGGATTCGAATTCGCCTTCCAGCAATGGGGTGACTACAGCCTCACCGAGATCATGGAGAACAAGGCCTACACGCCGGAAGACGGCGGCCCGAAATTCACCGGCTTCTACAACGACCTGATGCAGTGGGAGTTCTCCCCGCGCTACGGCTTTACCGAGAGATCCCTCGGGATGGTGCCGATCAACCAGGCGCCCGGGGGAGGAAGCATCGCCATCATCGGATCGGGCGGCGGACGCCAGGTCCGCTGGGCCCGGCAGCCGCGCTTCAACTTCAGCGAGATCGTCGCGATCGAGCTCGAGCCCGCTGTCTTCAAGGCCGTGCGGGGCAAAGATCTGAAGGCGAAATTCGCCAACGTCTACGAGGGAGAAGAGGTCAAGCCCATCCGCCATGAAGCCCGGGGGTATATGGAAACATCGACCAGGAAATTCGACCTGATCTATCTTCCCAGCGTAGGCGGTTACCCCCAGATGATGCTCGAACCCGGAAACATGATCCGCACAGTCGATGCCTACGTCACGCTGCGCGATCACCTCAGCGAAAACGGCCTCCTGGCGATCTGGTATCCCACCGGGCTCGACCCGGAAGGGGTCCTGACGGACCAATACGTACAGACCCTGCGCAGCGAACAGGTCAACCTCACGGTCCGGGCCTACTTCAACTCCCAGGAGTTCCTCATTCTCGCCAGTCCCAGCGGCGACGCCAGGTTCCTCGATCTCGATAAGGTAGACGAATTCCTCCTGGCCACAGATGACGGGCTTGATCTGCCTCCCAACCCGGCGGCGCGCTGCGGCCCCTATACCGTCATCGACCGGGACACCTTCTCGGCGATCAGTGACGACCAGCCGTTCCTCGCCGGAAACGTCAGCCACATCTTTTCACTCGGCCAGGTCAGCAAGCTGTTCTCGATCACCGCCGGGCTCCTCCTGGCTATAGGGATCGTGCTCGTCCTGACGCTTCGAAAACGCGGCGATCCGAAAATCGAGGGCCGGAGCTACACGCAGGTCATAGCGATCAGCTTCCTCATCGGAGCCAACTTCCTCATCCTGGAGCACTACCTGATCCTTGCCCTCTTCAAGAAGCTCTACGTATTCCACGACGCCCTGGTCCTCGGCGCCATCAGCTTCCTGGTCCTCTCAGGACTCGGGAGCATCTTCATCTCGATTCGTCTCCTCCCCCTGTTCCAATTGATCGGTTCGGTTTTCTGCGTCCTGCTCCTCTTCCTGCAGCCCACCCTCTCGCCAACAGCGACGATCCTCCTGCTGGCGCCTGTCGCCTTCGTTACCGGCAGCTTTTTCCCCGCCCTCTTCGAGCAGGCCTCCCACAATCCTCTCGCGGTTTTCGCCATGGACGCAGTCGGAGCAGGACTCGGGTCGATGACCGCCTTCTTCCTGCCGATCGCCTTCGGCTTTGATACCTTCTTTCCCGTAGCGGCGGGGGTCTTCATCCTCACCAGCGTCTGCACCTACCTCTTCTTCCGCCGCCGTGGCCCGGCATCGAGGACGGATGAAAACTTGCACGGGCAGGCTCCCGATGCGAGTGGTCCGCGAAACCCACAGGATCCATCCCCATGATGAAAACGGGAACCACCTTCATTCGCTTCCTGCGGAGTTCCCCAGCCGTTCCGGCCCTGCTGGCTGCCGCCCTGACGGCGCTGGCGGGCTGCGGCGAAGCCCCCCCGACGGATCTCTCCCTGCCCTCCAAGGAGAACCTCTACGAATATTCCATCGGCGTGGCCAGGCGGGCACGATCCCTGGTGCCATCCGGCAGGGCACGGGCCTTGTTCAATACCGGCTTCGTCCACGAACGCTTCGGAATGGAAGAAAAGGCTGAAGAACTCTTCCGGGAGGGACTCGAGCTCGATCCCATCACGGTCGACGTCTACGAATCCCTGGCCCAGATTTATTCGCTCTCGGATCGCAGCGCGGAGGCGATCAAGGCCTGCCATATGGCCCTGCGCTACGACCCGAACGCCAGGGGGATCTGGACCCGCATCGGACAGGTCCTCTCTCACATGCAACGACACGAGGAGGCGATCGAGGCCTTCAGAACCGAGCTGCGCCGGGGAACGGGAGATGCCTGGACCCGGGCCAACCTGGGACTCGCCTGCAAGGCTCTCGATCGCTGGGAAGAAGCGACCGCCGCCT